>Ga0316195_10000210_pt1 | contig 21115 bp, 21 predicted proteins | sample Phised1_MG_FD_204937 | JGI IMG/M metagenome (GOLD analysis project Ga0316195, IMG submission 204937) | Coastal sediment microbial communities from Maine, United States - Phippsburg sediment 1 | ecosystem: Environmental > Aquatic > Marine > Coastal > Sediment | place: USA: Maine | collected...
GCCGGCAGTTCGACAAAAGCGGTGTCATTGCATCACCTCAGGACCGAACTCGCTGAGGCCGACAGGCCGTCAGACTCAAACCCTTGGACTTTGCGCCCGGCCCGGTGGGCTGGGAATCAGGGTTTACTCATGCCGCGGTGGCGAGCGCCGGCTCCGGCACCGGGTTGGTGAAGACCATCGCGCCATCGTCCACGCGCCCGTAGCGCAGCGTCAACAGGTCGTGCACGTAATTCTGCTTCAGCTTCCACGGTGCGCGCGCGCCGCGCTTCGGGAACAGATGTGCGGCGCGCTGGATGTAGCCGGAGGAGAAGTCGCTCCACGCCTCCAGTGGCATTGACGCGTCGGTGAGCGTCGGCGTGCATTGGCGCACCCCGTGCTGTGCCATGTGCTTCAGCAGCCGGCACACGTACTCGCAGGTCAGGTCGCACTTCAGCGTCCACGATGCGTTGGTGTAGCCCATCGACGCGGCCAGGTTGGGCACGCCGCTGTACATCATCGCCTTGTAGCTGACGGTCTGCGCCAGGTCCACCGGCTTGCCATCGACACTGAGCTGCACGCCACCCAGCACCTTCAACTCCAGCCCGGTGGCGGTAACGACCAGATCGGCATCGAGTGTTCCGCCCGACTTCAATGCCACGCCGCTTTCGGTGAAGCTCGCGATCTCGTCGGTGACCACCGAGGCCTTCTTCTTGCGGATGGCGAGGAAGAAGTCACCGTCGGGCACCAGGCAAAGGCGCTGGTCCCATGGCTTGTAGCGCGGATGGAAATGACGTTCGACGTCGTAGTCCGGCCCGAGGTAGGCGCGCACGCCGCCCAGCAGCAGCGACTCGACCTTCTCCGGCTTGCGCTGGCACAGGTTGTAGAAGTACATGCCGAGCAGCACGCGCTTCCATCGCGTCAGGCCATAGGCCAGCTTGGCCGGCAGCCAGCGACGCATCCGGTTGGCCAGCGTGTCCTCCGACGGCCGTGCCACCACCCAGGTAGGCGAGCGCTGCAGCATCGTCACGTGCGCTGCGGTCTTGGCCAGTTCGGGCAGCAGTGTCACTGCCGTTGCGCCGCTGCCGATGATCAGCACCCGCTGGCCGGCAACGTCGATGTCCTCGCTCCAGTGCTGTGGATGCACGACGCGCCCGCCGAAACGCTCGATGCCCTCGAATTGCGGCAGGTAGCCGGCGTCGTAGCGGTAGTAGCCGCTGCACATGAACAGGAAGTTGCAGCGCCATCGCACCGTCTCGCCGCTGCCGGAGCGCTCGGCCTCCACTGTCCACGCGGCATCGGCCGTGGACCAGGCGGCGCGCTTGACCTGCAGGCCATAGTGGATATGACGCTCCAGGCCGTGTTCGCGCGCGGTGTCCTGGATGTACTTCAGGATCGACGGCCCGTCGGCGATGGCCTTGGGCTGCTCCCAGGGCTTGAAGCGGTAGCCCAGCGTGTACATGTCCGAATCGGAGCGCACGCCTGGATAGCGGAACAGGTCCCAGGTGCCGCCGAGACGCTCGCGCCCTTCTAGGATGGCGAAGCTGCGCTCGGGGCAGAGCTGTTGCAGGTGCACGGCAGCGCCAATGCCCGACAGGCCCGCACCGACCACAAGCACGTCCACGTATTCGTCCTTAGGCATCTCGCGCTCGGCCGCTCTGTCGTGAGCCCGCAGCCATTGTTGCGGTGTTGCACCGCAGTCTAACCCTCATCCCTGCTGCCCCCGCGCGGTCGATAATGAACGCTAGCCCCCATGCACGCAAGCCATCAATGAGCCGCGACGAAGCACTTCGGCAACGGGTGCCGGCGCCGCGACGGTGGCTGAACGCAGCGGCGCTGAAGGGCTCGACCTGGACAGCTCTCTCGCGATCGTGCATCCCGTCGATGCCGCGGTTCGACATCGATCATTTCGTCGCCGGCATCGGACGACGGGCCTGCAGGCCCTGAGGTCCCGCCCGGCACCCATTCATCCAAGAGGAGATCCGCATGGAAGACCGTATTCGCGTGACGCTGGAGCAGGGGGTGGCCGACGTGCGTCTGGTGCGCGGCGACAAGATGAACGCCCTCGACGACGCGATGTTCGACGCGCTGCGCCGCGTCGGCGAGCAGTTGAAGGCGACGCCGGGACTGCGCGTCGTGGTGCTGTCGGGCGAGGGCCGGGCCTTCTGCGCGGGGCTGGACACGGCCAATTTCGGCCGGATGGCCAGCGGACAGCGCGGCGGCGAACGGTTGATCCAGGGCGAACGCACGCCGGGAGGCTCGAACCCGTCGCAGCATGCGGTGATGGTTTGGCGCGAACTGCCGGTGCCGGTGATCGCGGCGGTGCACGGGGTGGCCTATGGAGGGGGCTTCCAGCTGATGCTGGCCGCGGACCTGCGTTTCATGCACGCTGCGACGCGGCTGTCGATCATGGAGATCAACTGGGGCCTGGTGCCGGACATGGGCGGCATGGTGTTGCTGCCGCGGCTGGTGCGCGATGACGTGGCGCGCGAGCTGACCTACAGCGGGCGTGTCTTCAGCGGCAGCGAGGCGCAGCAGATCGGACTGGCGACGCGGCTGTGCGAGGACCCGCATGCGGACGCGCTGGCTTGGGCGCGCGACATTGCGACGAAGCCGCCGAAGGCGATGCGCGCGGCCAAGCGGCTGCTGGATCTGGCAGGCCAGGCGGATGCACAGGCCCTTCTGATGGCCGAGAGCCAGGAGCAGGCGCGGCTGATCGGCGCGCCGGAGCAGGTCGAGGCGGTGAACGCCCGGTTGGCCCAGCGCCCCCCGGTGTTCGCGGACTGAGCCTTGGCCGCGCAGCAGCGGCTGCTTGACCCGGGCACCGCCATGCCCGATGCTGCTGCGCGCAGCGGCCACCGCCGGCCGCTGCGCTAGATGCCCATGAACGAAGAACGCGCGCTGCTGCTCACCGACCTGGTCGACAGCACCCAGCTGGCTGCAACGATCGGCGATGCAGAAGCTGCCGCATGGAATGCAGCGCACGACCGGGTGGCGCGTGATCTGCTGCGTTTGCATCACGGGCGCGAGATCGACAAGACCGACGGCATGCTGACGCTGTTCGAGCAGGTGGCCGACGCCGCCGCCTACGCCTTGGCCTATCACGCCGCGCTGGCAGCGTTGCCGGTGCCGTTGAAATCGCGTGTCGGCCTGCACGTCGGGCGGGTGATCCTGCGCGCCAATTCGGCAGAGGACGTCGCGCATGGCGCCAAGCCGCTGGAGGTGGAGGGCATCGCCAAGCCGGTGGCGGCGCGCATCATGTCGCTGGCGCTGGGCGGGCAGACACTGCTCAGCGCCGAGGCGCGCGCTGCGCTGGGGGGCACCACGCTGCGCTTGCAGTCGCACGGCTTCTGGCGCATCAAGGGACTCGTCGAGCCAGTCGAACTGTTCGAACTTGGCGACGAGCGCGCGCCCTTCACGCCGCCGCCGGACTCGGCCAAGGTCTACCGCGTGGTGCGCAGTGAGGGCCTGTGGTTGCCGTTGCGTCAGGTGCGCAACAACCTGCCGGCCGAACGTGATGGGTTTGTCGGCCGCGAGCAAATGCTGGTCGATCTGGCGCGGCGCTTCGACGGCGGCGCGCGCCTGGTGTCCTTGCTGGGCATCGGTGGTGCCGGCAAGACACGGCTGGCGCTGCGTTTCGCGCGCACCTGGCTGGGCGACTATCCCGGCGGCGTGTGGTTCTGCGACCTGTCGCCGGCGCGTGACCTCGACGGCTTGGTGCGCGCCGTCTCGCAGGCGCTCGACGTGCCGCTGGGCAAGGACGATCCGGTGGTGCAACTCGGCCATGCGATCGCCGGGCGCGGGCGTTGCCTGGTGCTCCTGGACAACTTCGAACAGATCGCACGCCACGCCGAGGACACGATCGGCCGCTGGCTAGACCGCGCGGTCGAGGCGTGCTTCCTCGTGACCACTCGCGAAGTGCTCGGCCTGCCGGGCGAAGAAGCGCTGGCCCTGGCGCCACTGGGCATTGGCGACGCCGTGGCGCTGTTTGTGCGTCGCGCCGCGGCGGCACGCCTTGACTTTGCGCCTAGTGCCGTCGAGCAGGCGGTGATCGAGCAACTGGTCCAGTTGCTCGACGGCCTGCCGCTGGCGATCGAACTGGCGGCCTCGCGCGTGCGTGTCATGTCGCCGGCGACCATGCTGTCGCGCATGAACGAGCGCTTCAAGCTGCTCGCCTCCGCGGGCGGACGCAAGGACCGTCAGGCCACGTTGCGTGCGGCCTTCGACTGGTCTTGGGACCTGCTGGACGACACGGAGAGGGCGACGCTGGCGCAGTTGTCCGTGTTCGAAGGCAGTTTCAATATTCAAGCCGCAGACGCGGTGCTGGAGCTGCCGGCCGGCAGTGGCCGGGCGTGGACACCGGACCTGCTGCATTCGCTGGCCGACAAGTCGCTGCTGCAGCATGTGCAGCCGGATCGGCTGGGCTTGCTGTCCAGCGTGCAGGCCTACGCCGCGGAACAACTCGGCACCGAAGGTCGGTTCCCGGCCAGCGGCGCAGCGGCGCAGCGCTCGGCGCTGGCGCGCCACGGCGCATGGTTCGCCACGCTGGGGCCGCGGCGCGCGAAGGAGCATGCCTGCGCCGACCTGTCCAACCTGGTAGCAGCGTGCAAGTGGGCGGTCGAACATGCCGCCTCGGCACAAGCCGTCGGCGCCCTGCAGGGAGCCTGGGCCGCATTGAGCCTGTACGGGCCGTTCAGCGTCGGGGTCGATCTGGCAGCCGCCGTGTGTTCCCTGAACGGCCTGGACGACGCGGGCGCCGCGTTGGCGCACGAGGTCCATGGCTATGCGCTGGACTCGATGGGTCGCCCCGCCGATGCGCGGATCCAGTTCGAGGCTGCCCTGCGGCACGCGCAGTCTTGCCGGGACATCGTCTGCCAGTCGAAGGTGATGACGAGGCTGGCGTTGCTGCGCGCGAGCGATGGCCAGATGGCGGCGGCGGGAGATCAACTCAAGGCGGCCTTGGCACTGGCGCTGCAGACCGCAGACGTCGATGCCCAATGTGCGGCGCTGAACGGCCTGGCCAATGTCGAGATCGATATGGGCCAGCTGGATGGGGCGCGGGCCTGCTACGAGGACGCGCTGGCTCGGGCTCGCGACGCGAAGGATGAATGGTGGCAATGCGGGATACAGGGGAATCTGGGCATGCTGCATGCCAACGTCGGCCATCTGGAAGAGGCCAACGCATGCCTGATTCGGGCGCTGGACCTGGCCCGCAGTCTCGGCGACCGCCAGCGCGAGGGCAATCAACTGTGCAACCTCGGCATGCTGCACATGGTGCGGCGGCAGATCGACGACGCGATACGCCGCTCCGAGGAGGCGCTCGTCGTGGTACGTGAACTCGGGCACAAGCAAGTGGAAGCCATCGTTCAGTGCAATCTCGGGCTCGCGCTCGACGAGGCGGGTCGAACCCGAGAGGCTCTGGAGCATTTCGATGCGGCGCTACGGACCCTGCGTGAACTGGGCCAGCATCGCTATGAAGGCCAGACTCTGGGCTACCTGGGGCGGGTGCTTGCGAAGCAGGGCCAGCTGGACGCGGCGCGCGCGTGCTTCGACCAGGGGCAGGCGCTGCTGACCGAGTGCGCCGACCCCTTGAGCCTGGGCATCCTGCTCTGCGACCGCGCCAAGGTCGAGTTGCGTGCGCAGGGTGAGCCGGCGGCGCGCCAGGTGCTGGACCGGGCGCGGGCCATCGCGGTCACGGCCTCGGTCGGTCCGGACTCCGAACTTGGCCAGGCCATTGCCGAGGCCGACGCGCTGCTCGCGCAGGCGCCTGCCGGGGTCGCCGCTGCTACAGGTTCTTAGCCCAAGGGTCCACGACGAGCGGCGTGCCCCCTGCCTTGGGCTCGAGCTTCAGGGCGTAGTAGTAGCAGGTCCCCACTGGCGGCGTAGCACCGACGGCATTGCAGTGAAATTCCGTGTCATGCTGCATGGGCTTGCAGTTGTTGAAGCGCCGCGCTGCTTCGGCAGCCGTCGCCACGCGCGCGCAGCCGGCACTCGACGGCGGGTCCACAGGTGGCTCTGGAAAGGTCACGCCGTCAACCGGGAACTTGTAGTCCGGTTCGTTGGTGTCAAAGATCCACTTCACGACCCCGTTCTTGGCGCCCACCAGCACTGGGTCGGGAAAAAGCGTGACCTGGGATCCGTTCACGCTGATCATGACCAATTTGGCCGACGTCTTGGCCGCGCCCGGTGGGTCGTGGAATTCCATCGATGAACACGCCGTCATCAGTACGGCAATTGCGGCTGCCGCGGTCGAGAGTACTGGAACCTTGCGCATGTATACCTCCTTGATGTGCAGTCAAGAATGCCTGTGCTTGGCATTCCCACCGGACCGGCGCAGTATCCACCCGCACCGGCTGGGCTTCAAGACGACGGGCATCCTTTCGTCCTTCGGATTGCGGAAGGGCGCGCCTTCGATGACTGCCACCGCAAGCCGATACAGTAGCCCCCGATGAGCCGTCCGATCCTTGCCCTCGACGCCGACGGCGTGCTGGTGGACCTGCACGTCGGCTTTGCCCGCGCCTGGGAGCGTGCCTTCGGTGAGTTCCCCGAGGAGCGTGACCCGCAGGCCTACTGGCCGCAGCACCGCTGGAACGTGCCGCCGCTCGATGCCGAGCAGCGGCTGCAGTTGCGCGCGCACTTCGACGAGACTCTGTGGGAGTCGCTGCCGGCCATCGCCGGCGCGCTCGAGGCCTGCCATCGCCTGTACGAGACCGGCCACGAACTGGTGTGTGTGACCGCGCTGGACGATCGTTTCCGCAAGGCGCGGCTGCGCAACCTGCGCAACCTGGGCTTTCCGATCGAGCGGGTGCTGGCCACCGGCCATGTCGAAGGACCGCGCAGCCCGAAGGCGGATGCGATCGAGGCGCTGCGCCCCGTGGCCTTCGTCGACGACTACATCGCCTATCTGCGCGGCGTGCCGGCGTACGTGCACACCGCGCTGGTGCTGCGCGCGCCGAACGGCAGCCCGAACGTCGGTGAGGAACTTTCACTGGCGCGCACCGTGCACCAGGATCTGGCGGATTTCACCGACCACTGGCTCGGCACGCAGCGCGGTGCCTGACGCCTTCGGGCCGTGGCGCGTCCCTCCTTTGGTGGATGGCGAAGGTAGCGCAGACGGCGCATCATCACAAGTTCAGGGTGGGCATCAGACTCGCCCGGGGGACGAAGCATGATCTTCGACGAGCGATCCGAGGGTGACTACCGCATCTATGCCGGCGCGCTGGAAGCCCCGCAGGGGCAGGGCTACATCGCCGCGGTGGTGGTCAATCGTGTGCGTGGCGCCGCGGGTGCGCCGCGCGAGGCCTACCGCGACGAGTCGCTGGCCTGCGGCCACCGCTGGACCTCGCCGGACGATGCCCTGAGCTACGCGTTGAAGCTGGCGCGCGAGCTCATCCTTCGCCAGCCGCAGCGGCTGCATTGCTGATCGGGTACAGCGCGGCGGCGCGCCGCAGCCGCGCCGCCACCAGCGCAGCCAGCTCCTTCGGCGCCATGACGCGGACCTGGTCGCCATGGCGCAGGATGTCCATGCTCAGCTCGGTGCTGTCGGCGTAGGGCAGGCGCAACTCCAGGCTGCCATCGTCGAGCCAGCGGGTCTGCTGTTGCGGATGCCACTGTTCGGTGGCCACCCAACGGGCGGCGTCAGCGCTGAAGCGCAGCGTGGCGCGTTGAAGCTTGCGGCCGGCAAAGACGCCATAGCCGCCGTCGAGCTCGGTCTTCACCGCGGCCAGCGACACGTCCTTGGCGCGATCGGGCAGCACGGCGGCGTCGCGCACCGCGTCCAGCGCAAAGCGGCGCAGGCCTTCGCTGCGATGGCACCAGGCGTCCAGGTACCAGGTGTTGCGGTAGTGGGTCAGGCGTTGCGGCGAGACCTGGCGCCGACTCTCGCTGTCGCGCGCGCGGGTGAAGTACAGCAGCTCCAGGCGCCGGCGCTCCAGCAGCGCGCTGCCGATGCGCTCGAAGTGCTTCGCGCTCACTGGCCGGCGTGCCGCAGCGACGATGTTTACCCGCTGCATCAGCTCGCGCGCCGCCGCGTCGTCGGCACCGAGCATGCCGTGCAGCTTGTCCAGCAGCGGCTGCAGGTGGCGGCCGAGCACGCCTTCGGCTTCCAGCCCCTCGATCAGCTGGTGCATCGTCAGCAGCGCGTGAATCTCCTTGTCGCTGAACCACAGGCCGGGCAACTCGTGGGCGCGCTGGCGTGTGCTGCCGTCGAAGCGGTAGCCGTTGTCGGCCCGGTCATAGACGATCGGTGCGTCGAGCCGCTCGCGCAGGTACTGCAGGTCGCGCTTCAGCGTCGCACGCGACACCTCCAGGTCGTCGAGCAGCGTCTCGAAGCTGACCAGGCCGCGGTTGCGGATCAGCATTTCGATGCGGTAGAAGCGTTCGGTGCGGTCCATCGGGCAGGGCGGGGTTGGATTCCGGCGATCTTCGCACAGGCTCACGCCATGAGCCTTTGCGGCTCGACACTGGCGTCATGCGCCGGGCAAAGGGCCGGGCGCGATCACCGGAGCGACCCCCATGGCCCAGTCACTGCTTGCCTTTGATGACCACCCCGCTGACCCGCATGTCGGCTTCGAACTGGGCTGGGACCACGCCCACCACGGCGTGCTGCCTGCGTCCGAGCAGCTGCAGGCCGGCAATCCACTTTTCCAGGGCTGGCGGGCGGGCGCGGCCTGCTACGGGGAGCGCACGCTGGGCGCATCGCGGCTGGCACGCGAGTGGTTGGCGCTGCGACTGTTTGCCTGGCAGCGCGGCTTGGCCTTCGAGCTGGGCCAGGTGACGCCGCACTATCTGGGCCAGCTTGACGTGTCGTTGTGTCCGGTGACGCGCCGCCCGATCGGCGCCGCCGACGCGTCGATCGACCGCGTCTGCGACGACGCCGGTTATGCCGCCGGCAACCTGGTGATGATGAGCCGCGCAGCCAACAGGGCCAAAGGCGGCTGCCGCTGGGAAGACGCGCTGGTGCATGCCGAACAGGCCAAGGCCGCCGCCGACGGCCTGCACCTCGGGCTGGACAGCGCCGGCTGGGCACGCGTGGCGGTGCTGGTGTCCTTCGTCACGCCACTGCCGCACGCACAGGCGGCGAGGCTGCCGCTGCTGCTGCAGCCGCCGAACCGCCTGCGTTTGCTCAATCCGGTGCAGGGGCTGCAGGCCCTGGTCACGCGCGAGTTGGGCCGGCCCGACGGCACGCTGCGCCTGCGCGCACTGACGTCGTTGCTGCCGGGTGAGGCGATGCGCACCGACTTCCACCGTTTCCTCAGCGCCTTGCTGCCACGGCTGCTGGCCGCACGTCAGAGCAACGAAGGCTTTGCGCTGCGCCACGCGCTGGAGGACGCCTGGTGCGACGAACGCGTCAACCGCTGCTGGCAGCGCTTTGCCCTGGCGCTGGACGAAACACTGATCGACACGCTGCTGAAGCAGTGCGTTTCGCTGGCCGGCACTCGCACGCTGCTGCATGACCGCGGCGTGGCCACCGAGGGCTGGGCGCTGGAGCGCGCGGGCCGTGCCAGCACGCCCGCTGAGGCGAAGCGCCGGCAGCACACCTGGCAGCTGGCGCAGGGCCGCTCGGGACGAGGGACAATCGGCACTTCGCGTTCGAGGATCGCCGATGGCCATCTACCAGCTTGACGACACCGCCCCGCAGATTGCGGCTACCGCCTGGGTGGCCGAAAGCGCCAGCGTCATCGGCCGCGTGCGCATGGCCGAAGGCGCGAGCGTCTGGTACGGCGCCGTGCTGCGCGGCGACAACGACTGGATCACGCTGGGCCGCGAGACCAACATCCAGGACGGCAGCGTCCTGCATACCGACGAAGGCATGCCGCTGACCTTGGGCGAGCGTGTCACCGTCGGCCACCAGGCGATGCTGCACGGCTGCACGATCGGCGACGAATGCCTGATCGGCATCCAGGCGGTGGTGCTGAACGGCGCGAAGATCGGCCGGCGCTGCATCGTTGGTGCCGGCGCGCTGGTCACCGAAGGCAAGGAGTTCCCGGAGGGCTCGCTGATCGTCGGCAGCCCGGCCAAGGCGGTGCGGGGGCTGACGCCGGAGCAGTTCGCGATGCTTTCGCGGCTGGCCGGGCACTACGTCGAGCAGACGCAACGCCACCGCGGCGGCGTCCGGCGCATCGGCTGATGGGCCAGTTACATCGCTTCGTGTTCGAAGGCGCGCCGGTGCGCGGCTCGCTGGTGCGCCTGGGCGCTGCCTGGCAAGAGATGCTGGCGCGCCGCCGACACCAGCCCTTCGCGCCGCCGGTGCGCGAGCTGCTCGGCGAGATGGCGGCTGCGGGCGTGCTGATGCAGTCGAACATCAAGTTCAACGGTGCGTTGGTGCTGCAGGTCTATGGCGACGGCCCGGTCAAGCTGGCGGTGGCCGAGGTGGGCAGTGACCTGGCCTTTCGCGCCACCGCGAAGGTGGTTGGCGAGGTGCCGGTGGGCGCGCGGCTGGAGGCGATGCTCAACGTGCATGGGCAGGGGCGTTGCGCGATCACGCTCGACCCTGCCGGCAAGCGTCCCGGCCAGCAGCCCTACCAGGGTGTGGTGCCGCTGCACGGCGACCGGCGCGAGCCGCTGCAGCAGCTGTCGCTGGTGCTCGAGCACTACATGCTGCAGTCCGAGCAGCTCGACACGCGGCTGGTACTCGCTGCAGACGACCAGGTGGCGGCCGGTCTGCTGATCCAGCGCCTGCCGGTCGAGGGGCCGAGCCGGGTCAGCGGCGAGCGCAACGAGGACCAGATCGGCCGCAACGAGGACTTCAACCGCATCGCCCATCTCGCGGCCACGCTGACGCGCGAGGAGCTGCTGACGCTGGACGCAGACACGCTGCTGCGCCGCCTGTTCTGGGAGGAGAGGCTGCTGCGCTTCGAGCCGCGCGACGCGCGCTTCGCCTGCAGTTGCGCGCGCGAGCGCGTGGCCGGGATGTTGCGCGGGCTCGGCCAGGTGGAGGTGGATTCGATCATTGCCGAGCGCGGCGACGTCGAGGTCGGGTGCGAGTTCTGCGGCCAGCAGTACCGCTTCGATGCCATAGACGCGGCGCGGCTGTTCATCGCGCCGGCCGATCAGCCGCCCGGTCTGGGCGCGCTGAACTGAGCGCGCCCTTCAGCCTCGCACTGACCGCAGCTGCGCGTGCTCGCATTCCGGCACATCGCATTTCTCGCAGACCCATGACCAGGCCGGCGCGGCGGCCTCGCGCCGCTGCAGCCTCGTCAACAGTCCCTGCCGCGGAGTGTCGCGGCGGCGCAGCAGCGGTGCGACCGCATCCAGCGCCGCATCGACCCGTGCCGCACCGTGGCCGCCGACCAACACCCAGGGCACGGCAGATGCCTGCAGCAGCTCGCGCAGCGCGGTGTCCACCGGCTCGCGCACATGCGCGCCATCGCGCTGCAGGCCGTCGGCCACCCAGGGCAGGTCCAGGGCCGTCAGCAGCGACAAGCTGACGTCGCTGCGGTGCAGGGCCGCTGCGGCGGTCGCGAGCGTGTCGTCGCCGAACACGATGCGGCTGTACACGGCCGTCATCAGTGCGCTCGTGTCACAAACCACGATGTCGTGGTCGGCACGGGCAGCGGCGATGTGTGCGTGTTGCGCCTGCGCGATGCCGTGCTGCTCGTCGCGCCGCGGCGTGCGGCCTTCGCGCTCGCACCAACTGCGCAGCCACTCGGCCACCCAGGTGCAGCGCAGGCCGGTCTCGGCGGCAAGACGGGTGGCCAGTGCCGCGGCCAGCGTCGTCTTGCCGGTGCTCTCGGCGCCCAGCACGGCGATCACCAGAGCTTCAGCCATGTGTTGCCACCTTGCGCAACCAGGCGCGCCAGCCCAGCACCGACAGCGTCGCGAACAGTGCATAGAGCAGCACGGTCAGCCACAGCCCCTTGTAGGCGAACAGGCCGACGCTGATCACGTTCACCGCCAGCCACACCGGCCAGTTCTCGACGTATTTGCGGCCCAGCAACCACTGCCCGGCGACGCTGCCGGCGGTGGGCAGGGCATCCCACCAGGGGACGTCGGTGTCCGTGTAGCGTCGCAGCAACGCCCCCAGCAGCGGCCAGGCCGCCAGCACCGCCAGTGCCACGGTGAGCCGGCCGCGATGCGAGAGCCGGCGCACGTGCAATGCCTGGCCGTCGGCCGTATGGCCGCGCAGCCATTGCCACCAACCCCAGGCGGCGATCAGCGCAAAGAAGATCTGCAAGCTGGCCTCGCCGTACAGGCGGTGCTGCCAGAACAGCAGGAAATACAGCAGCGACGCCACGATCGCCAGCGGCCAGCCGGTGGCGTTGACGCGGATGTTGCACGCCACCATCGCAAGAGACAGCATGAAGGCGAGCACTTCGACCCACGTGACCGGACTGCCCCACGGCGCAAAGGCGATGGCCAGCAGGGGCTGCGCCGCCTGCACAAGGGCATCCATCGACAACGCGTTCAGGGCTGGCGCGGGCTGAACTGCACGAGGATCTCGTCAGGCTTGACCATGCCCAACTCGCTGCGTGCCTTTTCCTCGACCATCTCCAGGCCGTCCTTCAGGTCGCTGACCTCGGCCACCAAGCGCTGGTTGCGCAGCACGGCGGCACGGTTCGCTTCCTGCTGCGCCAGCAACTGCGACTGCAGGTGCACCACATAACTGCGCCCGCCCTTGCCGGCCCACAACTCGGCGTGCACCAGTGCCAGCAGGCCCAGCAGCGCGACAGTGACGAACTTCATGACGTGCTCAGTTGCAGAATGCAGGACCGGCCGGGCAGGGCGTCGGTCCGCGGTCGCTGCCGCCGCCGCTCTTGAAGCCGCCGAGGATGCTCTGGTTCGACATGCGTGCGTTGTAGCTTCCGATCACACGCTGCTGCAGCGCCACGGCCGCGGGCGACTCGTCTTTCGGCATGAAGTTCACGCGCAGCGTGCCGTCGCGCATCGACTGCAGCGAGGCGGTCAGCGTCTCTCCCTCGTGGGTGCCGACGATGCGCCCGTTGCGCCGGTCCTGAACGCTCAGCACCAGCTTCTGATCGGCCATCGCACCCAACGCCGCATCGAAGGTGCGGTCGTAGCTGAGGAGGCTGTCACGCGCGGTGGCGGGTGCCGGGGAGGCGGGGCTGCTCGAGCAGCCCGCGAGGGCGGCCAGGGCAAGCAGCAGCACCACGGTCACGGCGGCACGCAGCGGCGGCGAGGCCCCAGGCTTCATCATCGCCCCATGCGCGCGTTGTACGCCGCCAGCACGCGCTGCGACAGGCCGCCGCTGGCGTCGCCACTGGTCTTGAAGTCGACGCGCGTGGTGCCGTCGGCCTGCGGCCGCACCGTCGCGGTCACGCTGACCGGGCCACTGCTGCCGACGATGTTGCCGCGGGCACGGTCCTGCGCGGTGATGACCAGACCCTGGTCGGTGATGGCGCCGATAGCGGCGTCGTAGGAGCGGTCGAAGGTGCTAGGTGCATAGGGCGCTGCCACAGGGTAGGGAGTGGCGTAGTAGGTGCAGCCGCCGAGGGCGGCCGCACCCAGACACAGTGCCGTCCAGGCCAGGCAAAAGCGGATCGTGCGCACGCTGAGGCCTTCAGCGCAGGTTGTAGAAGGCCGCGCGGCCCGGGTAGCTGGCTACGTCGCCCAGGTCTTCCTCGATGCGCAGCAGCTGGTTGTACTTCGCGATGCGGTCGCTGCGGCTCATCGAGCCGGTCTTGATCTGCCCGGCGTTGCTGCCCACGGCGATGTCGGCGATGGTCGAGTCCTCGGTCTCGCCCGAGCGGTGGCTGATGACGTTGGTCCAGCCGGCGCGCTTGGCCATCTCGATCGCGGCGAAGGTCTCGGTGAGCGTGCCGATCTGGTTGATCTTGATGAGGATCGAGTTGGCGACGCCCTTGTCGATGCCTTCCTTCAGGATCTTCGTGTTGGTGACGAACAGGTCGTCGCCGACCAGTTGCACCGTCTTGCCGAGACGATCGGCGAGGTGCTTCCAGCCGTCCCAGTCGCTTTCGGCCATGCCGTCCTCGATGCTGATGATCGGGTACTTGTCGGTCCAGGTGGCGAGGATGTCGGTCCACTCGGCGGCGCTCAGCGTCAGGCCTTCGCCGCCGAGCACGTACTTGCCGTCCTTGTAGAACTCGCTGGCGGCGCAGTCCAGGCCGATCGCGATCTGCTCGCCTGCGGTGTAGCCGGCCTTGTCGATGGCCTCGAGGATCATCTGGATCGCCGCCTCGTGGCTGGCCACGCTGGGTGCGAAGCCGCCTTCGTCGCCAACCGCGGTGCTCATGCCCTTGGCGTGGATGATCTTCTTCAGCGCGTGGAAGGTCTCGGCACCATAGCGCACCGCCTCGCGGAAGCTCGGCGCACCCACAGGGATGATCATCAGTTCCTGCAGATCGAGGTTGTTGTTGGCATGCGCGCCGCCGTTGATGACATTCATCATCGGCACAGGCATCTGCATGCCGCCCATGCCGCCGAAGTAGCGGTACAGCGGCAGCCCGGATTCCTCGGCCGCGGCACGCGCCACCGCCATGCTCACCGCCAGCGTGGCATTCGCGCCGAGGCGGCTCTTGTTGTCGCTGCCGTCCAGGTCGATCAGCGTGCGGTCCAGGAAGGCTTGCTCCGAGGCATCGAGGCCGAGCACGGCCTCGCTGATCTCGGTGTTGATGTGCTCCACCGCGCGCAGCACGCCCTTGCCCAGGTAGCGCGTCATGTCGCCGTCGCGCAGCTCGATGGCCTCGCGCGAGCCGGTGGACGCACCAGAGGGCACGGCCGCTCGCCCCATGGTGCCGGATTCGAGCAGCACGTCGCATTCAACGGTGGGGTTGCCGCGGCTGTCGAGGATCTCGCGGCCGACGATGTCGACGATGGCGCTCATGGGACTCCTTGCTTGTCGTTGATCTTGGCTTCGGTCAGACCGGGGCGTCAACGCCCTCGACCACGACCATGTTGAAGAATTCCGTGGCACCCAGGCGGAAGGCGCGTGCGGCGCGGTAATTCTCGTCCTGGTAGAAGGCCTGCGCGCGCTCCATGCTGGGAAAGCGCAGTACGGCCATGCGAGTGGGCTGCCAGTCGCCTTCCATCACCGCATGGCGGCCGCCGCGCACCAGGTACTCGCCGCCAAAGGCCTTCACCGCGGCGGGCGCCGCGGCCATGTACTGCTTGTAGCGCTCGGCATCGCTGATCTTCATGTCGACGATGATGTAGGCATTGGGCATCGTGTGTCCTTGCGGTTCAGCAGTCGAAATCGTCTTCGAGCAGCGGCCGGGACTTGACCGAGCGGTCGAGTTCCACCAGTTGCTCGAGCAGTGCGCGCATGTGCTTCAGGGGTACCGCGTTGGGCCCGTCGCTCAAGGCCCTGGCCGGGTCGGGATGGGTCTCCATGAACAACCCCGCCACGCCCACCGCCACGCCGGCACGCGCCAGCACCGGCACGAACTCGCGTTGGCCGCCGCTGCTGGTGCCCTGGCCGCCGGGCAGCTGCACGCTATGGGTGACGTCGAAGACCACCGGCGCACCGGTCTCGCGCATGATCGCCAGGCTGCGCATGTCGGAGACCAGATTGTTGTAGCCGAAGCTCGCGCCGCGCTCGCAGGCCATGAAGCGGTCCTCGTCCAGGCCCTTCTCACGGGCTGCCGCGCGCGCCTTGTCGATCACGTTCTTCATGTCGTGCGGTGCGAGGAATTGACCCTTCTTGATGTTGACCGGCTTGCCACTTTGCGCCACGGCGCGGATGAAGTCCGTCTGCCGGCACAGGAAGGCGGGCGTCTGCAGCACGTCGACCACCGCCGCCACGTCGGCGACCTCGGCCTCGCTGTGCACGTCGGTCAGCACCGGCACACCGATCTCGCTGCGCACCTGGGCCAGGATCTTCAGCCCGTGGTCCATCCCCGGGCCGCGGAAGCTCGCCCCACTGGAGCGGTTGGCCTTGTCGTAGCTGGACTTGAAGATGAAGGGGATGCCCAGCGCGGTGGTCATCTCCTTGAGCAGCCCTGCCACATCCAGCTGAAGCGCTTCGCTCTCGACAACGCAGGGCCCGGCGATCAGGAAGAAGGGTTTGTCGAGGCCGACCTCGAAGCCGCAAAGCTTCACGCTGCGGCCCTCGCCGGCGGTTTCGCTTCGGCCCGGTGCTGCAATGCCGCCTTGATGAAGCTGTTGAACAGCGGGTGGCCGTCCCAGGGCGTGGACTTGAATTCGGGGTGGAACTGCACGCCGACGAACCAGGGGTGCACTTCGCGCGGCAATTCGACCATCTCGGTCAGCTTGTCGCGCTGGGTGATGGCCGAGATCACCAGCCCGGCCTGCTTGAGCCGATCGAGGTAGTGCTCGTTGGCCTCGTAGCGGTGGCGGTGGCGTTCGGTGACGACGTCGCCGTAGATCTCGTGCGCCAGCGTGCCCCGCTGCACGTCCGAGCTCTGCGCGCCCAGTCGCATCGTGCCGCCCAGGTCGGATGTGGCGCTGCGCTTCTGGATCGAGCCGTCGCGGTCCTGCCATTCGTCGATCAGCGCGATCACCGGGTGCGGCGTGGCGGGTTCGAACTCGGTGCTGTTGGCATCCGTCAGCCCGGCCATGTGGCGCGCATACTCGATGGTCGCCACTTGCATGCCCAGGCAGATGCCCAGGTAGGGGATGCGGTGTTCGCGCGCGTACTTCGCGGCCAGCACCTTGCCCTCGATGCCTCGCTTGCCGAAGCCGCCGGGCACCAGCACCGCGTCGAAACGCGCCAGCTGATCGACGTTGCCGGGGTTCAGGGTTTCGGAGTCGAGGTACTCGATGTTCACGCGCGCGTGGTTTTGGATGCCGGCGTGGCGCAGCGCCTCGTTCAGCGACTTGTAGGAGTCCGACAGGTCGGTGTACTTGCCGCACATCACCAGCCGGATCTGGTGGGCCGGGTGCTCGACTTCGTGCACCAGCCGGTCCCAGCGGCGCAGGTCGGCTGGCTTGGTGAGCAACTGCAGCTTCATGCAGATCATCTCGTCCAGGCCCTGCTCGTGCAGCATGCGCGGCACCTTGTAGATGGTGTCGGCGTCCCACATCGAGATCACGCCGTGCAGCATGACGTTGGTGAACAGGCTGATCTTCTCGCGCTCCTCGTCGGGTACGGCGCGGTCGGCGCGGCAAAGCAGCACGTCGGGCTGGATGCCGATTTCGCGCATCTTCTGCACCGTGTGCTGGGTCGGCTTGGTCTTCAGCTCGCCGGCCGCGGCGATCCACGGCACATAGGTCAGGTGCACGAAGGCGCTGTTGGTGGGGCCGAGCTTCAGGCTCATCTGCCGCACCGCTTCGAGGAAGGGCAGCGACTCGATGTCACCGACCGTGCCGCCGATCTCCACGATGGCAACGTCCACCGCCTCGGCGCCGCGCTTGACGTATTCCTGGATCTCGTTGGTGACGTGCGGGATGACCTGCACCGTCTTGCCCAAGTAGTCGCCGCGCCGCTCCTTCTCGAGCACGCTCTTGTAGATCTGACCGGTGGTGAAGTTGTTGCTGCGCTTCATCCGGGTGGTGATGAAGCGCTCGTAGTGACCGAGGTCCAGGTCGGTCTCGGCGCCGTCGTCGGTGACGAAGACCTCGCCGTGCTGGAACGGGCTCATCGTGCCCGGATCTACGTTCAGGTAAGGATCGAGCTTGATCAGGGTGACTTTGAGGCCCCGCGATTCGAGGATCGCGGCCAGTGAAGCCGAAGCGATGCCCTTGCCAAGAGAGGACACCACACCGCCGGTGACGAAGACGTACTTGGTCATGTCTGGTGGACATTGCCCCGGTGCGGCGGCGCACCGTGCCAAATGCTTGGGTGTGAAAGGGCAATTATAGAGGCCGGGTTCGTTGCGAAGGCCCGTCGCGGCGCCCGTCAGCCCAGCGAATCCGGGCACACTGTGCCGCCGAACTCAAGACGTGGACATGCACCGACCTCATTCCGAAGCCTGCGAGCGCAACAAGGCGCCGATACTTGCGCAACTGCGGGGCTGCCTGGCCCAGGCTGCCACCGTGCTGGAAATCGGCAGCGGCACCGGCCAGCATGCCACGCACTTCGCTGCCGCGCTGCCGCATCTGCTTTGGCAATGCTCCGACGTCGAAGGCAACCTGCCCGCATTGCGCCTGGTCATCGAGGAAGCAGCCCTGGGCAACCTGCCGCCGCCGCTGGCGCTGGATGTGAACCGGCCGTGGCCGGCGGGCCGCTACGACGCGGTGTTCAGCGCGAACACTCTGCACATCATGGGTTGGGAGGACGTGTGCGCAATGTTCGAGGCGCTGCCCCAGGCTCTTCGGCCGCAGGGGCTGCTGTGCGTGTACGGGCCCTTCAACATCGGCGGCGCCTTTACCAGCGACAGCAACCGTCGGTTCGATGCGGCGCTGCGCGAGGGTGATGTCCGGCGCGGCATCCGCGACCTCGAAGCTGTCGATGCGCTGGCCCGCTCGGCCGGGCTGCTGCTGCTGTCGAACCTGGCCATGCCGGCCAACAATCGGCTGCTCACCTGGCGGCTGGGCGCCGCAAGTCTGCGCTAGACTGGTCAGGCTTGCACCAGGTGCCTGCCACTCCTGCTCGGGGTGTCGGGTTCAACGGGAAGCCGGTGAGTCGAGGATGGGTTCCTCGACCAGTCCGGCGCTGCCCCCGCAACGGTTGGCGAGGAGCGAACGGCAACGCAGCCACTGGGTAGACACCTGGGAAGGCGCCATTCGCTTCGGTTCACGGCGTGAACCGACACTCGCAAGCCCGGATACCGGCCTGATGCACGGGAAGCTGGCGTCGCGGAGGGCGGCGCAGGCAGCCGCCGTCGCGCCAGTGCGCCCACGGCCGCTGCTCTGCCGTCCCTTCGCTGCCCGGCCGTGTCTTGTACAAGGCCCGCACGGGGTGTGCGGATGCGAAAGGTCAATTTGTCGTCCACTTCGTCTTTGCGCCCGCAATGGGCGCTGCTGGCGCTTTGCCTTCCACAACTTGTGACGCCCGGTCTGGCGCGGGCCGAGCCCGAAGCGGCCGACACCGTGCAGGTGATCGGCACGCGCGTGCCCACGGCGCTGAGCCGCATCGTCGCCGATGTGGTGGTCATCGACCGTGAGCGCATCCGCGCCACCAGTGCCGATTCGATCGAGGACCTGCTTCGCCGCGAAGGCGGCATCCAGTTGTCGCGCAACGGCCCACCGGGGCAGAGCGCCAGCGTGCTCATCCGCGGCAGCAGCGCCAGCAACACGCTGGTGCTGATGGATGGGGTTCGCGTGGGCTCGGCCACACTCGGCCAGACCGACCTGGCCGCGATCAGCCTGCCCCAGGTGGAACGCATCGAGATCCTGCGCGGCCCGGGCTCCAGCCTGTATGGCGCCGACGCCATCGGCGGCGTGATCAACATCGTGACGCGTCGGGGCGAAGGCGACGCGGCGCTCAGCGGCAATGCCGCCATCGGTAGCCACCGCTCGGGCGAAGGCAGCTTGACCCTGAGCGGCGCAACGTCGATGTTCGACTATGCAGTCAGCGCAAGCGGCGAAACCAGCGACGGCATCTCGGCGGTATTGCCCGGCGACGCCTTAGGCCAGTACAACCCGGACCGCGATGGCTTTTCGCGTACCGGCTTGCAACTGGCCGGAGGCTTCACCTGGACCAAGGGCCAGCGCATCGGTGCCAGCTACAGCGCCAGCCGACTGCGTTCGCAGTTCGACAGCGCGCAGTTCCTGCCGCCCGACTTTCTGCCCGACGCCACGCCGGACTTCCGCAACCGCCTGGAAACGCAGCTGGCCGCCATCGACTACAGCGGAGTGTTTTCGGACGAATGGAGCGGCGCGGTGCGCGCGTCCTACCAGAGCGACAGCCTGAGTTCGGGCGCGGACGTGATCAGCGTGTACGACACCACGCGCCGCCAGCTCACGGCGCAGGCCGCCTGGGCGCCGTTGCCGCAGCAGCAACTGCTGTTCGCGCTGGACCTGCTGCGCGAATCGATCACCAGCACCGACTACAGCGCGCCAGATCGCGACAACACCGGCTTGGTCGTGGGCTACACCGCACGCTTCGGCGCCAACAAGCTGCAGGCCGACCTGCGCTGGGACCACAACTCGGTGTACGGCAACCAGAGCACCGGCAAGCTCGGCTGGGGTTACGCACTGAGCCCGGCCTGGTCGCTGCGTGCGGTGGCGGGCACGGCCTTTCGTGCCCCGACCTTCAACGACCTGTACTTCCCCAACTTCGGCATCGTGACGGTGCTACCCGAGCGTTCGCGCAGCATCGAGGCCGGCATCGACTACCGTGATTCGTCGACGACGCTGGCGGCGACGGCCTACTACAACCAGGTTTGGGACCTGATCGGCTATCAGAGCGACCCGGCCCAGTGCCCGCCGGGCTTCGGCTTCGGCTGTGCCGGCAATACCAGCCGCGCGTTGCTGCAGGGCCTCACGGTGCAGGGCACGCAGCAGTGGGGCGATTTCCGCTTCACGCTGGCGCTGGATTGGTTGAATGCCAGGAATAGAGACACCGACGAGACGCTGCCGCGTCGCGCGTCGAACCAGCAGACGCTGGCTGTGGACTGGAACTCCGGACCCTGGCAGCTGGGCGGCACGCTGCTGAACGTCGGCTCGAGCCCCGACGGCGGTGTGCTGCTGCCGGCCTACCAGCTGCTGAACCTGAACGCGCGCTACCGCGTCGCCCGGCAGTGGCAGATCGAGGCGCGCTTGCAGAACGCGCTGGACGAGAGCTATCAGCCTGTGAAGGACTACCAAGGCAGCGACCGCATCTTCTGGCTCGGCCTGCGCTTCGACGGCAGGTGGCTGTGAAGGTGAGTTCGTCGCTCCGCCAGAAGCCCTGGGCGCGTGCTCTCGCGCACCTGGGTGTGCTGCTGTGCCTGGCAGGCGCCGCCGCTGCGCAGACGACCGTGCACGACGATCGCGGTGTTTCGCGGCGTTTCGATGCACCGCCGCAGCGCATCGTCAGCCTGGTGCCTTCGCTCACCGAGAGCCTGTGCGCGCTGGGTGGCTGCGCACGGCTGGTCGGCACCGACCGTTATGCCAACTGGCCGCCAGCGGTGGCGGCGCTGCCCAAGCTGGGTGGGCTGGACGATGCGCAGATCGAGCGCATCGTGGCGCTGCGGCCCGACTTGGTGCTGGCCGCGCCTTCGGCTCGCGCGGTCGAGCGGCTGGAGGCGCTGGGCGTGGTCGTGGTGGTAATGCACACGCGCAGCCATGCCGATGTACGACACAACCTGCAGCGCCTGGGCCGGCTGCTGGGTGACGC
>Ga0316195_10000211_pt1 | contig 21065 bp, 18 predicted proteins | sample Phised1_MG_FD_204937 | JGI IMG/M metagenome (GOLD analysis project Ga0316195, IMG submission 204937) | Coastal sediment microbial communities from Maine, United States - Phippsburg sediment 1 | ecosystem: Environmental > Aquatic > Marine > Coastal > Sediment | place: USA: Maine | collected...
CTGGGTGTTTCCAATGCCTTCGACCAGGCGCCGCCGAAGGTGACGACGCTCAATCTGGGCGAGCTGAACACAGTCGGCTACTCGGCTTTCTATTCGCAGTACGACTGGGTGGGCCGGGCATACTTCCTGAACCTCACCATGGACTTCTAGTTCCTGGCGCAGCACTGCTGCGGGTCCATTTGATAAGGTGTGCCGGTCCAGACCGGCACACCTTTTTTCCGGCCGGCACGGCCGCCTGGGAGTCGTAGATGCCGAGAATTCTCGCCAAGCCCGACAACCTCAACGAACTGAACCGGAACTTCACCCAGGCCCCGCTGCAAGAGCCTGTATTCCTGAACAGCGTGCCGAAGTGTGGCACGCACTTGATGCGCAACATCATGCGGATGTTCGTGCCGGTGGAGCAGCAGTACCACGCGGCCTTCATCCAGTATCCGATCCTCAGGCAACACGCCGCGGCCTTCTCGCGGACCTCGCCCCGGCTCAGCTGGGGTCACTTGCTGTTTTCGGACGACCCGGCCATCGCGCTCAGGCAGGTGCACCACGTGCTGCTGGTCCGCGATCCCTATGATTGGGTCCTGGCACGCGCACGGTTCTTCCTGTCCGATACCTTTCAGGGTTCGCTGGAGCACCTCAAGGGCGGCAACGTGTCGGTGGAAGAGATCCTGAACATGATGATCCTGGGTATCCACGACAAGGTGCCGACCATGCAGGAAATCTTCCTGCACAATGCAGTCAGCTGGCTGGGGACCCAGGCCCGGATCATCCGCTTCGAGGACCTGATCGGGGCGGTGAAGAACCTGGAGTCAGACGGCGCGCAGTCCTTCTTCGCGAGCCTGCTGCGCGACTGCGGCATGGGCGAACTCCCCAACGACTGGCGCGAGCGCGTTGGCATCGGCGCAGACCCGGCGCAGAGCGGCACGGCCCGTGAGAACCTGAAGGGACTCGGCGTCGAAGTGCCCGACGAACTGCCGCCGATGCAGAGAAAGCTGGTTAATCACGCGGCGCCCGGCCTGAGGGAACTACTGGGCTACGACTGACGCGCAGGCCGCGCACCCGCCGGCGCAAAATAGACTTCGCGCGATGTTCCCCGGCGATCCAACTGCGGGCATGACGCGACAGTTATGTCAATTCAGGCCGCTGGCGCGCGAATATGAGACTACATTGCAGGTAACAAGACGGTCCGGAAACGCCGGAACAGGCGACGGGAACACGCTCGCGCTGGCAGGGCAAGTGCGTGGCCCGCGGGGACGGGGAGATGAAGAACCACATGACGAGTGAGGATACCGACGGCCCGGGCGACGTGCCGTCCGGCAAGGATGCGAGCAGTGCCGGCATTGGGGTCTACGAGCCAATTGATATCGAGAGTATCGAGCTCAGCTCCCGCAACTCGAGAGTCATTGCTGATCTCGGCTGGGAGATGGTGCCAACGATGCACGTCCCGCCAAGCCCGATCCTCGCCGGCTCCACCCGCTTCCTGGTCGATGCCGAGGAGGATCGCTTCGATGGCGGCGACGAAATCGCGGCGCAGCAGCTTGAGGCCCTGAAGCAGGAACAGCTGCGGTTGGCCGCCGACCTGGCAGATCTGCGCCGGGTGGCCGCCAGCCGGGAACGCGATCTTGTCGCAATCCGCGAGCAGATCGCGCAGCGGGAAACAGAGTTGTCGAAGCAGTTTGCCCGGATTGCATCGCTTACGCTGGATTGCGGCGGACTGCGATCACAACTCAGGTCGCTGGACGCGACCCCCCCGGAGACCGCCGGTTCATCGACGAATTCCGGGCGCAGCGACCAGGAAATGATTGACCTGCTGAAGGAGCACCTGGCGGAGCGGTACAGCGTCATCGCCGTTGCCAAAGGGGAAGCAGAGCAACTCCGCAGCGAGTGCGAACGGTTGCGCGACATCCTTGCCCGGCAGCTGGCCCAGGACTCCAATGGGCGCGGCCAGGACGGCCCGCCCTGGCAAAGGAGTCTCTTGCGCTTGTTGCCCGGGATCAGGAAGAAGGCCGAAGCGAAACACCTGGCCGCCTTCGCCGGGGAGCCGGGCGCGGAGGTGCCAACCATCGCCCTCGACCAGGCGCCAGGTCCCGAACGAACTGCCCGGGAAACGGTCGTCCAGGCCAGGATGCTGGCCGAAGCCCGGCGAGAGCGACGGCGACAGGCGGCAGTGGAAGCGGCAGCGGACACCTTGAAGCCGCGTCAGCTGCTCTCCAGTCCCGCCTTGCATCGCTACCTGATCGGCCTGTCGCCGCAGCGCGGCGAGGTGCGTGAGCTGTTGGCACCGAGAACATACGTGGGCCGGGGCTTCGAGGCCGACGTGCGCCTGGCAGATGCGACCGTCAGCCGCCTGCACGGCGTCTTGTCACTCGAAAACGGCGATACCGTCATCGAGGACCTGGCGAGTCGGAACGGCATCTTCATCAACGGCCGGCGTACCAAGCGCGCCGCGCTCAGGGACGGGGACACGATCGACTTCGGCACGTTTCGTTACAAGTACCGTGTCGGGCCTTCGTCGCACAGCGGCCACTAGAAGTCATTGCGCGGCGCGTCCGCGGTGGAGAGGCTGGAGCCGAAAGGAAGCTTTCTGGCTACAGCTGATTCACGATTGCGCGGCCTGCAGCGGGTGTCTGGCGCCCCCTGCTGCATGACGTTCTGGCAGCGACTTGCTGCCGGCAAGGGATTGGGCCGCCACCGCGGGCGTGCCAGGATGGTCACGCAGAAATAAGGGGCCCGCACAACTCGCCTTGCCACCGGCACGACCCCCCTTTTTGAGACCCGCCCCACGGAATGGGCTGCGACGGTCGCGGATACTCCACCTGTCCCAATCCAGTGGTTACCCATGAACCGCGAAGGCGCCCTGCTGCCACCAGAAGAAGACCTCGATCGTACCGACAGGCTCCCGGTGCTCGACCCGGACGCCGCCGAGTACGCCGAGCAGCACGATCTACTGCAATCCACCGGGACCTGGGTGAAGGCCGAAGTGGAAACGGCCGGATTGCACCTGGAGATCGAGCAGCGCGATGCCGCCATTGCGGAGCTGACAACGCTGCTGAGGCAGAAGTCCTTTGCGCTGTCCCGGGCCGAGAAAGACGTGGACCATGCTCGCGCCGAGCTCATGCGCACCAACCAGGCGGCTGGGCGCGATACGGCTGACCTCGAAAGGCGCCTGCAGGAACTGGAACGCGAACATGTCAACGTTTCGGCGCTGCACGACGAGCGCCGGGTCGCGATCGCCGGCCTCGAGGACACGCTCAGCGACGCACGCGAGCGCGAGCATCACCTGGAGGCCAGGATTGCAGAACTCTCCGCCCGGCAGCAGGCGATGGCGGCTGCGCACGAGCAGGACCTGGCCCGGCTCGCGGACACCGAGGAGAGACTCCGGCGGGCGGCCGACGCGACACTGGGTGCTGCCGGCCGGCAAGAGCAGAAACGCCTGCAGGAACGAATTGTCGAGTTGCAGCACAAGCTCGACGCCGCCGCTGACGAACTGGCCTCCAGCGCGGTGGAACTGGCCAGGGTGAAGGACGCCCTGGCCGCGCAGCACGATCAGGTCGACGAGCTGAAGACGGCGTTGGCGGAGCGCAGCGCCCGCGTCGAATCCCTGCTCGAGAAGTTGCGCAGTCGCGAGGCGCGGCGTCGCTACGCCGCGGACATTCGCCGCGCCGCTGCGCCCGGCGCCGAGCCAGGCGCGCTGCGGCAGCGGATTCATGAACTGGAGACCGCACTGGCGGCGGCGCGCAGGCCGGACAGCGAGCAGGCGGATGCCCTCGCCGGGCCGGATGACCCGACCGTCGCGGGCAATGACCGGCAAGGCCTGCTCCTGCGCATATCGGAGCTCTCCGCGGCCGTCGACCTCCGCGATGACAGGATCCTGAAACTGGAATCCGAACTCTGCGCCGCCAGGCGCCTGCCGGAAGGAACCGCTGGGGCAGCGGCTGTTCGGCCAAAGGACGAGGCGCTGTCGGCACGCTACCTGGTCCGGCTGGACAACGGGACCGCAGCCGTGCACGAGCTGTCCCGTCCAAAAATCTCCATCGGCCGGACACCGGACAACGAGCTGCAGGTCCGGGAAAGCTACATCAGCCGGGTCCACGCATTCCTTCGGCTGGGTCCGGAAAGCACGATCCTTGAGGATGCAGCCAGCCGCAACGGCATCTTCGTCAACGAGCGGCGCGTCCGGCGGGAACTGCTGAAGGACGGGGACATCGTCATCCTCGGCAAGGCGCGCTTCCGTTTCCAGCTCGCGCGCCCCGAAGGCCGCTAGCTGCCCGGCTCCCCCGGGCCAGGGCGCGGGAACCCGAATCCTGCTAATGTTCGCCAGTTATCCGGACTGGTCTGTTCGCCATGGATTACGGCTATATCGAGCGCATCCTGAAGGCGCGCGTCTATGACGTCGCCATAGAGTCGCCGCTCGACCCGGCACCGCGCCTGTCGCGGCGGCTCGGCAACCAGGTGCTCTTCAAGCGCGAGGACCTGCAACCGGTCTTCTCGTTCAAGCTGCGTGGCGCCTATAACAAGATTGCGCACCTCTCGCCCGAGCAGGCTGCACGCGGGGTGATCTGTGCCTCGGCAGGCAACCACGCCCAGGGCGTGGCGCTGGGTGCGCGCCGTCGCGGCATTCGCGCGCTGATCGTCATGCCGGAGACGACGCCAGCGATCAAGATCCAGGCGGTGCGGGACCTGGGCGGCGAGATCCTGCTGCATGGCGACGACTACGACGCCGCCTACGAACAAGCCAGGGCGCTGGCGGATGCCCGCGGGCTCGAGTTCATCCATCCCTTCGACGACCCGGACGTCATCGCCGGGCAGGGCACCATTGCCATGGAGCTGCTCCGCCAGCGGCCCGACGGCATCGATGCCATCTTCGTACCGGTCGGCGGCGGCGGGCTGATTGCCGGCATCGCCGTGTACGTCAAGTCGCTGTATCCGGAGATTCGCATCGTCGGCGTGGAGCCGGACGACGCCGCCAGCATGCAGGCCTCTCTGGCCGCGGGCCGGCGTATCACCCTCGACCGGGTCGGAATCTTCCACGACGGCGTCGCCGTGCGCCGCGTGGGCGAAGAGCCGTTCCGGCTGGCCAGCAAGTACGTGGACGAGATCGTCACCGTCTCGACCGACGAGACCTGCGCCGCGATCCAGGACATCTTCGAGGACACCCGCGCCATCGTCGAGCCGGCCGGCGGCCTGGCCGTGGCCGGCATGAAGAAATGGGTGGCACGCGAGGGCCGCCGTGACGCGACCCTGGTCGCCATCAACTGCGGCGCCAACATGAACTTCGACCGCCTGCGGCACGTCGCCGAGCGGGCCGACCTCGGCGGCGAGCGCGAAGCGCTGTTCGCGGTCGAGATTCCGGAGCGGCCGGGCACTTTCCGCCGCTTCTGTGAGCTGCTGGGTCGGCGCAGTGTTACCGAGTTCAACTATCGTTACGGCGACGCCGACAAAGCGCAGATATTCGTTGGCATAGCGCTGTCCGGGGGCCACGAGGAACGCAAGACCTTGCGCCGGACGATCGAGGAGGCAGGGTTCCCGGTGCTGGACCTGACCGACAACGAGATGGCGAAGCTGCATGTGCGCTACATGGTCGGCGGACATGCCCGCGGCCTTCAGAACGAGCACCTGTTCCGCTTCGAATTCCCGGAGAGGCCGGGCGCGCTGTCGAAGTTCCTGCAGGCCGTCGGTTCGCGCTGGAACATCAGCCTGTTCCACTATCGCAATCACGGGTCCGACTATGGCCGCGTGCTGGCGGGGATCCAGGTACCGTCCGCTGACAGCAATGAGCTCAAGGCGCACCTCGACGAGTTGCACTATGGCTACGTCGAGGAAACCGACAATCCGGCCTACCGCATGTTCCTGGGGGCCTGATGGTGGAAGCGGGTAACCCTGCGCCGCTTGACCCTACAGCGAGACGGCAAGGCAGCGAGGCGCATGGGGCCAGCGCTGCCCCGGTTCAGGGGGACGCCGCCCAGGCAAAGAGCCTGCGCGCCGAGTTGGTCTTCGGATTGCTGCTGTTTACCGCGGCGCTGGCGGCCTTGTGGCAGACCTGGCCGGAGGCGTCATTTCTCGAGGCGGGACGATGGCCACAGGTCTTCTTCTTCCTGTTTTTCAGCATCTTCACGATCTCGATAGGCTTTCCCCATCCGGTTCTCGGCCACGTTTCCTTTGATCGCGTCGCGCAGGTTGCCAGCATCCTGGTGCTGGGGCCGGTGGATGCGGCCTGGGTTGCGCTGCTCACGTCGCTGATCTACCCGCTTCACCGGCTGCAGCAGGGTGTCGCGCTGCGCCAGGTCATCGATGCCGCGTTGACGAACTCCGGGCTGATGGCGCTGGTTGTGCTCGGGTCGGGCTGGCTGTACATGCGGCTGGGCGGCACGGTCCCGCTGACGACGCTGGATCCCCGCGCTGTCGCGCTGGTGCTGTTGCTCATACTCGCGATGCAGGTGCTCAACGAGGCCGGCATGGCGGGTGTGTACCTTTGCCGGCGCAAGAATCCCTTCCACGTGATCAGCGCCTTCGAGACCCTGACCGAACTGGTTTCCGGACTGATCGCCGTGCTGGTGGCGATCGTCTACACGAGCATGGACAAGCCGGTCTTCGTGCTACTGCTGGTCGTGCTGAGTGCGGGCATGCTCGGCTTGAAGCAGTTTGCCGAAATGCGCCGGCACCTCGAGAACCTGGTGGAGACGCGAACCGTGGCGCTGCGCGAAAAGACCGAGCAGCTGGAGCAGCTGGCGACCTGCGACATGCTCACCGGTCTGCGCAACAGGCGTTACGCCCAGGAGTTTATCGAGCGCGAGGTCGGCCTGGCGCATCGCAGCAGCCGCGAGCTGAGCGTGGCGCTGGCCGACATAGACCACTTCAAGCAGATCAACGACGGCTATTCGCACGCGGTCGGCGACCGTGTGTTGCAGAGGGTGGCGGAGGTGTTCGGCGACCGGGTGCGCAGCACCGACCTGATCGCGCGCTATGGCGGCGAGGAATTCATCTTCTGCTTCATCGGCTGCGGCGAGGACATGGCGGCTCAGGTCTGCGAGGACCTGCGACGGCTGGTCGAAGCCACCGACTGGTCGGACATCGCGCCCGGCCTGCACGTCTCCATCAGCGTCGGCGTGGTCGGCCAGTCGGCCGGCGTCACGTCCGAGTCGCTGGTGGCCACGGCGGATGCACGCCTGTACCGCGCCAAGCACATGGGTCGCAATCTCGTGGTGGCCGAGGCCACGGTCACCAGGCCGTTAGTATGACAACCGTGACGGGCCCCGCCATGAGTGATCGAACGATGAATGTCCTGTTCCTGTGCACGGGCAACTCGGCACGCAGCATCCTGGCCGAGGCACTGCTCAACCACTGGGGCCGCGGCCGGTTTCGCGGCTTCAGCGCCGGTAGTGCCCCGACTGGCCGGGTCAATCCGCATGCCCTGCAGCTGCTGGCCGACATGAACATCGCTTCCCCGGGAGCGCGCAGCAAGAGCTGGGACGAGTTCGCGGTCCCCGGAGCACCGGAAATCGACCTCGTCATTACGGTCTGCGCCAATGCGGCGGGCGAAGCCTGTCCCAGCTGGCCCGGGCGGCCGGCGACAGCGCACTGGGGCGTGGACGACCCGGCGGCCGTCGCCGGGCCGCAGCCGGAGATCGCGGCGGCATTTCGCCGCGCCTTCGACCTGCTGGAGCATCGCGTCAAGGCCCTGACGGACCTGCCCGCAGAACTGGTCGAACGAGGCGAGGTCGCCCACCGGCTTGATGAGATAGGCAGGAGCCGGCCGCCACAGGAGGGACGCTGACGTCCGCGGGGACACAGCTGGAGGACGGCATGACTGCGCAATGTGAAGTGACCGGACGCCAGGCCGAGGGCGCGCAACTGGGCTTTTTCGAGCGCTACCTGACGCTCTGGGTGGCGCTGTGCATTGCCGTCGGCGTCGCGCTGGGCCAGGTCGCCCCCGGCCTCGTCGGCATGGTCTCGAGGCTGGAAGTGGCGCGGGTGAACCTGCCGGTCGGGCTGCTCATCTGGGTCATGATCATCCCGATGCTGGTGAAGATCGATTTTCGGCGGCTGCACGAAGTCAGGCAGCATGCGCGGGGCATCGGCGTCACCCTGTTCGTTAACTGGGCAGTGAAGCCTTTCTCGATGGCGCTGCTCGGCTGGATCTTCATCCGCCACCTGTTCGCGCCGCTGCTGCCTGCGGGCCAGCTCGACAGTTACATAGCGGGACTGATCCTGCTGGCGGCCGCCCCCTGCACGGCCATGGTCTTCGTCTGGAGCAACCTCTCCAGAGGCGAGCCCAACTTCACGCTGACCCAGGTCGCGCTCAACGACGTGATAATGGTGTTCGCCTTCGCGCCGATCGTCGGCCTGCTGCTTGGCGTCTCGGCGATCGTGGTGCCCTGGCAGACGCTGTTCATCTCGGTGGCCATGTACATCGTCGTACCGCTGGCCATCGCGCAGGCCTGGCGGGCCGGCTTGCTCAGGCGGGGCGAGGCGTCCTACCGCGCCGCGATCGATCGAATGGGTCCCTGGTCGCTCATCGCCCTGCTCGCGACGCTGATCCTGCTGTTCGCCTTCCAGGGGGACGCCATCCTGGCGCAACCCATCGTGATCGCGCTGCTCGCCGTGCCCATCCTGATCCAGGTGCTGTTCAATTCATCGCTGGCCTACCTGCTCAACCGGCGGCTCGGCGTGGCGCACTGCGTCGCCGGCCCCTCGGCGCTGATCGGCGCCTCAAACTTCTTCGAACTGGCGGTCGCCGCGGCCATCAGCCTGTTCGGCCTGGAATCGGGCGCGGCACTGGCCACCGTCGTCGGCGTGTTGATCGAGGTTCCGCTGATGCTGGCGGTCGTGCGCGTCGTCAACGGCAGCCGCGGCTGGTACGAAGCCGGCGCAGAGAGGGCCCGGAGAGCCTGAATCCCGGCGGGCAGCGACATTGCTGCTAGAATCGTCCCGGCGGGCAGGGGATGGCCCGGTCACTATGTTCATTCAATTCCTTATTCTGCTGGCGCTGCTCGCGGTGAGCGGCCTGTTCGCGATGGCCGAGCTGGCCATCGTCTCTTCGCGCCGCATCCGTCTCAAGCAGATGGCGGAGAAGGGCAGCAAGGGAGCGCGAGCGGCGCTCAAGCTCATGGAGGAGCCGACGCGGTTCCTCTCGACTGTGCAGATCGGCATCACGCTGATCGGCGTCCTGGCAGGCGTGTACTCCGGCGCCAATTTCGCCGAGCCGTTGCGGAACTGGCTGGCCGGGATCGACTGGGTCGCTGAATATTCCGAGTCGGTGGCCTACACCATCGTCGTGATCGGGGTCACCTACCTGACGCTGATCATCGGCGAGCTGGTTCCCAAGCGTTGGGCGCTCGGACACGCGGAGACGCTGGCGGTCGTCCTTGCTCCCCCGATGCAGTACATGGCGCAGGCGACGGCGCCGCTGGTGTGGGTGCTGCAAAGGTCCACGGACCTGGTGCTGCGGCTGCTGGGCAAGCACATGACCACGCGGCACGGCGTGACCGAGGATGAAATCCGCGCCTTGATCGCCGAGGGTACGCGCGAAGGCGTCTTCCACGACGAAGAGCACCGCATGATCGAGGGGGTCTTGAAGCTGGCGGACCGCAACGTCCGGAGCATCATGGTGCCGCGGGGCGACATCCTGTGGATCGACGTCGAGGATTCTCGCGAGACCGTCTGGCAGGCCGTTCGAGCGAGCGGGCATTCACGCTATCTGGTCTGCCGGGGCGAGGTCGACGAGCTGGTCGGCGTGACCTCGGTGACCGAGTTGCTCGAGTGGGTGCGCGACCCGGCCGGCCCGGACTTGGCGAAGCGGGCCCTGGCACCGCTGGTCATCCAGGAAACCACCACGGTCCTGCGATTGCTGGAACTGTTTCGCGAGGCGGCCGTCCACCTGGCCGTGGTCGTGGACGAGCACGGCTCGATCGAAGGCATGGTCACTTCGACCGACGTCCTGCGGGCGATCGCCGGCGAGCTGCCGGAATTCGGCGATGCCGATCTGCCCGAGGCCGTCATGCGGGCGGACAATTCCTGGCTGATCGACGGGCGGCTGGCAATCGACGATGCCGAGCGCCTGCTCGGCAGGCGCGACATGTCGGCCGGGGACGACTTCACGACCCTTGCCGGTTTCGTGCTGGCCCAGCTGGGCCGCCTGCCTGCGACCGCGGAGACCTTCGACTGGAAGGACCTGCGGTTTGAGATCGTGGACATGGACGGCAGGCGCATCGACAAGCTGCTGGTCACGCGCATCGCCTCGGCCGGCGAGCTGGACGCCGAGATCTAGCTGCCGGATCGGTATCAGGCTTCGCCGCCACGGCGCGATCGCCTGTCGGGGCGGTTCACCCTCGTTCGCCCGGAAAACCGGTACTCGCTTACTCGGGGACCGCCCCTCCCAGGGCCGCGCGGGGTGTGCCCGCTCTCGCAGCCCGCCTGCTTCGGGTGGGGTTTCCCCCGCTCGCTCCGAAAGCCGCCAGTCGCTCGCCGGGGGAAACCCCACCCTCGCTGCGGGCCAGGCGCTCGCGCCGACACGGGTGGCGCGACCGAGTGAGGCCGGTCCCCGTAGCGAGCGAGTTTGGCTTGCGGAGCGCAGCGGAGCCGAGCGAGCGAAGCGGTGACCGGCCGACCGACGGCCGCGCGAGGCGACGTCGCCAGACCATGGCAGGCGCGGTCGCCTGTCGGCCCAGTCCGCCCCAGGGGAGCGACTCCACCGGACCGGGGCCCGGCGACCGTCAGCGATGGGTCTTGCCGCGTGCCCCACGTCGCGGAGGGGGGGCGGGCTCCGGTACCCAGGGTTGGCCGGTGCGTTCCTCGATATAGGAGCGGATCAGCCGCCGGATCACCTGCGATACGGTGCTGTCCTCTTCGGCGCTGAGCCGCTCGAGCACGGCCTTCTTGCGCGGGTCGATCAGGATGGTCAGGCGGGCGGTACGGTCTTCCACGGGGGTGGACACTCTTGCCGGCAGTTCTAATCAGATGTTAATACCATGCTAATCAAATCTCCACTCGACTATAATTTGCCAGTCCTTTCCGGCCGGTCACTGAGGTTCCCGGGCTGCCGTGGTCGCTTGGCTCGATTCACCGCTGCGCCTGTGCGTCGGCTTGCTCAGCCTGTGGGGCCTGATCGGCTTTGCCGGCCTGCTGCGGCCGCGCAGCCTCGAGTACGCCGGCCGCGCACTGTTCCTCGCCGGTGCCGCCTGCGGGTCGGCCCTGGCTGTGGTGGCGATTTCCAGCATCACCGCGCCGGCGGAGACCCTCATCCTGGCGATCGGCCTGCCCGACCTGCCAATGCACCTGCGCCTCGACGGGCTCTCGTGCTTCTTCCTCTTCCTGCTCGGCGCCGCTTCCACCGGCATCTCGATCTTCGGTGCCGGCTATTTCCGCCGAGGCGAAGGCACCCTGCCGGGCGTGATGTGCCTCGAATACCACGTGTTCCTCGCCAGCATGGGCTTCGTCGTCCTTGCGGACGACGCCTACGCCTTCATGGTCGCGTGGGAGACGATGGCGCTTTCGTCCTATTTCCTGGTGACCACGCAGCACCGGATCCCGGAAATTCGCCGCGCCGGCTTCATCTATTTCCTGATGGCGCATGTCGGGGCCCTGTCGATCCTGCTCGCCTTCGGCGTGATGCAGGGAGGCAGCTGGCAGTTCACCTTTGACGCCATGCGCGCCGCGCAGCTCACACCGGGCTGGGCGGCCGCCGCTTTCCTGCTGGCGCTGTTCGGTTTCGGCGCGAAGGCCGGCATCGTGCCCCTGCACATCTGGCTGCCGGAAGCCCACCCGGCGGCACCATCGCCGGTCTCCGCGCTGATGAGCGGCGTGATGCTCAAGATGGCCATCTACGGAATGCTGCGCGTCACCTTCGACCTGCTGGGCGACCCGCTGTGGTGGTGGGGACTGCCACCGCTGGCGCTGGGGCTGTTCACGGCCCTGTTCGGCGCCGTCTTCGCCGCCGTGCAGACCGACATGAAGAGGCTGCTGGCCTACTCCTCGATCGAGAACGTCGGCGTGCTGTTCACTGCCCTGGGCCTGGTGATCGTGTTCGCGGGCTCCGGGATGAAGCCGGTGGCCACGCTCGCGATGATCGCGTTGCTCTATCACGCGCTGAACCATTCGTTCATGAAGAGCCTGCTGTTCCTGGGCACCGGCGCGGTGCTGCATGCTACCGGCGAGCGCAACCTGGGGCGATTGGGCGGGTTGATTCACCGCATGCCGTGGGTCGCCTGGACGACGCTCGTCGGTGCGCTCGCCATCGCGGCGCTGCCGCCGCTCAACGGTTTCGTCTCGGAGTGGCTGCTGCTGCAGTCCTTCCTCTTCACGCCGTCCGTCCCCCAGCCGTTCCTGAACATGCTGCTGCCGCTCGGCGCGGCCGTCTTCGTGCTGGCCGCGGCGCTCGCCGGCTACGTCATGGTCAAGTTCTTCGGCGTGATCTTCCTCGGGCAACCGCGCGAGCGATCGCTCGCGCAGGCCCACGACGCGGGGCTGCTCGAGCGTGCCGGCTTGCTCTGGCTTGCAGCGGGATGCCTGGCGCTCGGGCTGCTGCCGGTCCAGGTCGTCTCGCTGCTGTCGGTGGTTCCCGTGCAGCTCGGGCTCGGCGACCCGCTGCCTGCCAGCGCCGACTGGTGGCTGCTCGCCCCGTTGCCGGCGCGAGATGCGTCCTACTCAGCGATCGTGTTCCTGCTCGCCGTGGCCACCGTCGTCATTCTCACGGCGCTGCTGGTGCGGGCCGCTTACCGGCGGCGCGTCAGGCGCGCCGCGCCCTGGGGCTGCGGGTTCGGGCGGATGGACTCGCGCATGCAGGACACGGCCGAGGGATTCGGCCAGCCGATCCGCCGGCTGTTCCAGCCGCTGTTTCACATCGAACGCGAGGTGCCCTCGCCATTCGACGCACATCCCCATTACCGCGTCGCAGTGAGTGATCCGAGCTGGCGCATCCTGTATTGGCCGCTGCAGCGCCTGGTGCAGGGCGTGGCGGACCGCTTCGCCCTGGTGCAGCAGGGGCGGATCTCCGTGTACCTGACATACAGCCTGTTGACCCTCATCCTGCTGCTGGCGCTCGTGCTATGAACTGGGTCAACTGGGTCATACAGTTCCTGCAGGTCGCGCTCGCGCTCGTCGCGGCGCCGCTGCTGACGGGCTGGGTCAACCAGTGCCGGGCCTGGCTGGGCAACCGCAGCGCACCGAGCATGCTGCAGCCCTACCGGACCATCCGCAAGCTGTTCCACAAGGACGCGGTCATCGCGACCGGGGCTTCCTCGCTGTTCAGGTTCGCGCCCTACGTCGTCTTCGGGACGATGGTCGCGGCCGCGGCCATCGTCCCCACGGTCGGCACGGGGCTGCCGTTCTCGACGGCGGCCGACGCGATCGCGCTGGTCGGCCTGTTCGCGACGGCACGCATGTTCATTTCGCTGGCGGCGATGGACGTCGGCACGGCTTTCGGGACGCTCGGGGCGCGCCGCGAGATGATGATCGGCTTCCTGGCCGAACCGGCACTGCTGATGGTCATTTTCGTGGCCTCGCTCATATCGGCCACGACCGCACTGCCGGCGATCGCCGAGCGGCTCGTGACGCAGTCGGCGGGGCTGTATCCCAGCCTCTGGTTCACTGCGGTCGCCTTCATCATGGTGCTGCTGGCCGAGAATGCGCGCATTCCGGTCGACAATCCGGCGACCCATCTCGAGCTGACGATGATTCACGAGGCGCTGCTGCTGGAATACTCCGCGCGGCACCTGGCGCTCATGGAGTGGGCCGCTGCGCTGAAGCTCTTCAATTACGTCACGATCGGTATCGCACTGTTCCTGCCCTGGGGCATCGCCGCCGAGGAGGGCGCGCTGCCGTTCCTGATCTCGCTGCCGGCCCTGGTCGCCAAGCTCGCACTGGCAGGTGCCGGGCTGGCGCTCATCGAGACGGTCTCCGCCAAGCTCAGGGTCTTCCGCGCACCGGAGTTCCTGGCGACTGCCTTCCTGTTCGCCGTGCTCGGCCTGCTCGTCCACCTGCTGCTGGCGGGGCAATGACATGACGGGAATGAGCCTGGACCTGCAGCTGATCAACGCCTTCGCGGCGCTGCTGCTGTTGCTCTCCTTCGCGATGTTGTCCCAGCGCCGGATCGTGTCGCTGGTGAACCTGCTTGCACTGCAGGGTGCGTTGCTCTGCGCGGCCACGCTGCTGCTGGCCTGGCGCACCGGCCAGCACCACCTGTACCTGTCGGCGGCGCTGACGCTGGTGCTCAAGGTGATCTTCCTGCCCTGGCTGCTGCACCGGCTGATCCGGCGCCTCGGCGTGTACTGGGACACGGAACCCCTGCTCAACGTTCCCGGCACCATGCTGGTAGGCGTGCTGATCGTCGTCTTCGCCTTCGGCCTGGCTCAGCCGATCGCCGAGCTGGCCAACACCGCGACCCGCAATGCGATCGGCATCGCCATCGCAGTCATCCTGCTCGCCTTCCTGACCATGATCACCCGGCGCAAGGCCATGTCGCAGGTCGTCGGATTCCTGTCCATGGAAAACGGCCTTTTCTTTGGCGCGATGAGTGCGACCTACGGCATGCCGATGATCGTCGAGCTGGGAATCGCCCTCGATGTGCTGGTGGCGATGCTCGTGCTGGGGGTCTTCTTCTTCCAGATCCGTGAGCAGTTCGACAGCCTGGACCTGCACAACCTCGAGACCCTCAAGGAGGGCCAGTAGCGTGGAATTCGCGCTCCTGATCGGCCTGCCGGTACTCGGCGCAGTGAGCCTGGCGTTCCTCGGCGCACGCCGCTCCGCACCCGAGATCAACGTTGCCTTCAGCCTGGCGACCTTCCTGGCCGCCTGCGGGCTGACCGTCAGGGTGATCGGCGAGGGCAACCTCATCATCGCCCGCGAGCAGTTCTTCATCGATCCGTTCAACGTCTTCCTGGTTACGCTGACGGCGTTCGTCGGCTGGACCACTTCCTTGTTCTCGCGGCCCTACATGCGCATCGAGCAGGAGCACGGCCGCGTCTCGCGGGGGCAGCTGCGGCTGTTCCACAGCATGTACCAGCTGTTCATCGCCACCATGTTGATCGCCCTGACCACCAACAATCTCGGGCTGCTGTGGGTGGCGATGGAGGCTGCGACGCTCTCGACGGTACTGCTGGTCACGCTGTACCGCACGCCCGCGAGCCTGGAGGCCGGCTGGAAATACTTCATCCTCTGCGGCGTCGGCATTTCGCAGGCGCTGTTCGGCACCATCCTGCTCTACTTCGCGGCGGAAAAGGTCCTCGGCTCCGAGGGTGTCAGTGCGCTGCTTTGGACCCACCTGAACGGCGTCAAGGGCCAGCTCGAGCCGGCGGTGCTCAGCCTCGCCTTCGTGTTCCTGCTGGTCGGCTATGGCACCAAGGTCGGCCTGGCGCCACTGCATAACTGGCTGCCGGATGCGCATGCCGAGGGCCCGACGCCCATCTCGGCGGTGCTGTCGGGGCTGTTGCTCAACGTGGCGATCTACGCCGTCGTGCGCTGCAAGGTGCTGGTCGAGGGAGCGCTGCACTCGACCCTGCCCTCGACCATGCTGATGGGCTTCGGCCTGCTGTCGGTGGTGATCGGCTCGTTCCTGCTGTGGCGCCAGCGGGACATCAAGCGCATGTTCGCCTATTCCTCCATCGAGCACATGGGGATCGTCACCTTCGCCTTCGGCATGGGCGGCCCGGTGGCCAACTTCGCGGCGCTGCTGCACATGACGGTGCACTCGTTGACGAAATCGGCCATCTTCTTTGCTGTCGGCCATGCGGTGCAGAAGGCCGGCACGCAGGTCATGGGCGACATCCGCGGCCTCATGACGATCAGCCCAGCCGTTGGCTGGGGGCTGATGATCGGCACGCTCGCGATCCTCGGCGTGCCGCCGTTCGGCGTCTTTGCGAGCGAGTTCCTGATCCTGACCACGGCGATGCAGCAGCAGCCCTGGGCGACGCCGATCCTGCTGATGTCGCTCGGCATCGCCTTTGCCGCGATCTTCAGCAGATTGCAGCCGATGGTCTTCGGCGAGACCAACGTCAAGCGCCTGCCTTACCAGCCGGCGATGCTGCCGGTCTTCGCCCACCTGCTGCTGGTCCTGATGCTCGGCCTGTTCATCCCGCCCTATCTGGCGCACTGGTATCGTGCCGCAGCCCACCTGATAGGAGGCGGCTGAAATGGCGGCCCACAAGTGGTTCGAACTCGCAGGACCGGTCGCCGGCGCGCCCGGCGTGTCCGGTCTCGAGGTCGAGCCTGAACAGTGGAGCGCCGCCGCGCTGGACATCGCCGCGGCGGGCGGTCGGCTCGTCGCCTTGTGGGCCGAAGCCGCCGTCGGCGGCGGCGCGATGCTGCGCGCGGCCTATGCGGCCGAGCCCGGCCTGCTGATCCTGTCCCTCGGGCTGGCGGACCACCGGGCCGAGTATCCGGCGCTGCACGAGATCTATCCGGCCGCCGGGAGGATGCAGCGTGCCGTGGCCGACCTTTCCGGACCGGTTGCACGTGGCATGGACCGCAGGCCGTGGCTGCGCCATGCGGCCTGGCCCACCGGATTCCTGCCGCTGGCGAGCGGCGCGCAGCCGGAGGCACCGATGGCGGCGGTCGTCGACGACTATCAGTTCGTCCGTGTTACCGGCGATGGTGTGCATGAGATCGCCGTCGGCCCCGTGCATGCCGGCATCATCGAGCCGGGCCATTTCCGCTTCTCCGTCGTCGGCGAGAAGCTGCTGCGGCTCGAGGAGCGACTGGGGTATGTCCACAAGGGCATCGAGCGGCGCTTCGCGGACATGCCGCTGACGTCGGCTCATGCGCTGGCGGCGCGGGTGTCGGGCGACTCGGCGGTGGCCTTTTCCTGGGCGTATTGCCAGGCGGTGGAAGGCATGGCCCGTACGGCCTTGCCGCCGCGGGCGGCCTGGTTGCGCGCCCTGGCGCTGGAACTCGAGCGGCTCGCCAACCACCTGGGCGACCTGGGCGCGCTGGGCAACGACGCGGGTTTCGCCTTCGGATTGTCTCAGTTCAGCCGGCTCAAGGAGTCGCTGCTCAGGCTGACCGAAGCGGCGCTCGGCCAGCGCTACCTGATGGACTTCGTCGTGCCGGGCGGTGTGGCCGTCGATCCCGCGCCAGCAACGCTGCAAAAGCTTGCCGAGTTCGCGACGGCCCTGCCGGCCGACGTTTCCCGCCTGCGCCAGGTCTATGACGAGCATGCGGGTTTGCGCGATCGCTTCAGCGAAGCGGGGAGGGTGACTGCGGAACTGGCGCTGCGCCTCGGCCTGACCGGACTCGCCGGACGCGCCAGCGGACAGGCCTTCGATCTGCGCTGCGACCTGCCCTGTCATCCCTACGACGCACTGCAGCCCGTCAAGATCGGGGCGCGAGAGGGCGACGTCGCGGCGCGCGTGGCGGTGCGCTTCGATGAGGCGGCCGAGTCCTGCCGCCTGGTTGCCCGGATCGTCGCGCGCCTGCCCGACGGCGATTGTCGGGCGGCGCTACCCGACGTGCCGGACGGCGCACTCGGTGTCGGGTTCATCGAGGGCTGGCGCGGGCCCGTGTTCATGGCAGTCAGCGCGGGCCCGGGCGGCTCGATTCGTCGCTGCCACCCGCAGGATCCATCCTGGCAGAACTGGCCCGTGCTCGAGCACGCTGTTGTCGACAACATCGTTCCCGACTTCCCGCTCATCAACAAATCGTTCAATCTGTCCTACAGCGGACACGACCTCTAGAGTTTCCCCGGCCATGTTCAAGACGCTCAGACAGATTGCCGCTACGGGTCTCGTTACCGAGCCTGCACCGGATGCCGATCGCGGGCTCAGGCTGCGCGACGCCCTGCAGGCGAGGATCCTCGGCATCATGGGTCGCGCCCTCTGCATTCGCGCGGTCGATGCGGGTTCCTGCAACGGTTGTGAGCTGGAGATCCACGCGCTGAACAACCCGATCTACAACCTCGAGGGGCAGGGCATCCGCTTCGTAGCCAGTCCCCGCCACGCGGACCTGCTGCTGGTGACCGGACCGGTCTCGCGCAGCATGGAGGCGGCATTGCTCGCGACCTTCGAAGCCACGCCCGAGCCGCGGCTGGTCGTGGCAATCGGGGATTGCGGCTGCACGGGCGGGGTATTCGGCGAGGGTTACGCCAGCTGTGGGCGGGTCTCCAACGTCATTCCCGTGGACGTCGCGGTGCCGGGCTGCCCGCCCAGCCCGCTGTCCATCATGTCAGGTATCCTGTCGGCGATCGCCCCGGGTGCCGATGACGGACTTCAACCTCGCACGAACCCGGCCGCGGTGGATAGACCATGAAGACCGTGCTATTCCTGTGCGTCTACAACGCCTCCCGTTCCGTCATGGCCGAGGCAATCCTCAATCAGGTCGGCAAGGACCGCTTTCGCGCGTTCAGCGCCGGCGAGCGTGCGATCGGCGCGGTTCACCCGCTGACCCTGCAGGCGCTGGCCCACAACGGCATCTCGACCGAGGGACTGCGCAGCAAGAGCTGGGCCCACTTCTTCGGACTGGGCGCCCCGAAGATGGATTACCTGATCACGGTCTGCGACGAAACGCTCGAGGAGATGGGCAGCCATGACCCAACTGCCCCGATCGAGGCGCGCTGGCCGACGGCCAACCCGCTGCTCGGCGGCCGGACGGAAGCAGAGCACTGCGAGGCCCTCGCCAGGACCTATCGATTGTTGCGGGCGCGCGTCGAAGCGCTGGTGGCATTGCCGCTGGAAAGCATGGACCGGGAGACGACCCGCAAGGAACTGGCCGCGATCGGCCAGCGCCTGACCCTGCAGTCCTTCTGACCGCGTTGCGCTGCCTCGATGCCTGCGCGCGGCCGCCTGTCGGCCCAGACCTCCCTGCTCGTTCCGCCTGCGGCAAGTCACTCGCAGCGAGGCTGGCCCTCCCTCGGCCGCGCGGGATGGCACCGTGCCCGACTTCGCGGCGCGGCGGAGTGAGGCCGGTTCCCGTAGCGAGCGAGTTTGGCTTGCGGAGCGCAGCGGAGCCGAGCGAGCGAAGCGGTGACCGGCCGACCGACGACCGCGCCAGGCGATCTCGTCAGGCCATGGCGGGCGCGGGCGCCTGTCGGGGCGGTTCGCCCTCGCTCACTCGGGGACCGCCCCTCCCTCGACCGCGCGGTGGCAGCAAGAGGTGCCAGGCACCGCTGCCGCGGAGCCAGGCACCGAGCCAGCCCCCAGGCTAACAGCGGCGCCGGAAACCCGGTGGGGGCCGGGCATCGGGCCGTCAATACGGTCAACCGGGCCACCCGAGCGGCGGCCGATCCAGTAGCATTTGCGGATTCCGACGCAGGAGACTCGAGTGACCCGGATCAGCATTCCCGCCCGCGAGCGGCTCATTTTCGCAATGGACGTGCCCGATGCCGATGCGGCCCGGCGGCTGGCAGAGCAACTCGGCGACTCCGTCGTGTTCTACAAGCTCGGCCTGGAACTGTTCATGTCCGGAGGCTACTTCGAGCTCCTCGACTGGATGGTCGCGCGCGGCAAGAAAGTCTTCGTGGACCTGAAGTTCTTCGATGTACCGGCGACGGTCGCCTCTGCGGTGCGTAACCTGACCAACCGGGGCGTGACGTTCGCGACAGTGCACGGTAACCAGGGAATCATGGAGGCGGCGGCCGCGGCCAAGGGCGACGTCAAGATCCTGGGGGTGACCGTCCTGACCAGCCTCGACCGGGGTGACCTCGACGACCTGGGCTTCGCATGCGATGTAGAAAAGCTGGTGCTCTCCCGCGCCCGGCGGGCGCTCGAGGCGGGATGCGACGGCGTGGTGTCGTCCGGGCTGGAGGCGAAGATGCTGCGTGAAGGAGTGGATGAAAAACTGATCGTGGTCACACCGGGTATCCGACCGGTCGAGAACCGGCCGGCGGATGACCAGAAACGCGTCGTCAACGTCCAGCAGGCGTTTGCCAACGGCGCCGACTACATTGTGGTAGGCCGGCCCATCCGCGACGCCGCCGATCCGAAAGCGGCGGCCGAAGCGATCCAGGCCACGATTGCCAGCGTGTTCGGGGGTGATCAATGAGCGCTCCGCTGACCAACGACCTGCTGCTGCGGGCCCTCCTGCGCCAGCCGACCGATCGCACGCCGGTGTGGATGATGCGCCAGGCCGGCCGCTACCTGCCGGAGTACCGCGCGACCCGTGCCAGGGCCGGGAGCTTCCTGTCCATGTGCATGAACCCCGAATATGCCTGCGAGGTGACCCTGCAGCCGCTCGAGCGTTTTCCGCTCGACGCCGCGATCCTGTTTTCGGACATCCTGACCATCCCGCATGCCATGGACCTCGATCTCAGTTTCGAGGCGGGCGAGGGCCCCAGGATCGGCAAGCCGGTGCGCAGCGCCGCCGCCGCCGATGCCCTGTTCATCCCGGACCCGTCGAAAGAGCTGCGGTACGTGATCGATGCCGTGTCGTTGATCCGGCGCGAGCTCAAGGGGCGCGTGCCATTGATCGGCTTTGCCGGTTCACCGTGGACCGTCGGCACCTACATGGTCGAGGGTGGCGGCAGCAAGAACTTCGCCCACATCAAGGGCATGATGTACGCCGACCCGAAGCTCCTGCACCGCGTGCTCGACGTCGTGACCCGGGCGACCACGGTGTACCTGAACGCGCAGATCGAGGCCGGCGCCCAGGCCGTGATGGTCTTCGACACCTGGGGCGGGGCGCTCGCCCCGGCGCAGTACCGGGAATTCTCGCTGCAGTACATGCAGCGCATCGTCGACGGACTCATCCGCGAGCGCGAGGGCCGGCGCGTGCCCGCCGTCCTGTTCACCAAGGGTGGCGGGCGCTGGCTCGACCAGATGGCGGCGACCGGCGCCGATGCGCTGGGCGTCGACTGGACGACCGACCTGGCCGATGCGCGTACCCTGACCGGCGGCAAGGTGGCGCTGCAGGGGAATCTCGATCCCTGCGTGCTCTACGCACCGCCCGAGAAGATTCGCGAGGAGGTCGGACGCGTACTGGCCAGCTATGGTGCCGGGCACGGCCATGTGTTCAACCTGGGCCATGGCATCCACCCGGACGTGAACCCGGAACACGCCGGCGCCATGGTCGCGGCCGTGCACGAGTTGAGTCCGGCGTATCATCGGGGCGGATAGCGGATAGCGGATAGCGGATAGCGGATAGTGAGTGGT
>Ga0316195_10000212_pt1 | contig 21048 bp, 16 predicted proteins | sample Phised1_MG_FD_204937 | JGI IMG/M metagenome (GOLD analysis project Ga0316195, IMG submission 204937) | Coastal sediment microbial communities from Maine, United States - Phippsburg sediment 1 | ecosystem: Environmental > Aquatic > Marine > Coastal > Sediment | place: USA: Maine | collected...
AATCATCAGCGTGAAACTAACCTGAGTATATCTCTTTAAGTGAGATTGAGTATATTTACCTTTAATTTTAGAAAAAGCCCACAGGGTTTTTTACCTTAGCAAAAAATTGAAATTATATGAGCTGTACATCATGCTCTTCTACTATAAACGGCATCCCAAAAGGTTGCAAAAGTAACGGAAGCTGTAATTCTGGGAATTGTGGTAAAATGACGGTAGTCGATTGGCTATCAAACATGACCCTTCCCTCGAATCAAGAAAAATTTGACATTTTTGAAGTGAGATTCAAAAACGGAAGGAAAGCATTTTATAAAAATGCAGACAATCTACCCATTCAAATGGGAGATGTAATTGCTGTTGAAGGTAGTCCGGGTCACGACATTGGAGTAGTTTCACTTTCGGGTGAATTGGTCAAACTTCAGATGAAGAAAAAAGGTGTCGATCAAAAATCAAAGGAAATATTAAAGATCTATCGAAAGGCTTCACAACGCGATATCGACATTTGGATAGAAGCGAGAAATAAAGAATTGGATGTGCAAAAAAAGTCTCGACTCATTGTTGGCAGACTAGGTCTTTCTATGAAACTTTCGGATATAGAATTTCAGGGAGACGGGACCAAAGCTACCTTTTATTATACCGCTGATGATCGAGTTGATTTTAGACAATTGATACGCGAATTGGCAAGTACTTTTGGGATTAGAATTGAAATGAAGCAAGTTGGTTTAAGACAAGAAGCGGCGCGTTTGGGTGGTATAGGCAGTTGTGGAAGGGAACTTTGCTGTTCTACCTGGCTAAGCGATTTCAGGTCTGTGAGCACCTCCGCAGCACGATACCAACAATTATCACTAAATCCCTTAAAATTAGCTGGTCAATGTGGAAAATTAAAATGCTGCCTTAACTATGAACTAGATTCTTATTTAGATGCATTGTCAGATTTCCCGAATACAGAACTCAAGTTATTTACAGAAAAAGGAAGGGCTACTTTTCAAAAAATGGATATTTTCCAACGCTTGCTCTGGTATGCCTATGATGATAACCCTATCCAATGGCATAAACTCACTGTAGATCAGGCAAATGAAGTAATTTCACAAAACAAAAAGAAAATAAACCCGCCTAATCTGGAGGATTTTTCTCTCGAGTTAGAAAGTGGTGATGAAGAGCAAAAACTTTTTATAGACAATGTTGGCCAGGACAGTATAACGCGTTTTGACAAGCCAAAAAGAAAAAAATTTAAGCGAAAAAATAACAAGCAAAGACGTCCACAAAATAAAAATCAAAAAAAATAACATGTCGTTGACAAGTATTTCTCCGTTAAAAGGCACTTTTGCAGTTCTCGTTTTGTCTTTTCTGTTCTTTTCTTGTGAAAAGAATTTGGTTTTTGATCAATTTCAAAAAGTCGATCAAAATAAATGGCAAAAAGATTCTGTCATTAATTTTGTTTATGAAGCAAAAGACACCTTGAGTAAGAATAACATTTATGTTAATTTGCGAAACAATAAAACTTATGAATACAGTAATTTGTTTTTAATTGTTGGAATCGATTTTCCGAACAATTACCAGATTATTGATACTTTAGAATACGAGATGACCACCCCGGAAGGGAGGTTTCTCGGGACCGGCATTTCGGATGTCCTTGAAAACAAGCTGGAGTATAAAACGAATGTAAATTTTCCCGTATCGGGAAATTACACTATTCATGTACAACATGCGATGCGTAAGAGTCAAGAAATTGAAGGTTTGACCTATTTAAACGGAGTAACTGATGTGGGCATCAAAATTGAAAAAATAGAGTAAAACATGGCAAAAAGCAAGAAAAAATCTTCTCCTTCAAAATATACAAAATGGTTATGGCGCCTTTTTCTCGGCGGACTTATTTTTGGCGTTTTAATGTTCGCTTTTGCGTCATTGGGTTTGTTTGGCAAATTACCCACCTTTGAAGAGCTTGAAAATCCCGAAAATAATCTGGCGACAGAAGTTATTTCTATTGACGGGAAAACTTTGGGTAAATATTATCGCGAAAACAGAACACCTGTTAAATTTACCGAACTGCCACAAAATCTAATTGATGCCTTGGTAGCAACAGAAGATGAACGTTTTTACGATCATTCGGGCATAGATGCCAAAGGTACGGCAAGAGCAGCAATTACCTTGGGAAAAGATGGTGGCGCCAGTACCATTACGCAGCAATTAGCAAAAATGCTATTTACGAAAACGGCGTCAGGAAACATCGTTAAGCGACTGGTTCAAAAAATAAAAGAATGGGTAATTGCTATCCGATTAGAAAAGCAATACACTAAAAATGAAATCATTACTATGTATTTTAACAAGTATGATTTCGGACATAATGCTGTAGGAATTCGGTCTGCGGCAAGAATTTATTTTGGTAAAGAACCTAAAGAGCTCAACATGGAAGAATCAGCCATGTTGGTAGGAATGCTTAAAAATTCTTCACTGTACAATCCTATTCGCCGATCAGAAATGGTTAAAGACAGAAGAAATGTGGTATTTAATCAGCTCTATAGAAATGATTTTATAGATGAGGACCAAAAAGATTCATTAAAAACGCTACCCCTAAAATTGGATATCAATCTGGAAGGACACAGTGATGGAACTGCCACTTATTTCAGAGAATATTTACGAGATTTTATGAAATCGTGGATAGAAGATAATCCTAAACCAGATGGATCAAGTTATAATATTTACAGAGACGGTTTAAAAATATATGTTACACTCGATTCACGCATGCAAAAATATGCCGAGCAGGCGGTACAAGAACACATGAGTAACCTTCAGGGTATTTTTAACGAAGTACAAAAAAAGAATAAGACAGCTCCCTTTTACGATATCGATCAAGAAATGGTGAATCTTACCGTAGATCAAGCGATGAAAAGAAGTGATCGATGGAGAAAGATGAAAGCAGCCGGAAGTTCTAAAGAAGATATAATGGCATCTTTCGATTTACCGACAGAGATGAATATATTTTCTTGGCAAGGTCAGATCGACACAGTGATGACACCAAGAGATTCAATTCTTTATTACAAAAAGTTTTTACAAACAGGGCTTTTATCAATGGATGCAGAAACAGGACATGTAAAAGCCTGGGTGGGCGGTACAAACTATAAACACTTTCAGTACGACCATGTAAAACAAGGAAAAAGACAGGTGGGTTCTACCTTTAAACCTTTTGTATATGCCACTGCTATTAATCAACTGAGAATTTCTCCTTGTGAAGAATTTCCCAATACACCCTATACCATCCCTGCCGGAAAATACGGTCTGTTAGAAGATTGGACACCCAAAAATTCGAGTGGAAAGTACGGTGGAATGCTAAATTTAAAGGAAGCCTTAGCTAATTCAGTGAATGTGGTTACTGCAAATTTAATGGATCAGGTTACACCGAGTAATGTGGTGCAATTGGCTAAAAGTTTGGGAGTAAACTCAGAAATACCGGAGGTTCCTTCTATTGCACTCGGTTCTGTAGATCTTAGTTTATACGAAATTTTGGCAGCGCTGAATACTTTTGCCAATAAAGGCATGTATATTAAGCCTTTGATGATCTTGCGTATTGAAGATAAGAACGGAACAGTTTTAGATGATTTTTACCCTGAGACCAAAGAAGTTATGAGTGAAGAAATTGCCTATACCATCATCAACTTGTTAGAAGGCGTAACAGAAAGTGGTTCGGGTGTTCGATTACGTACTCAAGGTGCCAAATATCCGAACAATATAGCCACCGGATATCCTTACAAATTTACCAATCCCATTGCCGGAAAAACCGGAACGACTCAAAACCAATCTGATGGTTGGTTTATTGGAATGGTTCCCAATTTATCTACCGGTGTCTGGGTGGGTGCAGAAGACAGATCGGTCCATTTTCCTGATCTAGGAAGAGGACAAGGTGCTTCTATGGCATTACCTATCTGGGCCTTGTACATGAAAAAATGCTATGCTGATAAAAGTTTAGATGTGAGTAAAGGGGAATTTGAAAAACCAGAAAAATTGACAATTTCGGTAGACTGTAAGAGCTATAAAAAAGATTTAGAAGAGAGTGAAACAGGATTAGAAGGAGAGATAGATTTTTAAGATGCAACACATTTGGCGACCAACACCTGAAATCATAGAGCAAAGCAACATTGGAAAGATGATGCAAAGTGAAGGTTTGTCTAGCTATCAGGAATTTTGGCGATGGTCAGTTGATCAAAAAACAAATTTCTGGCAAAAAACCATTGGAGCGCTTCAAATTCCTTTTAAAAAACCCTTCGATCAAATTCTTGATGTTTCTAAAGGTATTCACGAACCTGCTTGGTTAGTGGGAGCTGAAATGAATATTGCTGAGGCATGTTTTCAAAATGATTCTGAGCATATTTCCATCATTACCCTAGATAAGAAGGGTGAGATCGAGAAGATTAGTCAGCGTAAATTATCAGAACTCATTGCTCAAATTTCCAATGGTCTTACAGAATTAGGCTTAAAAAAAGGAGATATCATTGCCATTGATATGCCTATGACCCATTTGAGCGTGGCCATTTATCTCGCAGGAATCAAAGCTGGACTTACTGTAGCTACCATTGCTGATAGTTTTACGCCAAAAGAAATTGCTATCCGATTGCAAATTACGAAGGCTAAAGTTGTTTTTACTCAAGACCATCTCTCAAGAGCAGAAAAATTAATCCCTCTTTATTCTAAAATAGTTGAGGCTGATGCATCAAAAGCAATTGTGGTTCAAAGTGCGCCTGAAAAGCCTGTGAAGCTGCGCTCGCAAGATCTATTTTTTCATGACTTTCTTTCAGAGAATAAGCATTTTAAAAGCGTCATTTGCAAACCTGACGACCCTATCAATATTTTATTTTCAAGTGGAACCACGGGAGAGCCAAAAGCCATTCCATGGACACATCTGACACCCATAAAAGCCGCATCTGACGGTTATTATCATCAGAATATTCAAGCAGGTGATATTGTTAGTTGGCCTACAAATTTAGGCTGGATGATGGGACCTTGGCTTGTTTTTGCCACCTTGATCAATAAAGCGACTATTGCCCTTTATCCAGGTGCTCCTATGGAAAAAGGTTTTGGCGAATTTATAGAAAGGGCCAAAGTAACTATGCTTGGTGTAGTGCCAAGCATAGTGAGGCACTGGAAAAGTAGTGGCGTAATGGAAAACTATAATTGGAACTCTATCAAGTGCTTTAGCTCGACCGGCGAAGTTTCTAATCCTGATGAAATGACCTATTTAATGAAATTAGGAGGCGATAAACCGGTGATAGAATATTGTGGGGGGACAGAAATCGGAGGAGGTTATGTGACCTCAACGGTTATACAAAAAAATATTCCAAGTACATTTTCTACCCAAGCTTTAGGTACAGAATTTGTGCTATTAAATGAAAATAATGAACCTGCCCGAAAAGGTGAAGTATTTATTATCCCTCCGGCCATAGGTCTTTCCAATTCATTGCTGAATAAGAACAATTTTGAGGTTTATTATAAAGGAACCCCAAATTATCAGGGTAAAATTACAAGAAGGCACGGAGATGAATTGGAACTTTTAGAGAATGGTTATTACCGGGCCCATGGCCGTGTGGATGATGCGATGAATTTAGGTGGAATTAAAGTGAGTTCTGTTCAGATTGAGGAAGTGATCAATACCTTGGACTTTGTCAAAGAAAGTGCCGCGATTGCCATTTCACCAGAAAATGGAGGCCCCAGTGAATTGGTTGTGTTTTTTGTTCCAACTTCTAATATTCACGACTTAAGTGAAATGGTCTTTAGAGCAAATAAGAAGATAAAGACGGAACTTAACCCTCTATTTAAAGTCAAAGAAATGATCGAATTAGAACAATTACCAAGAACGGCTTCAGGAAAAATAATGAGAAGAATATTAAGAGATCGAATCCAGAAATAAAAAAAGAATGAAAATCATTTCTTATAATGTCAACGGTATAAGAGCTGCAATGAATAAAGGATTAACAAAGTGGCTAAAAGCCGCTGATCCGGATATTTTATGTTTACAAGAAATAAAGGCACAAAAAGACCAAGTAGAGTTTGAAGCTTTTGAACAATTGGGTTACCACCATCATTATTGGTATTCTGCGCAAAAAAAAGGGTACAGCGGCGTGGCCGTACTCTCTAAAACGGAGCCTAAGAACGTATCTTTTGGTACTGGGATAGACACAATGGATCTGGAAGGCAGAAACCTCCGACTGGACTTTGACAAATTTTCTGTCATGAGCCTTTACCTTCCGTCAGGAACTAATGACGACCGACTGGATTTTAAATTGAACTATATGGCAGAATTTCAGCAATATATAGATCAACTTAAATTAGAAATCCCCAACTTATTAATCTGTGGAGATTATAATATCTGTCATGAAGAAATAGACATTCACAATCCGGTTGCAAATAAAAATACATCAGGTTTTTTACCAGTTGAAAGAAAATGGATCGGAGAGTTTATAGACAGTGGTTTTATAGATACTTTTCGCCATTTCAACAAAGAACCTCATCAATATTCCTGGTGGAGTTACAGAGCCAATGCAAGAAATAACAACAAAGGATGGCGGATTGATTATTGTATGGCCAGTGAGCCTATGAAGCATCATTTAAACAGAGCCTTTATTTTACCTGAAGCAAAGCACAGTGACCATTGCCCTATTGGCGTGGAATTAGCTTTTTAGATCAGGAAGATTTATTGGCTAACTGTCCGCATGCCGCATCGATGTCCTGTCCACGACTTTTTCTTATTTTGACGGTGATATTGTGTTTTTCCAATTCCCGAACATACTGATCGATCACCTCAGGGTCGGCTTGCTCAAAACCGTCCTCTTCAATCGCATTGTATTCAATTAAATTTACTTTAGAAGGAACTTTCTTGCAATAGGCAACAAGGGCGTCTATATCTTTTTGTTGATCGTTCACCCCTTTCCAAACCACATATTCAAAAGTAATTTTCTTCTTCGTTTTCTGATACCAATATTGCAAAGCATCGAGTAATTCTGCAAGATTAGAAGAATCATTGATAGGCATCATGGAAGACCGAACCTCATCGATCGCAGAATGCAATGAAACGGCCAATTTAAATTTAACCTCATCGTCAGCCATCTTTTTGATCATTTTTGGCAATCCTACGGTAGACAAGGTAATTCTGGAAGGCGACATGCCCAATCCTTCCGGGGAAGTTATTTTATCAATTGCTTCTAAAACATTGTTATAATTGAGTAGTGGTTCTCCCATACCCATAAAAACAATATTGCTCAATTTATGGTTATGGTAATGCCAGCTTTGTTGATCGATGGCTTGAACCTGGTCGTAAATTTCGTCCGGGTTTAGATTTCTCATTTTTTTTAGACGTGCTGTAGCGCAAAATGAGCAATTCAGACTGCAACCCACCTGACTGGAAACACAAGCTGTCGTTCTTTTTTCAGTAGGGATTAGCACAGATTCAACAACTAGGTTATCATGCAATTTTATCGCATTTTTAATGGTCCCATCGCTTGATCTCTGCATCTGATCAACCTTGATATGATTGATAACGAAATGCTCTTCTAGCATAGCCCGAGTTTCTTTGGAAAGGTTGGTCATTCCCTCAAAGGAATGCGCTCCTCTTTGCCAGAGCCATTCATAAACCTGATTGCCGCGGAAAGCCTGATCTTTATGCTCAATAAAAAATTGACGCAACTGATCTTTGGTAAGCGATCGTATGTCTGTTTTACTTTTCATCAAATAAAAAAGCGCCCATTTAAAAGGACGCTTTTTAAGCTATTTTTTATCCCTAGATAATCAACATGGCATCGCCATAAGAATAGAAACGATAATTTTCTTTTACCGCTTCTTTATAGGCTTTCTTTAATAGATCATGACCCGCAAAAGCCGAAGTCATCATCATCAAAGTAGATTTTGGCGTATGGAAATTAGTAATCATTGCATTCGCAACACTAAAATCGTATGGAGGAAAAATGAATTTATTTGTCCAACCCTCAAAAGGTTTTAAATGATGATTCGCAGAAACCGAACTTTCCATTGCGCGCATTACTGTGGTTCCCACAGCACAAACCCTTCTATGGCTGTCTTTGGCAGCATTTACCATATCTGCTGTGATCTTTGGTATTGAAAACTCTTCAGAATCCATTTTGTGTTTTGAAAGATCTTCAACTTCGACAGGATTAAAAGTTCCTAAACCAACGTGCAATGTAATTTCCGACAAATCGATTCCTTTTATTTCAAGTCTTTTCAATAAATGCTTCGAAAAATGCAAACCGGCAGTAGGCGCAGCAACAGCACCTTCGTGCTTAGCGAAAATGGTCTGATAGCGCTCCTCATCTGATTCTTCAACTGATCTCTTGATATATTTTGGCAAAGGAGTTTCTCCCATTTCTTTTAATTTCTTTCTAAACTCCTCATAAGTGCCATCATAAAGAAAACGCAAAGTTCTACCCCTTGACGTTGTATTATCGATAACTTCAGCTACGAGCCCACTGTCATCTCCAAAGAACAACTTATTTCCAATTCTAATTTTTCTGGCCGGATCAACCAATACATCCCATAACCTGCTTTCCGCATTTAATTCTCTTAACAAAAAGACTTCAATACGAGCACCTGTTTTTTCCTTATTACCATATAATCTGGCAGGAAAAACTTTCGTGTTATTGAATATCATGATATCTCCTTCATCAAAATACTCAACAAGGTCTTTAAAAATTTTATGCTCAATGGTTTGTTTTTTTCTGTCTAGCACCATCAACCGAGATTCATCTCTTTCTGTTGCAGGATACTCTGCCAAAAGTTCTGGCGGAAGATTATAGTTAAAATGGGATAATTTCATTTAGTAGGGTTTTAAATTTTTTTAGCGTGCGCAAATATACAACCTCAAAACATGCCTTGTCAAGTAAATACGTATTTAAATTCCTTTTTCTCTCATAAGTCTTACTATTGAGTTATTTGGTATATTTACCCAAAATTTGAAAATGTCAAAAAAAGTAACTCCTTATAAGAACTCTACACTTGGAAAAAAAGAGCAGGTAAGGGAAATGTTTGACAATGTCTCTGGCAATTACGACTTTTTAAATCGACTGTTTACGATGGGAATTGATCAAGGTTGGAGAAAAAAAGTAGTTAAACTCGCAACGCAAAACCAGGCAAAAAAAGCATTGGATGTGGCTACCGGAACGGGAGATTTAGCTGTGATGCTGGCCGAAGCGGGAGTGTCAGAGGTCATTGGCCTTGACCTTTCTCCTGGAATGTTGGCGCTGGGTAAAGAAAAAGTAAGTCAGAAAAAGTTAGATGATAAAATAAAAATGGTCATTGGTGATTCAGAAAATTTACCTTTTGAGGACAATACTTTCGATGCTATTACCGTTGGATTTGGTGTGAGAAATTTTGAAAATCTAGAAAAAGGTTTGGGTGAGATATGGCGGGTACTAAAACCTAAAGGCACTTTGGTGGTTTTAGAGACATCACAACCATCCAGAACACCATTCAAGCAGGGTTATCAGTTGTATGGAAAATACGTCATCCCCACTTTAGGTAAAATATTCTCCAAAGACAAAAGCGCTTACAATTATTTACCCGAATCTGCGGCTGCATTTCCCTATGGGATCGTTTTTTGTGATATTCTTAAAAAGGTTGGATTTGCATCAGCAATAGATTTACCTCAGCATCAAGGAATTGCCACCATATATGAAGCTACAAAATAAAAAAATGAAGAAGTTATTTGCGATTTTTGGTTTACTCATGCTATTTCAAACTGGTTTTGCACAAAAAGAAAAGATCTTAAATTTACAAACCTTCGATGAGCGTAAACTGCATTTTGGTTATTATTTAGGCATGAATTATAACAGTTATAAAATAAATTACTTAGCTGAAGATGATGCTAGTATTGTTATTCCTCCTACTCCCAGTGAGTTTTTTATAGACATCAAAGAATCGGTCGGTTTCAATCTTGGATTCGTGGTTGATTACAGATTGCACAAAAATATAAACCTAAGATTTGAGCCCGGATTGATGAGCAACTCAAAAGAACTCACCTTTTATAATGAAGACTATTTAAATTATCCGGCTTATGACGGAACAACAAATCCGGTTCGAAAGATTTCCAGCACTTTTTTGCATTTGCCTCTTTTACTGAAATTGAGCACCGATAGGTTAGACAACATCAGACCTTATGTCATAGGTGGAGTCTCTTATGATTATAACTTTTCCAGCAACGAAAAGAATAAAGACGACAATTATGCCGGTGAATTCAGAACTACCACCAACAATTTCATGTATGAGGTGGGTATAGGCATGGATTTTTACTTTTACTTCTTTAAGTTTTCACCATCGATACGAGGTGTTTTTGCCATCAATAATGAGCTAGTCAGAGATGAAAACAGAATATTTGAAACACCGGTAGGTGGATTTGAAATAGAAGGGCCATGGACAGGCCCGATAGATTTTTTTGGCACAAGAGGTATTTACCTCAATCTTACTTTTGAATAAATCAAACCAGTTTTTTTGATCTCAATAGATAGTCTAAAGCCATCAACAGGCTGGAAACGAACATGGCTAAAGCCAATAGTCTTGAACCAAAAATATGGTTTAGAAATAGGTTGACTTGGTTAGTGCTCGATTTTTGGATGAACTTTTCAAAATACAAACCAAAAGTTGAAGGGTTATTTTCGCCCGAGGTCATGGCCAAAATCAAAACTACCATTGCTACCACAGAAATAAAGATCCAACTTCTCTTACTAATCAGTGGTCTGTAGCTCTTTACAACCGGCTTAACTTTGTTCATCACAATGTCTGTAAAGCGATCTGAAGGATATTCCAAAGCATATCTATTGAAAAGTGCTGTCATGGCCAATTCTTCCTTTTCTTCCATAGCTCGAATTTGTTTCATCACGGCATCTGAAAAGTTTGATTCAGGCTTTTCTGTGCTTAATCCATTTTTGATTATGTCATCTAATTCATCCATCTATACAATCGATTTCATTTCATCCTTCAATAATCCTTTTAAGCTTTCCTGTAGCTTTTTACGTGCTCTAAAAAGTTTTGTTTTTACATTGGAATTACTCAAACCGGTAATTTCTTCAATTTCTTCCACAGAACTTTCATTCAAGTAGTACAAAGTAATCAAAAAAGCATCTATTTCCGGAAGTCTGTCCAAAGCTTTTTGAACATACTTCTTCTGTTCTTCATATTTTAAAATATTGATGGGATCGCTTACTTGAGAATCCTCTGCAATTTTAAAACTTACATGATCTAAATCCGTATAATCTAACTTCTTTTTCCGTAAAAAAGAAATTGAATTTCTATATACGATCGAATACAACCAGGTCGAAAATTTGGAATCTCCTTTAAAGGTATCCAACTTTTGATAGGCTTTAATAAAACTATCTTGAGACAATTCTTCTGCATCTTCCCTGTTCTTAACCAGCTTTAAAGCCAAAGTAAATGCCATATTCTTGTAGGCATCCACTAAAAAGCCAAAAGCTTCCGATTCACCGGCCAGCACCTTATCTATATAAAATTGTTCTTTGGACTCCATTCTTGTCATATGACGCAAACCACGATCCAAGGGTTACAAATTTTTAGGAATATTATTTTTTGTAACCTCGTAAAAGAATCATGCGTCATAAAGGTAACAACAAAATAAAACAAATTTATGGCAGCAGAAATTTTAATACCCGGAATTGTATTCGCCTCTATCTTTGGCGTTTTTTATGTATTCATTAGTGCTCGAAACAAAGAAAGGATGGCTCTGATAGAAAAAGGAGCTGATGCCTCACTTTTTTCTACAAATACCAGAAGCTACAGTAATGTAACACTTAAGTTCGGCATGTTGGCAGTAGGCATAGGCATAGGTATTTTGCTCGGTGCTTTGCTCACTCAGTACACCACTTTGGAAGAACCGGTAGCCTATTTTTCCATGATATTTTTATTTGGTGGTTTGGGCTTGATTTTTAATTATTTGATTGAAAAGAAAAACAACACTGAAAAAAAATAAAAAAAGGGGCTCAATTTGAGTCCCTTTTTTTTATCCAATCAATTCTATATCGGAAAATTCTTTAGGGAAAATAATGACATTATCAGCTTTTTTAAATTTCTTAAAGTTATATTTTTCACCATCAATTTCTACCTCTTTAATCTTAAAGGGCAGATTCACAAATTTCATCTCAAAAGTGCTGTAACCAGTTGTAAATTTTCCTGCTTTGAACTGTTGAATTGTCAATGATTTATCCTTTCCAATCAATGTAAAATTGCGTAAGCTAAATCGACCTTTGATATAATCATAACCATCATGACTATCTTCATATAGCTGTGATTTTTCTTTCCCTTTTTTGTAGTAAATATCTAAAAAGACTTGTTCAATTTCCCTTTCACCTACGTATTGCTGAATTGGATACTTGGGAATAATGGCTCCTTCTTTAACAAATACGGGCATCGTATCTAAATCGGCATCTACCCATAATTCTTGCCCCCCTTCCATAATTTCTTCTGTCCATAAATTATACCAATTCCCATAAGGAAAATACATTCTCCTTCCTTTGGCATTTGCTTCTGTAATAGGGCAAACCAGAATTTTTTCGCCAACTACAAACTCATCGTTACGATAATGAGTATGAATATCCTCTTGGTCATATAGCACAAGAGATTTGATCATCGGAATTCCTTCATTCGCATAGCGCCAGAAAGAGGTATAGATATAGGGCAATAGTTGGTAACGAAGCTCAATGAATTTCTTGACTATGAGTTCAATATTTTTACCGAATGACCAGGGCTCCTGATTACCGTGATCGCCGGAAGAATGTGTTCTGAAAAAAGGGTGGAAAGCTCCTAGTTGTATCCAACGGGCATATAATTCCCCGTTAGGTTGTTCGGCAAAACCACCTATATCAGATCCGACAAAAGAATAACCCGACATGGCTAATCGCTGCACCTGAATATTGGCTATGGATAAATGTTCCCAGGTAGCCACATTGTCTCCTGTCCAGGTTGAAGTATAGCGCTGTGTTCCTGAATAAGCCGCTCTGGTGATAACGAACGGTCTTTTAGGGTAAGAGAATTTTTTTAAGCCCTGATAAGTGGCTCTTGCCATTTGCATGCCATATATATTATGTGCTTTTCTATGGCTACAGGGGTTCCCGTCGTAATCATGTCGCACATCATTAGGGAAAGTCTTTCCGGGCACCTCCATTACCGCAGGTTCATTCATATCATTCCATACACCTTTTACCCCAATATCTTCGATCAATTCTTTGAATAGACCAGACCACCATTCGCGAACCTCAGGATTTGTAAAATCTGGAAAATAACATTCTCCCGGCCAAACTTTTCCTTTCATATAGGGTCCATCAGCTCTTTTACAGAAATAATCGTTCTGTAAACCTTCTTGGAAAATAGAGTAGTTCTTATCTATTTTAATTCCAGGATCTATAATGGCAACGGTTTTAAATCCGTTGTCATACAATTCGCTCACCATTCTTTTAGGATCTGGAAAATATTCGTTATTCCAGGTAAAACATCTGAAACCATCCATATAATCAATGTCTAAATAAATAGCATCACATGGAATTTCCAGTTCTCGAAATTTATTGGTGATCTCCTTTACCTGAGATTCCGGATAATAACTCCATTTGCATTGATGGTAGCCCAAACTCCAAAGTGGAGGCAACTGATGAGGTTTTCCTGTTAAATCGGTGTAATTAGCCACAACTTCAGACATTTCGGGACCGTAGATAAAGTAATAATTCATTTCTCCACCCTGGGCCCAAAAGCTGGTTATATTTCTTCGTTCATGACAAAAATCGAAAATAGTTTTAAAGCTGTTATCGAAAAAGATACCATAGGCTTTTGTTCCATTCAATCCCATATAAAATGGTATAGCCTTGTATATTGGATCCGAATCTTTACCAAATGCATAGGAATCTGTGACCCAATTTTCGAATCTCTTTCCTTTTAGGTTGATATGAACAGGCTTATCTCCTAATCCGTAATAACTTTCACCATCATGAGAACTCTTAGACATTTTGACGATATTCCCTCCATAATCATAACTCTCTTCCCAATGAAAACCTAGTTCATCTTCACAAAGCACAAAATCATCTTTGTCTAAAATAGTTATCCGTAAATCTTCTTTTCTAACTTTGCATTTCAGTTTTGAAGTAACCACGACATAATGGTCTTCTTTTTCAGTGACTTCTAAAAAATTGTATCCTCTGCTCGCATATTTCGTAATGGCATAGGAAAAATCGTTTTCAAATACACCGGAGGTGCAATAGCGAAATCTGAGCACACTATCCCGTTGCACGGTAAGTTGCAAAATCACACCATTCTCACATGTAAAATTAAGTGTATCAACAACCTTTTGGTAATCAATTATCTGGGAGGGAAATAAATTTCCCTTATTTTCAAGTTCAGTATTTGTAATCATTTTTTGATATTCTACAATGAATGCAAACCTATCAAAATTGAAGAAACATTAATGAAAATTAAATTAAAAAATTAAGGCTGATTTTTACATTTCTTTCAATAAACAATGTTTTAAATTACAAATATGATTATCAAGACTTTAATGAGAAATATACAGCCGCCAAAGGAGGTAAATTTACCTCGCAGGAATAAGGTTTATGATCATAAGGTTTTTTTTCTGCAACGATTTCCTTCGCATTACTCACTCCACTACCAAAATATTTTTTCATATCAGAATTGAAAAGTTGAGTTAATTTGCCTTTTCTGGGCAAACCAATTCTATATTTCTTTTTAGGTAATTCATTGAAATTGCAAACCACAATAATATCGTTTTCGATATCGTGGCCTTTGCGAATAAAAGCTATGACCGACTGTTGATCATCTGAAAAGTTGATCCATTCAAAACCTTCAGAACTAAATCCTTTTTCATACAGCGCCGGTGTTGCTTTGTAAAAGCCATTTAAGTCCTTCATAAAATTCTGCATGCTTTGATGGGGTTTATAATCCAGCAAGTGCCAGTCTAAACTTGTATTGTAATCCCATTCTTTTGTCTGTCCAAATTCTGCTCCCATAAAGGTCAAATTTGTACCTGGATGAGCATACATATAAGCCAGCATCAGTCTAAGATTCGCAAATCGTTGCCATTCATCTCCGGGCATTTTGTAGATCAGTGACTTCTTGCCATAAACTACTTCATCATGAGATAAAGGCAGCATGAAATGTTCTGTAAAAGCATAGGCCAAACTAAAAGTTATTTCATTTTGATGAAATTTTCTGTAGACCGTTTCTTTTGAAAAATACTGTAAAGTATCGTGCATCCAGCCCATCATCCATTTCATACCAAAACCTAAACCTCCAAATTCAACAGGCTTTGTGACTCCGCTAAATGCTGTAGATTCTTCAGCGATCGTTTGTATTCCGTCAAAGTTCTTGTAAACTTCCTGATTAAATTCTTTTATAAAATCAATGGCTTCGAGATATTCATTTCCTCCGAACATATTGGGTTCCCATTCCCCCTCATCTCTAGAATAATCCAAATAAATCATAGATGCTACGGCATCTACACGAAGTCCGTCTACATGATATTTTTCGAGCCAAAAAAATGCATTGCTGATCAAAAAAGATTTGACTTCATTTCGGCCATAATTAAAGATCAAGCTTTTCCAATCGGGGTGATAGCCCTTTCTCGGATCAGGATGTTCGTACAGATGACTACCATCGAAAAAACCAAGTCCATGATCATCAGAAGGAAAATGCGAAGGCACCCAGTCTAAAATTACACCAATATCATTTTTATGTAATTCATCGATCAGATGCATAAAACCTTCCGGGGTGCCAAATCTGGAAGTTGGCGCAAAATATCCTACAATCTGATACCCCCACGATGGATCATACGGATATTCCATCACGGGCATAAACTCCACATGGGTGTAATTCATTTTCTTGACATAATCCACCAACTGCACCGCAAACTCTTCATAGGTTAAAAATCTATTTTCCTCTACATTTTTCATCCAGCTACCCAAGTGCACCTCATAAACGGCATAGGGTTTATCCAGACCATTTTTATCCTTTCGGTATGACATCCAAGCTTTGTCTTTCCATTTATAATGGTCTATATCTCTAATGATGGAAGCCGTATAAGGCGGTTTTTCGCAATAAAAAGCATATGGATCCGCCTTTTCAGTTTCTATGTTGTTATGTGATTTGATCTTGTACTTATAACGCATACCCGGTTGTGCTTCAGGAATAAAACCTTCCCAAATACCGGATGCATCCCATCTTACATTTAATCTATGTTGATGATCATTCCAGTAATTAAAATCACCGATAACAGAAACCGATTTTGCCGAGGGTGCCCAAACAGCAAAATAAGTACCTTTTACTCCGTTGACCTCAATCAAGTGAGAACCGAGCTTTTCATAAAGTTTAAAATGCTTGCCTGATTTAAATAATGCTATATCGAAATCTGTAAACAGACTATAATTAATTACCTTTTCCATATTTATTCATTTATGATATTGGATATTCCTTTGAGTGGGATAAGTGCCCATTTTGGTCGAGAGTTAAGTTCATAGCCTATTTCGTAAACGGCTTTTTCTAACAGACAGTATTTCAAAATAAAAATACGTTCTTGGCTATAGCCTATATTGATATTTGCTCTTTGAATTTCATCGGTATAAACTTCTAAAAATACTCCCGTAAAATAGGCATATAAAATTTCTGCGGCCTGAAAAAGTTCATTTTGAGATCGCGCAAAAGCTCCGGGATGATTAAAAATTGTTGCATATATGGCATAATGAAAAGAACGGAACAAACCTGCGACATCTTTTAATGGTGGTTGTTTTACCTTGCGGTCTCTAATCGTACTTTCAGGTTCTCCCTCGAAATCCAGAATAAAGAAGTCGTTGTTTTGCACCAAGATCTGACCTAAATGATAATCACCGTGAACTCTAATTCGTTCCCCTTTTAATTTGGTCCAATCGAATTGCATAAATCGTTTCCGGATCACATTTTTTTTCTCGAGAAATTCATTTCCGAGCTCCAAAGCTAATCCTTCCAATTTATGTAAATTATTTTCTATTGTATTGAGTCTGTTTTGAAACTGGTACACTAATCTGTTCTTAAGCCAAACTTCATAATCCCCATTAAAATGTGCCGGTGTGAATGCGGTATCTTCAAATTCAGAGCCTAATTCTATATGCATTTCAGCCGTCCTCTTTGCCAGGGTCTGTATTTTAGAGAACAGTTCGAGTCCAACCCAATTTGCAATTTCAATTGGCATGTCCCTCAATTTCAATCTTGAAAACATAGGAAGCAGCGGCAAATCTTGTATTTGAATTTGCTTTTCTTCCAAATTAGTAAAAACCTTAAAAAGCTCCTTTAACATAAACTCCCAGGCATCTCCTTCATTTTCAATCCTTTCTTGCATAAGAGCGATGGTAATATAAACATCATCGCAATCGATAATATTGATACTACCCAAATAGGCCGGTGTATTTTCGAAATTCCTTTTTTCCGTTAAGAATTTACTCATTTCATAGTCCGGATTCTTATCCGCGAAAATACGTCTGAAAAATTTCAGTACATATTTCTCGTTGTAAATGATCGAAGTATTACTTTGCTCCAATCCCATAAATCTGGAACTTTGATAAGGCAAATTTTCAAATCGGATACTTTTGTGGTATTGCACCTTTGTTTCATCTTTCGGCACCGCGTGCAAAATTCTGGAGTACACCAATTTTCTGAAAGCTTCCAAATTAATGGCATCAATTATATAGCCTTTTTTACCTTTTAATTTAATAGTGAGAATTCTGTCATTCGGCGCAAAACTTTCATCCGTTACAAATGCAATGGGTAAAAAATAATGCTGATAAAAAGCTTCGTAAAAATCAATTTCCAACAGAAGTCCGAAATATACCTCCCCATCTTGCTGGATACGAAAATGCTCTAACAGTTCGATATATTTTAACCTGCTTGCTTTGCCACCGTACCAACGTTGTTTGACGATATATTCTTCGAGTATATCAGATAAAAATAATTTGGTGAACTCCTGATTTTGCAGAAGATCTTCCCAATTATTTTCAAAATTAATGGGTTCTGTATTGAAATTTTTATCGGTTTCTAAAGTCATTTTAGCTTAGGAGCTTAAAAATATGAAAAGGTAAGTTTGGATGAAGTTGAACAAAATTCCATTCATCAAACCACTCATATTCGTATCCGGTAAATAGATCCTTGACCATTATTGGCAAACTACCATTCATATGTTGCAGTGGCAATTGCACATATCCTTGTTGAGAATGATGCATATCAAGGTTGATAACAATCAACAATTGGTCTGTTTTATCTTCGTTAAATTTATAGAAAGCAATTAGGTTATCGTTGTGAATGTGGCAAAATCTCAAGTTATTGGTTTGCTGTAAAGCTTCGTGCTTATTTCTTATGTGATTGATCTTGGTAATGACGTTGATCAAATAATTTTGCTTTGTCCAATTGTGCTTTTTGAACTCAAATTTTTCCGAATGCAAATACTCCTCTCTACCTGGCAAAGCATCAGTCTGCATATATTCAAAAACAGGTCCATAAATTCCAATACTAGAACTCAAGGTAGCCGCTAAAACATAGCGTTGAATATGTTTTGACTCATTCGCTCTTTGTAAATGTATTGGGTTTATGTCGGGTGTATTTGGCCAGAAATTTGGCCGCATATATTCGGCACTTTCAGATTTAGTCAATTCTTCCAGATATGTGGTGATCTCATGTTTATTATCACGCCAGGTAAAATAGGTGTACGATTGTGTAAATCCTTGTTTGGCCAATTGTTGCATTACTTTTGGCTTTGTAAAAGCTTCGGCCAAAAAGATGACATCCGGATATTTTTTCTGCACTTCCGCAATGATCCAATTCCAAAAATAAAACGGTTTTGTATGTGGATTATCCACTCTAAAAATACGAATACCACAATCAATCCAAAACAATAAAATGTCTAAACAGGCATCCCAGAGTTCTGTATATTTATCAGATTCAAAATATATGGGCAGGATATCCTGGTATTTTTTTGGAGGATTTTCGGCGTATTGAACCGTTCCATCCGGGCGCCACTTAAACCATTCCGGATTGCTTTTTACCCAAGGATGATCCGGCGCGGCTTGCAACGCATAATCCATGGCTACTTCTAAACCGTTCTCTTGGGCCTTTTTTATGAGATCCTTAAAATCTGACAAAGTTCCCAGATCGGGATGGATATCTTTATGACCACCAAACTTTGAACCAATACCCCAACAACTTCCCACATCACCTTCTAAGGTCTTCGTCGTATTATTCTTTCCTTTTCTGTTAACTTCTCCAATAGGATGAATTGGCGGGAAATAAAGCGTATCAAATCCCATTTTTGAGATTCTTGGCAACAATTTTTCGCAATCTTTAAAGGTCCCGTGTTTACCTTCAACCGAAGATGCTGACCTAGGAAAAAATTCATACCAGGTGCTGAACAATGCTTTCTTTCTATCGACAAAAACCTTTAGTTCAATGGATTCGTTTGCTAAATGTTTATCCGGATGCCTAAAAAGGATCTGTCCGATTCTTTCTCCTCTTACCTCATAAATAGAGGTTTCATATCGCTGCTCATCCTTAAAAATATCTATCAAATATTGGATATAATTTTTATCATCACCTTTCACTTTTTCAATGAGAAATTCAAGTAATCTAGCCCCTTCCAAGAGCTCAGATTTTACGTGTTGATGATCATCTAATTTTCGAATGATGCCATGTCGCCAGTTTAAACCATGATCTACCCAACCTTGCACTTTGTACACGTAAAAACCATGATCCTTCACAACGAAGGAAGCGGTCCATGCATCATTATGGTCCGGTTTCATTCTCACTTCTTCCCACTTGCTGTTGCCTTCATGCTTGTACAACACAGAGGCTCCAATTAAATCGTGGCCATCGACGAGCACATCTGCCCAAATTTCTACCTTTTGACCTGGAACTCTCTTTATAAAAAATTCTCCACAATTAATTTGTGGAGAAACTCGTTCTATTACAACTCTATTTTGCCTTTTCACACTCTACAAATTAATTTATGTGACTTTCTAAATGACGTAGCCTTTAGGGATTACTGCACCCTTTTTTATGACAACGATACCTTCTTTTACAACGTATTGAGGAGTTTCTTTATCCTCTAAATGAGACCCTCCATTAATTCTTACATCGTCACCAATTCTACAATTTTTATCAATAATCGCATTTTTGATAAAGCATCTTTCACCGATACCCATCAAAATATCTAAGTGCTTTTTCTCAATTTCTTCCAGTGACTCGTAATAATCGCAACCCATCATATATGTGTTGATGACGGTAGATTCTTTACCAATTCTCGATCGAATACCAATTACAGATCTTTCGATCCTACTGGCATGAATGATACATCCATCCGCAATAACCGTTTTATCAAGTGTGGTTCCATGAATCTTTGAAGTTGGCAAAACCCGTGCATGAGTATACACCTTATTATCAACATTATATAAATCGAATTTTGGGATATCATCTGTTAATCCCAAATTTGCTTCGAAAAAGGAATCGATATTCCCAATATCTGTCCAGTAACCTTCGAAAGGAAAACTCACCACATTACATTTACCAATTGATTGTGGTATAATTTCCTTTCCAAAATCATTCGTGTTCGGATCATCTAATAAGCTGAATAATAAATCTCTGTTAAACACGTAAATACCCATTGAGGCAAGGTATTTTCTTCCTTCTGATTTCATAGCCGGACTGACCTCGGATTCCAATTCAGCGAGATCCTGAAGTGGAGGTTTCTCTACAAAGGTCACTATAGACCCATTTTCATCTGTTTTCAGTATACCAAAGCCTGGTGCGTCCTTATCATTAACAGGTAAGGTAGCAATAGAGATATCTGCTTTCTTTCTGATATGTTCATTGATTAATACCTGAAAATCCATTTGATATAGCTGATCCCCAGATAATATAAGTGCATACTCAAAGTCGTGTTGTTTGATATGGTGGATACTTTGTCTCACGGCATCTGCTGTACCTTGGAACCAATTACTACTCATCGGAGTTTGTTCGGCTGCAAGAACATCC
>Ga0316195_10000213_pt1 | contig 21047 bp, 18 predicted proteins | sample Phised1_MG_FD_204937 | JGI IMG/M metagenome (GOLD analysis project Ga0316195, IMG submission 204937) | Coastal sediment microbial communities from Maine, United States - Phippsburg sediment 1 | ecosystem: Environmental > Aquatic > Marine > Coastal > Sediment | place: USA: Maine | collected...
TGTTCTTCGATCCGGTGACGGGCACGTTGCATGCCTATGACCCTGAGGCGTGGGCGTATGACGGGTCGACGTGGGTGAACCTCGAGAACGGTGCTACTGCTGATTCGCCGACCGGTGACGTGACCGGAGAGTACGACTACGAGGACCTGCGAACCCTCCAAGAACAGGCGGCTGGCGAAGATGCCGCCGAGCGCGAACCCGCGCGCGACGAGGTCATCACAGAACCGGAAGATGCTGTCGACGAGGAAGACGAGCTGCAATCCGTGGATGCGGGAGAGCCGCCACCGCTCGAACCAGAGGAGACAGCTTCCGAGCCGGACAGTGCCGGGTTGGCAGAGGCTACGACAGCACCACCAACAGCCGTGGAGGGCGAACCGGAGCCCCTCGAGGTTCATGAACCCGAGGCGGCGGATGCTGGCGAAGAGCCACCGACCGCCGAGATGGGCGAGCCGGAACCGCTCGAGGTTCACGATCCCGATACGAGCGGGGAACCCTTACCGGCCGTGTCCGCCGAACCGGGGCCCGAGGTGATCGTGGCGCCGACCGAGTCACCGACCGCCGAGGTCTACGACCCGGGATCGAAACCTGAGGAACCGGAATCGCTCGAGGAGCGGACCTCGGAGGCGTACGAACCCCAACCGGGAGAACCGGTGGGAGGAGGGTCGCCGCTCATCAAGGACGAACCCGAGACGATGGAAGGCGCCGAGACGGCTGCGGTCGTTGCCGAGCCCAAGCCTGTAGGAGTCCCCTCGGAACCCGAACCGGTGTCGGCATCGGAACCCTCTGAAGCCCAGACATCCAAGCCCGAGCCTGCACTGGAGGAGGCCGGGGGATCCGCTCCCGATGATGTGACGAAGCCTCAGCCCGAATTCGATGTTGGGACATCGCCACCCCCGGTGTACTCGCCTCACCCGGACCCCGGGTCGTTGCACGCGGAGTACGGGCCGGATCCATCGGATGAGGGCTTGACCGCCGACGAGATCACGGAAGGCGTCAACGCAGCCCAAGATACGGATTCCGTGGACCTGTCGCCGGAGTTCACATCCGGGACCGGCGACGCACCCTCTCGCGGCGTACCTGACGTGCCGGGGACCTACACGGGGCCCTCAGAACCTCAGCCAACGAAGCCCGAGCCCGAGTCTGATGTCGGAGTGTCGCCGACACAGGGGACTCCGTCCTACCCCGACTCCCTTCCAGACTCCTTCCCGGGCTTCGAGCGGGTGCCGCGAGGGGCGGAGGAGGTTGATGAGGATCCACCCGCTGAGGAGTTCAAACCCTTGGCGCCGACGGAGACGCCGACGGTCGAGGTGTATGAGCCGGAGCCTGAGCCCGAGGTGGTGGTTCCTCGCGCGGGGACGATGCGGGGGATACCGACGATGGAGCCTGCTCCGTACAAACCGGAGCCTGAGGTGGTGGTGGCGCCGATGGAGACGCCGACGGTCGAGGTGTATGAGCCGGAGCCTGAGGTGGTGGTGGCGCCGACGGAGACGCCGACGGTTGAGGTGTATGAGCCGGAGCCTGAGGTGGTGGTGGCGCCGACGGAGACGCCGACCGTTGAGTTGTATGAAGCCGATTCGGATTCCGGGAGTGCGGCTTGGAAGGGGTTCGGCGCCACCGAGTTCGCTTCCGCGACCGATCGTCAGTTCGGCGAGTGGACGCCGGTGGAGTCATCCCGGACGGTGCCGTTCGATGAGGAGCCGGCCGACGTCGTTCCCGGGGAACCCATCACGGATCCCGGTGGAGGCGATATCGGGCAACCGGAAACCCCAGGGCAGGATCAGACCCCGGTTCTCTGGGAAGTGGCGCACGAACTGGAAGTGCGCGAGTTCGAGGTCGAACCCGTTCCGATGGAGCCCCTGGTGATAGAGGAGGAGTTCGTGGAGATGGAAGCCACCGACCTGATGGCCGCCGGTGCGGAGCCTCCGCTGATCGAGGAACTACCAGAGGTTCTCCGGGATCCCATGCTGATCGAAACCGACTTCGTTGACCTGGAGCAGCCAATCGAGGGATTCGATGTTGACATGACGCCAATGGCAGATGCGGAGCTTCTGCCTCCTCCGTCAAGAGGAGTTGAGTCGATCGATCTACTCGAATCTCCCGACGTCGATGAGGAGGACGATCTCGAAGAGTGAAGAGTCACGGGCGGATCGCTCGTCCATGTTGATCACTTTGTCCCGGAATGGCTTACGCGACGAACGGTGACCTTGCGGTCACCCTCTCGCAATGGATGGCCGGCGACGATTCCGCATCGAGATTGTCGGACCGATCACTCGTCGTCGAATAGATCCTCAACCGCATCGACTACGTCCTCTATGAAGCTCTCAACCGCCTCGACTGCCCATCCGAGTCTGTCTCCGATGCCGTCATCCTCGCCGGGATCATCCAAGTCGAGTTCGTCGACATCGACTTCCGCAGACTCGGGCAGCACGTCGGCCAGGGGATCAGGCGGGTAGTGCCGGGTTACGTCGCCCTCGTCGGTGCCTTCGGCGCGAACAGCGGGATCGGCCGACCGTCCGTTGTCGGTGGTCTCCACGCCGTGATCGATCCCGAGTTCGATCCGGTGATCCTGTTCGTCTGATTCATGGTCTTCGAAGTAGAGCGACGTCTCCACACCCACCGAATCGTTGTCGACCGCGATGCCGGCTGTAGCACCCGATTCCGTACGATCGTCGTCACCGTCCTCCTCGGCGTACCCAGCGTATGGGTCTCGGTCGATCGAGACTTGGTCCTCACCGATGTCGACATTCGTGGTGGGTCCGATTCCGGCCCGGCGCACCTCATCACCGCCGTCCGATTCCTCGTCGTGACCACCGAGGTCAAGGCCGACTTGACCGCCGTCGGCATCGACGCTCGTCCCGATACCGACCTCTACGCGAGCCTCGTCGATTCCGTCTTCGCTCGTCTCGCCGCGGAGCCCCACGTCGGCTTCACCTCGCTGATCGGAGTGGGCGTCATCCGACTCGTGGGACACGCCCGTCTCTACTCCGATCTGGGTCGAATCCCCCGATGTCACCTCGACGTTCAGTGTGCCACCGGCTTCATCGCGCAACGTCTCGACGCCATCCTCGATGTGTTCGCTCTGGACGCCCTGGTCCACGCCTATCTGACCCGCTTCGGCGTCGCCGTTCCACGTCCGGCCGGCTTCCGTTCGCTCTTCGTCGTCCCCGCTCTCTGCGGACTCCTCCACATAGCCGCCGGCGTCCATTCCAACCCGGCTCTCCGGACCCGCAATCTCGGCGTCTTCTCCCACTTCTGGCGATGTCTGGTCGTCGGCGTCGGTGCCGGGACTCATGTGGAGGTCGGTGGGTGCTTCAGTGCCTTCCTCGGTTGCGTCGAATGCGACTGCTTGGCCGGCTTCTCCCCGCCAGATCGCCTTGCCACCTTCCGAGTACTCGGCGAACCCACCGACCGGTCCGCCGATGCTGGATGCGTCCGTTTCAGCTTCAGAACGGACGCGGGTGTCCACGAGAGATTCGTCAGCTTCGGAGGATGGCGAGACGTGGGCTTCATCATCCGACTCGGCGCTCGCCGAGCCGCCAACTTCGGCGTCGATGCTCTGGTCCCCGGCCCTGGCGCCGCGACCATACGAATCATCGGCGAAAATACCTCCCGAGCCGGCCTGCACACCAGTCGTGCTCTCGACCTCGGACCGGAGCACCGTCTCGTCATCGCGGCTGTATTCGATCTTCCCAGAAGAAGCGGATCGTATCCCGTCCGCCTCAAGACCTGCCCGACCGGACGACTCCGAACCGATGTCGTCACTTCCCCCCGAAGTGTCGGTTCGGACGGATCCCTCTGATTCATGGTCAATGCCATCCGGACCGATCCCGCCGGCCCCTCGAACGCCGACCTCAATACCCTGGATCGCGGTGTCACCGCGGCCGTACTCAGCGGACCGCTCGTGAGTGACCTCGGGACTTCCGGGATCCGATGTGTCCACCTCGGTGCGAACGGTGGACGTGAATCTGCGATCGCCGACCAGGAACGTCTGATCGCCTTCGACACCCACTCCGTCAGGACCGACGTCGACGTGGCTTGAACCGTCCCCCAGGAGACCGTCGTAGGAGTAGTCGGTATGCACCCCATCCTCGTCAGCGCCGGCGCCGTACTGGCTGCCTCCCACGACACCGTCCACGTTGCCGGAGAGCGCAATGCCGTCCTCGTCGATGTCAACCGAGGCGCCGACACCAACCCGCTCGCCACCCACCTCGACTCCGACCTCTGCATCGCCATGGATATCGACATCGACATTGATCGAATCGGCAGCGTCTCCCACGGCATCGCCGATGTCATCAGCCAACTCCCCGCCCGCGTCGGCTCCGGCCGACACGGCTTCTCCTGTGGCTTCGACGACGGACCCGGCGGCAGCGGCTGCCGCCGTGGCACCTTCAACGAATCGGCCGGCGACATCGCCTCCTGCGTCCAACCCGGCGTCGACGGCCGCCTCCAACTCCTGAATGGCCTCTTCGGGCGTTCGACCGACATTGTCTCCGTCCCCGGCCAGGGTCTCGTCGATGGCTTCCCTGCCATCGGCCACGAGATCCTTGACCTGACCCAGGGTCTGCTGGACCGCCTGACTCCCGCGGTCAACCGTGTCCTCGACCGTCTCCCTGCCATCGGCCACGAGATCCTTGACCTGACCCAGGGTCTGCTGGACCGCCTGAGTCCCGCGGTCAACCGTGTCCTCGACCGTCTCCCTGCCCTCGGCTACTGCCGATAGCCCGGCGGAACCTAGTTGTGTGGCAGCAGCGATCCCTCCCACGAGCAGTTCTTGTCCCGTTTCGCCTGCCTCTGATGCGCTGTCGCCCAGTTCATCGAGTGCTTCGGTGGCGCCGTCCTGGGCGATCTCGCCGATGTCCTGCGCGCCCTCCACGGCGGCATCGGCTGCACCCCCAAGGTCACCCTCGGCAAGATTTGTGCCAACATCGACAGTTGTCTCGACCACCTCTTCGCCAAGATCCTCAAGGGCACCACCGATTGCACCCAACAAGTCATCGGCCATGACATCCTCCATTCGGTCAAGGCCGGAGCGACTCATTGAGGAGCGGCTGACTGTGACCGTCCGGCCCTCTACGCCGAAGTGTAGTTAATGATCCCCGGCGCGGCAGAGAGACTGAGATGGGGTTGGGCACCGCTCTCGGGAGTCCCGAAGGGCGGGCAATCCGCTGAGGATCGACCTGCCGACCGCTGGCTCGAGGACCTCGAACGGCGCACCAGTGTTGACCGCCGAGCCGATACGCACTACCGGAGTCGACGTCAACGGATGCACCGCAGCGAAGAGGGCTGCATCGTGGCAGGGCACCTCGAAGGCTTCCCGAAGGGGGGTTCGCCAACATCTACTCCGAGGCTGCCGAATGCACAGTTGAGGAGCACTCCGGAGCTTCGGTGGATCCCCTTGTCCTCCACTTTCCGCAGGCGATTGGCCGTATTCACGGCGTGGCGTTCGTCGGAGCAGCGATTGACCGAGCGTCGTCGGCGGTGCATGGACGTGTGTGCTGATCCCGTTCGCGGAGTGTGCCCGCACTCGCGGTCCCCACCCTGCAGTGCACAGCAGTCGTCTACGCCTCCAACGAGGGATCGTGTTCGCGGGCACGTGCCTGCTCGTCGTTGAGGAACGAGAGCACACCTTCGACCATCTGCGCCGACTGGTATGAGTAGAAGATGTCAAAGATGTGTTGTGCCCCTGGGAACTCCATGTAGAGAACACGTGACTTCGACTGCTCCCTGAGGTGCTCAACGAACGCCCTGGCCTCTATGACGGGCGCCAACGAGTCGCGATCACCCTGGACTACGAGGAACGGTGGCACGTCGGGGTGGAGTCGGTCGAGTGGCGACGCGTCGCGGAATTTGTCGGGTTCGTCTTCTATGAACGCCTTGATCACCAACGGCTCCATGAGCAGCGGGAGGAATCGATCGCTCTGCGCGCCGAGGCGATTTGTGACGTCGTAGACGCCGTAGATCGGCACCACGGCCTCGACCGATGTGTCGGTCGACTCGAAACCCGGTTGGTAGCGTGCATCGTTCTCGGTGAGGCCGACCAGTGCCGCCAGATGCCCGCCGGCCGATCCGCCCGACACAGCAATGAATCGAGGGTCGGCGCCGTACTCCGCTCCGTGCTCGCGAATCCACACGAGGGCTGCTTTGACGTCTGAGAGATGTTCGGGGAACGTAGCGCCGGGACTCAACCGGTAGTTCGCCGAGAAGCACACCCACCCGTTCCTGGCCATGTGTTGGAGCAGCGGCAGCCCCTGCTCCCGTTTGTCTCCGATGGTCCAGCCGCCTCCGTGGATGTAGAGAAGCGCTGGGCGATTCGTCGCGCCCGTTCGATCCCGGTACACGTCGAGGTTGAGAGTGCGACCGGCAACTCTCCGAAAGGGGACGTTCTTGATCTTCTCGACTCGGCGCCCACGGAACGGCGCGGCGACGAGGATCCTCCAGATCGGCACGGGAACACCGCTGCGGGCGATCCCTTCCACTCCGAGGGCCGCGTCGACGACACCTCGCGAGCGTCTGCTCTTCACCAAGAGGACGGCCGAGCCAACCCAGGAGGCCAGAAGCACCACGAGACCGATCCAGCCGACGATGTGACTCAGTGCACCCCACCAGACGAGGGCGCCTGCGATCACCATCTGGATGGCGACGTGCTGTCCCGGCAGTCCGATCACGATCCACGACCAGACCATGCTCGGGAACAAGAGCACCGTCTGCCGGAATGGGCGGAGTGCGTTGAGTGTCGCCATTCCCGACCACAAGCCCAAGAGAAGTAACAGGATTGCGGGGAACACCAAGCCTCCGGCTTGCGGGATCAGCGGATTCTATCGATGCGGCGGGTGGTTCGCCCGGTACACCTCTCCCCGCAAGCGACTTCGCGAACCGAGTCCACGTACCGCGGTCCGTCCCGGATCCATCAGCGATGGCAATGCACGATGAGGGCGATCGCTCTGGTGTTCCCGAACATCGATTCGAACACAGCGAGTCCGTTCATCCCTGCCCTCCCGGATCGACACAACCAGAACGCCCGCCTCTGGCTGTTGTGCCAGAGGCACCCTTCCCTCCTGTCTGCTGCCGGCATTCGGTCGCAGCCGGCTCGGACGATCTCAGCCGCTCCTGCGAATCCGGTGTTCACTCGGAGACAACGCAGAACACGGAATGCCGCCTCACCTCTGTGGGTTGGATTTCCAGCGCACCAAGGGAGAACACGTGAGCGACTGGAACACCAACATCATCGCTGAATTCCGCGAGAACGACGGCAAGGTCGGCGGCATGTTCGAAGGAGCGCCACTGCTCATTCTGCACACCACAGGGGCCAAGTCAGGGGAAGAACGTCTTGCTCCGTTGATGTACCGGTCGGAGGGCGACAGGGTGTTCGTCTTCGCCTCGAAAGCCGGAGCGCATTCACACCCAGACTGGTACTACAACCTCACGGAGAATCCTGAGGTCACGGTTGAGATCGGCGGAGACACCAAGCAGGCAACAGCCGTGGAGCTCGGTCGTGCGGACCGCGACGAGATCTTCGCCCGACAGGCTGTTGATCGTCCGCAGTTCGGGGAGTACCAGAAGGGAACGGATCGGGTCATTCCCGTCGTCGAGCTCCTGCTCGCCGACTGACCAGTCTCTATCCGGCGGCGGCGTCCGCTGTCCGTCAGCCGGATTGCCGGAGGTCCCGTCGCTGGAACAGGATGACCGAGAGGACGATCAGCATGATCGTCAAGACGGTGAGGACCGCTCCGTGGTTCCAGTTCATGCCGTTCATCAGCGGGTCGCTCGTCAGGTAGTAGTAGAACGGTGAGACCTTGGCGTAGCCAACCAGGCGGTCGTTGAACGGCAGTAGCGCGTTGAGCACGTACAGGATGAGAGCAACGCCAACAGTCCCGTACACCGCGACATTCACCCGACCCGTTGCCGCGCTCAGGGCGACGGCGAAAGCCCCGAAGACCAATCCGACAAGCGTCACCAACAGCGAGGTGGCGGCGATGTTGCCGACGTTCATCCCGAGGCCGCCGAGGAGGGACCCGATGGCCACACCGGCGAACGTCGAGAACCCCACTGCCAGCCCGTAGAGCGCCATCGCGAAGGTCTTCTGATAGATGATGGTTGATCGCTTGACCGGGTTGGCGAGGAGGAGCCCCATCGTCCGGTGTTGTTCCTCTCCGGCCAAGGCGCGGGCACCGATCGCAACGGTGACGACCATGACCGCGATCGGGGCCATCATGCCGAACGATTCGATCTGGTACCAGCCTTCAGGAGTGCCCATATCGCCGCCCCCGAACAAGGCAAGGAGCACCTCCGGGAAGTTGTCCATGAGGCCGACCATGGCTTCGTCGATGAATCCATACATGGGTCCAATCATGACGCCCATCATGAAGAACATGAGCGCTGCGGTGACGAAGAGGAGTCCCTGGTGCTCCGATGCGGTCTTGACCCAGATTCGGGAGACGCGGGCCGACCCGGCGAGTCGGTCGATGACGTTGTGTGTCAGAGGATTGCCTCGGAGACGGTCGAGCAAGGTAACGCCGACGGCCTGGCTCTTCAGGTCTCGGCGGGTGACCCCGACCAGAGCAGCGACGACGAAGACGACAATGCCGGCGAACAGAACGGCGATATGGCCCCAGTCGACACCGTTGGTCACCGGCTTGCTTCCGTTGAAGTAGTACCAGGGGAATACCTTGGTGACGTTCTCCCATCCTTTGATGATCGGGAACAATCCTGCCCCGACAAACGAGATGAACATGACGCCTGCGGTCACCCCCGATGCCATCCCGGGGCTACCCGTCCAGGCGCCTATCGCCATTGCCAGAAAGCCGAAGAAGGCTGAGATGGCGAACATGTGGAAGACAAGTGCTCCCACGTGCATCCCCCCGGTCTCGACGCCAAGAATCGCAGCAGATCCGAGTCCGGCGCCCCACAGGGCCAGGGAGCCAAGGCCCAGGAGCAGCACCAGGGAAGCGGCTTTGGAGGAGAGCACGCTCACACGGCTCTTCGGGTTTCCGAGCAGCAGGCCGATCGTTCCCTTGCGTTCCTCGCCGGCGATGGATGAGGAGCCCATGGACACGGTGACGGCTGCAATGGTCAAGGTACCGTACGAGCCAAAGATTGCGCCGTAGGCGAGACTGCCCACATCGGCGTCCTTCGGGATATCCATCAGCGTTCGGAAGACCTCAGGCAAGTTGGTGTAGACCGAGAGGTCGATGTCGCGATATACCGACATCGCGAAGAAGAACAATGCGGCGAGAGAGACAACGCCGATCGCCATCCCCTTCCACCGGTCTCGCGTCGTCTTTGTGAAGACGTTGGTCAGCATCAGGCCACGACCTCGTTGACGTCGTCGCGGTAGTACGTGAGGAAGATCTCCTCGAGGTCTGCTTCCTGGGTGGAGATGTCCAGGAGGGTGTACCGCTCGGTGACGACCCTGAGCAGTGTCTCCATCTGACCGCTGAACGAGAGGGTGACGTGATGGTTCTGCACCGTGACGTCGCCGACACCGGGGAGTGGCTCGAAGACCGCCGCGTCCACCGGCGAATCGAAGAAGAGCTCCACCGTGCGGATGCCTTTGGATCTGAGGCTGGCGACCGCTTCGACGGCGATCAGTTTGCCGTGGCGGATGATGCCGACCCGGTCGGCCACCCGCTGGACCTCGGACAGGGTGTGGCTTGAGAGGAACACGGTGCTGCTATCGGCAATCACTTCTCGAAGAAGTGCCTGGAACTCCCGCTGGACGAGTGGATCGAGCCCCGAGCTCGGCTCGTCCATGATCAGCACCTCGGGCTTGTTCATAAACGCCTGGATCAGCCCGACCTTCTGCCGGTTCCCTGAGGAGAGGTCGCCAACCTTCTTCGACAGGTCCGCGTCGAGACGATCGGCGAGGGTGTCGACGTATGGCCAATCGACACCGCCGCGCAGGTTGGCGAAGTACGTGAGCGTGTCATGTCCGGTGAGGTTGGGATACAACGCGAGATCACCGGGCACGTAGCCAATGTGGTGGCGGATCTCGACCGCGTCGGCATGAGAGTCCAATCCGACGATCGAAGCCCGTCCCGAGGTTGGTCTGATCTCGTCGAGGATCGTTCGGATCATCGTCGTCTTGCCCGCACCGTTCGGCCCGAGGAAGCCGAAGATCTCGCCGCGCTCAACGCTGAGGTCGAGGTCGATGAGGGCCCTCACGTTGCCGTAGTGCTTGGTCAGTCCTTCTGCGACGATCGCAGCCGATGTAGCCATGTCAGGCGGTCCCTTTCGATTCGAGGGTCAGGTCACCAACATCGGCGACGTGTTGTTTCAGTTCGAGAATGAAGTCGGGCCAGCGCCGAACGAAGAAGTCGGTGACAGTTGTGAGCTGCGCTGCCCTGCGGGAGCCTTCCCCGGGGGAGAGACGCAGGCCGGCTTCACCAAGTTCGTGAAGATCGCGCATGCCGTCCATCTTGCGGTCCATCACGTCCAGCCATGCGTTGTCCCGGAGGTGGAAGTATGACGACCGATCTCCGGGGAACGTGACGCGTTCGACCACGTTGATCTGGATCAGTTGACGGGTCAGCGTCGAGATCGATCCATGGCTCACGCTGAGCGCTGAACCCAATTCGGCCGAAGACTGGTGGGGTGGATCGCAGATGACGAGCCACCCCAGGATGCGCCCGGCGGTACGGGAAGCGCCCGATGCCTCCCAGAACCGTCCGAAGCGCTCGACGTAGGCTTCCTGTGTGGAATCCAATGTTGTCATACGTGTCAATCATTGCTGACATCGGCCGGATTGGCTATGGGCTTTGGACCCCTTCTCGATGTCACGGGCGGTAGGTTGGGTGCTACACCGAGGGAGGCCGGGACCATGGACACAAACCCCGTTATCGAGATGCTGGGAAGAAGGTTGCGGCTCGCGGTGATCGGCGGCGGCCCCGGGAGCTTCATCGGTTCGATGCACCGCACCGCGGCCCGCATCGACGATCGGTATGAACTCGTTGCCGGTGCCCTGTCCTCAGATCCGGAACGCTCAATCGCGGCGGCTCGGCAAGTCGGCATCGATCCCGAGCGAGCCTACGGGGACGGGCTCGACCTGCTCGATGCCGAAGCGCAACGCACCGACGGTGCCGACGTCGTGGCGATCATGACACCGAACGACAGCCACTACGCCTACGCGATTGGCGCGCTCGACCGTGGTTTCGACGTGATCATCGACAAGCCGATCACCAACACACTCGAAGAGGCGATGGAGGTGCTGGCTCGAGTGAAGGAGACCGGCCTCATTCTCGCCCTGACCCACAACTACACGGGGTATCCCATGGTGCGCCAGGCCCGTGCCATGGTCCAGGACGGGCAACTCGGAGAGATCCGACTCGTGCAGGTGGAGTACGTCCAGGGTGGCAAGGCTGACGAGAACGATCCTGATCCCGCAGGTTCAGTGCCGTGGCGATACGACCCGGTGAAGGGTGGTCCTTCGCTGGTCCTCGGCGACATCGGGACCCATGCCCACAACCTCGTGCGTTTCATCACCGGACTCGAGGTCGTCGAGGTGGCCGCCGAGGTGGGCCACATCGCGCTGAATCGACTTGTCGATGACTTTGCCGGAGCGATGCTGCGGTTCGACAACGGTGCCAGGGGAAGCTTCTGGGTGACCCAGGCGGCAGCCGGTGTTGAGAACTGTCTGCGGGTCAGGGTCTCCGGCACGCAGGGGACTATTGAGTGGATGCAGGAGGAGCCGACCAGGCTGATGTTCAAGCCGCTCGACGGCCCTGCACAGATGCGGACACCGAACGGACCGGGGACGCTTCCACTCTCAGCGCGAGCGAGTCGCATCGTGGCAGGGCATCCGGAGGGCTTCCACGAAGGGTTCGCCAATGTGTACTCCGATGCTGCCGAAGCCATAGCGGCGCGGCGGGCCGGAATCCCGCTGGATCCCCTGGCTGGTCAATTCCCGCAAGCCATCGACGGCGTTCTCGGCATCGCATTCGTCGAAGCGGCAGTAGCGTCGAGCGCCAGCAACGGAGCCTGGACGAGCGCACTGATCCCGCTCGGCGAGTAGTCGACGTTTCGCCCGATGGTGACTAGATCAGCCCGGCCGATTCCATGAGTTCGATATGCCTTAGGTCTTTTGGTCGCCCCGCGATGCGTTTGTACTCGAGGACCGCCTCGAGTTGGACGAACGGCAGACCGTCGATCATCTGGGCATCTTCGATCAACTGCTCGATGTCGAAATTGCCGTAGGCCCAGGACCGTCCGAAGGTGAGACCGTTTCCGAGATCGACGACCGGGTCGTCACCATGCATTACGACGGTGCCGAGTTGCTCGACACGATTCCACGCCCAGTCGCTGACGATGACGTCGAGATCACCGACTTCGTCGATGAGTCCATGGGCCGCAAGGGGACCGCTCCCGAACACGGCGTAGGAACCCGGCGGCAGGTCCATGGCGCGGAGTCGATCGAACAGGATCGAGGCACGGTGATCGGGCATGAATCGATCATATCGGGAGCCCCTTCCACCGCGGCCGGTGGACCATGAAGCCCGAACCTCGTTGCCCCATGTGTGAGCCGGCAACCGGCGTCGCTAGACCGCCCGTTCACGAACGACCGCTCCGATATCCAGCCGCTTGACGGAGCGGACGCCGGGGATCAGCGACAGCAATGCCACCACCACCATCGAGAGTGCTGCGAGGGCCACGGTGACGGGGCTGATCATCAGGGACATGTTGAACGAGTCGTTGCTGAAGAGGCCCATGAAGAGATCGGCAATCCAGATCCCGAGGATCACTCCGGGCACGATGCCGAGCAGAGTCAGGATCAGGTTCTCACCGACGATCATCCATCCGATCGTTCGATCCGACATGCCGCTCGCCTTGAGCGTCGCAAACTCCGTTGATCGCTCGGCGATGTTCACGGAGATCGTGTTGAACATGAGCGAGAACGCCATCACGCCACCGAAGAGGAGCATGATGCCGGTGAACGCGTAGAAGAGGCCGAGGAACTGCTGCACGGTGGTGTAGAGCGATCTGGCGTCCTGGACGGCGAGCACGCCGGCGACGTTCTCGAGGCGGTCGATAGTGGCCGTTCGGTCGATCGTCGGATCGAACAGCGTCATCACCGTGGTGACGGTCGGCGCCGCCATGAGGCTCTCGGGGTCGTCAACGCCGGCTTCGCGGAGTGCCTCGGTGATCACGTCGTAGCGCGCGTAGAGGGGGATGCCGAGTGGTTCGTCGACGAACTCGACGATCTCGAGTTCGATCGAGATGTCGTGGGTGGGCAGGTCGATCGCAAGTCGGTCGCCGACGGACACGCCAAGTTTGTCGGCAATGCCCTTGCCGGCGAGCATCCCCGACTCGGGGAGGCTGCCGGATGGGTTCGTCCAGCCGTGCATCTGCGTTCCGGCCTCAAACCCCTGCAGCGTCGTGGCCAGCGTCTCGCCGTTGGTGATGGTCGACGCGCTGAAGCCGGCGACGGGTTCTGCCCGGGTCACGCCCGGAGTTTCATCGATCTCAACAAACAGATCATCGCTCACGGGTTCCGATGCGATCACGGACGCGTCCTGAACAACCACCACGTTGAACTGTTTGTCGATCATGTTGAGGATCGAGTCGATCATTCCACCCGAGGCGAGGATCAGAACGAGCGCGAACACGACACCGAGCACCGTGGAGAGGCTCCGTCGTTTTGACCGACCCATACCTCGCAGCGTCATACGGGTTCGCACCGGCAGCTTCGATAGCGGCGGAATGACTCGTTCGAGCAGGCTCTTGCCTCCCGACATCAACGGGGCGGCTCCTCGCATCGCCTCTGCGGGTTCGATCTTGTAGGCAGCACGGGCCGGCACCAGCGCCGACAGCGTCCCTGCCACCACGCCGAAGAGGAGGCCGACGATGATCGTCGACGGCCTGATGAGCACGACGGTGTCGGGGATGTCGAGGAACCCGGTGTACATCCGGGTCATGAGGGCACCTGACACCGTGCCGAGGATCACCCCGACGATGGCTCCGACGCCTCCGATCCACAGCCCGAAGCTGAGATAGTGCCGACGGAGTTCTCGTGCGCTCATTCCCGAGGCGCGCATGGTGCCGATGATGGAGCGCTGCGCGAACACGATCCTGGTAAGCAGGACATAGACGGCCATTCCCGCCGCGGTGAGGAAGAGGATCGGGAACGCGACCGCCATCTCGCCGAACCCTTCCACATCGAGTTGCAGCGTGGAGTTCGAGGGATGATCGGCCTGGGTAAGGATGCTGGTGGCGCCGGCGCCGGTCGCAGCATCGTGAACGGCGGCGTCGACGTCTTCCGTGGTCGCATCGGCGTCATACAGGACAAGCGTCTCGCGGACCGAGACGGAATGAGGCAGTTGCGAGACCAGCGCCTCATCGACGAAGAACACGCCGAATTGCTCGGGATCGGGGAAGATCTCCTGTGTGCTTGCCGCGGGCCAGATGTACTCGGCCGACGCAGCGATACCGGTGACGGTGAAATCCTGCCCTGGGCCGACGACGACGGCGAAGGTGTCTCCGGTACCGAGTTCGAACGTGCGGGCAACGTGCACCTCGGCGACGGCTTCGAATTCGCCGCCGGCCGATAGGTAGTCACCTTCCTGGATGTCGATCTTGTTGACCTCCGGCTGGACCGTGGCCGGCATGCCGACGAGCCTGCCCCGCAGGGTGTCACTGCCGATGGTGATCGGGACGTCGGCACGGTGGCGAACGGTGAGAGTCTGGACTCCGGGGATTGCCCTGAGGGTGTCGGGGAGGTCTTCCTGTCCGCCGGTGATGGTCACGTCGGCAAAGGACAGTCGGTCGTAGGTCTGCTGATAGCTCTCAGTGAGATTGAGGTACGAGTCGTAGGTGGCGGCGAACATCATGACGCCGATGACGACCGTCACGCCGACCGCGACGAACTGCCATCGCTGGCGGCTCATGTCCCTGCGACGTTTGCGTGAGAGGTAACTCACCAGCGCAGTTCCACAGGGAGAGCGGGGTTTGGGTTCACGTCATCGCCGACGACCTTGCCGTCCCTCAACCGGATGACCCGGTCCGCCATGTCGGCGATGGTCGAGTTGTGGGTGACGAGGAAGACGGTTCTGTTTGTTCCCTCGGTCGTCGATTTGAGGAGTCCGAGGATCGAGCGGCCCGTCTCGAGATCGAGTGCCCCGGTCGGCTCGTCGCACAGGAGGAGCGGCGGATCCTTCACGATGCCGCGGGCGATTGCCACGCGTTGTTGCTGTCCACCGGACATCTGGCCGGGGAAGTGTCCGACTCGATCCTCGAGGCCGACCTTCCCGAGCATGACATCTGAGCGAGCGTCGGGTTCGTCTCCTGTGATTTCGGCAATGAGAGCGACGTTCTCGTGTGCGGTGAGCGTGGGGACGAGGTTGTAGAACTGGAACACGAAGCCGACCGTCGAACGCCGGTACTCGGTGCGCTCTCGGTCCGTCATGCCGGCGATCTCGGATCCGTTGACCACGAGGCTGCCCGCTGTTGCCCCTTCGAGGGCGCCGATCTGGTTGAGGAGCGTCGTCTTGCCCGATCCCGATGGGCCGAGGAGCACGACGAACTCGCCCTGGTTGATCGAGAACGAGACGTCGTCGAGCGCGGTGGTGGCCGTGTCACCCTCTCCGTAGATCTTCGTCAACCCTTCTGCCACGACTGCCGGTTCGCTCATGTGGTCCTCGCTGTCTTCAGTGGTCCAACGATCGAGCCTACACTAAGTTGTAGTGACTACAAAACCTTGAAGGGTGGTTGATACGGTGCCAGGCCGTAGAGAGATGAAGAAGCAGCAGACGTTCGACACGCTGGTGTCGGCTGCTGCCCGATCGTTTCAGGCCTTCGGCTATCACGCAACCACGATCGAGGCGATCGCTCTGGATGCCGGTGTCTCGGCGGGCACCGTCTACAACTACTTCGGTACCAAGAACGCCATCCTCATGGCTGTTGTCACCCGGGATACGGAGCAGGCCCTCGTGGATGCGGGTGACGCGATCGACCTGTCCTCCGGCGATCCGGTCGACGTGTTGATGCCGTTGATCATGACCTACGTCGATTCGGTGACCTCATTGGGGAGAGATCTGCTCAAGGAGATCTTCAGGGCCGGCTTCGACCCGGAACAGTCGTTGATGATGGCCGAGTTGGTTTCCCTCGACAAGAGAGGCCTCGCGCAGATCGAAGAGGCGTTCGTTCTCCTGCAAACCCACGGCCTGGCATCCGACACCGTCGACGCAGGGGCCGCTTCGCTGTTGGTCTACTCGGTCATCGCCGTGGCGATCCTCATGTTCGCGTCGATGCCGGGGAGCACCACTCGAGACGTTGAGAGGATGATCCGAAGTCAAGTCGAGTTGGCGTTCGATGGTGTTGGAGTCCGACAACCACTCGCGTGTCAGGGCGAGTCGGTGACTGCTGGCGAGAACTCGTAGTCGCGAAGATCGCCACCGACCTTGATGTGGGCAGTTCTCGGCCACACGAAGTTCACGCCGTTGGGGCCGTGGATCTGGATACCACTGAACATGGCCGCGTCGGTGGGCATCAGCCGATCGGTTTCGCTCCATTCCGCGGCGAGGGACCGGAGGATCTCCCCGAAATCCTCCTCAACTGCGGCTGCCGCGAGTTTGGTGAGATCGACAAGGTCGGGAACGCTGCCATCCCCGATCATCGGGAGAAGGCGATGCTTGAGCAGACTCTGCTCCGCGTCGTAGCTATCGAATTCGACCTGCAGCGTCCCGTCCTGCAGTTCGTCGCGAAGAGCCACGAGGGCTCCGCATGCGCTCGATGGCTCTTGGACACCCGGACGGTCGACGCGGCCGACGGTGCCATCGGCATCGATTGCGATGTGCGCCATCGCATAGACAACGAAGTGCCAGCGACCGTTCTCGGTCGGAGCGTGCTGGATGGCGGCGGCAAAGCCCGTGCGGCCGGCGGTCATCATGCCGGCGAGACTGGCGAAGCTGAACGCAGGTCCCCATACTCGCTCGACATCGGAGAAGAGGGGGCTGGTGATTTCATCGCGACACAATGCCACGCATGCGAGTGTGTTGGCGTTCGAGAAGCCCTCACCGGTCAGGCGCAGTGCCGTCTCAGCGACGAACGCTCCCTCGAGAACCGCACCGGGGAAGTGCCGTTGAAGGGCCTGGCTGAAACCTGGACGGTCGGCCATCTTCATGTGAGAACTCCGTGTTCGACGGCGGCTGACGTTGGTGGAATGCATCATATTGACGGTGCACGCTCGAGATCGAGTTCACATCAGGAGATCGCCCCGTACGAATGCGGCCGTCTCCGGCCGTTGCGGTGTCGAGAAGAATGCTCTGGTCTCAGCGAGTTCGATCATTCGTCCGGAGACCATCAGGCCGGTCCGATCGGCGAGTCGCCTCGCTTGGAAGACGTCGTGCGTGACGACGACGACCGTTGTGCCTCTCTCGGCGCTGTCGGAACGGACGATCTCCTCGAGGAGGCCGACGTTGTAGGGGTCGAGATTGCCAGTGGGTTCATCGAGCAGGAGAACCGAGGGTTCGACAACGAGCGCCCTGGCGAATGCAACTCGCTGCGCCTCGCCGGCCGACAGGGTCCGGGCGGGTGCGTCGGCGAGGTCGGTCAGGCCAAGCCGGTCGAGCCATCGCTCGGTGCTGCGGTCCTTGGTCTCGACTCCACGGAGATTCAGCCCAATTCGCACGTTCGCTGCGACGCTGCGACGGAGAAGCATGGGACGCTGGAATACCGTTGTGACGTCCCGGCGTGTCGCGAGTGAGACGTCGCCGTCGATCTCCGCTCCCGCGTACGCGATGCTTCCCGTTGTCGGTGTTTCGAGGAAGTTGAGGAGTCGGAGCAGCGTGCTCTTCCCCGCGCCACTCGGTCCAACCAGTCCGAGGATCTCGCCGCTGCGGACGCTGAGCGTTGGGATGTCGACCACACATCGGTCGCCGTAGGAATGGCGGATATCGGTGAGTTCGTAGGCCGAGGTCATCTGACCCCCTGATGAACTTGGAGACGATGGAACGCGAAGTTGGTGAGGAAGGCGAGGGCCAGAAGGATGATTCCGAGTGCGAGGGCCAGCGCGAAGTTCCCCTTTCGCGTCTCCAAGACGATGGCGGTCGTGAGAACGCGCGTCTCCCCTTCGATGTTCCCGCCAACGAGCATCACGGCACCCACTTCGGAGATGATCGCCCCGTAGGCCGCCACAACCGCTGCAGTCACGCCGACGCGGGCCTCGAGGAGGGTCACCGTGGCGACTTGGCGTCGTGTGGCGCCGAGGGAGAGCATTTGGATCGGCAGGTTCGGGTCGACGCCCTGTACCGCCGCCATGGTGAGACCGACGACGAGGGGGAAGGCGATGATCGTCTGCGCCACGATCATGCCGGCAGGTGTGAAGAGCCATCCGAGACCACCGAGCGGTCCCTGGTTCGACAGCAGGAGATACGTGAAGAGCCCGACCGTCACCGGTGGCAGTCCCATGCCGGTGTAGATGAGCGGAACGAGGAGCCAGCGACCCGGGAGATGTCGGGCCAGTCCGATCGCTGCCCCGATCGGGATCCCAAGCACCAGCGCGATCGTCAAAGCCACCAGGGTGACCCGAAGGGTCAGACCGACCGTCTCCAGCAGCGCGGCGTCCAGGCCCCACAACAATCCGAGTGCGTCGGCGAAGGCGCGGCCGAGGGTCTCCATCGGTCAGATCACGGTGCCGTCGGAATGGATCGTGAGACGAGTCACCGAGCCCGCCACTCCTCGGAGTCCGGGTAGAACAACGGCTGACCGAACGCGTCGACCCCGAAGGCTTCGATCATCTCCTGGGTCTCGATCGATGTGAGCCACGCGACGAACGCGTCGGCGAGTTCGCTGTCGATGCCGCCCTTGTCCGGATTCACTGGAATGACGCCGTACGGATTCAGGAGAGCTGGGTCGGCGTTCTCGTCGATCGATGCGCCACCGACCATCACTTGAAGATTCGGGAGGCTCTCGCTCTGAGCGAGGAACGTACCGCGGTCCGTGAGCGCATATGCACCGGTCTCGTTGGCGTAGATCAGCGTCGAACCCATGCCCTGACCGAGCGATTTGTACCAATCGGAGGCCGGGGTGGCAGTCACTCCTGCTGCCTCCCAGAGGGACAGCTCCTTCGAGTGGGTACCGCTGTCGTCTCCCCGTGAGGCAAACGTCGCTTCGGCGGCCGCGATCGCAGCAAGGGCGTCGGACGCGTGACCGGTTCCGGCGACCGAAGCCGGGTCACCCGCCGGTCCGACGACGATGAAGTCGTTGTACATCACGTCAGAGCGAGCCGTGCCGTGTCCCTCGGCTACGAAGGCTTCCTCCCGCGCACGGGCGTGGATGAGGATCACGTCGGCATCCCCGGCCTCACCCAGAGCGATCGCCTGACCGGTTCCGACCGCCACGACGTCCACCCGTGCGTTGTTTTCGGCTTCGAATGCGGGGAGGAGAAAGTCGAGCAGTCCCGAGTCGTTCGTGCTGGTTGTGGTGGCAAGACGCAGGACGTCTTCGCCATCGGAGCTTTGCCCTGCACATGACGCTGCCAGCAGCATGACCACGATGAACAGTGTGATTGGGGTGCGCACGGGCTTCCTCGCAGGCGTTATGACGGGAGAGCATAACGCCCCACGCCGGCGCCACAGCGGTCGGCGTATCAGGGTGCCGGCGGTATTCCGAGGACGTCCCCGGCGATCTCGCGGAGTGCCAGGTCGGCACGGTCGCAGAACGTTCGCATCCGTTCGACGCGGTCTCTGCCGGCAGCGGTGAGCCGGGCTCCGCCGCCTTCGGGACCCCCGGTCTGCGTCTCGAGGAGTTGCTCACCCAACCGCTCCTCCATCTCGTGGATCTTGTTCCACGCCACGCGGTAGGGGACGCCCATCGCCTCGGCACCGGCGGTGATCGATCCGTGCTCGCCGACTGCGGAGAGCAGCTCCATCCTCCAGCGTGACACGGCAACCTGGCCATCGATGTCGAACCAGACGTTGAACTGCAAGTCCATGCGGATCGGGCCTCGTGAGTTGACTCGGAGGGTACCGCACGACGGGTGGTCGCTACCGCCGGTGGTGCGCCGTCGCGTCGTAGGCGCCGGATACACCGATGGGATCGACGTGGATGAGTACCGTGACGTCTCCCACAGCGGCGGCGCCGCTGATCGTCGTCTCCACTACTTCGTCGACGAGTTCGGGTTCGATTCCGTGGAGGAGATGTCTCGACATCCGGCCCTATCCGGCACGGCCAACCCGTTGTACGTTCTACGTGCTGCAGATCGGAGGTGTGCCCATGACCACGAACGACAAGAGCGATGCCGTGATCGGGAGACGCACGGTCAGCCGTATCGGCTACGCCATTGCCGTCGTTGTGAATCTCGTCATGCTGTTCATTGTGAACAACCTGCTGGCATGGGGGTGGGTGCCATTTCTCACCGACGACTTCGAGCAACTCCTGCCGATCGTCAATCTCTCACTCGTTGTGGGTGCGGGCGCCAACTTCGCATTCATCTTCTACAACGCCCAGTGGTTCCGATCGGTTGGCCAGATCGTGCAGAACGTGGTCAGCTTGTTCGTCATCGTCGCCACGCTGAGGATCTTTCCGTTCGACTTCTCGCCGTACCCCTTCAACTGGACGGCGATTGCTCGGGTGGTCCTATCCCTGGTGCTCGTCGCCGTGTCGCTCGCGACGATCGCCGAGTTGGTGAAGATGATCCGTGCGCTCTTGGCGGAGCCTTCCGCCGGCTCAGGTGCCGAGCCGAGTCCCTGATCGGGTCGACGCGCGGTCCGGTGAGAAGTCACCGCCGAGGCTCCGTGACGAGCGCCGGGTCGCTCGCCCACCGGTGTCGTTGTCGGTTGCAGCCGATCGTCGTTCGGTTCTTGATGTGAGATTGCAGATGTGACGCCGAGGGTTCGGGCGACTCTGGTAGCGTCACGTTCGTCTCAGAAACGGAGGAGGAGACAATGGGTGACTTTCTGAAAGCCTTGCTGGTCTTCGGTGTGGCGTTTGCGTTGTTCACGTTCCCCGCCACCTGGCTGCTGATGCTGTTCTTCGGCAACATCGGCATGGAGCTGTCCTACATGGGGTCGCTGCCGCTCGGCATCCTTGCCTCAGTGCTGCTCGGTGGCGTGACCAGC
>Ga0316195_10000214_pt1 | contig 21001 bp, 19 predicted proteins | sample Phised1_MG_FD_204937 | JGI IMG/M metagenome (GOLD analysis project Ga0316195, IMG submission 204937) | Coastal sediment microbial communities from Maine, United States - Phippsburg sediment 1 | ecosystem: Environmental > Aquatic > Marine > Coastal > Sediment | place: USA: Maine | collected...
CTCCGGCGAGCAGACCCAGTCGTCATCGCGGGGAATGACCATTGCGGGCTTCGAGAAATCGGCGTTGATTCGCATTTTGTTGCAGCTGAAGATTCGCGGCTTGCAGGTTGCCTGATCGTAACCTAAATTGCGCCTCCGGGCACATCCCACGGGGCACGCGAGACGGAGTAAGTCATTAATAAACAAAGACTAAAAAAACCTTACATTGAACCGGATCAGCGCATAATCGGCGCTCGCAATTCGACCAAAATACTCTGTTACACTGTTTCACTGGCGTTCCAAGAAGCAAAATGAATCCATGGATGAGTCCGTTTGACGGCTGACACCGCGGGGCTGGTCAAGACCGGGGGCAGGATGGCCAGCAATTCCCGCCGGCAGTTCAGACTGGGCGCCTGGTCAATTCGCCCCGAGACCAACAGCATTGCCCGCGACGGTATTTCTCGCTCTTTGCAGCCACTGTCGATGGATATTCTGCTGTACCTGGCGGAGCGACGTGGCTCGGTTGTAACGTCCCAGGAGTTAATCGACGAATTCTGGCGAAATCGCATCGTTGGCGACGACGCCGTTTACCGAAGAATTGCCGACCTGCGCCGCAACCTCGATGACGACGCGAAACACCCGACTTACATCGAGACGATATCGAAGCGTGGCTATCGCATCGTAGCCGATGTCAGTTGGCAGGAGTCGATGCCGCCCGCTGTGCCGACCGGGCATCGTCGAATGAGGACAGCCGCGGCGATCGCATCTGTCGCAGCTATCTCCCTGGCGGTAACGTGGTTTCTGTTTGAATCGAACAAGCAGAATGACGCCCGCAGCGAAGCCGTTTCGCTGGCCGAGCCGCTTGTCCGGGTAGATTCCTACCAGCAGGCATATGACCTCCTGGTCCCGTTCCGGAATCGTTCGGACCCGCGTATTGATGCCATGCTCGGCGACGTTTCTCTGCCGGTTTCTGTCTATTCCGATCCGCCTGGCGTTCGAGTCGCTTATCGCTACGCTGACAGCGACGCCGAATGGATTGAACTCGGCGTAACTCCGATTGAGGACGTTGTTCTGCCCAAAGGGAATTTCAGGCTGCGGTTTCGCGACGACGTGTTTATGAATGCGACCAACCCCGGCGTTACCTTCAACAGTGCGAAGCAACCGCTTCGAGTCATCGAATTGCCGATCGACGCAGTGCCCGCAGATATGGCCTTCGTTCCGTCCGGAAAATACCGGCTCGGCGCCTGGGGATTAACCGAAGCAACTGATCTGGGCGGCTTCCTCATCGACCGAACCGAGGTGACGAACGCCGAGTATTTCGAATTTGTCGATGCTGGCGGCTATCAAAATCAGGAAATCTGGCAGCCAATTATCGACGCGTCGAACGGGGAACTGTCACGGTCGATGATCGATGAGCTCTTTGTCGACCAGTCGGGTCGCCCCGGGCCCGCCGGCTGGATGCTCGGCACTTACGCGCCGCGGGAGCGCGACCTTCCTGTCGTTGGCATCAGCTGGTACGAAGCGGTTGCCTATTTGTCAACGCGCGACAAGACTCTGCCGTCTGTACATCACTGGTTGAGAGCCGCTCTCGGCCCGATGGAGTGGAAATACCCTTTTGCCACATTCCTGGTGCCGCAGAGCAACATCGCTGGCAGCGAATTGCTGCCGGTTGGCTCGCGAACCGGCTCACAGTCGCACGGCGCATTTGACCTGATTGGCAATGCCAACGAATGGACCGTGTCAGCCAGCGGCAACGGCAAGGCCGTCATCGGCTCCAGTTATCTGGATCCGCAGTGGTCGTATAATTTTCCACGGTCCGTGAATCCGACTTTTCGTACCGGGGATCTCGGGTTTCGCGGCATGCGCCACACCAGGCAGTCTTTGCCTGATCCGGCGCCGGACGTTGATCCCTTCGAAGACTTTTCGACCTCCGTCCGCAAAGTGTCGGACGAGATGTTCGAGGGATTGCGCCAGGCTTACGAGTATCACGAAGGGACCGTCTCCGCAGCGGACGTCGAGACGCTTTCGGAAGCGACATTCGACCACTGGATCCGGCGCAAGGTTATGATACCGACGAGCAGGAACGGAGAACCCATGCCGGTATTCCTGTTTATTCCGCGGCGATATTCGCCCCCATACCAGGGCGTCATCTACCTGCCCCCGGCGGACAGCTGGTCGAACGGCTTCAGTTCCGATTCGATGTCACTCGAAAACAACCAGATAGACTTCGTGCCGCGCTCCGGCCGCGTCCTGGTCTGGCCGGTGTATTCGGGTTCTTACGAGCGCTACGACAACTACCACGAGCTGGCGGGTGCCGAACGTTCCATCCTCGCGCTGGAACGAAACCGGCGCATTCGCGGTGAAATCGGGCGGGTGATCGATTACCTCGACAGCGATTCGGAGTTCGACGGATCGAAAGTGGCGCTGCTCGGCCTGTCCCATGGCGCCATTATTGCCTCTTACAACCTGGCGACAGAGAAACGACTTAAAGCGGCGATTCTCTATTCAGTTGGCATAGCACCTCCCAATCCTGTATTCGCAAATGCACAAAACGACCCAAATGTTTTCTGGGCGCGGGTGGAGCAACCAACGTTGATCATCAACGGCCGGTATGACCCGCTGCGACCGCAGCACTATGTGCTGGAACCGCTCGTGAACCTCCTCGCGACGCCGGACGAACACAAGAAGAGCATTCTTTACGAGTCTGCACATTGGCCACTGCCGCGCTTCCAGATGATGCAGGACTCGCTGGACTGGCTTGATCGCTATCTCGGCCCGGTTGAAAACGCCGCGCGACACTGACGCGCAAAGAAAAGAAAAAGAAAAGATCCTGGCAAGGTCTTGCCGGGAGGTATGCGCTTTCATTGCTGTCCCGGCGCAGGGCATCGACCCTGGCGAAAACTGGAGCCCATCATGAAAATTCCGCGAATCCCCGCATTTCTGTTACTGGTTTCGATTGCTTCGGCATGTGGTGGAGGTGGCGGAGGTAGCGGAGCGTCGCCACCGCCTCCACCACCGCCACCCCCACCGCCGCCTCCACCGCCAGTCACGCAGGGCGGCTTCTGGGCCGGCGTATTGACTTTCGACATGAACCAGACGTCCGAGCTGTTTGTCGGCCTGGCCACCGAAGATGGCCGATTCCGCTTCCTGTCCGGTGAATCCGACACCCAGTTTACGGGGACCCAGCAAGTCAGCATGAATAATGTGATGGGTACGGGCACAGGCTATGCCGATGCCGGAACCACGTGGCTGGACGGCAGTACGGTTACCTCGGTGACGACTGATGCCACCATCGTACAACGCGATTCGATGAGCGGGACCTGGAGCACGGCCACCGGTGAATCGGGGAGCTTCGATTTTTTCTACGATGCGGAATACGAGCGAGCGTCGTCCCTGTCCTTGCTGGCCGGCACCTGGACGTCATTCGATGATTTCGGCGTCGCTGTCGCCACCTTTACATTTGATGCGTTTGGGCAGTTTAGTGGTCAAAACGTCGCCGGGTGTACGTCCGCTGGCACAATTTCGATCATTGACGACCGCTACAACATTTACCAGGTCGACAGCACTATCTCGAACTGCTTCATTGCCGGCGATTACAGTGGCCTGGCCGCCCTGGGCGATCTGAATGCCACTAACGATGCCATGGTGCTGAGCATCGACAATGGTGCGCGCGGCATTGTTGTTGTGCTGGAGAAATAGGATGCGTGAACGGATACTGATTGCGGCAAGCCTCATTGCACTGTGCCCTGCCTGCAGCAACATGGAACCGGTGGAAGCGACTCCTGAGCAGGTACAGCACATGATCGTTGCCGAAAACATCCTGCCGCCGGGAGAAGCAGTAAGGGTCGTGACCAGCGACGGCAAGATCCACAAATTCCGGGTGACCGAAGTGGATGCCGAGAATGGCTTGATTCGCGGCGAAAAAACGGAGCTCGATATCGACGATGTTGTCGCCGTCGAAACAAAGGAATTCAGCATGGGCAAGACGGCGCTGCTGGCTGGCGGCACGTATCTAGCGCTCGCACTGCTGGCCATCGCTATCGGCCCGGTACTCTTACTCTAGTAGCTTATTCGCGTGGGACTGGCCAGCCGGTGAGAGTTCTGGATCGCGAATTTGCCGGTGAACAGGCTCGTGTGCGTGCAGGCGTTTTCTTACCCGCGGTTGCTGTCGTGCTCGCATCCTGTGCGACGGGCCCCAAACCGTCCGACGTCATATTGGCACGGCAGGATCCGCCGCTCCTGGATGTTCCCGTCGAGTTTCAGCGCATACTGATCAGTGACGATGAGTCCGCAGACGAATTGTCTGTCCCATTGAACGAGCGACGACTGGTAGTAACGCCGACTGAACTGACGATGCCAGGTGGAAATGGCAATGAACTTACACCGTGGGAATTCACATTGTCATTTGCGACTGTTGAGACGGTAGAAATCAAGACCATTCGTTACGAACCGTTTTTTCCGCTTGCGGCCAACAAGACGTTTGACTCTGCAGTAGTGGTTACCGACAAGCGCGGGCGTTGCCGCAGAGCCTGTGTGTTCGTCTTTACCGGTAGCGACGGGACAGTCGATCTTGATGTCGCCGAGCGATTCGCAAGCATCGTTCGAACCGGCCTGGCGACAAGCGATCCTTTCGGCAGGAATGAAGGACCACGACCGGTTGCTGCCGCTATCGGATTACGGGCTCCCCGGCCGGCTTGGTCCGTTGAGCTTCGAAGCGCCGATGCGGAGACAAGGAAAACCGCGCGGGCCATAGAGAAGATTGCGTTCGAATACGCCGTTAATCCATTGCGGCAGCAATTCCGGGAATGCGTCCTGGAATCGTTGAACCGGGAAGCCATCCCCGATCCGGCAACAAGCACCGACCACTATAGCTTCCATGACGTCTCAGGCGTTGGCGTAACACGTGACGCCAAACTCGATGTTGCGAGCGTGCAGCAGTCCGAAGACATAGCCACTCTGGGCGCGAACAGCATGCTGGTCGCCGATATCTACGGGATGGGGTTTCGCTATATCCCCCCTTTTGACGGCAGTCCGGCGCAGGCGGAGACGGTATTTCGCGCGTATGTGGACTTCTATGATATCGACCCGCTCATAGACGGTGCCTATTTCTGGCACACGTATAACCATGCCCGGCCCCTGTCGGAACTCGCTGAAAACCCGCTTGCCGCCATTCGAGAGGACGTCGCGTCGCTGTGTGAAAGTTTATCGAGCGCCGTCCGGAGGGAGCTGCGACAGCATTGAGCTTAGCGCACTGACGCTCCCGCAAGGAACTCGGAGAGACCAAAAGCACGGCAAAAAAAAGCGGCCTCCATTGAGGCCGCTTGCGTTGCCTGGCGCTGCCGCGCCGGAACTGGCGTTCAGTCCATGATGTACTGAATTTCAACGCCGTAGATCTTACCCTTGTTGAGCGGTGAGAACGTCGCCCCGGGGAATATGGATCCGAGCTGGGTGTCGCCGCCAATGGTAACTTCGTCTTTCAGGTTCTTGCCGAAGATGGAAAATATCAGCGAATCATCCAGGAAATTGAAGCCTAACCGGCCGCCAAACATGTCGGCGGCGCGCAGTTCGCCAAAGTTATTGTCGGTGTAATACGCCTTGTCGCGATGATAACCGCTCGCCTGGGCGGTGAACGATCCCCACGATGTGTCGCGAGAATAGATTATCTCGCCACCGTAAGACCATGGCGCAAGGCGCGGAATTTCGAGCTCCGCGTCGGCACTGTCAACGACGCCATCGCCACTGATATCGTAAATAATGTCGTCATACGTACCGCTGACATAACCGAGGCTGGCTTTAACCACCAGGCGGTCAGTCATCACCGCGGTCAGTTCTGCATCGACGCCCTTGATCGTCGCGTCCGCCGTATTCTTGATCAGCTGAACAACGCCAACCACCGGATCCGACAGGTTGATCTCGCGCTGCATGTTCTCGACGCGGTTGCGATAGGCCGCGAGATTGGCCCTGACCTTGCCGCCTGCGAAATCTTTCTTCATGCCGATCTCAACGGATCGCAACTCTTCCTCGTCGAAGGCCTCGTTCGGGATTCCAACGGCGGTGTGGCGCATGTTATAGCCGCCGCTGCGGAAGCCCTTCGTGGTAAACGCATAAAACTGCGTGTCTTCATTCGGCGCGATCTGAATGCCTAGTTTCGGCGTGAAGTTGTCCCAGCTGCGGGAGTCATTAAAGTCATAGGTCGAGCAGCCGTTCGGGTAGACACACTGATTCAGCGCACTCAACGGAATAGTCGCAATGTTCGCGCTCTTTTCCTCGTCGGTGTATCGGCCGCCGATATTCAACGTGATCATCTCGCTCAGTCGCAGGTCAAACTGTGCGAAAACAGCCCATGCCGTGTGATCCTGGTTACCACCGCCCGTTATGCCAGGCGGTGGAAACCCGGACACTGGCAACAGTCGGTTCTCGAAATACTCAAGATTCTGGTCGAAGTAATAAATACCGGTGGTCAGGAAAACGTTGTCCCAGCTGCCTGAATAGCGCAACTCGTTGGATATCTGGTCCTGGTCCGTCGACGAGCGGGCGTGGAAAATGAACAAGGGCGTGCTGTCGATGTCGCCCAGCGTCAGGTTTTCATACTGGCGGTAGCCGAGAATGTTGGTGATTGTGCCGTCGCCAAACGCCACGTCCCAGTTAACTTCGGCAATCAGGTTCGTCCATTCGCTGTCATAGAATCCGGTTTCATCTATGCCAAAGTCGAACTCGTCCTTGCTGTACTTGCGGACGCAAACGCCGGGAAACGCCGCGGCGGCGCAGCCCGCATTCTGACCGGCTGGTCCGTCACCTTCCGACTGACCGTACTCCGCACGCAGCAAGAGGTTGAATGAATCCGTGATATCGAATTCCAACGCACCGCGAACCATGGTGGTTTTCGCCTGGCCGAATTCATCGTTGCCATCGGCAAGATTGGTATGCCAGCCGCCGTCATCGTTATTGTAAACGGCCAGTTTCCAGCCAATTGCGTCAGTCAGCGGACCCCTGGCAACCGCAGACAGGTAGCGGTTGTCGCCGGTTTCGTAGGCAGCTCGCGCGTTGAGTGTGAAATCTTCCGTCGGTCGCGTCGTATTCATCAATACCGCGCCGCCGGTCACGTTCCGGCCAAACAGCAGTCCCTGCGGACCACGCAGGACCTCCACGCTTTCCAGGTCGAAGATATCCATGACAACGCCGCCCGGAATACCGTAATACATACCGTCAACGAAAACGCCGACCGTCGGATCGATCGTCGGGATAGAGCTGTTGATGCCGAGACCGCGAATCGAAAAGTTGGCCGTGCCGCGCGTCGTGCCGATGTCTTCCAGTTGCACGCTTGGCGCGCTGTAACCGATGGCCTGGAGATCACGAATGTGCATCGCATCCAGCTGATTGGAACCATAGGCCGTCACGGCAACAGCCGCCTGTTGGGCCTCAATACCGCCGGCTCGCTTGGTTGCGGTCACAATGATTTCTTCGAGAAGCACATCGCCAAGATCCTGCGCCTGTGCAGCTGTGCCAAGCGTCAATCCGGTCAACGCGATAGCAGATAGTGCAAGTTGCCCAAAACCTGATCGTGTTTGCATGATTTTATCTCCGTAACAGTTCGTACGTATTGAACCGCCGTTGTCGTGATTACAACAACACTCGGGACAAGACCCGGGCGCCTCTGGCAGCGCAATCTAGCCCCTTATACTACTGAGATGTATCAATAATTGATACGAAATCCAGTTCCTCGCAACGGCCCGGCAGCGCTGGTGATTCTGTTTTTGTTGTAAAAAAGGTACAAATTGTCGCCGCTGGCACCAGCTACAACCCGTGCTCAGGAGTTTTTCTGAAACTGGCTGTGTTCAAGCTCCAGCCGCAGCAAGGCTTCCTTGGTCGGCAGGCCACCACCGAATCCGGTCAGGTCGCCGCCGGATCCGATGACCCGGTGACACGGGATGATGATCGGAATCGGGTTTCGGCCGTTCGCCGCGCCGACCGCGCGGACCGCTTTCGGCCTGCCGATCCGGGTGGCGATGTCCTTGTACGAGACTGTCGTGCCATAGGGAACCTTTTGTAATTCATCGAGCACCTGGAGCTGAAATTCGGTGCCGGTCGGCTTCAGGTCGAGATCAAACGATTTCAGCTCTCCGGCAAAGTACGCCTCGAGTTGCTCCCGCGCCCGGGTGAACGGTTTCTCGTTAAAAATCCAGTCCGGTTCCGGCTCGCGTCGCATTGCGCCTTCGGGAAAACCAACCAGGGCAAGGGCGTCGTCGTCGCCGGCGAGCAAAAGATCGCCAATCATGGTTTGCAGGTAACAGTAATACATTCATCTATCCTCCGGAGCCCGGCAAAGAGCCCCACAAAAGCATCGCGGCATACGCACGCCAGGGCCGCCAGTTTTCGGCCCGGGTCAGTAATTCTTTCGGCGTCAGTCGTTGCGGATAATCGATCGCACTGATCAATCCAAGATCGGAATGCGGAAACGCGTCCGGGTTTTTCAGCGCCCGCATTGCGATGTATTGCGCGGTCCACTCGCCGATTCCCTTGATCGCCTGCAACGAGCTGCAAAATTCGCCGGGGTCCTGTGCCGCATCGAAACTGATGTCGCCGTTTACGACGGCGGTCGATACCCGACGGAGCGTGGCAGCGCGACTCTGCACGATTCCGATATCATTGAATCGCGCCCGGGAAAGTCGGTCCGCCGTTGGAAAGACCCTGTTCAGCGTTCCCGCATCCTTTTCAACCAGGGTCTTCAGCGTGTCACCGTAACGCGCAGCGATGCGCCCCGCGATCGTCGTCGCCGCCTTTACCGATATTTGCTGACCAAGTATTGCGCGCACCGTCAGCTCGAATCCATCCCAGGCTCCCGGCACGCGCACACCGGGGTTCTTTCGCAGCATCCTTTGCAGACCTGGGTCGCCACCCAGCGTTGCCGCAATCTCGGGCACCGGCGCATCGAGATCGAAAACCTCACGCGCGGTCTGGACGGTCTCAAACAGCGTGTTGGTATTGACGCTGCGCAGCGTCAGCGACAGGTAGCCGGGTCGTCGATCGGGCCTGACTTCGACAATGCAGTGATCTTCGCCGATGCGCAGCGTTCTCAGATAGCTGTCGCGGCTAACCGATTCCACTCCCGGCGTCGCTCGAAAGCGGAAGAACGCGAGCAGCTGCTGCCAGTCGAAGGGCTGGCGATAGGGAAGGCGCACCGTCAGTGTTGCCGCCCGCTCGCCGGCAAGTTCGACGTCGTTGCCCGCCTTCCGCAGGTCGCGCGGTGAGCGGCCGTAGGTTTTTCGAAATGCATCATTGAATCGCCGGACGCTGCCATACCCGGCTGCGGCGGCGATGTGGTTCATCGACAGGCTTGTTTCATCGATCAGTCGCTTGGCGAAATGCAGGCGCTGCGTATGCGCGACGGCCAACGGCGAAGCGCCGAGATGCGTACCGAAAAGGCGCCGCAAATGACGGCTGGTTACGCCGAGGCGTTCGGCCAGCGATTCGACGCTGCCATCGTCCAGCGCACCGCCGGATATCAGTCTCAGTCCTCGACGGACGGTCGTCGAGGTGCCGCTCCATGCCGGTGTTCCTGGCGCACATTCCGGGCGACAGCGCAGGCACGGCCGGAACCCCGCTTCTCCCGCCGAGGCGGCGCTGGGGAAAAACTGCACGTTGGAACTCTTGGGGGAATTCGCCGGGCAGATTGGCCGGCAGTAGATCCCGGTCGTTTTGACGCCGATATAGAACTGGCCGTCGAAACGTGCGTCCCGTGACAGCCTGGCCCGTTCATAGATCTCGCTTTGCAGCATGCTTCCACCCTTAACAGATGGATATCAGTATACGCTGTCAAAACGTCAAAATTAGCCAGAATCGGACCTGTAAGAAATACTCGGCTGACGCGGGTTTTTGTCCGTGCCGTGAAAGAGCAGGCCGCAAAACAGCGGCCTGCAATCGCGCATATCAGCCCGGGAAAATCCTTGTTGAATCCGGTAACTGGCGAGCGTTATTTGTCGATGCCGCCCATGCACATGTATTTGATCTCGAGGTAATCGTCGAGCCCATATTTGGAGCCCTCACGACCCTGTCCGGATTCCTTGACGCCGCCAAATGGTGCCATCTCATTTGAGATAATGCCTTCGTTGATACCGACGATGCCGTACTCGAGGCCTTCACCGACCCGCCAGATACGACCCACATCCCGGGAATAGAAATAACAGGCGAGACCGAACTCGGTGTCATTCGCCATTGCTACAGCCTCTTCCTCTGTCTTGAACTTAAACAGCGGCGCGACCGGTCCGAAAATCTCTTCGCTGAATACCCGCATGCCTTCGTTGACGTTGGTCAGGATGGTCGGTTCAACGAAACAGCTGCCCAGGTCCGAGCGAGAGCCACCGGCAACGACGTGCGCGCCTTTGGCCACCGCATCGTTAATGAACTCGAGCACGTCGTTAGCCGCGCCTTCGCTAATCAATGGGCCCATCGTGACGCCTTCGGCACTACCGTCGCCGAGCTTCAGACTCAGCGTCGCTGCCTTCAGTTTTTCCGCGAACTCGTCATACACGCCTTCCTGGACGAGAATCCGGTTCGCACAAACGCAGGTTTGCCCGGCATTGCGATACTTGCAGATGATCGCTCCCCTGACTGCCTCGTCCAGGTCTGCGTCATCAAAAACTATGAACGGTGCGTTGCCACCCAACTCCATCGAGGTACGCTTGACGGTTTCTGAACAAGCGGCCATCAGTTTCTTGCCGACCGGTGTGGACCCGGTGAATGTCAGTTTGCGAACGATCGGGTTGGAGGTCATTTCCTTGCCAATCTCCGCCGTACGCCCGGCAACGATATTGATGACTCCCGGTGGCACGCCTGCACGCTCGGCCAGCTCCACGAATGCAAACGCGGACAAGGGCGTCTGATTCGCCGGTTTGCAGACGACCGTGCAGCCGGCTGCCAACGCCGGTGCGATTTTTCGCGTGAGCATTGCGTTTGGGAAATTCCAGGGCGTTATACAGGCGACGACACCAACGGGTTGCTTGATGACAACGATGCGCTTGTCATTGGACGGTGCCGGAATCGTGTCCCCGTAAATACGTTTTGCCTCTTCGGAGAACCATTCGATGTAGCTGGCTCCATAGGCAACTTCGCCGCGTGCTTCGGCCAGCGGCTTGCCCTGTTCAGCGGTGAGAATCTGCGCAAGGTCATCCTGCGCGTCCATCATCAGCGTGAACCATTTGCGCAGAATCGCCGCTCGCTCTTTCGCGCTTCGTTTCCGCCAACCAGTCATGGCGGCTTCTGCCGCCTCGATTGCGCGTCGTGTTTCTGCGGTGCCACATGAAGCGACGTCGGCGATGGATTCGCCGGTGGCCGGGTTAGCTACTGAAAACGTGCTGCGGTCATCGCTGTCGACCCACTGGCCATTGATGTAAGCCTTGGTCTTCAAAAGCGACTGGTCGGAAATTTGCATGCTCACTCCTGGCGGCGGCTGCCCTGATTTGGGCGTTCGAGGATAGTGACTTGCCGCAGTGGTAGCAATAGACCGGCCAGGGCCCGTTCCGGCAGACGAAAAAAGCCCCGACCCCCGGGGGGAGGGGTCGGGGCAAATCGGCGTCTGTGGCTCAGGCCGCTTTCACCTGACGATCCGCCAACCAGCGTTCCAGATCGTCGGCACCGCCGATCAAATCGCCGTTAACAAAGACCTGGGGCACGGTTTTTGCACCGCTTACGGCGCGCAAGGTGCGATCCGAATACTCATTGTTCAGCTCAAGCGATTCGAAGTCGATACCGGCGTCACGGAGCGCGGCCTTGGCCCGCGCGCAGTGAGGGCAACCGGTGCGTGAAAACACGGTGACGTCCAGAGGCTTCGCCTGGTTCGGCGCCAAGTACGACAGCATCGTATCTGCATCGGAAACCTCGAACGGATCGCCCGGCTTCTGCGGCTCGACAAACATCTTCTCGATCACGCCATTTTTTACCAGCATCGAATAACGCCAGGAGCGCTTGCCGAAACCGAGGTCTTCCTTATCGACCAGCAGGCCCATTCCGTCTGTGAATTCGCCATTTCCGTCAGGAATAAACGTGATGTTTTCCGCCTTCTGGGTTTCCTTCCACTCGTTCATCACAAATGCATCGTTGACCGACATGCAGATGATTTCATCAACACCATGCGCCTTGAACTCCGGCGCCAGCTGGTTAAACCGCGGCACGTGTGAAGAAGAGCAAGTCGGGGTAAATGCTCCGGGCAGCGAAAATACGATTACGGTCTTGTCAGCAAAGATTTCGTCACTGGTCAAAGCCCGCCAGTCATTGCTGCTGCGTGTTCTGAACGTAACACTCGGGACTCGCTGTCCTTCCTTATTTTCAAACATGGTCATTCTCCATTCCAGGTTAGTAAAATTTCTAGTGTTGAGCCAGCATGCTGCGCAGCATCCAGGCATTTTTTTCGTGTATTTGCATCCGCTGTGTCAGCAAATCCGCGGTTGGCTCGTCGTGCGCCGCGTCGGCGGTCGGAAATGCCTCCCTGGCGGTCCTCGCGACAGTTTCCTGGCCTTCGACCAGCGAACGAATCATGTCTTCGGCGGTTTCCCTGCCGTTCGCCTCCGCAATATTGGTCATACGGCTGAATTCGCTGTAGGAACCTGGGGCTTTAACCCCCAGCGCGCGGATCCTTTCCGCTACGTCATCAACCGCCACCGCAAGTTCGGTATATTGCTGCTCAAACATCGTATGCAAGGTGTTGAAGAGCGGTCCGGTCACATTCCAGTGGTAATTGTGGGTTTTCAGATAAAGTGAATAGCTGTCCGCCAGGAGCGCTGCAAGCTTTGCGGCGATCTCTTCTCTCTGTTCGGCAGTCATGCCAATGTTGATATCCATGCCTTGTCCTTCACTTTTTGACGACAGGTACAAACCATAGGGATTTTCTATTGATAAATAAATCCGATTTTTAGTATCATACTCATCGGAATTACCGATTATGAAATATCCGACCATCAAACAGCTTCGTTACTTTGTCGCCCTCTGCAACGAACGGCACTTTGGTCGCGCTGCGGCCCAGTCATTCGTCTCTCAATCGGCATTCAGCACCGCCATCCAGGACCTGGAAATAATGCTGGAAGCCCGTCTCGTCGATCGGACGAAGCGACAGGTAACGATTACCGCGGTCGGCCAGGAAGTAGCCACGCAGGCCCGTCTTTGCCTGCGGGATGTAGAGAGCCTTGTCGAGATCGCGGGGCAACGGCGTGAGCCATTGGCAGGCCCTCTCCGGCTGGGCGTAATTCCTACTATCGCGCCATTTCTCCTGCCGGGCTTATTGCCCAAGCTGCGACGCAAGTTTCCGGAACTGAAGCTTTACCTCACCGAAGACCAGACCGATCGAATTTACGAGCGACTACTTGCCGGCCACCTTGATCTCCTGCTGCTCGCTCTTCCCTACGAGATGCGCGGCGTCGAGTCGATGCCACTCTTTGACGACCGGTTCTGCCTGACGGTCAGACAGGGTTCGACGGTGGTAGACCCGAATAATTATCGCTTTAACCGGCTGCAGGCCGATGACATCCTGCTGCTGGAGGACGGCCATTGCCTTCGGGATCACGCCCTTGCCGCCTGCAAAATTCGCAACACCGAGAAGGTCAGCCGATTTGCGGCAAGCAGCCTCCTGACCCTCGTCGAAATGGTTGATGCCGACCTCGGGATTACCTTCCTGCCGGAAATGGCCCAGGGCAGTGCGTTGCTCAAGAACACACGGGTCAAAATGTATCCGCTGGATGAAAAGAGCGTTCGTACCATCGGACTTGTCTGGCGAAAGGGCAGCGCACGGGACGATGAATTTCAACTATTCGGGGAATTTATCCGCGATCACCGCAAATCCGGCTGAGGTGCCGATTGTGAACGGCATCACGTTTTGCCCGCCGCCCGGTCAAAACGCTGCGCAAGCTGTGAAACCAGACACCGATTTAGCGCAGCGAAACCGGCACAGTGTGTTCCATGCATCTCCCGGAACAAAAGAGCACTGTCATGTGGGTACCCACACCGATTTATGAAAGCCTGCCTTATGCTTATGTAATCGGCGGTTTGTTGTTTTTCGCCGGAACGCTTTATATCGGCCTGAGCGCGCCAGGGGCCTCTCTCTATTTGACCTGCGGCCTGATCAGCATCGCCTACGGTATTGTGATTTTTGCGAAACGCCAGGCTTATCGAAACAAATCACCCAGGCCCGGCTCCGCAGAGCCGGCCTGAATTCCGCAACCTGCTCTCTACAGCGCTTGCGGCGGTTCGACGTGCAGCACTCCCCGGCTGGCCGCCCACTCATTGATTGCGGCGAGATCTGAACGGCTGATCGAACGTAACTCGGAATTGCGATCCTGCCATTCGAACTCCAGATCGGTCAGGCGCTGCAGAGAACCGGCGGATACCGGCGGACCGGCGCGGTCAATGATGTCCAGAACATGACGAACATGCACGTCGAGCATCGGCGGCATGCTGTCTTCGTCTTCAAAGGTACCGTACTGCGTTTGCGTCACTTTGTTCTCCCAGTCCGTCAGGCGAGCGACCGCTGACTGACCGAGGTCCTGTAATTCGTCATCGTCCGGGTATGCCTCAAGTAGTGCCTCGGTCTGGCTGCGGGCTTTGCGCGCGGCCGCCAGGTTGTCGAGCAATTCGTTGAGCAGGACGGTGACTTCGCGCCGCTTGTCGGCAAGAAAGCGGTAATCCTCGTCTGTGGCTTCGATGCGGGGATCGGGCAGAAGCGTCAGGTCGGCGGCGCTTTCCGCGCCGCCAACGGCAACCCGGACGCGATAGACCCCCGGAGTGACACTCGCGCCGCCGAATCCGGCGAAAAGCTTGACGTCATCTATGCAGTGCAGACCCTGAAAGCGCATATCCCAGGTCCACTGATTGAGCCCTTTCCTGGCGGTTGGATAATGCACTTCGAATGGAATGCGTTGATCCATATTGCCGATAATGCACCGTTCGAATTCCCCCTCTTCGCTCGAGAATTGCCTGACCAGGTTGCCATCACTGTCGCTGATTGTGATCTGCAGTGGCCCGTCCTGGTCATCGGCGATGTAGTAAGACAATACCGCACCACGCGGCGGGTTCTTGCCCTCGTCGGCACCGGCTCGTCCTCCGCCACGAATCATCGGCGTCGGCACCGGCTTGAACAGGTGCAATGCTTTCGCCGCAATCGCATCGCTTGCCTGGCGGACCACTGACAAATCGTCAAGCACCCAGAAACCGCGCCCTTGCGTTGCCGCGATCAGGTTGCCCTGGCGAATCGTAAGGTCCGTGACCGGAACGGGCGGCAGATTCAGATCCAGCGACTGCCAGTTTGCGCCGTCGTCAAATGAAACGAACATGCCGACTTCGGTGCCCGCATACAGCAAGCCCGGGCGTTCGGGATCTTCCCGGACAACGCGCGCAAAGACATTGTCCGGCAAGCCCTTGTCGATCTTGCTCCAGCGTCTTCCATAGTCGGTGAGTTTGTAAACGTGCGGACGGAAATCGTTCATCTTGTAGCCCGCGACGGCAATATAGACCGTACCGGGATCGTGAGGACTGATCTCGATGGCGTTGACCTGCGCGCCGCGCAGATCTTCCGGTGTAACGTCGTTCCAGCTGTCGCCGTTATTGCGCGTCACATGTAACAGGCCGTCATCGCTGCCAACCCAGATCGTACCCGCTTCGTGTGGCGACTCCGTGATGTAGAAAATCGTGCCGTAGAATTCGGCGCCGACGTTTTCCGGTGTCAGGGGACCACCATTCAGTCCCTGCTTGTCGGTTTCATTCTTTGTCAGGTCCGGGCTGATCTCGGTCCACGTTATTCCACGGTCACTGCTGCGCAACAGGATCTGCGTGCCGTAATAAAGAATTCGCGGGTCGTGTGGAGACGAGGCGACTGGCGCATTCCAGTTTGTACGGTACTTGAGATCTTTCGACTGCTGTCCGTAGACATACTCCGGATACGGCTTTATTGGCCGCGTCAGCGTGGTTTGGTGGTCGTATTCGGTGAGCGTGCCATTAATGGACGTGGCGTAGATTAGCCGCGGATTGTCCGGATCGAAGGCAATATGCGCGCTTTCGCCACCACCGACCGCAAAGTAATCATCGTGACCGATGCCACCGTCGAAGGTCTGGCTGGCGATCGCCACGGTTGAGTTGTCCTGCTGGCCACCGTAAATCCTGTACGGCGACAGGTTGTCGGTAATCACCCGGTAAAACTGCGCCGTTGGCTGGTTCATGATGCTCGACCAGGACTCGCCGCCGTCGAACGTTATCGTGGCACCCCCATCATTGCCATTGATCATGTTGCGGTTGTTGGCGGGGTTGATCCAGTGATCGTGGTGATCGCCGTGTGGCGTCGATTTCTTCTCGAACGTCACGCCGCCATCAATCGACTTCATGAACGGGGCATTGAGAACGTAAACCGTGTTCTCGTCAACGGGATCGGCCTTGAGATGGATGTAGTACCAGGCGCGCGACCACAGAATTCGATCGCCGTTCATCAGTGGCCAGGTGTCGCCAAAGTCATCGCTGCGATACAGGCCGCCTTTGTCGAGTTCCGCTTCGACGATCGCATAGAGTCGACTCGGCTTGCTGGCGGAGACATCCACGCCAATCTTGCCGATCAGTTCCGGCAGGCCACCCGACAACTTTTTCCAGCTATTTCCGCCATCCACGGATTTGAAGATACCGCCCGCCGTTCCTCCGGACTTGATGAACCATGGTTTGCGCCCATGCTCCCACATTGCCGCGTAGAGAATTCTCGGGTTGCTGGGATCCATTGACAGGTCCGTCGCCCCCGTTTCGGCATTGACCTGCAGAACAGCCTCCCAGGTCGCGCCGCCGTCCCTGCTTCGGTAAACGCCCCGCTCTTCGCTGGGCCCCCAGATCTGGCCCTGGACAGCGACGTACACGAGATCGGGATCATCCGGATGCACAACGACCCGGGCGATCTGTCCCGCATTCGGCAGGCCTATGTGAGTCCAGCTTTTGCCGGCATCGGTGGACTTGTACATGCCGTCGCCATGACTGGTCGTCACACCGCGAATTGGCGCTTCGCCGGTGCCTACATAAATGACGTTGGGATCCGAATCGGCAACGGCGATGGCGCCGATAGTGCCGACATTGAAATAGTCGTCAGAAATATTTTCCCAGGAGATACCGGCATTCGCGGTCTTCCACACGCCACCGCCGGTCGCGCCCATGTAATACAGGCGGTCATTGCCACGCACGCCGGTCACCGCGGTTACACGTCCGCCGCGCCAGGGGCCGATTCCGCGCCATTCGAGCCCGTCGAACAGGGTCGGGTTGATCGTGGTCGCAGCAGCGGCAATGCCAGGCAGCGACAAACCGCCGAGCAATGAAAGAGTTGCAACTATGCGGACAAGCAGTTTCCTGGTCACCGAGATTCCCCCTGACGTTGGCTGGGCGCCTGAGCCAAAACGCCCGTTTGGCTTGAACTATCGGGCATTTTAACCGCATCGACGCTCGCGAATCTAACGCACGGGGCGCAAACCTGAGCCGGAAAGACCAATCCGTGCGGTATTCGGACCAGACCCGAATCGGGCCTCGCCGGCATTCTGTCGGTGTCGGTTCAGGAAATCTGGGCCGTTGGACTTTACCGGAGGATTACCGATGACTGCAGACGACCGCTCGCCTAAAAAGCCGGCACTTTACTGGGCGACACTCGCGACGATGGCTATCGCCTTCCTCAGCGTCGTGGCTTCGGCACACGATAATCTCGCTGGCAGCAGCGATCTCACGGTGACCGCCGCTAAACAGGAACATGTGTCATGAGCCTCGAATTTTTTGCCGCGCTGTTATTCGTTGGAATCTTCACCTCCGTGGTAACAGGTTTCTTCGGCATCCTGTCGCTGGTCTGGAGCACGATCGTGCAACCGACGCTGTACCGTATCCGGCGGCAGCGGAAGTCAACTGCGGGGCCGGCGTGACCCGGGCCTGACTCTCCTCCGCAAAGCATGGCATTAAGAAGCCAACCGCTTGGTGCCCGCTTTTACCGAAAGCCGAGGAAAACGACCGCTTTGGCCGGCGTTATTTTGCCTGGCTTCTGATGCTCCACATGAATACAAAGCAACCCACAAATACTATGGCCACGAGCATCGCAAGGGGCCACGTGAAATCGACGGTTGCCCCCGCACCTTCATATGCGCGTGTGCGCATTGCGAAAGAAAAGAAACGATTCCAAATAGCTACGGTGAGAAAACCGACAACACCGGCTGCAATGACGAAGCAGGTGTTGATTACATACAATTGCAGTCGCGTCAGGCGGGCGCCAGCTACAAATGCGGCAACGACATAGGCGGTGACTATCGTGAAATAAAGCGCCAGGGCCGTCTGAAAATTGCCCATTACCGCAGCGGTGTAATCCAGGAGTTCATATTCGGTCACGGCTCAATGTCCTCAATGCTCGGGGACAAGCGATACGATCCCAAAAGTTCGTATTCGTCCGCACAAAGTACAGGGATCACGCTGTCCCGCCTGCTAGTAAAACGTCCACTTTAAGCTGCAAGCAACCGGTCAATTAATATTAGCCCAAGGTCCGCTTTGAAGGTAACGCAGACCTTGAGCCGTCTCTGATCGGCAGCCATCGAGGTGCGGTGATGAGCCAGGAGCAGGCGTTCCATTATTCGAAAAAAAACCTGCACAAAGCGGAATGCGCTCGGCTCCGCCAGCCTTAATCGCTAGTCCTTGTCATCTTTTGAGTACAGGCATGTACTACCAAGGTCTTTCAACGGGGCTATCGTACTGATTGCGTGCGTATACACCATCTGGTCAAACTTGCCCTTCAGCAGAATCACATTCTTGTCATGATCACCAATTTGGCCTTCCAGCCTGATTCCATTCACCAAATATAAATTAACGGTGACCATTTCCTTTTCAAGGCAGTCAAGAAATCTGTTCTCCAATTTATCATCGGCATATGCTGAATTCATGCCGAAAACGGCAATTGGATACAGCAAGATTGAAACAACTTTAGTGGTTTTCATCTTGTGTGCTCCTGTGTTAAGTCCGGTTGTTACTCTTGTGGTTTTTCTCTGGCTGCCGCAGCAATGGCCGCTTTCCGCCAGTAACAGCTGTGGCACTAACGTTACGTGCTGCAGGCGTTTCCCTCTTGTATAGGCGGACACTTGGTATCGCCATACGAACAATACACGCAGCAATCACCTTTTTTTGGCTTGAGCATTACACCGCAGCCTTCGCAGTCATAGAAAAACTGGCACGCATTCGTAGGCATCAATTCTCGCTTTGAGTGCCCGCATTGCGGGCAAGTAATTGTCGAATATTCCTGTATCAAAAAAACCCCCAGGCGATTGGTGAAATTGGCGGCCATTCGCAATGAGTCCTACACGGCTATTCACACCCGTTCTAAACCAATATCAGCATTCGGGAGAAAACAAACCCAGGTCACGCCGCAAGAATGCATTCCAATCAATTCTTTAAGCCAGAAGCAACCAATTATCGAAGCGATACATAGACAATATACAAGGCGTACAAAGTCACGAACACCATGCCGTGTGTCCGCAAAATGACATGTCGTCTGCTGCTGGCCAGCGCCAGTATAATCAGGGAACTGGAAACAATCATCATGACAATATCGCTGTTACTGATAACCTCAAACGGCAACTCAACCACGCTCGAAGTAACTCCCAGCACCCACAGCAGATTGAATATATTTGAACCCACGACGTTGCCGACAGCTATGTCGGCCTGATTTCGGTACGCGGCAACCGCCGAGGCCACCAGTTCTGGAACAGAGGTGCCTATGGCTACGACCGTGAGACCTATCAACGCATCGTCGACGCCGAGGAGCACTGACAGCCCGACGGCGCCGTCAACCACAAATTTTCCCCCGAGGTACAGGCCAGCCACTCCGATCACAATATAGATGAGCGATCGTCCTCTGCCTAACCGGGATACCGGATGACCTTCCTGGTCGTTTTCACGGGAAATTTTGTAGACATAAAGCATGAAGAGCAGAAAGAAAAACAGAAGAATGGCGCCGTCCAACTGACTAATGCTCAATTCCCGATAATCGGAAAACAGCGCGGCATTTGCCAGAAAGCCCACAAGTAATGCCGCAATTAACGAAAACGGTATCTCTGAAACCACAGTAGAATTCTGAACCGGGAGGGGCCGAATAATAGCGGCGATGCCGAGTATCAAAAGCACGTTGGCGATATTGCTGCCAATGATATTGGCGATGGCTAAATCGGCGTTATTCTGCAAGCCCGACACCAACGTCACCAACATTTCCGGCATGGATGTTCCAAACGACACGACGGTTAGCCCTATGACGAGGGGTGACACGTCCAAATCAGCGGCAATCGATCCCGCCCCCGCTACGAGAAGATCGGCGCCCTTGATTAAGACGATCAGCCCGAGTATCAACAGAAAGGTATCAATCACAGTTCTTCACAGTCGCCATTCAAGACAAGTTTAGCCCACTGGCCGCTGTTGGAGATACAGCGGCCAGTGGCACCCAACATCAGCGGCTGCTTTCAGCTTGCCGGACGATATCCCCAGCCAGGCGCTTCTTGCCGGCTTCCATGAAGTCCTTGGACCATTTGTAGTACAAACTCTGAGCAATGCCTTCACGGCGACACAGCTCAGCAATGCTGTCTTCACCTCGCAAACCGTCCAGGACAATGCGGATCTTCTCCTCCGCGCTGAATTGCTTACGGGTCTTGCGCTTGATGTCACGAATGGTCTGTTCTGACGATGATGGTCGTCCTGATGGTTTCTGTTTCATCTCTACTCCTCAGATTAGGATGAACAAAAACTCTCTTCTAAACCAGTACTAAATCTGTTCCATAGGTGTTGACGGCTTACAGGTCCGGAGCGCAAACAGGAAGATCGCCCAGGCGCGTTGCAGGAAGTAGCGACTCAGCGCGATCAGATTGGTTCTCTGCCCGGCAATGACGCGGTATGCCGCGAGGAACAATGCCGATTGTTCGAATACCAGCAGCGTCAGATACAGCGCGGTGACGATCAGTACGATCAGCAGGCCGAGCGGCGACAGCGCAAACAACAGGATATCCTCGTC
>Ga0316195_10000215_pt1 | contig 20991 bp, 20 predicted proteins | sample Phised1_MG_FD_204937 | JGI IMG/M metagenome (GOLD analysis project Ga0316195, IMG submission 204937) | Coastal sediment microbial communities from Maine, United States - Phippsburg sediment 1 | ecosystem: Environmental > Aquatic > Marine > Coastal > Sediment | place: USA: Maine | collected...
CGAGATCTCCCCGTAGCCGAGCACGTCGATGCCGGATCGGTCGTCGGTGACGAGGGCCACTTCGACTCGGTGCTCCAGGTCCGCCAGCGCCCGATTCATCCGAAGACCGATTGGATGATGCCGATGATCTCGTCGGCCTCGTCATCGGTGGTGACGAGAGGCGGGAGGAACTGGAGTACCGACGTGTCGTTGTTGGCGTAGACCGTGAAGAGTCCCGCGTCGAAGAGCATCTTCGCGGCGAGGATGCCCGCATCGGATGCAGGGAAGGAGAGGGCCATCATGAGGCCGAGGTGTCGCACGGTGAACGGCATGCCGGAGAGGCCCGACACGAAACGCTTCTCGAGACCGGCGACGTGCTGAAGGAAGCCCGGTGCTTCCACGAGATCGAGCACCGCGAGTGCGGCGGCCGCGCCCGGTTCGGCACCACCGAAGGTCGAGATGTGGATGAACGGGCGGGTGTCAAAGAGCGAATGGATCTCGCGAGTCATGAGTGTGGCGGAGATCGGGTAGATGCCACCGGAGAGGCCCTTCCCCGTGACGACCACATCCGGCTCGAGGCCCCAGTTCTCGTACGCCCACATCCTGCCGGTCCGTCCCAGACCGGTTTGCACCTCATCGAGGATCAGCTTCGTTCCCCGCTCGCGACAGAGCTGCTGCACCGTGGGCAAGTACTCGGGGTCGGGGATCGGCATGCCCAGCGTTGCAGGTATTGGCTCGAGGATCACGGCAGCCGTGTGGTCGCCGACGGCGGCATCCATGGCATCGAAGTTGTTGAAAGGCACCTGCATGAAGCCGGGTGGGTTCGGCCCGAACGGTGTTCGGTAGTCGGCGTCGCCCGCAGCGAGAGAAAGGCCCGTGTGGCCGTGGAAGCCCCCGGTGGCAGAGACGATCCCGATACGTCCAGTCGCGGCCCGGGTGGCCTTGATGGCGAGGTCGTTGGCCTCTCCTCCCGACACGCCGAACACCACACCGGGCAGTACGCCGTTGGTCGTGGCGGCGAGGCGACGAGCGAGTTCTGCTCGGGATGGCGCCGGGAGATGGTGGTTTCCGATGTCTCGATCCTCGAGGGAAGCCTGCACGGCGGCAAGCACCGCCGGGTTGCGGTGCCCAAGGTTGAAGACGCCTCCGTTGCAGTGACAGTTGATCCACGATCGGTCGTCGTACGCGTCCCAGAACCGGATGCCCTCGCGCCGACCCATCACGGCATCGAACCCGTAGCGTTCATAGGTCTCGATCTTCCCGGCGTTGAGGTATCGGCGGGTCAGTTCGAACGTGCGTTCCCGGTCCATCTCCGCAGTCTCCGCGGTCGGTGGAGCAGATGCAAGTCGTGTCCTGGGAACCCCCTGGACTCCTGCGCTGATCCGGAACATGTCCGGCCCGTACCACCGCCAGACACCGCGCGTGTGGTCGCTAGCCTGGACTCCATGTTCGAATATGCCACAGCAGCCGTTGAAAGCGCCCTCGCCGCAGGAGCCACCTACGCCGACGCACGGGTCGTCGTTTCAAAGCAAGAATCGATCGATGTGCAGAACCAGGCGGTGCAATCACTCGAGCGCACGGAGCAGGCGGGTGTCGGTGTTCGGGCGCTCATCGGGTCCTCGTGGGGGTTCTTCGCCACTGCCGATCTTTCGCTCCGGGCGGCGGTCGTCGCCGGCGAGAGGGCCGCAGAGATCGCTCGTGCCTCTGCTGCGGTCCCCGGCGATCCCATGCAGTTCGCCGACGTCGACGTGGTCCAGGACACCTACCAGACGCCATACGTCGAAGATCCGTTCACGGTGCCTCTCTCGGAGAAGGTCGACCTGTTGATCAGCGCAACGAAGACGATGCAGGAGGTCGAGGGGATCGCCATCGCAACCGGCAATCTCACCTTCTACGACACCGACAAGTGGTTCGTATCGTCCCAAGGTCACCGCATCCACCAGCACCTCGTCGAGTCGGGCGGCGGGATCGATGCCACGGCACTCGGCGAGAGCGAAAGCCAGCGGCGTTCCTACCCGCAGTCGTATGGCCAGTACGAGACCGGCGGCTACGAGGTCATCCGCAAGTGGGACTTCGCAGGCAACGCCGGACGAATCGGCGAAGAGGCAGCGGCCCTGCTCGCGGCTGGTGAGATGGAGGAACAGGAGACCGATCTCATCCTCGAAGGGTCCCAGCTTGCGCTCCAGATCCACGAGTCGGTCGGTCATGCCATCGAACTCGACCGGATTCTGGGATGGGAAGCAGCGTTCGCCGGCACGTCGCATCTTCAACTCCCAAAGCTCGGCACGTTCAAGTTCGGATCGGAGCTGATGAACATCACCGCAGACGCCACGATCCCCGGCGCGCTCGGCACGTTCGGCTACGACGATGAGGGGACAAGGGCACAGCCGGTCGATATCGTCAAGGACGGCACCTGGGTTGGGGTTCTCTCTGGTCGTGACTCTGCGGCTATGGCAGGACTCCCTCCGGGCGGCATGGTGCGGGCCGACGGGTACAACCGGCTGCCGATGGTTCGGATGACCAACGTCGGAATCCTGCCCGGTGACTCGTCACTCGAGGAGATCATCGCCGACACGAAGAACGGCGTGTACATGTCGACGAACCGCTCGTGGTCGATCGACGACAAACGCCTCAATTTCCAGTTCGGGACGGAGATCGCGTGGGAAGTCAAAGACGGGAAGCTGGGTCGGATGCTGAAGAATCCAACCTACACCGGCATCGGCCCCGTGTTCTGGGCGAGCCTCGACCGGCTCGCCGGAGGCGACGAGTGGATTCACTGGGGGACGCCGAATTGCGGCAAGGGCCAGCCGATGCAGGTCGCGCACACCGGACACTCGGCGGCACCGGCGAGATTCAAGAACGTGCGGGTGGGGGTGCGAGGATGAGCAGAGAGACTCAACTCACCGAACAGATTCTGGACCTCGTCGGAGACCGCGCCGAGGCCGAAGTGCTTGCCTCTACCGGGAACCTGGCGCTGACCCGATTCGCCAATTCGTTCATTCATCAGAATGTGGCAGAAGAGGGGGAAGCCGTGAGCCTTCGCGTCGCGATCGACGGCCGTGTTGCATCTTCGAAGACCACGGCGACGGGTGACGACGCTCTTGCCGCGTTCGTCGGCGCCGCACTCGAGACCGCGACGATGCAGCCGGTGGACGATGACTGGGCTGGTGTTGCCGCTCCCGTATCGCTGCCGGCGATTGAGCATGCGGACGACGCGACCTATGACGCATCGCCGGATGCGCGAGCCGAACTCGTGAAGGCATTCATCGACGCAGGCAACGGCTTGCTCGCAGCCGGGTACTGCCAGACCGAAGGACAGTCGGTTGCGTTCGCCAACTCGGCCGGTCACGTCGTTTCGGGACGGAGCACTTCGGCGATCATCGACGGGATCCATCAGACCGGGACGTCGGCCGGCTCCGGTCACGCCGCGTCGGTCGCGATCGGAGATCTCGACGGTGCCGCAGTCGGTGCGGTCGCCGCGCAGCGCGCGATCGACTCGGCGACCCCCTTCGACGCCAAACCGGGGGAGTACGAAGTGATTCTGGCTCCTGATGCCGTGGGAACACTTGCGGTGTTCCTCGGCTTCTACGGATTCAACGGAAAGATGCTCTCCGAAGGACAGTCGTTCGTCGAACTTGGATCGCGGCAATTCGATGAGCAGTTCCAGATGTGGGATGACGTCACCGATCCGCGGGCGATGGGCGTCCCCTTCGACACCGAAGGGACGCCAAAAGGTCGTCTCGAACTGGTCACCGACGGTGTGACCCGCGCCGTCGCTCACAGCCGCAAGACGGCGAAGAAGCTCGGCGTCGCTTCGACCGGGAACAGCATCCCCGGATCCGAGGGATGGGGACCTGTTCCTACCAACGTTTTCGTGGGAGGGGGAGACCGATCGGTCGACGAGTTGATCTCCGGCGTCGAGCGCGGAATCTATGTCTCGACATTCAACTACTGCCGCATCCTCGACCCGAAGACAATGGTCGTGACCGGGTTGACCAGAAACGGGACGTTCATGATCGAGAACGGCCGGATCACCGGCGCGGTGACCAACATGCGTTTTACCCAGTCGTTCGTCGATGCGTTGGGTGAGGACACGATTCTGGGCCTCGGAAACGATGCCCGATTCGCAGACTCGGAGTTCGCCCCTGGCCTCATGTATGTGCCGACGATGCACCTCGCATCGTGGAACTTCACCGGAGGAGCGGAGGGCTGATGGCGAAACCCGATGACCTGGTAGCGGCTGCCCTGTTCACCGACCGTGACGTCGCCGACGAGGCATGGGGGCGTCTGCTCGAAGCGGACATTCCCGCGTCGGTGATTACCGAGCCCGGCATGGTCGGCGCCTACCGCCTCAACGTGATGGTCGAACGCCAGCACCTGGACGAAGCACAACGGTTGATCGCGGATTTGGTGAACAAGTAGTCGAGTAGCGGAGTAGCCGAGTAGCCGAGTAGCCGAGTAGCCGATCCGGTCGACGGTCGGCGAGGATCTCTCTCCGCTACTCAGCTACTCCGCTGCTGAGACGAGAGAAGCGGCCCAGGGAGATTCCCCGGGCCGCTTCGCTGTCTTCGAACAGTCCCGACTACGCGTCCGCGTGGTCGTGGTCGTGGTCGTGATCGTGATCGTGATCGTGGGTGTCGCCGTCACTCTCGATCTCCTTGCGAACGGCGTCCATGTCGAGGCTTTCGATCTGGGAGATGAGGTCGGTGAGGGCGTCCTCAGGGAGCGCACCCGGCTGGGAGAAGACACCGATCTGCTCCTTGAAGGCCATCAGCGTCGGAATCGATCGGATCTGGAAGTACCCGGCGAGTTCTTGCTCCGCCTCGGTGTCCACCTTGGCGAACGTGATTTCGGGGTATTGCTCTGACACCTTCTCGAAGGTGGGGCCGAACATCTTGCACGGACCGCACCATTCGGCCCAGAAATCGACGAGCACGATGTCGGCGTCGAGGATGGTCTTCTCGAAGGTGTCCTTGGTCAGGTTGACGGTTGCCATGTTCTTTGAACTCCGTTTCGATGGCGGTCTCGGAATGTGAACCATAATACCCCTAGGGGTATTCCGACTTTGAGGGAGTCGTCGTGCTCGCGCGGCTGGAGAACGCCGTTGGGCGGCCGCGGCGGCGGCCGCATTGAGGTCGGCGCGAAGGTCCCGACCGCCGAACACCACTCCCACGGTCTCCTTCGCGGGCGCAGGCACGGGTATCCCGGCGTTGCAGCGTCGGCGTCGAAGGGTCCGATGGCGCGGACAATAGGCCGTTAGTCCCTAGTGGTTTGCCGTCGTCTGTCCTGTGATGGGCACCGCACGGCAAGAGATAGGCCGAGATGTCGCCGGTCCTCGTATGAATGGTCTGAGTGACTCAGCGTACGCTGAGCCCGTCGTCTCGTCGGGCAACGGTTTGACTGCCGAACGGTGTAGCCGAGTCAGAGGGGCGATGGTGAATCGAACGGTCAGGAACCTTCTCATCTTCGCCGCCGTGTTGCTTGCTCTCGGAGTGGGATCCACGTGCCGGGCAAGCGCTCAGGTCGCCGTTGAGTGGGACAATGCAACCTGCCTGGAGTGCCACTCCGAACCGGGATTCTCCACGGAACTCCCGTCGGGTGAGGATCTCGATCTCACCATCGACGAGGATCAATGGAACCGATCGATCCACGCCGAGTGGAACATGAAGTGCGTGTTTTGTCACACGGAGATCACCGCCATTCCGCACGACTCTCCTTCCTTCGACAACAGTCGTGAGTATGCGATTCGGAAATCCGAGGCGTGCATCGTGTGCCATCGCGAGCAGGAGGTCATCGAAGACAGCGTTCACGCTCAGGCTCGAGAGGACGGCAACGACCAGGCGGCGGTCTGTTCGGACTGTCACGACCCGCACTACACGACGGATCCCCCGATCAGCCACACGGCGATCCCGGAGACGTGCCGGTCCTGCCATGCGGAGATCTACGACCAATATACCGAGAGCGTCCACGGGAGTGCGCTGACCGAAGGAAATCCCGATGTGCCCACGTGCACCGACTGTCACGGCGTCCACGAGATCGCGGGACCGAGTCGTGGAACGTTTCACCTCTTCTCTCCTGAGATCTGTGCCTCCTGTCATGCGGACGAGGAGTTGATGGGCAAGTACGGGATCAAGACCGATGTGTTCAGCACGTATGTGGCGGACTTCCACGGGAGGACCATCACGCTGTTCCAGGAGATCACACCCGACCAGGCCACCAACGCTCCTGTGTGCATCTCGTGTCACGGCGTACATGACATTCAATCGGCGGACGAGGCAGGCAGCACGGTGGCGAAAGAGAATCTCCTGACAACGTGCCAGAATTGCCACCCGAACGCGGACGCCGCCTTCCCGGAGGCCTGGATGAGCCACTACTCGGCGAGTCCCGCCGAGTGGCCGATCGTGTACTACGTGAGACTGTTCTACCGGATCGTCATTCCGGTCGTGATCGGTGGAATGCTGATCTACATCACCATCGACGTCACCGGCCGCCGGCGGAGAAGAAAGGCAGTGCAGAGTGTCTGACGACTCCGCTCAGCGTCGATACCCCAGGTTCTCCCTCTCGGACCGCCTCGAACACTGGGTTCAGGTCGTCGTGTTCACCGGCCTGGCCATCACTGGACTGGTGCAGACATGGTCGGAGTCATGGTTCCCGAAAGTCATCATCACCGGCCTGGGCGGGATCAATAGCACTCGGTTCATCCACCGGTCGCTCGCCGTCGCGGCGCTGATCGCGACGGCGTACCACTTGGGTACTGCCGGGTATCGCTTCTTCGTTAAGAGGACCGGCCATCACATGCTTCCCGGGTTCAACGACGTCCGCGCCGCCATGCGATCTGTCTCGTTCAACCTCAACCTTCGACCCGATCCGCCGCATCAGGGGAAGTTCACGTTCGCCGAGAAGGCGGAGTACTGGTCGATCATCTGGGGCACGGTTCTCATGGCCGTGACGGGCCTCATGATGTGGAATCCGATCGCAACGACCGAGATTCTTCCCGGCGAACTCATCCCGGCGGCGAAGGCCGCTCACGGTGGGGAAGCGATCCTGGCGGTGTTGGCGATCCTCGTATGGCACATGTACTTCGTCTACGTGCAGCCTTTCAATCGGTCGATGTTCACCGGGTATCTGACCGAGGAGGAGATGTACGAGGAGCATCGACTAGAACTCGAGGCGATCAGATCCGGTGAGAGGACGATCACGATTCCGCCGGAGACGTTGCGCCGGAGGCGGCGGATCTTCTTCCCGGTGTACGGGGCCATCGTCATTCTGGCGGCGGCGTCCGTCCTGCTGTTCCTGTCCTACCAGGAGGGCGCGATCACGACCGTTACTCCTCCGCCCTCCGGCTCCGAGGTCTACACGCCATACGCTCCGGCAACCGTGCCCCCGTCGGCGGACGCCGCTCCGCCGACGGTCGAACCGTAGGGCTCGGTGTGGCATCGATCATCGACCGGCACGGTGCGAGCGCGAATGTTCCCGGGCGCATCACGCGAGCGCATGTCTCGAAACCGCCTGAGGGAACGTTGCTAGGATTCCGGCACCAAGGAGGGCTCTAGTGGCGAACGAAGAACCACCGACCGACCCGATGCCCTCTGAGACGCCACCCTCCGAGCCTTCGGTCGAAGCGAGGAGCCTGTACCGCCATCCCCTCGCTGCCGTAGGTGGAGCTCTGGTGCTCGGCGGCACCCTTGCTTTCGTCCTGATGGTCGTCGTCGACATCACGTCGGGTTCTGAGAACGCCTATCGATCGCTCGTCACGTACTTCGCCGTTCCCGCCGTCGCGATCGTCGGCCTGATTCTGTTCCTGCTGGCGATTCGCCTGCAGGTGATGAACGCGAGGGATCGAGGCGAGAACGTGCGCTTCAACCTTCGCATCGAGCCGTCCAGTCCGAAGTACATGCGGAGCCTGTGGCTCTTCCTTGGTCTCGGCGCCGTGATTCTGATCGGAACCGGATGGGCGGGTTTCAAAGGGTACGAAACGACGGACTCTGTGGCGTTCTGCGGGGAGACGTGTCACACGGTCATGGGACCCGAGAACACGACGTACCAGAACTCGCCGCACGCGCAGGTGCTGTGCGCCGAATGCCATATCGGGTCGGGGGCATCATTCTGGGTCCGGTCGAAGATCGACGGGATCCGGCAGGTCGTCAAGACGGCGACCAACACGTACGACCGACCGATCAAGACCCCGGTTGAGAACCTCCGGCCTGCGCAGCAGACGTGTGAGCAGTGCCACTGGCCCAGCCAGTTCTACGGGCGCAAGCTGGTCACGCAGCACTACTACCGATCTGACGAAGCGAACTCGCCGTGGACCGTCGAACTTGCCGTCAATGTGGGCGGAGCTGCCGGGACGCAGGATGCCGGGAGCGACGGCATTCACTGGCATATGCTCGCTGGGAAGACGATCGAATATCTCGCGGTCGACGACCAGCGACAGGAGATCCCGTGGGTGCGCGTGACGCGTGATGACGGCTCTGTCAGCGTCTTCGCGGATCCCAACCTCCAGTATTCGGATCCGGAGAGCTTCGAGCAGGAGCTTCGCGTCTTCGACTGCGTCGATTGCCACAACCGGCCAAGCCACAAGTTCCTACCGCCTGCGGTTGCCATCAACAATGAGATGGCAAGCGGGACCATCTCCCAAGATCTGCCGTATGTTCGGCGGTTCGGGCTCGAGCTGCTGAACGCCCCATATGACACTCAGGACGAGGCAGAGGAGGCGATTCGAACCACACTCGCCGCCTACTACCGGGACACGTACCCCGATCGTTTCGATGAACTCTCTGGCGAGATCGAGAAGGCCAGCGACACGCTGGTCGAGATCTACCGCAGGAACTTCTTCCCCGAGATGAAGACCGACTACCGGGCACATGTCAACAACCTGAGTCACTTCGTGAACGAGGGGTGCTTCCGGTGTCACGGATCCGGCATGGTCGATGAGGCAGGCACGACCATCACAAAAGACTGCGACTCATGTCACACCATCGTGGCGCAGGGACCGTCGGACGACCTCGGCGAACTGGATCAGAACATCACCGGCCTCGAATTCGTTCACCCGGTCGACATCGGTGAGCAGTGGCAGGAAATCAACTGCACTGGGTGTCATAACGAAAACGAGGGGTACTAGGAGGAGCCGACGATCAAGCTCGTGCACGCAACGCCGGCTCCGAGGGTGGCAGGGATTCTGATTCGGATGACGATCGTCCGGGCTGGCAGGAAGCGCCTCGTCGCGCCTTCGGCCCGGTGTCCAAGGAATTCGGCCGTTCGGCCCTACAGCCCCTCGGTCAGGGTGAATACCGTTGGATCACAACGAGGCGTGGGCGAGAGCGCATCGAGCGGAGATAGGACGTCAGCGATGCATCAAATACAGAAGGTGGCCACGCGAGTCCGTGTGGCTGTCGCCGGTCGCGACAGCATTGCCCGGCCGCACTGCGTCGCGACGGCCAGAGCGCGGGACATGAGCGCTACACCGGGAGCGGGTGCGGGAGCATGAGACGGCTTCGGATGATCAGGCGTACCTGGTATTCGGGCGGTGCCATGTTCATCGCGATCCTCGCCGCCGGCTGCAGCTTCGGCGGGAGCGCGTCGTCCGACGAGGTTCCGCCCCCGTCCACCACGGTGGTCAGCAACAGCGAGTTCGTTGTGTGTTCCGAGTGTCACGCCGACTTTGACGAGATTCGTTCCACCAACCGTCCCGAGACCTTGACGTTCGATCACGACGACCACGACGCCGCATCTGATTCCGTCGGCTGCGGATCGTGCCACCCGGTTGAGTCGCATGTGGACGCAAGCACCGTCAAACCCTCCATGGACACCTGCTATGACTGCCACGGCATCGATGCCATTGCCCCCTTGCCATGCTCATCCTGTCACCCTCTCTCGGTGATACCCAGGCCGCCGAGCCATCTGGACGCGCAGTGGGGCAGGGCACACGGGAATGCCCTCTTCGACGCAGAGATCTCGTGTACGTCGTGTCACTCTCAGGAGCAGTTCTGCGATACGTGCCACGGCTTGGAGATGCCTCATCCCGACGGTTGGACCGAAGACGACCACACCGGAGTCGCCCTGGAAGGCGGGGAAGACGCCTGCATGGCGTGTCACGGGTCCGCTGCAACCGGGGAAGCACGAAGCGACTGCGACACCTGCCACCACCCGGGTGGGGCCGTCGAAGACCCCTGGCTCACCGCTCATCCGGACGTCGTGAACCAGGAAGGTGGCGAGTCATGCTCGACGTGCCACGTCCAGCCGGACTTCTGCACCGCTTGTCACGGTGTGGAGTTGCCCCATCCCGAAGGTTGGACCGAAGCGGACCATGCGATCGCCTTCTTCGAAGACGAGGGGGACGGGTGCGTGCTGTGTCACGAGTCCGATGCGAGCGTCGATGCGCGTACCGAATGCGACACATGTCACCACCCCGGAGGCGACCCCGAGGATCCCTGGCTCACTGCCCATCCCGACGTGGTGAAGTACGGAGATGCGACGTGCTTCACGTGTCACGCACAAACGACCTGTGTCCGGTGCCACGTCGACGGTGTCAAGGACTTCGAAGCCGATCGGACACGATTCCAAGAGGCGTGGATCACTTCGGCACCGTGAGCGAATCTGAAAGCGACGGGTCGATTCGGACCGTCAGCTACCCCGGCGGCCCGCAGCCTCCCGACCGACCGCACGGGCAGTAGAGTCGCCCCCGATTGCAGCGTCGGTATGCGGAGGACTGGACGCGAGGAGAACTGGTGGGCCATTTGGAAGATGGGCGGCGCGTGGAGAACCTTCCCGCCGAGGATCATGGTCTTGTTGCGCCATTGGTTGTGCTCGACGGGGTCGGCGTTCGGATTGGATCGACACAGATCCTGCGTGACGTCAACCTCGAGATCAACGCAGGCGAGGTGGTCGGTCTGTTCGGCTCCAACGGGGCAGGCAAGACCACGGCTCTGCGCCTCATCGCCACGTTGATCAGACCGGCAGAAGGCTCGGGGACCGTGCTCGGCGCCGACCTGACGTCTCCGGATCGGTACGACGTCCGTCGTCGGATCGGAATGATCGGTCACGTCCCCGGGATCTTCCCCGAGTTGACGCTCGCCGAGAATCTCCGGTACGCGGCACGAGTGGCCGGCGTGCCGACGGATAGGGTCGAGACGGTACTTGCCGCCGTCGGGTTGGCGGGCGCGGCCGACCGACCTGCCGGTGCCTCATCGCACGGGATGCAGCGGCGCGCCGAGTTCGCCAGGGAACTCATGATCGATCGCTCGCTCCTGCTCCTCGACGAGCCACACTCCGCTCTCGATCGCGACGCTGTTGATCTCGTTGAGGGACTCATCGAACGGAAGGCCGCAGAAGGCGGCGCCGTTGTCGTCGTCTCTCACGACCGTGACCGTATCAACAAGATTGCTCACCGAACGGTCGAACTCGCCGGGGGCACGCTGTCATGACGACCGGATTCTGGCTTCAGGTGCGCGCTGTGGTCGACCGTGATCTCCTCCGGGAGCGACGTCGAGGAGACATGCTGTGGATCACCATTCCGTTCGGTACGATTGCCCTCCTCCTCGTCCCGCTCGCGATCGGGACCGACGCCGTGCTGCTCCGCGAGATCGGACCGGGGATGTACTGGGTGATCGTGATGCTGTTCGGGGTGCTCGTTTCCGTCGGGCGGTCATCGATGGAGACCCTGCCGCAGCAGGACGCCTCCGCGCTGCTCGGTCTCGATCCGGCGGCTGGATTCGTCGGTCGTACCGTCTCTTCGGCGATCCTGCTGATGATTTTCGAATCGGTCGTCGGCGTCGTCGCCGTCGGCCTCTACGACATCTCGATCATCGGCCCACTGTGGCTTCTCGCGACGATGCTGATCGTCGCCATCGGTCTTGCGCTTCTGGGAACCCTCACCGGTGCGATCGTCAACAGTTCGAGCGCAGGAACGGCTCTGGTTCCCCTTCTTGTTGCCCCGCTGTCGGTTCCTCTGCTGCTGGGAGCCACCCAGACCTACGACGGGTTACTCGGAGGATACGGTATTGTCTCCTGGGTGTTGTTGATGGTTGCTGTCGTCTTGGTGGTGGCCATCATCGGGGTGGTGTCCTCCCGACCTCTACAGGAGACATGATGACGGTGCAGACGCGGAGCCGGCGGTGGCCGTGGGTGGTGATGGGGTTGTCTCTCGCCGTCGCGTTCACGCTCTCGATGGTCAGTCCTGCCGACTCCGTGCAGGGCGATCTCGTTCGTATCATGTATGTCCATGTCCCCGCGGCATGGCTCGCCTACACGGCGTTCTTCGTCACGTTTGTCGGCAGCCTGGCGTACCTACTCACCAAGAACCTCCGGTGGGATCGCGTCGCGGCTGCCAGCGCTGAGATCGGCGTGTATTTCACCGGCCTTGCACTCGCCCTCGGAATGATCTGGGCGAAGCCCACGTGGGGAGTGTGGTGGACGTGGGATGCCCGGTTGACGCTCACCTTCATCATGTTCTTCGTCTACCTCGGCTATCTGGCTCTGCGGAGGACCACCGACGATCCCATAGCGAGAGCATCGAGGGCGGCGGTGCTCGGCGTCCTCGGAGCGATCCAGATCCCGATCGTTCACTTCTCGGTCGTCTGGTGGCGCACGCTGCACCAACCTCCTTCACTCATTCGTCCGGACGGCCCGGCGATCCAGGATCCGTTGATGCTCACTGCCCTCATCGTCGGGGTCGTGGCCTTCACCATTGTCTACGCGGCGCTAATGGTGAAACGCATCGAACTTATCCACCTCGAGGAGCGCCGCCTCGCCGTGGAGCGCTCGATCGAACGGCCGGTTGCCGGCGAGGCAGTCACCGTCCCCCAGCTCGGTGGTGCGTTGTGAGCGATTGGGGCTGGGTCGCCTTCGCATACGGCGTCGCATACGGAAGTCTCGGGTTGTACGCGGCGTCGATCGTGATAAGGATTCGAAACAATCGTCGGAGCATCGGAGACTACGAGTGAAGCGCTACTGGAAGTTCGTTCTGCCCGCGGCGATCGTCGTCGTTGTGATTGCCACACTCGTGGTCAGCCTGAATTCGAGTCTGGTCTATTTCAACACCCCGACCGAACTCTCGGCGCAGGTTCCCGGTGATGCACGGCTCAGACTCGGGGGTCAGGTCGTCCCGGGCACCGTCACCGACACGACCGGAGGAGTCTCGTTCGAGGTGACGGACGGCCGAGAGGCCGTGACCGTCCTCTACATCGGCGCGCCTCAGCAGCTCTTCCAGGAAGGTATCGGCGTCGTGGTTGAAGGGACGTGGGATGGGAGCCAGTTCCACTCTGACACGATGCTCGTGAAGCACGATGAGAGCTACACGTCGGACGAGGGTGAGTACGACCCTGAGCATCCATCCGGAGACGGATCGGGTCAGGCGTGATCGCTGCAGCGGGCTATCTCTCGATCGTTGTCGCTCTCGTCTCGGCGATAGCGCTCACCGTCCAGGGTGTGCGCGTCTCGAGGTCGCCAAACCCAGACCCGGCGCGAGTCAAGATTCCGGCTATCGGCCTTGTCCTCGGTGGTGTTGCTGCATTCACGCTCCTCGAGATCGGGATCCTTACGCACGATTTCTCGATCGCCTACGTCGCAAAGAACACCGCACTTGCCACGCCGTTCGTGTTCCTTCTGGCCGGGGGTTGGGTGGCTCTCGCCGGCAGTGTTGTGCTCTGGGGGCTCATGCTCTCCTTATTCACGTGGCTGGTATGGCGGAAGCTGCGGGTGGGGGATGGGTTGGGGGTGCTCGCTCTCGGCATCATCGGCGCCGTTGCTGTGTTCTGGTTCGGTCTCATGGCAACGGCCGCGAACCCCTTCGAGGTGTGCACCGAAGTCGTGAACGGGTTCTGCGCGGCATCGTCCTGGTGGCCGCTGAGTGCGGCGGCGGCGCCGCTCGACGGGATCGGGCCGAATCCGCTCCTGGCAAATCACATTCTGATGGCGGTCCATCCGCCGCTGCTCTACGTCGGATACGTCGGATTCACCGTCCCGTTTGCCTTCGCTATCGCCGCGCTGATCCGGTCGGATACCGGTCGGGTCTGGCTCGACCGCACCCATCGCTGGTCACTCGTGGCTTGGATCTTCCTCACGGCAGGCATCCTCCTCGGCGGCTGGTGGAGCTATGAGGTCCTCGGTTGGGGCGGCTACTGGGCATGGGATCCGGTGGAGAACGCGGCACTGCTGCCATGGATCGCGGCAACGGCGTTCATCCACTCTGCCATCGTCCAGAGCCGCCGTTCGATGCTCCAGGCGTGGAACTTCGTGCTGGTGATCGTCACCTTTGCCCTGACGATCTTCGGAACGTTCCTCACCCGCTCCGGCGTCATCGCCTCCGTTCACGCATTCAGTCTGTCCGTCGTTGGACCGGTGCTGCTCATCTTCCTCGGACTCATCGTCTTCGGTTCGTTCGGACTGTTCGCAGCGAGGGCGAGCACCGTCGCCTCGTCCCCGCGACTTGACTCGCTGGTCTCACGCGAGGGATTCATCCTGCTCAACAACTTGCTGATGACACTGTTCGGATTCACGGTCCTATTCGGCACGCTGTATCCGCTCCTCGTCGAGGCATTCACGGGGAGGGAAGTTGCCGTCGGTCGGCCGTTCTTCGACCGTGTGGCCGTTCCGCTCGCCATCCTGGTGCTGCTCGCGATCGGGACCGGATCGACGGCGCCATGGCGGCTCGCGAGCGGAAAGGTGCTCTGGCAGCGAACGCGAGTCGGCCTCAATGTCGGTCTCGCGGTCGCCGCCATCTCGGTACTCGTCGGGGTCGGTTCGGTGTCCGTCATCGTGATCATCGGCCTCGCAGGTTTCGTTATTGCCAATATCGTGGCGTTCTACCTGCATCAGTCGTCGCGGGCTCATGGAGGGGGCAAGTCGTGGCCAACTGCCCTCGCTTCCACGGTTCGCAACGACAGGGGATTCTGGGGCGGACAGGTCGCCCATATCGGGGTCGCGCTCATCGCGGTGGCGATCGGTACCACGTCGGCGCTGGCGATCAGGACCGAAGTGCCGCTCGCCGTCGGTGAGACTGCTGTCGTCGAGGGCTACTGCGTCAAGTACATCGAACCTTTCTCGCGGGTCGAGCCGACGCGCAACGTCCAGGGTGCTCGTATTGCGATCCTCGATTCGACGTGCTCGACGACGAGGGCGGTCCTCGAACCGAGGCTCCACGAGTACCCGAAGTTCGGTCAGGTGATCACCACTCCTCAGGTCTGGACGACATGGATCGACGACGTCTACCTGTCAATCGCATCCCTGTCCGACAGTGGCATTCGCTTGAAGGTTTTGATCTTCCCGCTGCAGTGGCTCGTTTGGGTCGGCGGGCTCACGATCGTCGCCGGCGGGACCCTTGCTCTCGGCCGGAAACGCCGCGACCAGTCTGCGACGCCGGAGCGGGGTGAACAACGTGAGCGTGCAGATGTCTGAGCGTCGACGGGGCCTCGTATGGTTCATCGTGCCGGTGATCGCTCTTGCGGTGCTCGTCGTGGGGCTCTGGCCGGGCGCCGACCCGGCAACGGATCCGGAGGCGCGCGCCTACAACCTCGCGGTCAGGCTCAAGTGCCCGATCTGCGCGGGAGAATCGCTTGCGGGGTCACAGACCGACCTCGCGAAGGATCTGCGGATTCGCATCGCCGATGAGATCGAGGCCGGAAGTACCGATGAGGAGATCATCGCCATGTTCGTCGTCAACTACGGCGAGCAGGTGCTGCTTGATCCACCGGCCGCCGGGTGGGGAATCATGCTTTGGGCCGTACCACTAGGCGCTCTCGCCGTCGGTGTGGTCGCCATCGTTGGACTTCGTCGCAGAGACCGTGACCCGGCAGGAGTAGAGAAGTGAACGTCACACGCATTACCGATCAGATCGCACAGGTGGATCGTGATCTTTCAGAGATCGACGAGCAGCTAGAGGCGGGTGAGTTCGACGAGGCAACAGCCGAGCGCTTGCGCGCCGCGTGCCGGTCGGAGCGAGCCGCGCTCGAGGAACAACTCGTCGGTGGCGCGAAGGAGGAATCCAACGCCGGCGAAGCCGACACGCTGGAAGGTCGGTCGAGGAGTCGAGCGATCATCGGAACTGCAGTCGTCGGAATCGCTGCGGTGGTTGTCGTCGTAGTGGCCGTGATGTCGATCCAGGAGCGGACACCGGCAGGCGAAGTAACCGACGGGATCGCAACCGAGGTCCTGGAAGGGCAGGTAGCGGGAGGGCAAGGCGGGACGGATCTGTCTTCCGTCACGGCAAGTGAGATGGAGACGGTCGTTGCACAGAACCCTGAGATCGTCGGCATGCGGATCGCACTCGCCGAGCGCTACGTGGAGGAAGGCAATATCTCGAAAGCGGTCGAGCACTACATGATCGTGCTCGACCAAGAGCCGGAGAACGCTGCTGCTCTCGCTCGTGTCGGATGGCTGACGTTCGTTTCAGGGGAAGCCGAGTTGGCGGAGCCGTTTGTGGTGCGGGCACTCGCCGTCGAGCCCGACTATCCGCAGGCGTACTGGTTCCTCGCCAACATCAGATTCGAGCTCGGCGACATGGCCGGCGTGGTCGAGCCCCTTGAGTTGTTGCTGGCCTATGAGTCGATCCCCACCGACGTGCGGGCGGAGGCAACGACGATGCTCGACGAGGCGAGATCGTGAGCAACAAGATCGTCTGGCTGGTGATCGTCGCAGGTCTCCTCGTGGTCGTGGTCGGTATCGCGTTGGGATCGAGTCTCGGTGAGGATCCGACCATTGTCAGTTCGGCACTGGTCGGCAAGCCGGCACCGGAAATCGATCTGGCTGAACTTGAAGGAGACGGGGAGGCTCGCCTCTCGGACTACCTCGGCGATGTGGTCGTGGTCAACTTCTGGGCGTCGTGGTGCACCGGGTGCCGCCAGGAGCACGCTGCACTCAACGCCGGTGCATCCGAGTACTCGGACTTCGACGTGACCTTCTTCGCTGTCAACACACAGGACGAGAAGACTCAGGCGATCGGCTATCTCGACCAGTACGGCCAGAGTCCGGAGACGGTATATGCCATCGATCAGGGCTCGCGTGCTGCGTTTTCGTACGGTGTTGCCGGTCTCCCGGAGACCTTCTTCGTCGACCGCGACGGAATCGTCGTCGGCAAGGTGATTGGTCCGGTCACCTACGAACTCCTGACGCAGACGATCGAGCGTATGTTGATCGGTCAAGATATCCAATCGGTGAAGACCGGGGAGACCGAGCAACAGGAGTAGGCGAGCGGTGATTGACGACCCTTCCTCTGTTCCGAGTCGGTACGATGGTTCCATGCGGGCATCGACCTTTCGACGCGCTCTCCTCGTGCCGCTGGTCGCGGCGCTCATGCTGGTAGGCCTGACCGTTCCCGCCCACGCCGAGACAGATGGTGCGCCGGGTGGCGATCCGTCGCTCTACGCACCCCCGTTCTCCCTCGGTTTCCCCCTCGAGGGCAGCTACCGCTTCTCCGACACGTTCGGAGCCATCAGGGACGATGGCGGCCGCCTCCACAAGGGCAATGACATCTCCGCACCGAAGACGACTCCGGTACGTGCTGCGGCGAGCGGCGTCATCTCCCGTGTTGATGTGGGAGAGAAGGCTGGCCTCTACGTCGAGATCCAGCACGCCGATGGCTGGCATACGCGATACCTCCACCTCAACAACGATGTGCCTCCTCCCCCTCCCGTTGCAGAACCCGTATGCGAAGTTGTCCCGGTTGAGGACGCAGCAGCCGATGGTGCGACGACTGGTGACGCCGCGCCTGCGGACGTCATCTGTACGGAGGTGCCGGTCATCGACGAATCCCTCACCTGGGGAACGCCTCCGGAGGTCGTTGTCGGAGCCAACGTCGCTGCCGGTGACGTCATCGGATTCGTCGGGACCAGCGGCAACGCCAGTTCCACGGCACCGCATCTGCACTTCGAGGTGCGGATGCCGGATGGGACCGCTGTCAACCCGTACCCGATCCTCACGGGCAAGACGAGCCCGACAACGCTCTATGTGCTTCCGGACGTCACCGACGACCCGGTCACGATCGCGCTCGACGTCGTCGGCCACGTCGAACCCGCCGGCGGTTTCAACGCGGACATCTGGGTTCACCGTGGCGTCGCCTATCTCAGCACGCTCGGCCGGGGTGAAGCCTGCCCCGCGACCGGTGTCCGGCGATACGACGTGACCAACCCGTCGGAGCCGGTGGAATTGGGAGTCATCTCGGAGGGCTACCCCGGTACGAGCACGGAAGCCGTGTGGGCGGGGAGGGTCGAGACCGATCGATTCGCGGGGGATCTTGCCATCGTCGCACACCAAGCCTGCGATCCCGCAGATGCGGATGGCTTCCGCGGTCTCGCTCTCTACGACGTCACGGATCCTTCCCTGCCGGTGCAGCTCGGCGTGTATGAGACCGGCACGGGAACGTTGGGGATCCATGGCTTCGACGTGTGGGCTGAAGACGACCGGTTCCTCGTCGTGGCCGCGGCACCGAATTCATTCCTCGATCATCCCGATGCCCTCGGTGACGTTCGCATCGTTGATGTCACCGATCCGGCGAATCCTGTGGATGTGTCCGACTGGGACTTCCGACGCGACACTCCGGCGACGGTCCGCGACGCTGTTGTCGGCGGTGTCGACCCGAGGGAATTCCACGCACGAAGCATCACCGTCGATCCGGAGGGGGAGCGCGCCTTCGTTGCTCACTGGGATGCCGGGGTTGTCGTTCTCGACCTATCCAACCCGTCGCAGCCAGAGGCAATCGGTCGCACCGCCTCGCTCGGGTATCGGGAAGGAAAGTCGAACTCGACCACGTTCAATCCGGAGACCGGAGTCCTCATCGTCAATCATCGGGATCTCGACCCACTTGATGACGAGGTAGGGACGGGGTCATGGGGGATCAGCGTGGTGTTTGACGCGACGCAACAGGATGATCCGTCTCTGGCTTCCGTCTACTCGATCGAGGACGCGCTACCGGACGTCGAAGGCCGGCTGGCACTCGACGGGTTCTATACGGCCCACGAAGCTGTGACGGCCGGTCACTATCTCTACGCCGCATGGCTCTCCGGCGGGCTGCGCGTCGTGGATCTCTCGGATCCGACAGCACTCGTCGAGGTGGCATCCTTCGTTCCTCCGACGAAGGTCGATCCGCAGCGTCACTTCGCCTCTCCCAACGGCAACATCGCCATGCCGCTGGTGTGGTCGGCTCACGTGGTCGACGATCTCATCTACGTCTCCGACCTGAACACCGGCCTCTGGATCCTCCGCCTCGCTGAGCCTCCAATCGGCACCGACTGAGAGAGCGCGCCGATTTGTGGATGACGCGTCTCCATGCGTTCCTCCGACATGTCCCCCCGGCGGTGGGGCAGACAATGAGCGCCCCTTCTGCGATCACCGATCTGCCGAATCGCCGAGTCCGTGGATCTGCGGGTCCGGCCCCAGCCGCGATCGACTCCTGGATCGTGGCGATCGGTAGTATCACCGTCAATCCATCACCGCTGAAGAATTCTGGAGCGAATCGTCCATGCAAGGAGACATCATCCTCGTCGGCGAGGAGCATCGACGTGCCGCCGACATCATCGTTGGCCGTCTTATCGACGAGATACTTGCTTCGCCCCGTCGCTTCACGATGACGGTTGCGGGTGAGTCAGGCAGCGGGAAGTCCGAAACGGGCCAGGCGCTGGCCGACGCGCTCCGGAAGCGTGGGGTGAACGCCGTGGTTCTCCAGCAGGACGACTACTACGTCCTACCGCCTCAGTTCAACGATGCTGCACGGCGAGCGAACTTCGCGTGGGTGGGAACCACGGAGGTGCGCCTCGACCTCCTGGACGCCCACCTTCAAGCCGCACAGTCCGGCGATCCTGCGATCGTCAAGCCGCTCGTTATCTACTCGGACAACCGCATCGACGAAGAAGAGGTCTCCTTCGAAGGGGTCCAGGTCGTCATCGCCGAGGGCGTGTACACGTCGCAGTGTGACCATGTGGACCGCCGGATCTTCATCGACCGGAACCGACTCGAGACCATCGAGCACCGCATGAAGCGCGGTCGCGAGGAATTCGACCCGTTCATCGAGAAGGTCCTCACGCAAGAGCACGAAATCATCTCGCGGCATCGCGGCCGGGCCGACGTGATCATCACCCGGGACTACGACGTCGAATTCGTTCAGGAATGACCGCAGAACGCCATCCCGGAGCGGCGGCCTATGCGAACGGGGATACCTCCTTTGTTGTCGGTCTCCGGCCCCAAGATGCTGTTGCCACACCGTTGAGCGTTGTTCTCGAACTGCTGGTCAGGCGGTATGGGGGCGCGATTGCGGTCGCTCTGTCCGACACGGCGGTGGATCTCGCTCGTCCGCTCGCTGAGCTCCCGGAGGCCGCACGCTCACCACGGTCGAATGAGCCGGACTCCTCGTGGCTGAAGCGCACGAACATGGTCGGCATCAACGTCCGCACCGTCGGGGACTACGGGGGCGTGGTCAAGTACGCGCTGACGCTGCCCGGAACGACAGACTCGATCCACCTGCTGCCGCTGTGGGAGCCGGGAGTTGTCCGGAGCCTCTACGGGTTCGCCGCATGGAATCTCAGCACCGAGTTCTTCTCCGACGAGCTCTACGAGTACGCACCGAACCTGGACACGGTTGACAAGCAACTGCGGGCGACGTCCAACCTTCTCCATGTGATGGGCAAGACCGTTGGGATGGATGTCATCCCCCACACCGACCGCTTCTCCGAGCCGACACTGTGTACGCCCGGCCTCTTCGAGTGGATGCTCGTCAGCGATCGCCGGATCGTCGATCACTCGAACGGGCTTGCACGAACCGTCGAGGAGGCCGTGTTCGCTTGGATCGTCGAACGGGGACCGGCGTTCGGCGGCGACGCGGTGCCTGAGAGCGTTGAGCAGCTGTTCCACCTGGACGAGGGCGCCCGGCTCCGGTTGCTGTTCGGTGATAAGGATCGCATCTTCGAGCGGACCGATCGCCGGATTGATCTCATCATGCACTTGAAGCGGATCGGTCTCGAGCCGGTCCCCGCCACCATGGGCGTCCCATTCCGAGGCATCGAAATCGACTCCGATCCGGGGCACACC
>Ga0316195_10000217_pt1 | contig 20948 bp, 16 predicted proteins | sample Phised1_MG_FD_204937 | JGI IMG/M metagenome (GOLD analysis project Ga0316195, IMG submission 204937) | Coastal sediment microbial communities from Maine, United States - Phippsburg sediment 1 | ecosystem: Environmental > Aquatic > Marine > Coastal > Sediment | place: USA: Maine | collected...
CCGATGCGCGGCCTCTCCGAGAGATGCGTAGTGGGCCAGGTGCCGGTTCCGCCCATCGGAGGTTTCGCCGTTCTCCTCAAGGCTTTCGGCCGCGTATTCCCGGACGGTCTCGAGGAGCCGGTACCGGGTGGTCGGTCCGGTAGCGTCGACGGTGACGAGCGACGCGTCGACGAGCCGCTCAACTGCGTCGGCGGCATCCATGTCTGGGTCTGCGCACATTGCTTGGAGGGCGTCGAGGTTGAAGCCGCCTCGGAACACACCGAGGAGGCGGAAGAGTTGCTGGTCGGACTCTGTGAGGAGGTCGTAGGACCAGTCGATCATCGACCGCAGCGTTCGATGCCGATCTGGTCCTGTGTTCCTGGCGCCGCCGAGGAATGCGAACCGGTCCGCGAGACGTTCGTTGATCTCACCGATCGTCATGACCCGGATGCGGGCCGCAGCCAACTCGATGGCCAACGGAATGCCGTCAAGGGTCCGGCAAATGGCACCGACGGTCGCTTCGGTTCCCGGTGTGGTGGCGAAGCCTCGTCTCGCGAAGCGGGCCCGATCCGCGAACAGCCTCGCGGCCTCGGACTCTCCCAGGTCGGCTTCGCCGTTCTGGCCGGTTTGCAGACCGCCGAGCTCCCACAGCTCCTCACCTGCCACGCCGAGACGGACCCGCGATGTCGCAACCAGGTGGACGTCGGGACACACCGGGACCAGCACGGCAAGCGTGTCGGCGACCCCATCGACAACGTGTTCGCAGTTGTCGACAACGAGCAGACACCGTCTCCCGGACAGGTACTCGACCAGCGACTCAACGGCGGGACGGTCGGGCCGCTCAGCGATCTCTAGCACCGACAGGAACCGTCGAGCCACCACAGCAGGATCTGGGACCTCGATCAGATCGATGAAGAACACGCCATCAACGAAACCTGGAAGACAACGCCTGGCGACCTCGATCGCCAGGCGGGTCTTGCCGATCCCGCCGACACCGGAGATCGTCACCAGACGATCCCGAGAACACAGTCCCACCAACTCGTCGATCTCCGACTCCCGGCCGACAAAGCTGCTCGCCGGTGACGGCAGGTTCGACCGGCGACGCTCCATGTAGTCGAGCGTTGGATCGTGAAGCAGGATCCGCTGCTCCAACCCGGCAAGCTCAGCCGACGGCTCAATTCCGAGACCCTCCCCCAACGCCCTGCTCGCCCTCCGGAACGCCCGCAGCGCATCGGCCTGCCTGCCCGACCGATACAGGGCGACCATCAGATGCGCCCACAAACGCTCCCGAAAGGGGAACTCCACCAGCATCGCCTCGAGATCCCCAACGATCTCCTCATGGTTGCCCCGAGCCAGATCCGCGGCAAACCCCACCTGAGCCGCCCTCGCACGCAACTCAGAGAGCCGTCGCACCTCGCCGTCCACGAAACCCGGATCACCCAGCCCCGAATAGGGGGCACCACGCCACAGACCGAGCGCATCGTCGATCATGTCTGAGGCTCGATCCGGATCCTCACCCATCTCGTCCACCGCCGAGACAATCAGTTGCTCGAACCGGAACGCGTCGACCGACTCCGGGTCGATCTCCAACACATACCCCGACCCCCGAGTCACGATCGGAGACGGATCAACCCCCAACGCCGACCGCAGCTTCGACACATGAAACCGCAACGCATTCGCACCACTCCCAGGAGCATCATCGCCCCACAACTCCTCGATCATCCGATCCGTCGACAACACCTCACCGACGTGAACGACCAAGAGGGCGAGCAAGGCCCGGTGCCGAGGCGCCGGAACTGCCACCACCTCGCCCCCGACCTCGACCTCAACCGGACCAAGGACCCGGAACTCCATACACCGAACATACCAAACCCAACCAACCGACAGCGGTGCCCGCGTTCTTTGCGGTCAATGGCTGTGTTCCCCTGAGCGCCGCCAAGCAGCCGATCGGTGATGCACCGTGGGCCTGTAGGGGCTGACCTGGCAGACGCGCAGATGATCATCCACCAGTGACCGATACCACCTTCTTTGCGGGAGCTCCGCGGTACTCGCAGTGCCACTCCTCCGACGTGATCGGCCACCAGCCGAAGAGCGGACCATTCGTCCTCAGCCAGCGCAATGTGTTCGAGTTCGCGGCGACATCAATGGCGAGGCCCTTGGGGTGATTCGACGTGTCCGGGTGCGCCATGGAGGGGACCCCGTTGCCTGCGAGGTTGCTGCCGGTTGCAGACCAGTGCTCGTATGCCCTGTTCTGGAGTTCCCAGGACCGCCATGTCGAGGTGATCCTGATACTCACGCCGTAGAGGGCGGCTTCTTCCTGCATTGCTGTGAACATCGCTGCTGCTTCGAGGACCAGGTAGCCGATCCGACCTTGGTCGTCCGTGATCTCTGTGAGGTCGTTCTTCGTGTACGTGTGGATCTCCTCGATAGGGACGATGAGCCGCTCGACCAAATGCTCTGAAACCTCTGTCTCTGCGTCAACAGGGTGGAGACCGGCCGCAGCAGCGGGGCTGGCGTTCAGGGCCAAAGATGTCAAGGCCGAAGCGATGAGTGTCAAAGCTGTCTTCATGCCCTGACCATCCCACCAGCCGATTAGCAATCGATGAGTGAGCCACTAGCCCGGATCCAATCGATCGCTATTCCCGTCTTGAGATGTTCGTGCCATGAAGAGCACACAACGTCTTGCAGCACTGGCGATAGGGATCACCACACTGGCATCGATCCCCACTCAGCTCGTAGAAGCAAATACCGAAACCCGCGTCCGACGAACCCGCGCGGAGAACCCGGTGATACGGGAGGACACCACTTCAGCGCCCACCGAGGCGTTGCGGCCGACAGAGGTCGTGAGAGGAACCCGGATCTACGCGAACACTGATGACCAACTGCGCGAGGCTCTGTGGGCTCTCGGCCGCTACGCCGAGGCAGGCTTGGATCTCCCAACACTCACGATCCGTCTGCACGACTCCAATGAGGCATGTGGAGGAAATGCAGGCGTTCACCGGTTCGAAGATGGCACGGACGCCATTGACATCTGCACCGAGGCGCGCTGGACGATCCTGCACGAACTCGCACATGTGTGGGCAAGCGAGAACCTGACCGATGCTGATCGAGACGCCTTCGTTGCACGGCAGGGTCTCGAAGCGTGGAGTGGTTCCGAGATCGAATGGAAGGACCGCGGCACCGAACAGGCAGCAGACCTCGTCGCCTGGGCGCTATCCGACTCATCACACATCCCGCGCCATGTGTGGCGAGGGTCGGTCGGTCTGTTGGAGGAGGCCTACCAGGCGCTCACCGGGCAATTGGCGAAGACCACCCACATCGGCACATATGGATGCCTCATGCTGAGAGTGCCAGCCCTTCCTACTGCCGGCTATCGGCCGTAGTTTGGCCGTCACCTCGCCAGCATGTAACTATGTATGGGGGATTGGCATCGTCCCCGGACCCGTTCTGGATCAAGACCCCTCCGTCTTCATACACAAACCGACTGAGTGGCAAAGAACCTTCCGTCATCCCGCCAGGGGACTCCACCACGACGATCATGCTGGGAGCCGTTCGATTAATGCCAAACGACATGTTCTCGCCCAGTTCGATGACCAGGGAGTCGCTCGGGCCAAGAGGACCGACAAGGAACCCGGTGACGTCGCCATCCCGCAGCCACAACATGGATCCGAACCGATGATGGGGCTCGCCCAACTGGCGGCTGATCGCTCGCAACGACTCACCAGCCTCGAACCTGTCCCACAACTCGCTCTTCTCCGATTCCGAGAACCTTCCCACAACCTCACCTCCGAAACGAGACAACAACTCTCGTCGAACGTGATGCAACGACCCCCTGAGATCGCAGCTGATATGGCCGGACTCCACACATCGAACGGTGGCTGCAACGCTTCCACTGGAAAGCGTCTCTTCGCACCCGGCGAATCGGTATGCGAACAGCTCTCGAGCGTCTCAGCGAGCCGTTGAGCCAACACCGGTTATGAGCGGGGGTGCTCTTCGTAGTCTTGGAGGAACTCGAGTATGCGAGGGTTGACGAGCTCTGCTCGTTTGAAGGACATTGCGTGACGTCCACCCGGAATCAAGGCGCCTTCTAACTCGGAGATGAGTTGTTCAGCCCTGTTCATTGCCTTGGTGGGGTCGTAGATGACTTCGTCTTCCCCTATGAGGAGCAGCACCTGCATGGGAAGTGTGCGGAGTTCGGCATCGGCGAACACGTCGCCCATGACTCGCCGAGTCTCAGGTGGCATTCGGAAGTTGATACCGCCGAGCCAGATGAGGTCCAGGAGTGGCCCAGTCATGGTGTCGCCGGGTGATCCTTCGAGTCCCATCCAGCTCATCATCGACTCGAAGCGAGCACGCCTCGGGGGCAAGAATGACATCATCGTCCGCAGCAGGAACCGCTTGCGGATCGGCTGGAAGCTCGCCGCTGGGGCAAGAAGTATCAACTTCTTCACTTGTTCCGGTGAGGTCACAGCATAGTTGAGAGCAACCCAGCCACCATGTGAGATCCCAGCCAGCGCCACTTTGTCGAGGCGTAGTCCGTCCAGTGTTGTCGTCAGCCACTCAGCAAAGTCAGCAGCGTTTCGAATCGGCTCATCGGGGATGCTCTTGCTGGGGTGGCCCATGGTGTCGATCGCATAGACCCGATGGTCCTTGCTCAAGTCTTCCACGTTGGGAAGCCACATCAAGAGGGTGTTCATGAACCCATGGAGGAGGACTAGAGGCGGTGCTCCCTCTGGACCGCTGACGACGACATGAGTGTCCCCGAACCGGCTAGGAACCATGACCTCCTCGTACGGAACGGGCCACAACCCCAAAACCGCGTCATATGCGGCCAAGAACTCTCTCTCACCCTCGACTGTCTTGAACGGGGACCCCTTACCCACAGTTCGCCTCCAGAGAACGATGTGACACCCGCGTCACACAACCGTCGTTGGCGAGCCGGAAACTAGCAGGAGCCGGGGTTCGCAACTCCACAAGTCCGCCCATGACGGCACACATGGCGCTCGTGATCTGCTCGGACCTGGCCGCACATACCGACGCTTCAATGGCCTCTTGCCGTCCACTCGGAGGGGGCGTATGTTTGGAGTCGAGGCTCCACCGTATGGTGGCAATCTCGCCTCGGGGAGCGAGGTGATTTCGATGCGTTTCGAGATGACACGTACATTCCCGGTACCACTGCAACAGGGTTGGGACTACGTCGAGGACTTCCACACCTGGCACGAATGGCAGAATCTCGAGGTCGTCGATCCGGAGGAGTGTGCACGGGAGAAGCCCGGCGACACCGTCCGGGTGGCCGGCAAGATGATCGGGCAGCGGTTTCCCGGTTCACTCATTCTCGAAGAGATGGTCTCCCCTGAGCGGTCCCGGACGTTGTACCGGTGGCCCGGCTGGCCGGACATACATGTGGAGCAGCACTATGCGGAGGCCGGTCCCGGAGCCTTCACGGTGCGCCTGGTCGCCTACGTCGACGACGAGGCTGGAATGCTAGGCAAGGCTGCCGCGTGGGTGATGACGAACCTCCCGTTCATGATGCAACGCGAGGTGCGGGGCGACTTCGACCGTCTCGACGTGGTGTTCCGCAAGGGTGTGGCAGAGAAGAAGGAGGAGGCCAAGAAGCCATCGGCGAAAGCTCGCACGGCGAACAAGCAGGTTGCCTGAAGGCCGACTGAGTACGGCCCCTCGATGCCGTCTTGGTGAAGCTGGTGAATACGCCTTTCACGCACGCCAAGTCCGCATGCTCAGATTCGCCGCGCTCGGCAAGCCCATCCGCTGACCCTCCCATATCGGAACGTATGGGCTGCCGGTCTGGTTTGGGGTCCTGAGGGTTCAGTCTGGGATCTTGTCGATGGCTTTGGCGATGATCTCGTCGTATGCATCGCTGCGATCGTGAACGGAGATGATGGCCATCTTCCGTGCGAAGCCGCCTGAGGTAGCGGGTGAACCACTCGCTGAGCTGATGCTCTCGCATCGAGATCGAGGTTCTATCAACGGAACTCTGTTCGTTCTTGACAAGCGCTCTGACAGGCGTGACGAAGCGATGAACGATGAAGCCGAGGTAGACGACTGTGGGAGCGATTGGAGCTGATGACAGGACCCTCGCCGAGATGATCTGGGCCTGCTCCAGGCCCAGACTTCCGATCCTGCTGTGGAGCTGAGGCCTGCTTCCGACAAGAGCCCACCGTGAATCGACGCCACGTTCCTCGGCATCGCCCACGAGATCGGATCGCGCTGCTGCCGATCACATTGTGTAGCGCGGATCGCCAGATCCCGATCGAGAACGAGCACACTGTCGAATAGCGCGGACCGGCACACATTGAGCCGGCGGGATGTTCGACCCGGTGTTGGCTACGAAGGGGAAGAGTTGTTTCACGGGTCGCTCCCGCCCACAGCCGGGGGCTCCCGCCCATACTGCCCGCCGTCAGTGTTCGCCGAGGTCGCGTTCTTCCTGCTTGGTGAACTCGGCGAGCTTTCGTGCCTCCCAGCGCGAAGCTCCGCGGCCCTCAAAGATGAAGACGCTCACGCCATGTGCGGCGAGCCCGATCCCCCACCCGATGATCACCCAATACGCCCACTGCAGGCCGTCCCCCTGAGCCAGATCGAGCAGAACAAGCCCGACATTGACGACGACGTAGATAGCGGCGTGAACGTAGAAGTCGCGTAGCTCCTTCACTCGCTTCCGGGCGCGCTCGACGGCCGCGTCGTGTTGATCCCCGCCTGTCATCTCCGCCACCTCCCTAGCGAGACCTTGCGCTCACCCATTGAACCACACTGCTCCCCATCGGGCAAGATGCAGACAGCAGCGATTTCGACCACCGTCTCCCAATACCGAGCGACCCCGCCCCCAGGCTCCAAACCCCTTTCGCCCCGCCCATATCGGCACAGAGGGGTGGTGTCGGCACCGTCTAGTCTGCGCAGGTCGCCGAACGGGTGGGCAGGGTGAACGAGGATCGAACGCGCGAGGCGTTGGAGGCACGCGGTCTGCGCCTTGAGTACGCCACAATCGTGTGGAACGTCGTTGAGATGGTCATCGCGATCGGTCTCGGCGTCGCTGCGCGATCAGTGGCCCTTGTGGCATTTGGGCTTGACACCATGGTTGAACTCTTCGCCTCGGGAGTCGTGGTGTGGCACTTGCGCCACCCGGGCCGCGACAGTGACCGGATCACCGCACGAGCGCTCGGTCTGGTCGCGGTCGCGTTCTTCGTGCTTGCGGTCGTCGTGACGGTCGGCGCGGTCTCGGCGCTGGCAACGAGCACCGCCCCTGACGAATCTCCGATCGGTATCGCCTATCTGGCCTTGACCGCCTTTGTGATGCTGTCACTCGGAGCCGCGAAGCGTGCCACCGGTCGCCGCCTCGGAAGCGAGCCGTTGTCTGCGGAAGCCCGTATGTCGATCATCGACGCGGCACTTGCCCTCGGGGTCCTTGTCGGTCTGGCAGCCAACGCGCTGTTCGGGTGGTGGTGGGCTGACCCGATCGCCGCCCTCCTGGTCGCCGTCGCCGCGATTCGAGAGGGGATCGAAAACCTTGAAGAGGCAAGGGAACTCTCACGACCTGCCACCTAGCTCACCAGCCACATGGCTACCGCAACCACACACCACCGCCCATCTCGGCTCGGCACCTATGGGCGTGCAACACCGCCGCGATGACTCACCCAGCGCGATAGGTGCGGCCACGATCCGGTCGGCTCAGCGGACGCTAGGGCAGGAGGACCCTGGTTGCATATTGGCTGCCGAACGATGGTTCGAGGGACGGTGCAGGACAACAAGAAGGAGTTCCGAACATGCGACCGTTCTCCCTGCGTTGGCTGATTCTGATCGCCTCGGTCGTGCTGCTGGTGCCTGCGTGCAGCGATAGCGCAGACGGTGCGGACACAACTGCCGCTCCGACCACAACCGTGATCGAGACCACGACCACCGCGGCGACCACGACCACGGCGGTCAGTGAAGACGGTCCTGAGGGCCTATCGGTGGATCAACTGCCTCCCAGCGTCGCCGCGTTCAAGACCGCCTACGAGTCTGGCGACCTCGAGATGGTCAAAGGGATCTTCACCGACGACGGAATCATTACCACAACCGACAAAACCTTCGACTTGTACTACGGCCGCGACTACTGGCTCGGTAGATTGGACAAGAACGGCGCGGAGTTCGAGCGTCTTGCCTCGATTCACCATGGCGAGATGATCATCACTCAGGCGATCGAGGTTGGTGAGCGCGCGGTTGCCTTCGACTGGGCATGGGAGGACTTCGCCTCGGGAACCGCCATCCTGCACCTTCGAGGAGATCAGATCGTCGTAGCCGTACTCGCCGTTACCGAGTTCGACATCCCCCCCGAACACCAGGGCTGACCCGCACATATCGGCACCTATTGGCGGTCCTGAGACTCTGCTCGAACCGCCCATTTTGCAGGTTGTGGGCGGGTTCGATCGCGAATCGTCATGAGGTCAGCGGGGTGACTGTATGAATCTGGTGTGTGCCTGACAGACCCTTGAGGGCCACGGATCGTGGCTCGCCGACCATGACACCCTTCATCGTTCCTATCAGGTCACGCGTCGTCGACGAGATAGAGACGACGCCGCCATCCGTGGCCGAGGCGATTCGCGCTGCCTTGTTCACGGTGATCCCAAAGAGATCATCCTGTGTCCGGACTACTTCCCCTGTGTGCATGCCGATACGCATCTCGAATGGCTCATCGGATGATGCCTGCAGGAGCGACAAGGCAGCCCGAACAGCGCTTCGTGCAGACGCGAATGCAAGCAAGGACCCGTCCCCAAGCATCTTCACAACGGCGCCACCGTTGGTCTCGGTGACGTCACGGATAGCCGCCTCATGGGAAACAACCAGGCTCGACCACTCTGTATCCCCGATCCGCTCAGCGAGCACCGTCGAATCGACAATGTCCGTAAACACCAGCGTCAAGGTGCCCTCAGACCCCACCGGCGTAGCGATGATGTCCCCGCCATCAAGAACCGAATCCACAAGATCGCTCAGCGTGGTCGTCAAGTCCGTGCCAAACACCTGCTGGTTCGGGACCGGTACCGAGTTGTGCCATTGCACCATCCGCCATATCCCGCCCTCGAGCCGAAAGACGCCCGTGCTGCGCAGTTCCGCAAGCACCTCGTCTCCGCTGAGCGTGTGGAACACGGTTGCCCATCCGACCGCGCCATCCTCGAACGCCTCGACACTGTGGATCGTCACGCCGACGTCAGGACTCTCTGCAATCTGCGCATGTCGGACGGTGAGGAAGTCTTCCGGCCCCACCCACCACTCTCCTGAGTCGAAGCCGAGAACACGGAGACTCTCGTCCGAGGAGACGATGTTCTTCAACACCTCAAGGCCCTTGGTCACGTACTCCGACAGGAACCGTGCAACGACAGCTTCGAGCTCGGGAGACCTCTTCACAGACACGACAACGAGCCTACCCGCGAGGTTCGACGGAGGTCGGTAGGCGGAGTGTGGCCTCCTTCAGCCCGAGCCCGCCGAGCAACAGGGCCGTCGAGTCTGATGTCAGTCACCCATACTGCCGGTCGCCTCAAGCCTTGGGCTGCGATTGCGGCGCTTGGTGCAAGAGCCGTCTCGCCGATCAGCTGGCGCCGATGAGATCGACGGAGGTGAGATCCGCCTTCCAGCGGTCTATCAGATCCTGGTCTTGGTACGGATTGCGATCGAGCCATGCCTCCACGTCGAGCGACGGAAAACGCTCTCGAACGATGCCGGCCGTGGCTTCGGCGCGACGATCGAGACCGAGCTCCACCTGGGCCGCGACCAGGACGAGCAGGGCCTCGATATTGTTCGGTTGGTACTCAAGGACCGATTCGGCCACCGACGCCGCTTGCTCGGTCTTGTTCCCGATGAACAGGGAACATGCCTTGACCGTTGGATACCAAGGCTTGTTGATGCCGGTCAGCCGCATCGCGGTGTCGAGGAGATCGACTGCCTCTTCCCAATCGCCGAGGTACCGCTTCAGGCTGCCCTCGAGGCCGAACGTCACATCGCACGTTGGTCGGGTGATCTCGAGTCGGTCGACAGCTTCGACGGCTTCGTCGATCCGACCCATCGACATCAGCACGGCTGCATCGACCGTCTGTGCCATGCCGGTTGGATCGCCGATCGTTCGCCCGCGGCCGGCTTGTTCGCGAGCCATCGCGAGGGACGCTGCCGGGTCCGGTGACCACCCGTTGGCTGCGCCGATCCAGTTGGCGAATGCGGACAGGACCCAGCCGTACGGAAGATCCGGGTGTGACTCAGCGACCTCCCCGAAGAGGCGAAGAGCTTCCTGCCAGCCCTCAGGTGTATCAGAGCGCAGGTGATACCAACCCATGTAGACCTTCTCGATCGCGCCGGGATCATTGAGTTCGGAATAGAGACCGGCGGGTGCGCCGACGACGAGCTCCACCTCAACCGTGTGACCGACCTGTTCCGAGAGGGCATCGGATAGGTCAAACACGTCAGACACCATCCCGGTCAGCTTGTGGGCCTTCACCACGTTCATCGTGGTGACGTCGATAACTGTGGCGTGCACCCGGACACGGTCGCCAACCTGATGCACTCCCGTTTCAAGTATGTATCGGGCGCCGGGGCCGCTCTGCTGTCCGGCGTGCGGATCTGCGGCGTCGACAACAACGAGTTCAGGGATCGAGGACAGGCGATGGATCAGGTCGCCGCGAATGACTGTGGCAGCGGACGCTCCGTGGTCGTCGACCCCCTCGACGTGAACCGGGAGGACGGCGACGGTGGGGATTTCGAGGGCAAGTCGCGAGCCCATATCCGCAATAGCGTGCGTTGGTAGGTCCACGAACTCGTAGACCTCAACCCGTTCGGGGATGTTCTTGAGCCGCTGCGATCCGATTGGCCGAAATCTGAGCTCCGGTTCGTCGAGTTCGCGGTAGACGGACCCTGAAACTGAGAGGCCGCCCGACTTCGCCAGCGCCTGAATGCGCGCCGCGATATTCAGTGCATCGCCTTCGTAGTGGCCGTTTGACACGGTTACCTCGCCGCGATCGATTCCCATCCGGAAGCGAAGCCATTGGGCGGTCGGATGTGGAATGTTGGCGTCCTCGAGCGCCGATGCGACGGCGATTGCCGTCTGAACTGCATCGGTGGCCCGTTCGAAAACAGCCATGAAGTTGTCACCGACGAAGTTGACGAGATGCCCCCGATGCTCCGAAATCCTCGTCTCCACCACATGACGCGCGCCGGACATCGCCAGGGACGTCCCCTCGAGATCGTCAGCAAGGAGCCGGGAGTACCCGACGACATCCGCATTGAGGGCACAGACCATCGAGCTTTCGCGTTCGGGCATGTCAGCAATCGTATACGCCCGGAGAGCCCGCTGACGGTGAAACATCTGAGATGGTGCCGCCTCAGAGGGGCGGCACCTGCGGGCGCCCCGAGGTATGGAGGTCGATCTCACCCACTCCTTCAGACCGGACCGTCGATCGCAACGCTTTCCGCAGGAAGCATCGAGACTCCTCGGGTCGACAATCCGACACCGGCGACAATCGAGCATCGGCTCTTCGCCTGTTCGAGTCAGCAGTGAAAGGAGTCTCGAACGTCTGACCGAAACGCCCATAGAGCACATGTGGGCGGTGCCGGATCCCTGCTGTTTGGCTATCCGGTCAATGCGGCAGTGTCGATGTCGGCGATAGGTCCGGCGACTAGATCGCTGCCGGATTGTGATGGGTGGGTGCCGTCGATGGCGACTTCTGCGATGGCTTGGTCGCCGTTGGGTCCGTTGAAGGCGTGGCACACGTCCATGCGGGCGAACCCGGCGACCGGGTCACTGCTCCGGAGCGGACACGAACTGGAGCAGCGGGCCGGTTATGGCTGTCGTGACAAGGGCCATCACCACGATGATCGTATACGCGATGGTGTCGATGACACCGAGTGACAACCCGACCGTGGCAACGACAATCTCAAGCGCACCGCGAGCGTTGAGCGATGCTCCAACACCGAGCGCGTCGCGCCGGGCGAGCCCTCCGAGGCGACCGCCGAAGTAGGAGCCGAGAAGCTTCGATGCGATAGCGGCCAACGTCACCACAACAGCCCACATCGCCACCGACGGTGTCGCGAGCGCCGAAAGGTCAACGCGAAGCCCGGCGATCACGAAGAACATCGGTGCAAAGAACCCGTTCGTTACCGATTCAATCGTTCGGAGACCCTGACTGCTCCGTAGGCGACTTCTCCCAATCGCAATACCGGCCAAGAACGCCCCAATGACGACCTCGATTCCCACGGCGTGGGTGATAGTGCCGACCGCAACCACGGTGAACGCGATGAGGCTGACCTCAGCTGCCGATCCGCCCGAGCGTTGTTCAACTACAGAAGCGACCCGATCCAGCAGCGGCGGACCGAATCTGACCACCAGGAGAGCCGTCGCAACGACCGCACCGGTCGCTATCAGAAGCGGACCGACGGCGAAGACTCCGGACTCGGCGACACCAACCACGACACCGAGGAGCAACCAGCCGACAACATCATTGGCAGTTGCAACGCCGATCGCCAGTTGAGCGAAGGGCCGCTTCAGCAATCCCAAATCTCGGAGAATCCGGGTCGCCACCGGAAGTGACGAAATCGCGAACGCCACCGCAAAGAAGGCGATGAACACCGGGCCGGTCGCAGCGCTTCCTGCGAACCCGGTAGGTAGCTGCCACGCCACGAGTGCCCCGGCGCCGAGCGGCACCATGATGCTGCCAATCGTCGTGGTCACCGCCGCACGCCCCTGACGTTGGATCGTGGAGAGATCGACCTCGGCGCCCGTGGTCCCGAGCAAGAATACGATGCCGATCCAAGCGAGCCCCAACAACAACCCTGCCTGGCGCTCGCTTGCAGGGAACAACCATTCGAAACCCGACGGCCAGACGCGCCCAAGCACCGAGGACCCGATGACGACACCACCAAGCAACTCACCGATCACGCGCGGTTGACCAATCCGACGCATCGCCAACCCGCCCAATCGTGCCACAGCAAGCACAACCAGGATCTGAACCCAGAAGACGAGCAGCGAGTGTTCGTCAAGCGGAGGCAAAGGAACCGCAACGATCTGGACCATGACACACTCTACGTATCGGGCATCGTCAAGGAACTGGCCAACCGGTGCCGAGAAGCGATCGGCCGAGCACCGCACCGTACCGACCTACACCAAACCCACCACAACTCCCAGGCCGAACCTGACCCGCACACACAACCGGAGAGCGACATATGGGCGGCTTGCACACGACGAGCAGCTCAGACAGGAGATGGCCGGGTCCCGTGGCGGACTCGACCGCATCTGCCAACGACTCCTCGCCCTCACCGCCGTGACATGGCACAACGAAACCACCAACCAACCCGGACCCGCCCGATCACTCATCGCCTACGACCACCAGCCCCTTGGAACCAATCATCTAGATGATCACTCGTGGGCAATCGCCTCCAAGATGTTCAGTCTGGCGGCTCGATGGGCCGGCAGGATGGCGGCCAGCAAGCCCGCGATCACCCCGAAGATCAGCAGGCCGAGGATCTGAACTACCGGGACCGACAGGACGTTGATGCCCTGCGACTTCAACGCCGCCGTTACGACCACTCCGAAGAACAGCCCAACAACCATGCCCAGGATGGCGCCGATAACGGCGATCATTATGGATTCCCAGCGAATCATGCGGCGGATCTGCGACCGGGTCATTCCCACTGCCCGCAGCAGTCCAATCTCTCGAGTCCGCTCGAAGATCGACAGGCTTAGCGTGTTCGTGATTCCGAACAGCGCAATGATCACGGCCAGGATCAGGAGTGCGTTGAACATCACGAGCAGGCTGTCGACCTGGGCCTCCTGAGACTCTCGATACTCGACCTGGTCCCGAACGGTCAGGTTCCCGTACTCGGCGGCCGCGGCATCGACGACGGCTCTGACTGCGTCCGGTGCAACGCCTTCCGCGCTGACGATGGCCACTGCGAAGTCGGTGTCGGTGCCGAACCCTGTGAAATTCGCTTGATAGAACTCGAGGCCCACCAGGAAATTGGATTGGACGACGTTCTGCTCACCGTAGATGCCGACGATCTCGACCTCCTGAAGGCCGGTGGCTGCGAATCCCATCGGGATCGTGTCACCGACTGCCCAGCCCTCTCCTGAGGCGACATCTTCGTGAACGAGCACGCCACCATCGACCAGTGCAGAGACGCTGCCTTCCTGCACATCGAGGAAGATGGTCTGGTCCACGGTCTCAGCCTCGATCCCCATGAGGAGCTCATCGATGCCGTCGCGATCCCAGAAGCCAAGTCGCAGCGAAGTGGTGGTTTCGACCACGTCCTGCTCCTTGAGCTCTTCGGCCAACGATGGACTGAATCCGCCGGCGAAGCTGTCAACGCTGATGACGTAGTCGGCCCGCAAGCCCTCTTCGATGGAGCCGCTCACCGATCCCTTGATCGAGTCTCCGAGGATGAGGAAGAATGCAACCAGGGCAAGGCCGATCATCAGAGCCGACGCCGTCGTTGCAGTGCGCCGGGGTTTCCGCACGGCGTTGCCGATGGCGAGTGTGCCCGTCAAGTTGTCGATCTTGGGTAGCGGCCACCCGATGAAGCGGGCCAACGATGGAACGACCAGCGAGCTGAGCAGGCTGACGGCGAGAAAGACGACCAACGCTCCGATGCCGACGGCGGTCAACTCGTTGAGCGGACCAAGGTCGATGACGTCGCCAAACAACCCCGCGATGATCAGCCCCACACCGACGACGAGCATGATCGTTCCGAAGATCGTGCGCTTGCGGTCGGACATGCGCAACCGCACATCGACGTCTTGGAGCGCCGCCACGGGGGGGATCCGCGCTGCTCGAACGGCTGGAAGGATCGCCGCAGCCAGGGTCACTCCAATCCCCACTGCGAGGGCAACGATGATCGTACGCGGTGCCAGCGACGCCGCCGTCGATGGCAGATCGAAGCCGACGACCGCCATGCCGGCGGTGAGCAGGGCGGCGATCACGAATCCAAGGGCGATGCCGAGCACGGAGGCGAAGATGCCCACGACAAGCGCTTCGATCGCGACCATCCAAACGACCTGGCCTCCGGTGGCGCCGACGGCACGCATCAGAGCGAGTTCGCGTTGGCGCTGCCTGACGATGATCCGGAAGGTGTTCTGGATGATGAACGCGGCCACGAACACGGCCACGGCAGCAAACACCAGCAACGCAGTGTTGAGGAAGCTGAGGCTCTCCTGAAGTGCTTGAGACTGGGCTTCGGCTTCATCGGCCGACGTGACCGCCTCGATTCCGTCGGGAAGTGCGAGGGCGATGTTGTTGCGCAGGATGTCCGGGTTGACTCCGTCTTCCCCGACAACCGCTATTGCGCTGTACTGACCTTCGAGACCGAACAGCGTCTGGGCCGTCGCGAGGTCGAAGACGGCCACCGTTGCTCCGGCAATGTTGTCGGACTCCCCGAAGCCAACGATGCCCACGAGGTCGTACTCGGCTACCCCGCCGACCGTTTGCACCTTGATGACGGTACCCACGTCGAGTCCGCTGTCATCCGCCGTCCTGGCATCGATCACGACCTCGGTGGGTCCGACCGGGCCCCTTCCTTCCCGAATCGCGATGTTGCCGACCAGGCGTTCGTCCTCGGTCCACGAGGCCCCGATCGTGGGTGGTCCCGAGGGGACGATGGCTTCCCCATTCGTGTCGTAGATCACGGCAAAACCGCCGGCTGATCCTCCGGCCGCAGCAACGCCTTCGACGGCGAGCACGGTGTCGAGCACCGATGCTTCCATCGGGGGGGGCCCACTGAAGCCTACGTCGAACTCCGCCTCGGTTTGCACGATGACGTCCTGACCGGCGAACTGATCATCGAAGAGGTCGTTGAACGTCTGGTTGATGGTGTCCGTGAAGATGAAGGTGCCCGCGATGAAAGCGACGCCGATCATCACTGATGTCGCGGTGAGGACGAGACGCAGTTTGTGGGCAAAGATCGTCTTGAACGCGGTGCGGATCATGACGTCACGTCCCGAGCTGCTTCATCCGGTCGATGATCATCTCGGGGGTGGGATCCTGCATCTCGCCGGCAATTCGACCATCCTCGAGGAAGACGATGCGATCGGCGTAGCTGGCTGCGACGGGGTCATGGGTGACCATCACGATGGTCTGTCCGAACTCCTTCACGGCGCTTCGCATGAAGTCGAGCAGCCCTGCTGATGACTTGGAGTCGAGGTTCCCGCTGGGTTCGTCGGCGAAGATGATGTCGGGTTGCGAAACGAGTGCACGGGCCGCGGCAACCCGTTGCTGCTGGCCACCGGAGAGCTCTGAGGGGCGATGTTTGAGTCGATCGTCGAGACCGAGGATGCCAACCACCTGGTCGAACCAGGCCTTGTCCTCTTTCTCGCCCGCGATGAGGAGCGGCAGCAGTACGTTCTCCTTCGCCGACAGTGTCGGTATCAAGTTGAACGATTGGAAGACAAAGCCGACCTTCTCGCGGCGCAACAACGTCAGGGCCTTGTTGTTGAGCGAGCCGAGGTCGGTGTCGCCGATGTACACGCGCCCGGAGGTGAGCTCATCGAGACCAGCCACGCAATGCAGCAGCGTCGACTTCCCGCTTCCTGACGGCCCCATGATGGCGGTGTAGCGGCCCTTCTCGAACACTTCCGAGATACCGTCGAGGGCGCGCACTTCGGTGTCGCCCGAGCCGTACAACTTCGTACCATCTTCGATCCGGGCGGCAGCAACCCCCACCGCGGACGGCGCCGTACCAATGGCCATGTTGAAACTCCTCTTGTAGGCATCTCTCAATCAGTTCAACGCAACCATAACGGCCCGCCTGTCGACCCGCCAAGGGAGTGATTCCTCCTACTCCACAGAGGGGAGACGACCGACGGTAGGACATTGCAGCTCCCCCGTTTCCCTCCCCCGCAGAAGCGTCTGGATTGGGAAGTTCGCGACGAGGTCGGACAAGGCCATACCGCGAGTCGCTCCTCTCCGCGTCGATGGTCTGATCGAGAGCGACAGTTCGCCATCAGAACCACGCATGGTCCGCTCACCACACCACCGAACGCCAGAAGGCTTCGGGATAGGTGAGCATCCACAGAGATTGGCGATATCTCGCGAGAGAACCCTCGGGATATGTGGGTGTCCCGAGGGTTTCCTTCGTAATACCATCGACATGACCGCCCCTTTCTCTCGCTAGCAGGCGGAAGGGGTGGCACACGGCACCATGACGGCGGACCGAGACCAACCGATCTACTCGTAACCGTTCAACCGGACCCTGACCGCCCGACCGGGGCGTGCAACACCACCCTGATCATCGCAAAACGACACACCCAGCCGGAGATGGGTGGTTCGGGCGCATGCGAGATGCTCCGCGCCTCGACGTGTCCCAAGCCGTCACTTCCAAGTGTCCGGGTCGCTGATGTCGAATCCGGGCGAAGAAGTCGGCACTAATCCTTCTCACGCCTCCTCGACGTGTGGGTCAATGTTGCGCTCGGCGAGGTAGCGGTTGTAGCGCACCCATCCGTCTGAACCACTGGCGAGACGTATCTTGCCTGCGTGAGATTGAATGGTGAGGTCCCCATTGTCATGGCGCACCGTCTCTCGCAACACCTCGTCAGATGGTCCATGGAAGGGACTTCCCGTGCTTCCGTGAATCCTGTTGTCGTGGTTCGCCATACTTCCACCTTACGCCTCACAACGTGCCCCCATGATCAGCCGTGTGCACACCTCCCGCCCCTATCGGCACATGTGCGTGCCTGATCATGCCCCCAGCCGTTTGTGCGCTACCTGATTCGAGCTTGGCTATCAGACCTCGTGAGTGGATAGCGATGACGGTGTTGTTGGTTGATCAGTCGATCATCTGTCGCTTGAAGAGATAGATCGCAAGGACAACAGTCGCCACGGTGTAGCCCACGACCCAATAGAAGTCGGAGGCGATCGCGGCGAAGTCGGAGCCGTCGACGATGACCGCGCGAGTTGCATCGAGGGCGTGGGCAAAGGGGAATATGTCCCCGACGACTTGGAAGGCGCCTCCGATGGCCTCCAGGTTCATCCACGCGCCGCCAAAAATCGTCAGGAGGAGAATCGCCATATAGGCAAACGGAACCGTCTTGTAGGAGAAGACCGAGCCCACGATCATCCCCAGCCCGATGTAGAAGATCGCCGTGACAACAAGGATGAGCGCGACGAGTCCGACGTTGCCGCGAATCTCCATCCCAAGAGCCGCTCCGATTGCGAACAATGCGAGGGCCTGGATGATCGCCACCGGCACGTACGGAAGGGAGTAGGCCGTCACGAATTCGTTGGAGCGCAGCGGCGCGGTCAGCAACCGCGCGAACAGCGTCGTCTCCCGGTCGCGAGACAGCGTCATGGCCAAGCTGAACATCAGCATGACGAAACCGAAGAGGACAATCCCCGGAGTCAGCGAGGCGGGCTTGTAGATGTCATCGAATCGCCCAAACGCCTGGAAGACCAGGAGCAAGGCGGCAGGCAATCCAATAGTGAGCGCCAACGACAGCGGATCGCGCCACACCTCCGTGAAGCTCCGCTTCGCCAATGCGAGCGACCTCATTCCCTCAACTGCCTTCCCGTGAAATGCAGGAACACGTCGTCCAACGTGACCGGCCTTCTGTAGGTGGCCTGCACGATGACGCCCCTCGGCCTCAAGACATCCTGGATGTCGTAGAGGGTCACCTCGTCAGCTCTGATCTCAACTCCGCCCTCGATCGGCCTCACATCGGAGTACTCCTGGCTCAACGCATCGAGATCGGCACCGGTCAGACCTGCCGCCTCCACCACCATCGGCTCCCCATCCGAGATGCTGTCCTTCAACTCGGCGGCGGTTCCCAGAGCAACGATCTTGCCGTCGTCAATGATGGCGATTCTGTCAGCGAGCGCGTCGGCTTCGTCCAGATAGTGAGTGGTCAACAGAATCGTCTTGTCGCCTTTGAGGGTTTCGATGTACTCCCAGATAGCTCGCCTCGATTGCGGGTCAAGGCCCAAAGTGGGTTCATCGAGGAACAACACCTGCGGGTCCGATACGAGTGCCATAGCGATGCTGAGCCTTCGCTTCATACCCCCCGAGTACTTCTTCACCCGATCTTTGGCCCGCTCCGTCAATCCCATCAACTCCAGGAGTTCCCCAGACCTGACCCTCGCTTCGCGCCTGCCGAATCCGTGGAGACCCGCCATCAACTCCAGGTTCTCCCACGCGTTCAGATTCCCAGCGACAGCGGTCTCTTGCGGCGAGACCGCGATCATCGCCTTCACCGACAAGGCATCGGCTTGGATGTCCTGGCCCATGACCGTCGCCGTACCACCGGTCGGCCTGGTCAGGCAACACAACATCTTGATCGTGGTGGTCTTCCCCGCACCGTTCGGACCCAACAGCGAGAACAGCTCCCCCTGATTCACCGACAAGTCGAGGTGATCCACCGCCGTCACGTTCCCGAACGTACGCACGAGGCCAATCGTCTCGATGGCGGTCGTACGGTCTCTCTCTGCAGCGGTCACGATTCCCTCTCCCGCCGAAGCAACCTACCAGATCGGCGACGGACCAGGCGAGGCTGAAATCATCGAAACGCCGCCACCAGAACAAGCAACCGAAACCAATCCCCTGCACGAATACCCCCAACTCGACCACCCACGAAGCTCCACGCAACCGCCCATGGCGGCACATACGGGCGAGGCGGGCGAGTGCTGAGAGGCGATCAGTGTGCCGAGGAATGTGGTCCGTGCTCGGTTGGGGGCGTGTAGGTTCGGTCCAGGCGATGGAACCGAACCGGGAGCAATCGACAGATCCCAACGTATCTCGACGCGCACACGATGGATGGCGGCGTATCGGTAGGTGATGTCGCTGCGGCGCATCAGGCCGATCTGAAGACGAAGGCCGAATGTGGAGTGGACGACAAGCTCTATTGGGTCGATGAGAAGGCTGGAAAGATCTTCTGCCCTGTCGATGCCCCCGATCCTGAGACCGCAGCGAGGGTGCACCGTGAAGCCCGCGGTTTCGTGGCCGATGATATCTACGAGGTCTCCGAAGGGAGTTGACGCTCGTGCCAACCCAGAGCCGACACGATCTTCATGGGCTCAGCCCCGGGGGCACCGCCCATATTGGCATTACTGCGTGTTCGCCATGACATCCACAACATCGAGCCCGTACCATCACCGGATCACGCGATTGGAGCATCCACCTTGTTGAGAATGGCCGTGGGGCAAACCGATGAACTCGACGGCGAGTTCGCTGCCGAAGAGATCCTGAAGCAGTGCGCCGATGCGCTCGAGGGCCAGGAGCCACAGGCAGGCCTGCTCCTTGCCTCTCACGATTTGGATATCGAGGATTTCCTCACCGCTGTCACAACCGCCTATCCCGGCATGGACCTCATCGGTTGCACCACGCTTGCCCCGATGTCGTCGGTTGCGGGCTATGTCGAAGGATCGACGACCCTGACGCTGTTCGCGTCGGACGTTCTCGATTTCACTGTCGGCCTTGGAACGGATGTGATTGCTGATGCCGGTGCGGCGGCTCGGCAGGCAGTCGAGGACGCGACCGGAAAGACGGACAAGCAACCGGCGCTCCTCATCGTCACGCCCACCGTGGAGCAGTTCGATCCGACTGCCGTGACCATCGCGATCGGAGAGGTTCTCGGACCAACGGTTCCGGTGATCGGCGGAGGGTCGGCCCCCGATTTCCCGATTGCCATGCCCTGGCTCGGCGGTGTCCAGTTCTGCGGCAATCAGGTCCTCACGGACTCGCTCCCGGTCCTTCTCATCTCGGGGCCGTTGAAGGTCTCTGTCGGTGTGGCTCACGGGTGGAGCCCCGTGGGCAAGACGGCGGTGGTGACGCGGTCCGACGACTACACGGTCTACGAGATAGATGGCGAGCCGATTCTGGACTTCTACCGCCGCTATCTGGGGATCGGCAGCGAACCGGCGATAGCGAACCCCCTCGCCATCCTCGACGACGTCACCGGTCGATACTATCTCCGCGCTCCCATGCAATACGACGAGAGCGACGGCTCGGCAAGGTTCTTC
>Ga0316195_10000218_pt1 | contig 20896 bp, 16 predicted proteins | sample Phised1_MG_FD_204937 | JGI IMG/M metagenome (GOLD analysis project Ga0316195, IMG submission 204937) | Coastal sediment microbial communities from Maine, United States - Phippsburg sediment 1 | ecosystem: Environmental > Aquatic > Marine > Coastal > Sediment | place: USA: Maine | collected...
TGCTGGTGATGTGGTTTCAGTTCTTCGACAGGGCAGACGAAATACTTGTGGCGACCGTCCTGGGATGCTGATGTGAGGAGGGCGCCGATTCCTTTGCCGAGTGCGGGTCGTTTGGCCATGCTGGTTGCTACTCCATGCGGATAATTTCGCGCGCCAGTTCCAGATAAGCGGTCGCACCCCGCGAGGAAATATCGTAGAGCAGGGCGGGCAACCCGTGGCTGGGCGCTTCAGAAAGGCGCACGTTGCGCGGTATCATTGTTTCGAAGACCTGTGCGGAAAAATGCTTGCGGATCTCCTCGCTGACCTGATGTGACAGATTGTTGCGCGCATCGAACATCGTCAGCAGGATACCATGAATCGTCAGGGAAGGATTCAGTTCACGCTGAATCAGACGCACCGTGTTGATCAACTGACTCAAACCCTCCATAGCGTAATACTCGCACTGCAGAGGGATCAGGACACTGTTCGCAGCGGTCAGGGCGTTGATCGTTAACAGCCCAAGCGAGGGCGGACAGTCGATCAGAATGTAATCATATTGGTCTGTCACCCCGGCAAGGGCCTGCTTGAGCTTGTTCTCCCGAGCCAGAGCCGAAATCAACTCAACTTCAGCACCGATCAGGTCAGGGTTTGCAGGGAGCAGACGAAGCAGGTCGAGGCCGGTGGTCTGGAGCACCTGGTCTGCCGAAACCTCGCCGATCAGGGCATGGTAGATTGTCTTCTCCATGCTGTTCGGATCGACCCCGACTCCACTGGTGGAGTTGGCCTGAGGGTCGAGATCAACCAGCAGGGTGCGCTTCTCGGCAACGGCCAGTGATGCGGCAAGATTGACTGCTGTAGTGGTCTTGCCGACGCCGCCCTTTTGATTGGCGATGGCGATTACCTGGGCCATGCCTGCATGTCTCCTTGGGGTGAGTTTTTCAAGTCGCTCAGACTAACATAAGCACCTGGATCCGCAAAGAAAATTTGCCCGGACCGAGGTAAACACCAGATATAGATATCGTGTTTTTACAAAGCACAATATATGGTAGAAATACTACGAACAACCTATCTCGATCAGGCATCGGGCTGCACCCGATACGGGAAGCCTTAAACGGTGCACGGTAACCGACCAGCCAGTCCCTTTTAGTTGCTCATCAAGCACGGCAACTTCCTTGTCACCCTCGGGTCCCTTCATGGCCAGCAGGCGGGCCCCTGGGGCCAGAAAAGGCCCAGCCATAGCCAGCAGCTCTTCGAGAGAGCAAAGGGCTCGCGCGGTAACAGTATCAAACCCCTGACAATAATCGGCGTGATCGCTCAGAGACTCGATCCGCTCATGCCGCACGCTGAACCCGTCGAGATCGAAAAGCCTGGCAATGTGGCGCTGGAAATCGACCTTTTTACCGACCGCCTCGACAGAGACGACCTCGAGATCGGGACAGGCTATCTTCAATGGTAACGCCGGAAACCCGGCGCCGGAGCCGATATCAAGCAGACGCCCAGAGCGGTTGATGAAGGGCAAAAGGGTCAGGGAGTCGACCAGATGCTTTTCCAGGACTTCATCCCGCCCGGTAATTGCCGTCAGGTTGCGGCGGCGACTCCAGCGCAGCAGTTCATCGGCAAGTCTCTCGAGGCGCACAATCGCTTCAGGAACGACGTCCAGGCCAAGCTTGGCCAGTAACTCCGGCAAACCCATAAAACCCCTCAGCGTCTTAAAATAACCGCCAAAATGGCCGTCGCGGCAGGGGTGACACCGGGGATACGCCCAGCTTGTCCGAGGGTTCGTGGCGCCACCTGTTTGAGCTTTTCGCGTACTTCTGCAGAGAGACCGTGAACGGTTGCATAATCAAACCCGGCCGGGATCACCAACCCTTCCAATCGTCGGAAACGCTCGACCTGTTCCTGCTGGCGACGGATGTAACCGGCGTATTTGACCTCGGTCTCCAATTCGCTACGCACATCCAGGGGAAGGCGAGCCAATTCGTCATTAAGAAAACTGAGGTCATCGAGGCCGATTTCCGGGCGCCGTAACAACTCTTCAAGCGATGCACCATTTTTCAATTCCTGCAGGTCAAGTCGCTCAAGAGCCTCTTGCTGAGCGGGCGAAACGCGTGTCTCGCGCAAAAGCTCATAGCCGCGCTCCATCTCTGTAAGTTTCGCGGAGAAGCGTTCCCAGCGTTCGTCAGTCAACAGGCCGATCTTTCTACCAATTGGACTGAGCCTCTGGTCGGCATTGTCTTCTCTGAGCAGGAGGCGATATTCGGCTCTCGAGGTAAACATCCGGTAGGGTTCTTTGGCCCCCAGGTTGACCAGGTCATCGACCAGAACGCCCAGATAACCCTGGTCACGGCCGATAATGATCGGCTCGCGGCCCCTGACTTGCAATATTGCATTGATGCCCGCCAGCAGCCCCTGGGCGCCAGCCTCCTCGTAGCCGGAGGTGCCGTTGATCTGGCCTGCATGGTAAAGTCCGCTTAGCGCCTTGGTTTCAAGGCTGGGATGCAATTGAATCGGATCGACGTAGTCGTACTCAATAGCGTAGCCTGGCCGCATGATCTCAACCTGTTCGAGGCCCTGCATGGTCCTGAGATAGGCCAACTGGACATCGACCGGCAGCGACGTGGACACACCGTTCGGATAAATCTCGCCACTGGCAAGCCCTTCCGGTTCCAGAAAAACCTGATGTTGCTCTTTGTCTGGAAAACGGACCACCTTGTCTTCGATCGACGGACAATATCGCGGCCCAACCCCCTCAATCATCCCCGAATACAATGGAGAGCGATCCAGGCCTCGACGAATCACTTCATGAGTCCGTGCGTTGGTGTAGGTGATATGACACGACACCTGGGGGCGGTCTATACTCAAGGTGTCAGCAGAAAACGGTTTCGGGTGCGGATCGCCAGGCTGGGCCTCCAGCCGGGAAAAGTCGATTGACGCCGCGGCCAAACGCGGCGGGGTTCCGGTTTTCAAGCGCCCGACCCTAAACCCAAGGGCGCGCAAATGGTCAGACAGCCCCTCTGAGGGTGGTTCCCCTGCCCGTCCGCCCGGATAATGCACCAGACCGACATGGATCAAGCCGCGCATAAAGGTACCGGTAGTCAGAATCACAGCCGGAGCCATAAAGCACAAACCGTCTCGTGTTTCTACACCACAAACCCGTCTTCCCTCCACAACCAGCTTGACAACCTGGCCCTGCTTGAGGTCCACACCAGGCTGCCTTTCGATAACCTCCTTCATGCGGCCACGATACAGATCGCGGTCGGCCTGGGCTCGAGACGCCCTGACTGCCGGACCTTTTTTCGTGTTCAGAACACGAAACTGGATCCCGGTCGCGTCGATATTCCGCGCCATCTCACCGCCCAATGCGTCGATCTCGCGCACCAGGTGCCCCTTGGCCAGACCACCAATAGCCGGGTTACAAGACATCTGAGCAACAGCGTCAAGGTTGAGGGTCAACAACAAGGCACGGCCCCCCATGCGGGCCACAGCAAGCGCAGCCTCACAACCGGCATGACCGGCACCAACCACTATGACGTCGTAGTTTTCCACCACAACAACCTCGTTAGATTAAACTTGCGTTGCGCTCCATGTTCCACGTGGAACAGCGCTAAACATCATCCCGGCCATTGTTCCACGTGGAACAATGGCCTACTTGCCGATACAGAACCGGCTAAATATCTGGTCGAGAATCTCGTCCGGAGTGGTTTCTCCGGTAATTTGGCCGAGCGCCCCAAGTGCCTCTCGCAAATCCATGGCGAGGCACTCACGGGGGGCCAGCGACCCCGCCGAGGCAAAGAACTCGTCGAGTGCCACAAGGGCGCTCAACAGGGCATCCCGATGGCGACGCTCTGTAACAACAACCCCTTCATTGTCCGCGAGTGATGAATCATTCGTCAAGTGCCTGACGATTGCGTCACCGAGCACCGCCAGGCCCTGGCCATACTTTGCCGACACGGCAACCCTGGATTTAAACCGTTCAAGCCTGGAAGTGTCGCAGCACTGCGCCTGATCAGATTTATTAATTACCAGCAACGTCTTGTCCGGACGACAAAGTTCAAACGCCAGCAGGTCTTCGTCGTGCAACGGCACAGAGCCATCTACCACCATGAGGACCAGGTCTGCTGAAGAAGCCTTTTCCCTGGCGCGGCGGACCCCCTCTCGCTCAACCAAATCATCTGTATCACGGACCCCGGCCGCATCGATCAGACGCACCGGGAATCCCGCCATAACCAACTGTTCTTCCAGGGTATCACGCGTTGTGCCGGCCACCTCGGTAACGATTGCGCGGGCTTCGCCGAGGATGGCATTCATAAGCGAGCTTTTGCCAACGTTCGGCCGACCAAGGATCAAAACACTGATTCCCTCACGCAGAACCCGGCCAATATCGAAGCTTTCTGCCAGGGTGCACATCTGTCCGGCAACCAGACGAAGTGGGTCGATCAGGGCCAAAAGGTCCAGTTCACCAACCTCGTCATCTGGAAAATCAATATGGGCTTCCAACAGAGCCAGGGCATCTTTGATCTGCCCGGAAAAACGATAGATCTCCCGGGACAGCCGGCCATCCAGTTGGTCTACAGCAACGCGGCTCGCACGCTCCGAGCGGGCACGTATCACTTCGATCACAGCCTCCGCCTGTGCCAGATCGAGACGACCATTCAAAAAAGCCCGCTGGGTAAACTCACCAGGGGCAGCCATCTTAGCGCCGGACTCAAGAAAAAGATCGAGGGTGCTGCGTTGAACCTGGGCGCCGCCGTGACAATGGACTTCGACGACATCTTCACCGGTATACGAACGGGGGCCGCGCATAACAACGGCCAGAACTTCATCAACCAGTTCATCGCGACTATTGTAAAGACGACCCAAATAAAGCCGGTGCGACTCCATCTCTGCAGGGGTAACGACTTTGCTGCGAAAAACCAAGGCCAGACAGGCGATGGCCCGCGGGCCAGACAAGCGCACGATACCAACACCTCCCTCGCCTGGCGGAGTAGCAGGGGCAACAATCGTATCGGTTGGCAGCATCGCTAGCACCGTTTCTGTTGATTAATGACCTTGCAACCCCAGGCGTGATCCTTTGATCGGGATTCAGGGCCAGGTTCCTGCATGAAAAGGTCGTTCTGAAGGCATCGCTTGTTGAGGTTAAGGGGTAGGGTGGCCGGCCGGCTTGATTGACGCACCTTGCGGCACATCAGCCAGGCCAGGCAGCCGAGAAAGTCTGTGTGATACTGGAGGAAGCTGTCGGCCATCTCTTCAAAGGTCAGGTGGTCAGGCTTCATGGTCTCTGATCAGGTTTTTTTGCGATGAATGAAATATTGCTGACTAATCGTCAGCAGGTTGTTTACCAACCAGTAAATAACCAGGCCCGAAGGGAAGTTAAGGAACATGAAAGTAAAGATGACCGGCATCATCATGAAGATTTTGGCCTGCATCGGGTCGGCCGTTGTCGGTGTCATCTTCTGTTGCACAAACATACTCGCGCCCATCAGCAGGGGGGTGATGTAGTAGGGATCCTTCGCCGAAAGATCGGTCAGCCAGAAAGCGAAGTCGGCGTGGCGCAGGGCGATCGAGTCGAGCAAAACCTTGTACAGGGCAAAAAAGACCGGGATTTGCACCAGCATCGGCAGACAACCGCCGAGCGGGTTGACGCTGTGGGTCTTGTACAACGCCATCATCTCCTTGTTGAGACGCTCCTTGTCGCCGGCATGTTTTTCCCGCAACTTCTGCATCTCAGGTTGCAGCTTCTGCATGGCTTTCATCGACGAATAGCTCTTGTGTGTCAGGGGCCAGAAAATGATCTTGATCAGCACCGTCAAAAGAATAATCGCGACACCGTAGTTCTTGAAGTAACCGTAAAAGAAAGTCAGAACCACAAACAACGGCTGAGCCAGGATGTTGAAGAAGCCGAATTGCACGACCTTGTCGAGGTTGTGGCCGGCAGCTTTGAGTTGTTCAGCATCTTTCGGGCCGATATAGACCAGGTAGTCGAGCTGCTTGCGTTCACCGGCCTGAAGGGAGATTACCGGGGTTTCGATGAGATTCTCAATGGCGTCGCCCTTGCGCCGCACCTCGACCCGTTCTTTCGCTCCGACGCCCGGAACGGCGACAGAGAGGAAATACTTGGTCTGAAAGGAGGTCCAGGCCACATCAGTGCCAAAAACCACAGATCCTTCCTTCAGGTCGTCGACGTCAACTTCCTCAATTTCTTCTTTGACCAATGTCGCCGGACCGGTGAAGGAGTAACTGTCGGTTTTTTTGGTGTCATCCCAATGCTGTACCAGGGTGAAGCCGATATTGCCCCGCAAAGGCATTGCGCTGGTGTTGACTAACTCAACTGATGTCTCGATGGTATAAAGGTCGCCCTGAAGCTGGAATGACTTCACGTACTGCATGCCGTTGGCAGCAATATGTTTGAAGCGCAACACCTGTTGACCGTCTCCACTTAACTCGACCAAATCTCCAGCCATGGTTTCAAAAAGGGCGTCTTCATTGAGCACAAAACCCTCTGTACCGGTGGTACGCAGGGTTGCGTAGCGCAATGGGCCCGCTTCAAACATTTGCACCGGAGGGGCGTCTTTTGCCGCCGTTGCCTTGTAATCCTTGAGTTTAAAAGAGATCAGCCGTGCACCTTGCGTGGTAAAAACCGCCTGGTATTTCTCGGTTTCAACTGTGATTTCCCGGCCAGGAACAGAGTTATCAGTAACAGCAGGAGACATAGAACCGGGCTGGTTGAGCGGTTCAACCCTGGCCGGCTCTGGGGTAATCGCCCGTTCGGTGGTCTCGACCACTGCCTGGCTGGCTGGTGCCGGATCAGGTTGCGTCTTCTGCTCCTGTTTAACGGGCGGGAATAATATGGAAAAACCCAGCCATACCGCTAACATAAGCGACATGGCAAGGATCAGGTTTTTATTTTCAGATGAATTCATAACAAGAAAAACTCCTGGTTATATAGGGTCCCGGTCAACAGGATCATAGCCACCCGGATGCCAAGGATGACACCTTGCCAGACGTTTGATTCCCAACCACACTCCATGTATGGCACCATATTTGTCTATAGCGTCCAGAGTATATCTGGAGCAGGAAGGATGAAAACGGCAGGCTGGTAGCATTAAAGGGGAAAGACAGACCTGGTAAAAGCGAATGCCCGCTATGGCTAACCACTTAATCATGGTGATCGGTCTCCAAGCGGGCAAAGACAGTCAACAGTTCCTGGTCCACGTGCAAGTGTTCCAGGCGTCCGGCTTGACGTTTGGCGACAACTGAAACATCCACGGTCTGACCGAAGCGTTTGTAGTGATCTCTGAAGAGTTCTCGAATCCAGCGTTTGAGTCGATTCCGGCAAACCGCATTACCGACCTTGCGACTCACAGTTAGACCCAGGCGGGAATTATCCTGACCTGGGTTTACAATCACAACAAAATGGGCCGTGTGATAACGTTGTCCCTCCTGCCAGGTCCTCTGATATTCGCTGGATCGGCAGATCCGGCGAAACCTGGGGAAGTTTTGTTCACCGTTCACCCGACGTTTCAGTGCTACTTGCTCGAAATCGTTGCGGCCAAAAGCTTGCGGCCCCTGGCGCGCCGACGTTTGATAACGTTTGCACCTGATTTGGAACGCATCCGCTTGCGGAAACCGTGTGTACGCTTGCGAGAAATTCTACTAGGCTGAAATGTACGTTTCATGGTCTTATCTACTCCCGTTTGACAACAAATATTGATTTTTGTGAAAAGAACTTTTAAGCATAATAGCTAAACTATGTCAAGAACGAAAAACATATGCAAGATTGAACCAATAAATTCAAGTGAAATTTCCCTTGCAATAAAAAAACGGCTCTGTTAATCTTTATCGTCAAGTTTTTCACCTTATTATTTTTAACTAAATTACTGATTTTATGTTGTTTTTTAGTTATCCACAGTTGTTTAAAACCTTGTGGATAAATCCATCGCCACCGTCTCCGTCCGGAAACAGGTGAGTGACAATCGATGCAGGTATGAGCAAACTCTGGGAAGACACCCTGACACACCTGGAACTGAACCTCAGTTCACAACACTTTTCTACCTGGATTAAACCGTTGAAGCTCGTCAAGATCGAGCAGGACATGGTTTACCTGGAAGTTCCCAACCGGTTTGTCCTCGACTGGGTTAAAGACAATTACAGCAAACTTATCCAGAAGATTCTAGAAGAACTCTCCGCGGTCAATTATCGACTGCAATTCAGTGTATCCGGTCAGGCCCGGGATGGTTTACCCAGGTCCAACGAGACTCCGGCACCCCCAGCCCTTCCCGTCAAAAACCAGCAAAAAGCGGTTAATAACGTTCATTCGGCAGATATCAACCTGAACCGCAAGTATACGTTTGAAGAGTTTGTTTCCGGTTCATCCAACCAGTTCGCCTATGCTGCAGCAATGGCGGTTGCCAACAATCCGGCGACAACCTACAACCCCCTTTTCATATATGGTGCTGTCGGACTCGGCAAAACCCACATGGTGAATGCAATTGGCAACGCCATATTGAAAAAGTCACCACAGATGCGGATATGTTACTACACGTCCGAAAAATTCATGAACGAGTTGATTAATTCCCTGCGTTATAATCGCATGGACGAATTCCGCAATAAATTCAGATCGATGGATGTTCTGTTGATCGACGATATCCAGTTTATTGCCGGCAAGGAGCGTACCCAGGAAGAGTTTTTCCACACATTCAACGCTCTTTACGAATCGCACAAACAAATTATCGTCACCTCGGATAAGTTTCCCAAAGACATTCCCGGATTAGAAGAAAGGCTTCGGTCCCGTTTCGAATGGGGACTGATTGCCGATATACAGCCGCCAGATGTCGAAACAAAGCTCGCGATTCTGAAGATGAAGGCCGAACAGAACAGTATCAAACTTACTGAAGAGGTGGCCCTGTTCCTTGCCAATTCGGTTTGCAGCAACGTTCGGGAACTGGAGGGTTACCTGATTAGAATCGGAGCTTATGCGAGCCTGACATCAACCCCGGTCTCACTTGAAATGGCACGGGAAGTTCTAAAAGATATTCTGGTTGAACGTAACAAGGAGTTGACTGTAGAGGAAATATTGAAAAGAGTCAGTAGTCATTTCAATATAAAAATATCCGATATAAAATCACCAAAGAGACTTAAGGCTGTAGTCCTGCCTAGACAAATAGCCATGTATATCTCGCGACAACTCACCTCGTCCTCTTACCCGGAAATAGGTGAACGGTTTGGCGGCAAAGACCACTCAACAATAATTCATGCCATTCGCAAGATAGAAAAGCTTATAGAAGAGGATTTTCAGTTACGTAGTACCATTGAAAATTTGAAAAAGGAACTGACACGTTGATAAGCTGTTCAAAACGGGAAGGTATAAACTGTGGACAAACGGGGTAGGGATAAAAAGGCTTGTTTATCCCCCGCTCCCAAACAGCTTGTCCCTGAAGTTATGATGTAGTTAACTTTATGGAATAATAGATTAAATAGAGTTTTACAGATATAAACAGGGCCTATTACTACTACTATATTTTAATTATTTATAGGTTTTATATTATTAAGAATAACCTGTGGATTGGGAGGACGTTATGAATTTCACCATTGAAAAAGAAGTTTTTCTCAAAGGATTAGCAAGGATTCAGGGAATTGTCGAAAAGCGTAATACCATCCCTGTTCTTTCCAACGTTCTTTTGGAAGGTAAGGATGGTGAACTGTGTTTGACCGCAACGGATCTGGAGGTTGGGATGCAATCAACCTATCCGGCGCAAATACGTAAACCGGGAAAAATAACCGTTTCCGCAAAAAAACTTTATGAAATTATCAAGGAGTTACCGGACAACGAGATCAGTTTTAATGCCAAGGATAACTGCTGGATTGAAGTGGAATGTGGTAAGGCACAATTCAATATTGTCGGACTTTCGGCAGATGAATTCCCCAATTTCCCCAAACCGGATAAAACCAATTTCATTTCTCTGGAAAGTTCTCTCTGCAAAGAAATGATAGAGAAAACCTTTTTCGCTATTTCCCAGGATGAAAGCAAATACAATCTGAATGGTATTTTCTGCCAGGTTCAAGAAGATACCAATCAGTTGCGTCTGGTTGCCACAGATGGCCATCGTCTCTCTATGATAGACAAAGCTATAGAGAAAAACGAGAGTGAGGAACTGACTCGTGGAGTGATACTGCCACGCAAAGGTATCCTCGAATTGAAGAAACTTGCCGACGAGGGTGTAGGAAATATTCAACTTGGCTTCATGGATAACAACGCCGTGGTCAGTAAGGACCAGACCGTTATTATCATGCGCCTGGTAGATGGTGAATTTCCCGATTACAGCAGGGTTATACCGAAAACCAATGAACAGCAGGCCTCAATCGCCGTCGACCCGTTCCTGCATGCTTTACGTCGTATGATTATTGTTTCAAGTGAAAAATCTCGCGGTGTAAAGATGAATCTAAAAGAAAATCTTCTGGAAGTGTCATCCTCCAACCCGGAACTGGGAGATGCGCGTGAAGAGTTGGATGTCGAATATCATGGACCGGAGCTTTCAGTTGGTTTCAATGCACGCTATCTGCTGGATATATTGCAGGTCCAGGACCAGGATCGAATCAATATTATCCTCAAAGACAATCTGTCGCCGGGACTGATCAAGCCAGTCGATGAAGATGGTTATCTAGCGGTAATCATGCCGATGCGACTCTAACAGGATAAAAAGAGAAAAAAGCCTTTAAATTACGAGGCTTTTTTCTTGATTGAGGAGTATGATTCTCGACAATCTGAAGTTGCGCTGCTATCGCAATCTGGTAAATGTGGATGTTTCGTGGAGTGGGCACTTCAACGTCATTTATGGACACAATGCCCAGGGCAAAACCAATCTTCTTGAAGCAATTTACCTGCTCGGTCACCTGAAGAGCTTTCGTGGAGCGCGCGGGCATGAATTGATAGAACATGCCGCCGAAACAGCCTGGGTCGGCGCACAGATCGAAAAAAACGCTGTGCAGCATCGGCTGGAAATAGGTTTGCAGAAAACCGGCCGAAATCCACGTGTTAATGGAAAAACGGTAAAAAAACTCAGTGATTTTCTCGGCTACCTACGAACCGTAATCTTCACACCTGAAGAATTGAACAGTGTGAAAGGTTTTCCGGCCGGTCGTCGGGCGCTGCTGGACCGGGCGATATTGCAGACTGATCCGGCTTACCTGGATCGGGTTCAGGAGTACGACCGGATTTTACGTCAACGCAACCAGCTTCTCAAACAGCAGGTTGGTGACGAACAACTGGCACCCTGGACAGAATCCCTGGTGCGTACCGGCAGCCGTATCCGCCATGACCGGTTGACTTATCTCGCAAGGTTTTTGCCGCAGCTTTGTCAGGCGTACCGAGAGATAACCGCCGGATCGGAGTCGGCAGGGCTAAAATATTCCGTCGAGGAAAACTCCATCGAGGCGTTGTCAGATTACTTGGTGGAGGCATTGCAAAGGTTGGCTCCACGGGAAAAGAAGCTGGGTTTGACGATGGCCGGGCCGCATCGAGACGATCTTGATTTTCTGGTTGAGGAAAGGTCTTTGCGCTCATTCGGCTCGCAGGGGCAACAGAGGACCTACCTGCTGGCTTTCAAAGCCGCCCAGGTCATGGACCTCGAAAAAGAGATGCAGGACCCGCCGGTGCTTCTGCTTGATGATCTGGCGAGTGAACTGGACCTGCGTCGCCAGGAAGGGTTTTTCAACTTTCTACTGCAACGCAGCGGGCAGATTTTTCTGACGTCGGCACAGCAAACCCTGTTGACGGACGCCGTACGACAGAAGGCAAGCTACTATAAAGTTGACCGGGGAATGGTCAGCGCGATATCCCCGGAACGAGGGTGATTATGACACAAGATTTGAAAAAAGATTACAGCGCGGACAGTATCAAGGTGCTCGAGGGCCTTTCAGCAGTCCGCAAGCGACCAGCCATGTACATCGGTTCAACTTCGATCCAGGGGTTGCACCACCTGGTTTACGAGGTGGTTGACAATTCCATTGATGAGGCCCTGGCCGGCCATTGTGACGAGGTCAAGGTCATCATTCACGTTGACAATTCCGTGACCGTGACAGATAACGGCCGCGGTATCCCGGTCGACATGCATAAGACCCAGAAGAAACCGGCTGCAGAGGTGGTTATGACCGTACTGCACGCCGGCGGCAAGTTCGACAGTGACAGTTACAAGGTTTCTGGTGGCCTGCACGGCGTCGGTGTTTCGGTCGTTAACGCCCTGTCGTGCCGCCTGGAGCTGGAGATCCGCCGAGACGGCAAAATTTACCGTCAGAATTATGAGCGCGGCGTACCGACCAGTGAACTCAAGGAAGATGGCAGCACCAAACGTCGTGGCACCAGGATTCTGTTCTGGCCGGATCCGGAAATTTTCGAAACAACGGATTTTTCCTTTGAGACATTGTCAACCCGTTTGCGTGAGCTGGCTTTTCTCAATGCCGGCGTCAAGATCGAAATTGTTGATGAACGCAGCGACAAGAGCCATCTGTTTCACTACGAAGGTGGCATAGTCTCTTTCGTAGAATACCTGAACCGGGCCAAAACCCCTGTACACCCGAAACCGATCCTGTTTACCGGTGCCAAGGAAGGGGTCGAAATCGAGATCGCCATTCAGTACAACGACGCCTATGACGAGAAGATATTTTCCTTTGCCAACAACATCAACACCCACGAAGGCGGCACCCACCTGAGTGGTTTCAAGGCGGCGCTGACGCGCACCATGAACACTTATGCCACGAATAACAATCTTCTGAAAAACATGAAAACCGCAATTTCCGGTGAAGATCTGCGCGAAGGAATGGCTGCGGTTGTCTCGGTCAAGGTTCCCGATCCGCAGTTCGAAGGACAGACCAAGACCAAGCTGGGCAATTCCGAGATCAAGGGGTATGTGGAAACGATAATGAATGAAAAGCTGGCGGAATTTCTCGAAGAGAACCCGCCAATTGCCCGCAAGATCCTTGAAAAAGGGATTGATGCAGCGCGGGCTCGAGAAGCCGCTCGTAAGGCGCGTGACTTGACGCGTCGCAAAGGCGCTCTGGACGGTCTGGCCCTGCCGGGCAAGCTGGCCGATTGCCAGGAAAAGGATCCGTCTCTGTGCGAACTCTACCTGGTCGAGGGCGACTCGGCCGGTGGCAGCGCCAAGCAGGGACGCGAACGGCGTTATCAGGCGATTCTGCCGCTCAAGGGCAAGATTCTCAACGTCGAAAAAGCCCGTTTTGACAAGATGATTACGTCCAACGAGATCCGGACCCTGATCACCGCGATGGGCACCAGTATTGGTAAGGAAGATTTCGACATTGCCAAGCTGCGCTATCATCGCATCATCATCATGACAGACGCCGATGTCGACGGCTCGCATATCCGCACCCTGTTGCTGACCTTCTTCTTCCGGCATATGCCGGAGTTGGTTGAGCGCGGCCATCTTTATATTGCCCAGCCGCCGCTCTACAAGGCCAAGCGGGGTAAACGCGAACTCTATCTCAAGGATGAGGCTGCGTTACAGGAATACCTGCTCGATGAAGGTGTCGAGGGTATGACAGTGCACCTGGAGAAGAGCGGCAAGGTGTTGCGCGGCAAACAGATCATACCGACCCTGCGCAACATCATCGAGTTCAACCAGCATTTTGACAAAATGGTGCTCAAGGGGGTCAACCCGGAAATCCTTGAGGTGTTTGTGCGCGGTAAACTGCAGAACGGTTTTGCCGACATGCTCGACCTCGAACCGTTGGCCGTCAAACTGCGCCAAGTCGAACCGGCTGCTGAGTTCCTGGTCCAGAACGACCCGCCGCGCATATTATACCAGCGCGGCAACCTGCGTTCCTACATCGACCAGAAAGTCCTCGAGAGCCTGTCGATGTACGAGTACAAACTGTTGCTCCAGGCGTACAAGCAGGTTGAAGACATCTGCCAGAACGGCAGCGCGTTTATCAGCCAGGAAGACAAGGATGCTGAGGAAGTGACCTCGCGTCAGGGGTTGCTAGAGTATTTTATCAACCGAGCCAAGAAGGGCCAGTATATCCAGCGCTACAAGGGTCTCGGCGAGATGAACCCGGAGCAACTCTGGGAGACGACCATGAACCCGGAGAAGCGGGTGCTGCTACAGGTCAAGATCGAGGATACCCTGGAAGCAGAGCAGATCTTTACCGTGCTGATGGGTGATCAGGTCGAGCCGCGCCGCGAGTTTATCGAAAAAAACGCTTTGAACGTGTCGAACTTGGATGTTTAAAAACAGGTGTGAGGTAAACGTAGATGCTCTCTGAACAGAACCGTATCACAGTCAACATTGAAGACGAAATGCGCAAGTCCTATATGGACTATGCGATGAGCGTCATCGTCGGCCGTGCCCTGCCGGACGTACGTGACGGTCTCAAGCCGGTCCATCGCCGGGTCCTGTTCGCCATGAACGAACTCAGTAACGACTATAACAAGCCGTACAAAAAGTCGGCTCGCGTCGTCGGCGACGTCATTGGTAAGTACCACCCACACGGCGACTCGGCCGTTTATGACACGATCGTCCGTATGGCCCAGGACTTCTCCATGCGTTATCCGCTGGTTGACGGCCAGGGCAACTTCGGCTCGATCGATGGCGACTCGGCTGCAGCGATGCGTTACACGGAAGTCCGCATGGACCGCCTGGCCCATGAGCTGCTCAACGACCTCGACAAGGAAACCGTCGATTTTGGCCCAAACTACGACGATTCCCTCGAAGAGCCTCTGGTTCTGCCTTGTAAGTTCCCGAACTTGCTGGTCAATGGTTCCGAAGGTATCGCGGTTGGTATGGCGACCAAGATTCCGCCCCACAACCTTGGCGAAGTAATCAACGGCCTGATCGCGATGATCGACGATCCGAAAATAGATGATGAAGCTTTACTGCAACAGATTCCCGGGCCAGACTTTCCGACCGCCGGGTTTATTCTCGGCCACGAAGGAATTCGCGAAGCCTACCGCACCGGGCGTGGCATCATCCAGATGCGTGCCAAGGTGATGGTCGAGCAGAACCGCAGAACCGGCCGCGAAAGCGTTGTGGTCAACGAGATTCCCTTCCAGGTCAATAAGGCCCGCCTGATCGAAAAGATCGCCGAACTGGTCAAGGACAAAAAGATCGAGGGAATTTCCGACCTGCGTGACGAATCGGATCGCGACGGCATGCGCATCGTCATCGAGTTGAAAAAAGACACGATTCCTCAGGTCATCATCAACCAGCTGTACAAGATGACACCTATGCAGTCCTCCTTCGGTATCATCATGCTGGCGATAGTTGGTGGCCAGCCGAAGGTTTTGGCGCTGCGCGAAGTGCTCGGTTACTTTATTGAGCACCGCAAAGAAATCGTGACCCGAAGGACCATTTTTGAGTTGAAAAAGGCTGAGGCGCGCGCCCATGTCCTCGAAGGTCTTAAAATAGCTCTCGATAATCTCGATGAAGTGATTCAGGTTATCAAGGGCAGCGTCAATCCGGCGGAAGCCAAAGACCGCCTGGTCGCCAGGTTTGGGTTGAGCGAAATTCAGGCCCAGGCAATTCTCGATATGCGCCTGCAACGCCTGACCGGTCTCGAACGTGACAAGATTATAGACGAATATAACCAGATCATGGCCCTGATCAAGCGACTCAAGGAGATTCTCGGTAGTGAGGTCGAGATTCTCGATATCATCAAGGGTGAACTGCTGGAAATTCGTGAGCGGTTTGGCAATCCTCGACGGACCGAGATCATCGCTATGGCCGCCGACCTCTCCATCGAGGACTTGATCGTCGAAGAGGATATGGTGGTCACGGTATCTCACTCAGGGTATATCAAACGCAACGCAGTCTCTCTCTACCGGGCCCAGCGGCGCGGCGGCAAGGGCGCAACCGGAATGCGGCCCAAAGAAGAGGATTTTGTCGAAAACCTCTTTATCGCCTCGACCCACAGCTATATCCTGACCTTTACCAGCAAAGGCAAGGTCTACTGGCTCAAGGTTCATGAAATCCCGCAAGGCGGCCGCGCTTCGCGCGGCAAGGCGATCGTCAACCTGCTCAACCTGCAGGACGATGAGAAGGTTATGACGATCCTGCCGGTCAAAGAGTTCGAAGAAGACAAGTTTATTATTACCGCAACCCGGAAAGGGACCGTCAAGAAGACCGACCTGATGGCCTATTCACACCCGCGCCAGGGCGGAATTATCGCCTTGACGATCGATGAAGGTGACAGCCTGATCGCTGCCCGCCTGACCGACGGCTCCATGGATATCCTGATGGCCAGCCGCAACGGCAAGTCGATCCGCTTCAACGAGTCCGATGCCAGACCGATGGGTCGCACCACCCGCGGGGTAAGGGGGATGATGCTTGAGGGCGATGACCGGATTATCGGTATGGAGGTGGTCTCTGATGCAACCGCATCCACCCTGGTTTCGGTGACCGAGACCGGTTACGGGAAACGCACCAGCCTCAATGAATACCGGGTCCAGAGCCGTGGTGGCAAAGGGATCATTACGATCAAGACCGGCGGTCGTAACGGTCAGGTCGTTGATGTTAAACTGGTGGATAACGAATCCGATCTGATGTTCATAACCGATCGCGGCAAGGTCTTGCGCACCCGGGTTAAGGCCTTGTCGATTATCGGTCGCAACACCATGGGTGTGCGCCTGATGGTCCTCGAAGCAGATGAGCGGATTGTCGCTGTAGCCAAACTGGCAGAGAAAGAAGATGACGAGGGAAATCCAGAAATTGAAGAAACGGCTCCTGATGGAGGAGCTCCAGCGCCAGGGGAAGGTGCCTAACAGGCGACTCTGGATTTATCTTGGTCTGGCACTGGCAGTTCTGGTTGCTGGCGGAGCTTACTGGTATCACGCAACTTTGCAGGCGCGGCTCGAAGAGACATTCCAGAACGGTATGGCCCTGCGTCAGTCGGGCCAGTACGCCGAGGCCGTTGAGCTGTTCAGCGGCCTGCACGACGATTATCCTTCTTTCGTCCGTGTCCCGCAGGCCCTCTTTCAGAAGGCTGAAATCCTGGACCTCTACCTGTTCCGCCACTCCGATGCGCTGCTGACCTACCTGTTGCTGGAACGGGATTACCCGGATGCCCCGGAGGTGGACCCGGCCAGGCGGCAGGTTGCGATTCTTTTCAAGTATCGTCTTGGTGACTGTGGTCAAGCGATTGCCGCTTACCAGAAGGTTCTCGACCTGCCCGGCCCTGACAATGACCGGCTGCAGTACGAGGTTGCCGACTGCTATTTCCGCTTGAATAATTTTGAGCAGGCCCGCATAGAGTTCGAAAACCTCCTGAATAACTATAATTCCAGCGGCCTGACAGCCGAAGTCCGGTACCGTGTCGCCATGACTTATGCCCTGGAAGGCAAGCAGCCTGAAGCCGCCGCAGCATACCGGCTGGTTATGCAGGACTGGCCCGAAAGCCCCTACGCGATCGAAGCCAGTTTCGGCCTGGCAACGGTGCTCGAGGAGCAGGAAGAGTTGCTCGAAGCACTGAAGATTCTTGAAGAACTGGATGGAATTTATCCAAAACAGGATATACTGGAGAGGAAAACCGAACAGGTGCGTGAGCGGATAGAAAAGAAAAAAAAGGCGGTCTAAGAACTGATCATGTTGAATATAGGTGTCATTGGAGCCGGAAGCTGGGGAACAACGCTGGCCAACGTGCTGGCGAAAAAAGGCTACCCAGTAATCCTCTGGGTATATGAAGCGGATCTCGCCGAGCGCATGGCGAAGACCCGCGTCAACGATCTTTACCTCGATGGATTCACCCTGTCGCCGAATCTGACCTTTACCAGCGAGCTGTCCGAGGCCGTAACCGGTCGTCAGTTGCTGCTCCTGGTCTCTCCTTCCCAGGTGATGCGGCAGGTCCTGAAGCAGTTGCAGCCGCACCTGGACGCAACCTGCCTGCTGGTTTCCGCAGCCAAGGGGATAGAAAACAATTCCTTGCAGCTCATGTCGGAAGTGCTCGAAGAAGTTCTGGGCGCCGAGGTCAAAACCCGTTGCGCCTTCCTGTCAGGGCCGTCCTTCGCCAAAGAGGTGGCCGCAGAGCAGCCGACGGCGGTGGCGGTGGCCGCAGACGACCTGGCTGTCGCGCATCGAATCCAGGAAATTTTCAGCACGGAGTACTTCCGGGTCTATACCAACCAGGACGTCGTCGGTGTTGAAATCGGCGGCGCCCTGAAGAATGTCATCGCCCTGGCTGCCGGTGTTGGCGACGGACTCGGGTTCAACCACAATGCCCGGGCGGCGCTGATTACCAGGGGGCTGGTGGAAATTGCCCGGCTCGGCATGGCCAAGGGTGGCGTTGAATCAACCTTTGCCGGGCTGGCCGGGATGGGCGACCTGGTATTGACCTGTACCGGTGACCTGTCACGTAACCGTACGGTTGGTATGGAGTTGGGGCGTGGTCGTAAGCTGGATGAAATCCTCAACCAGATGCGCATGGTGGCGGAGGGGGTCAAGACGACCCTGTCGGCTTACCAGTTGGCCAATAAGCTCGGGGTAAAAATGCCGATCACCGAACAGATGTACCAAATCCTCTATCAAGACAAAGATCCCAAGCTTGCCGCTATAGATCTGATGCGGCGCGCGCTGACCTCGGAAGACGAATGAAAGGATTGCCGCTGATGAAAAAGATATCTCTCCTGCTCCTGTTAAGTTTTTGCCTGGCCTCTCCGGCCTTTGCCTATAAATATGTCGTCATTGAAACCAATTATGGTGACATGACCGTTGAACTGAACGATGAGAAGGCACCGCAATCCGTGGCCAACTTCCTGACCTATGTCGATGCCCAGCATTACACGGATACGGTTTTTCACCGGGTCATCAAGGATTTCATGATCCAGGGGGGCAATTTTACCGTCGACATGACGCCGAAAAAGAACCGTGCACCAATCAAGAACGAGGCCGCCAACGGTTTGCGCAACCTGCGCGGCACCATCGCCATGGCCCGCACCGGGGTGGTCGACAGCGCCACCAGCCAGTTCTTTATCAACCTCAAGGACAACGGCTTCCTCGATCATAAAAACAGTTCGCCACAGGGCTATGGCTATGCGGTGTTCGGCAAGGTCGTCAAGGGGATGGATGTAGTCAACAAGATTGGCAGCTCTGCAACGCACAGCTTCCGCAGCTTTCGTGACGTGCCGGTGGAACCGGTTGTGATTCGCAGTATCAAACGCGTCAACCAGGAGTAGCCGGTCGCCGACAGATGACGACCAGGCAGCGAGGCAGGAATGACCACCGCTCGCGTTATGACCTACAACATACAGCACTGCCGGGGCAGCGACAATCAGGTCAATCCGGACCGGATCCTGAATGTGATTGCCGATGCCGCTCCCGATATCGTCGCTTTGCAGGAACTCGGCGCTGTACATCACGCAGATATTCTCCCCTACCTGGTGGAACGCAGTGGTCTGGACGCTTATCGTGACGCCGCCGGTGGTCCGCTGGCCTATCTCTCCTATTTCCCTCTCAAAGGGGTGCAAAACTTCGAACTCGGCCACGGTGGACAGTGTTTGCGCGCCGACGTCGAACTCGGTGGCAAGCGCCTGCACCTGCTCAACGTCTGTCTCGACAGTTTCCCGCGTTTCCGCAGTCACCAGGTGACGCAGCTGCTGGGACCTGACTTGCTTGGTAACCCGTCGCTGGTCTGCCCTGCCCTGATCCTCGGAGATTTTGCCGATTATATCTGGGGCGCCGGGAATCTGGAGCTGGCCTCGGTCCTGCGCCGAACCCGCTGGCCTCTCTGGCGCGGCACCTACCCGTCACGTTTGCCGATTTTTGGCCGCGATCGCGCTTATCTGCGCGGCGCGGTCAGAATTCTCGATGCCACGATCAACCGCAGCTTCCTGGCCCGGAAGGCGTCCCGGCACCTGCCGTTGACACTGACGGTACAGATCACGGACACCAGGCGCTCCGTCAAGCTGCGTCGTTTGCCTGCCCGTCGCATGGAAGCGGCCCCCGGCTAGCGGTCGATTCCTTGCCGAAGCCTTCTGTGGAAAAGTCTGTGGACAAGGTTGATAACTCAACAACAAACCGGCCAAATCGAACCTGTTGAATGACGAAAACACGCATTTCACCTGCCCATGCCCTGAAGACTCTCGATCTTCTTGAAGCGACCTATCCGGAAGCCCATTGTGCCTTGACGCACGATAATTCCTGGCAACTTCTGGTTGCGACGATCCTGTCCGCCCAGTGCACGGATGTACGGGTCAACCAGGTGACGCCAGAGCTGTTTCGACGGTATCCCGACCCACACAGCATGGCGACTGCCGACCAGACAGAGATCGAAGCATTGGTCCGTTCAACCGGGTTTTTCCGCAACAAGGCGAAAAACCTGATTGGATGTGCGCAGGCGTTGGTCCGTTGTCATGACGCTGAAGTGCCGAAGCAGATGCCGGGACTGGTGTCTTTGCCGGGCGTTGGGCGCAAGACGGCCAACGTGATCCTCGGCAACGCCTTCGGTGTACCGGGGATGGTTGTGGATACTCACGTGGGGAGAATTGCCCGGCGGCTTGGTTGGGCCACAGGAAAAGAGGCTGAAAAAATCGAGAAAGAGCTCTGTGCCCTGCTCCCTGCAGGGCGCTGGACCCAGGCCGCTCATGTCTTGATTTTTCACGGCCGGCAGTGCTGCCGGGCTCAGACCGCCTGGTGTTCAAGGTGTCCGGTTGTGGGTCGTTGCCCGCAGTTTGGGGTTGGTCGGCAGAAGTAGCCATTTTATCTGGCTATTACAGTTAAAAACGAAATCTAAAATAGAAACCAAAACCCGGGGGTCGCGCCCCCCGACCGCGCCTTACTCTTTTGCAGGCCCAAAAGAGTAAGCAGAAAAGGGCCTGCGCTGCGCTGGGCATGTCTGGTTCGTCAAGGCAGCAACATCAATTGAGGAAGTTCAAACCGATCAAGAGTCTGCACTTCCCCCGCAGGACCCGAGGCTCTTG
>Ga0316195_10000219_pt1 | contig 20882 bp, 20 predicted proteins | sample Phised1_MG_FD_204937 | JGI IMG/M metagenome (GOLD analysis project Ga0316195, IMG submission 204937) | Coastal sediment microbial communities from Maine, United States - Phippsburg sediment 1 | ecosystem: Environmental > Aquatic > Marine > Coastal > Sediment | place: USA: Maine | collected...
GCCGAAGGAGGACATGGAGATCATTCGCGCCCGGCTGAAGGTGGCCGAGGCGCTCGCCAAGGAGATGGAACATGGCAAAGCGCGTCATTGAAGGTGCCGAAAGTGAAACCGGCTCGGGCAACGTATTTGCCGATCTGGGTCTGCCCGAGGCCGAGAAACTCAAGATCAAATCGGGCTTGGTAATCGAAATCACTCGGGCCATTCGCAAGCTCGGCCTGACGCAGGAAGAAGCCGGCCACCGCATGGGCATCCCTCAGCCCAAGGTGTCCGCGATGCTGCGAGGAGACTTTGCCAACCTGTCCGAGCGGAAGTTGATGGATTGCCTGAACCGCCTGGGCTACGACATCGAGATCAAGGTCAAGCCCACTCGGCGACCGGTGGGCCACCTGACGCTCGCAATTGCGTGAAGCTTGAGCGACTGCTGTGGTCAGACGCGCCGCCGGACGAACCCACTGCGATCTTTGAGAGCACACACAGCGTCATGCCGCGGAGTAACGCCACCGCGCTCGCCTCAGGTCAAGCCTATGTGATGGACAAGCTTCGATCACTCGGCGCGCCGGCACCACGCTTTGGTGAACCAGGGGCGGATTACATTGCGCGGCTGAAAGATAGCCATTGGCTTCGACCCGTCCGGCACCCTGGCAACCTTGCCTTCACATTCGATTTGGCCCGGCTGGCAAGGCCGACATCGAGGAAGGCTTGACACTCGCCGCAACCGTGGGAGCATCGACTAAGCCCAGGGCCAAAATACCCATGAACGGACCGGACATCGCCGACGGGAAAAACGCCCTTGGCACTCGTTTCGAGCGCGTAGGGCTCGCGATCGCTCTTCCACTGCCCGCCAGGGCGCCGGCCATGCAAGCGGCAGCAAGAAACCTCCTCGACACCGTGACCGTGCACAGGTAACTGCAGGCTCCCGGCTGAGGCTTCGGTGAACAGGCCCGCGGCGGCAAGCCGGGGCACGCCAACCTGCTCCCGCCTCCATTTCACGGTTCGCTACGCAGCTTTGCAGATTTTTTTCGCGTGCCGGCCCTCTCTCGATCCAGCCGCGCGTGATGACCCTTGACGGACGCTTCCGTTTCAGTGGCCCAGGACCGGACGGTCTGCTGGAGCGCCGCGCGAAAGGCATGCGCCGCGCGTGAGAGCGGCCGGGTTTCATGCACGACCAGCTGGGCCGCGATGCGCGTGCTGGGTTCGAACGGCAGCATGCGAATCGGCATATGCGCGAACTGGCGCGGGGAGAACGGATCGACAACCGCACAGCCGGCGCCGGAAGCTACCAGGGCGCAGGCGAGCGCGGACGGGCCGACTTCGACGGCCACTTCGCGTCGAACGCCGCGCTTGCGAAATGCATCGTCGACCAAGGCGCCGAGCGGGATCGAGCGGCTGAAGGAAATCAGGCGCTGGCCCTGAAGGTCCTCAGGCGAGATGCTGGGGTACTCCGCCAGCGGGTCGCTGGCATGCACCACGCAAACCAGGGCCGCATCCCAGACGGTCGTCGTCTTCGCACCCCAGACGTCGTTCGAAGACATGACGAGCGCGAGGTCAGCCATGCCGGCCCGCACGCTGTCCACGGAGTCCGCATTCAGCAGCGTGTCCACCACGATACGGACGTTGGGGTGGCGTGCGCCGAACGCCTGGAGGGCCGCCGGCATGAGGCTGGTGGCCAGTGCCGGCGTGACGGCGATGCGGACGCTGCCGGCGCTGCCCACGCGCACGTCATTCATCAGGGCTTCGAGCCGAACGACGGTCTGGACGATCCGGTCCAGGTCGGGCAATAGCGCAAGCGCCTCGGACGTGGGCGCCAGGCGGCCCTGCTCTCGCCGGAACAGCGGAAAGCTCGCTACCTCGGCAGCCTGCTTGAGTGTGGAGCTGACCGCAGGTTGAGAGACACCCAGGAATCGAGCCGCATCGGTGAGGGATCCGGTGCGGATGACCGCTCGAATGACTTCGATCTGCCGAAGGCTGAAACTCATCTCGATTCACCTCTGATGACGCTGAAGGGACGCCGAAAGTATAAGCATGAATTAAGAAGATATAGAGCAAATTAGGATTGACCTTATGTCTGGCGACTTCCAGAATCAGGCCGTCAAACAGGAGGCTTCACCCCATGCTCACCCGAAGAAACTTGGCCGCGCTACTCATCGCAGGAAGCGCAAGCCTTCTTTCGGGCAATGCCGCCGCTGAGGCGTGGCCGGTGCGGCCCGTGAAGGTCATCGTTCCTTTTCCCGCGGGTGGCGTTCCTGACCTGCTGGCGCGCGTTCTCGGCGAGAAGCTGGCGGCTCGTTTCGGCCAGCCGTTTGTCGTGGAGAACCGCAGCGGAGCCGGTGGGAACATCGGAACCGAGTTCGCGGCAAAGGCTTCCCCGGATGGGCATGTGCTCCTCATCAACGCGTCGGGGCCGATGGTCATCAATCCCTCGCTGTACCCGACGCTGCCCTTCGATCCAGGCAAGGACTTCGCGCCGATCTCATTGCTGGCGACGGTGCCCAACGTCCTGGTCGTCAGCAGGAAGTTCCCTGCCGGCGATGTCAAAGGGTTCATTGCCCATGCGAAGAAGCATCCCGGACACGTCACGTACGGATCCATCGGCAACGGCAGTTCCCAGCATCTGGCGGCCACGCAATTCGAGACGGCGACCGGCATTCGGATGACGCACGTTCCGTATCGGGCGGCAAACCAGGCGGTTGCGGATCTCGTGGGCGGCCAGATCGATTCGATGTACCAGCTGGTGCCCAACATCCTCGCCCAGATCCACTCGGGTCACGTCCGCGCGCTCGCGGTGACGACCCGTGAGCGATCCGCCGTGCTGCCTGCCGTGCCGACGATGGCCGAGCTCGGCGTGAAGGACTACGACTCCGAAGGATGGTTCGGCATGTTCGCGCCGCACAAGACGCCTCCCGAGGTCGTGAAGCAGCTCAACGAGGCGGTTCGCGAGGTGCTGGCGGACTCGACGGTTCGCAAGAACCTGCTGGACAAGGGGCTCGTGCCGCAAACCAACTCACCGGAGGAATTCGGCACATTCATCGAACGCGAGACGGTCCGCTGGCGCAGGACCGTACAGGAATCAGGAGCCAAGATTGACTAGCCACTACAAGGAATACGAGCACGTCAAGCTGCACGTCGATGACGATGTGCTGCGAATCACCCTGAGCTGGATCGAGCACCACAACGCGCTGTCCATGCAGATGCGTGCCGAACTGCTCGAATCCGTGCTCGCCGCCGAAGCAGACCCCCGTGTGAGGGCGCTCGTGATCACGGGGGAGGGCGCGAAATCGTTCTCGGCCGGAACCAACATTCCGGAGCTGTCCGAGCGGACGCTGTACAGCGAACTCGGGCGCGCCTCCGAACTGCGAAAGATCCTGCCCACGACGATCGAGCGCCTCGCGAAACCGACCGTGGCGGCAATCAACGGCTACTGCTTCGGGGGCGGCCTGGAGCTCATTCTCGGTTGCACCGTGCGTATCGCGAGCTCGAATGCCCGGCTGGCACTTCCCGAAATCAAACTGGGCCAGATTCCCGGCAGCGGCGGCACGCAGCGCCTCTACCGCCTGGTGGGCCTGGGGTGGGCCATGCAGATGGTCCTCACCGGCGAGCCGGTCAGCGCGCAGCAGGCCGAGCGGATCGGCCTTGTCACGGAAGTGCTGCCGCAAGACGGACTGATGCCCCGGGCCCAGGAGATCGCCCGCCTGCTCGGCTCGCGATCGCCGGTCGCCTTTGCGGCGGGGCGCGACGCCGTACTCAAGTCGACCGAAAGCGATCTGCTGAGCGGCATCGACTACGAGAAGAAGCTCTACGCGATCTGCATGGCGACGCAGGACAGCCGGATCGGCCTCCAGGCGTATGCCGACAAAACCACCCCCGCCTACACCGGAAAGTGAAGGCCATGAGAGCGGAAGATATTTCCATGACAGCTGAGAACATATCGATCGACAAGAAGGACGGCTACTACGTCGCGGTCAACCCGCAGGACATGCGAGCCGACATCGTCCTCGATCGCCCCCCGTACAACGTCGTTTCCATGGCGCAGCGCGACCAGCTGCGCGAGACATTCGAGGCGCTCGACCGCGATGAGCGCGTGCGCGTGATCGTCGTTCGCGCCACCGGCAGCCATTTTTCGAGCGGTGGCGACATCAAGGGCTTCCTCGAGGCGTCGCCCGAGCACGTCTCGAAGCTCGCCTGGAACATCGCCGCGCCGGCTCGTTGCGGGAAGCCGGTCGTCGCTGCCAACCGCGGCTACTGCTTCGGCGTGGGGTTCGAATTCTCCCTGGCCTGCGATTTCCGCATCGCATCCGAGACCACGCGATATGCCCTTCCCGAGCAGAAGCTGGGGCAGATCCCGGGATCCGGTGGTTCGGCGCGGCTGCAGAAGATGATCGGTATCGGGCGGACGAAAGATGTCGTCATGCGATCGCGCCGCATCTCGGGACGCCAGGCCTTCGACTGGGGCATCGCGGTGGACTGCGTGGCGGACGACCAGCTCGAAGCCGCGACCGATGCGCTGGTGAAAGAGCTTTGCGCGTTCTCGCCGCTCGCCCAGCGGACGGCGAAGAAGCTGCTGAACGACACGGAAGACGCCTCGCTCTCCACGGCGATCGAGCTCGAGGGCCATTGCTACAGCCGCCTGCGCTCGAGCGATGACTTCCGGGAGGGCGTGGAGGCGTTCCACAGCAAGCGCGACCCCGAGTTCAAAGGCAGCTGAATGCCGCTGCCACTTTTCCCATCCGCAATCCATCAACCCAAGGAGCTGGTTTCCATGCAGATCGAGAAGTACGCAAGAGGACGGGTCACCGCCGTACTCGCAGGGATGTTCACCGCCCTGGTCATCGGTGTGTTCGCTACCACCCCGGCGCAGGCGTCGGAACGGATCAAACTGAAGATGGGCTGGGTCCAGGGCACGCCCGCGACGGCCTTGTTCGTTGCGCAGGAAAAGGGATTCTTCGAAGCGGAGAAAATCGATGCGGAGCTGATCCCCTTCGCGTCGGGGCCACAAAACATCACCGCTATCGCTGCGAAGGAGATCGACTTCGGCGCGTCCGCTACGGTTCCTTACCTGAACTACGTGAGTCGCGGCCGCTCGAAATCCCAGGAGATCATCGCGATCACCTCGCTGTTCAGCAATGGCAGCGAGGACTTCCTGAGCAGCGGCTATGTGAAGTCCGATCGCGTCCTTCCGTCCGGGTTCTTCGTCGTTCGGGAGGATTCGGACATCCGCACCATCAAGGACCTGAAGGGCAAGAAGATCGCAGCCGGCAATGGGCTCGGAACAAGCCCGGAGCTGTACACGAGGCGCATCCTGCTGGAGAACGGCCTCACGCCCAAGGACATGACCTACACCACCCTCGGGTTCGAGATGATGCCGGGCGCGGTCGGCTCCCGTACTGTCGATGGCGCCTTCGTCTGGGAGCCGTTCTATTCGATCGCGCGCAGCAAGTACAAGCTGCGGACGCTGTACACCGACACCGACGTGGAGAAGCTGCTTTCGCCGAAGAGCGACAAGCCCTGGGGCGCCGGCGGCATCATGATTCTCGCGTCGCGCGACTACGCAGAAGCCAAGCGGGACGCCGTCGTCCGCTTCCTGCGCGCCTACAAGCGAGCCCTGAACTGGACGTGGAAGAACATGGATGAAGCCAAGCTCATCACGGCCAAGTTCGCGAAGTACGACGCGGACGTCGCGAAGGCGATGGTGCTCACGCCGGGACCCAGGGACGGCAAGGTCCCGATGGATTCGATGCGCAAGATCCAGAGCCTCATGATCGAAACCGGCGTGCTCAAGCAGGAAGTGCCGGGATGGCCCGAGCGCTACGTCGACTATCAGTACCTGGATGCTGCAGTCGTCGAATAGGCCGGCGCGCCGCGCCCCGCACCCCCTCGCAACTCAAATGAACAGACAGAGGTATTGATGGCATCGCCCATGTTGATGCACACGAAGGCCGCTGCCCAGGACGCCGGCCTTTGGACCCGCGAGACGATGGGAGAGCGGATCAGCTCCCTCGCGAAGCAGTATCCGTCGCTCGTGGCGTACGTCGATGGTGACAGCCGCATCACCTGGGCGGACGTTGACGCGATGAGCCTGTCGCTGGCCCGGGCGCTTCTGTCGCTGGAGCTGCGCAAGGACGAGATCGTCTTTGCGCAGATCCCCAATAGCAACATCGCGATCGTGATCCGCTATGCGCTGCAGCGCGCCGGCCTGATCGGCACGCTCATCCCGATGCAATGGCGGGAACGCGAGGTGGCCAGGGCCGTGGAGCGGGCCAGGCCGGCCGCCTGCATCGTGGCCGATGGCTTCAAGGGCGCTGACCTGATCTCGATCCACGAAGCCTGCAGGGAACGGACGGCAGGACTGCGGGAGATCCTGACCGTGGGGGCGTCCGCGCGCACCGGCTACGTCCGGGTGGAAACGCTCCTGGACCAGCAGGCCGGTCCCTCTGCTTCAGTGCCGCTGCCGGGATTCGCATCCGACGAGGTGTCCTGGCTGCTGACCTCGAGCGGCAGCACCGGCCTGCCGAAGCTGGTGGAATGGCAGGGGGCCGCGCAGCTGCTGACGTCACGCGTGGGCGTGGAAGACATGCAACTCGAGCCGAGCGACGTCATCGGCGTATTCGCGCCGCTCAGCGGCTATGCGGGGCTCTACGCCAGCGTATGGGGGCTCTCGTGCCCGGTCCGCACGGTGCTCGCCGATGAATTCCGGCCGGAGCGGCTGCTCGCCACGATCGAGTCGGAGCGCATCACGATCGTCAGCACCGTGCCTCCAGTCCTGGTCAAGCTGACCGACGTGGAGCTGGCGGGACGGTTCGATCTGTCGTCGTTGCGGGCAATCCGGGTCGGAACTGCCCAGCTGACCCCCGGTGTCCGGGAAAAAGTAGAGCGGATCTTCGGATGCCCGGTGCTTGCTGCGGCCGGCAGCATGGAAACCGGGGTCTTTGCCGAGTGCCGGCCCGGTGACCCCCGGGAACGAAGGCTGTCCCAGGGAGTCGGCCTGCCGCCGACCGGCATCACCTGCCGCGTGATCGACGACGACGGTCGCGAAGTGGCCCGCGGCCAGAAGGGCGAGCTGATCGTCCGAAGCGCGCTGGGCGCCTCAGGTTATTACGGTGACGAAGAGGGCAGCCGAAAGGCCTGGTCGGGCCCGGGCGGTGTCGGCTGGTACCACACCGGAGACCTTGCGGTGTTCGCGGAGGACGGCACGCTCACGTTGCTGGGCCGCAAGAAGGACATCATCAATCGCGGGGGCAACAAGATCCTGCCTCTCGAGGTGGAGCGGGCAGTGATGCAGCACCCTGCCGTGCTCAACGTGGCCGTCGTAGGGGTTGTCGACGAAGTGATGGGCGAAGTGCCCTGCGCTTATGTGGTGAGCCGGTGGGGGCAGGAGACTTCGACAGACGACCTTCAAGACCACCTGCGGCGCTGCGGGCTCGCAACGTACAAGGTGCCCCGGCACTTCCTGTTCGTCGATGAACTGCCGCTGCTCGGCAACGGCAAGGTCGACCGCGAACAGCTTAGGGAGGGCTTTCGCCCGGTCACCGCAGGGGGCCAGGCCGGATAAGGCCAGGGCATTTCGACATCGGACACCCAAGGAGTAGACAGATGACAGCAGTGATGAACCAGCCGATGGCTGGCGACCTCGAGACCCGCTTCGCCCATGCTCGCAAGCCCGATCCGATTGCAGCCAGTGAAACGACTTCGTCCGGTATTTCGATCGACGGGGTGTCGATGGTGTTTCCGGGTGCGGGCAACGCGCCGGCCGCTGTCGCGCTCGAGAACGTTTCTTTCGAGGCGGCAAGCGGCCAGTTCTGCGTCCTTCTGGGGCCGAGCGGTTGCGGCAAATCGACCCTCCTGCAGATGGTCGCCGGCCTGGCGCGGCCGACCAGCGGGACGGTGTCCGTCAACGGCCGGGTGGTGAACGGACCGGGCATGGACAGGACCCTGGTGTTCCAGGAGTACGGCCTGTTTCCCTGGCTGAACGTCCTCGAGAACGTGATGTTCGGCCTTGCCAACAAGGGGATCGCGAAAGAGGAAAGCCGGGTCATCGCGCAGCGATGGATCCAGGTGGTCCACCTGGATGGAAGCGAGGGCAAGTACCCGCACCAGTTGTCCGGTGGGATGCGTCAACGCGTGGCGATCGCGAGGGCGCTGGCCGTCGAGCCGAGGACGCTGCTGATGGACGAGCCGTTCGGGGCACTCGACCAGTTCACCCGGATCAGCATGCAGAAACAGATTGCCGAGATCTGGACCATGACCCGCAAGACCATCCTCTTCGTGACGCACAGCATCGACGAGGCGCTGCTGCTGGGCGACCGGATCATCGCTTTGACCCCGTCGCCGGGTCGGGTGCGAGCGATCATCGACCTGCCGGGGGAGAGGCCGCGAACCCAGCAGGACTTGATCAACAAGCGTGAATACATCGACATCAAACGGGACCTGATCGAGATGTTCGAGACGCCTGCTGAATACCAGTAGCGAAAACCATCGATCGTGGAACAGGAAGAGCAGTCATGAGCAACCAATCCCCCGCCATCCCGGCGCCCGTCGCGACGCCCGCCGAGCCGGCCGCGAAGGCCCGCAGGACATCATTCTTCGAGCACATCGATCGCTACGTGGTCATCTTGCTTCTGCTGGTGATCTGGCAGGCCTGCGTCGACAGCGGCGTGCTGTTGCGGGATTTCCTGCCATCCCCTGCCGACATCGCGCAGGCCTTCTACAACTTCACCTTCGTCGACCGGTCGATCTGGGAGAACTTCGCCGCGAGCGCGAAGCGACTCCTGTGGGGCATCGGCCTGAGCATCCTGGTTGCACTGCCGCTCGGCGTTGCAATGGGGTGGTCCAGGCGCTTTTATCGCTGGGTGTCCATGCTGGTCGAACTGACACGGCCGATTCCGCCCATCGCGATGATTCCGGTCGGCATCTTCTACCTGGGCATTGGCGACGCCTCCAAGATATTCATCATCTGGCTGGCCTGCTTCTTTCCGTTGCTGCTGAACACGATCACCGGAGTTCGTGGCATCGACCCGGTCCTGATCAAGGCCGCGCGCACGCTAGGCACACCGATGCCGAGGATGCTGCTGCGCGTGGCATTGCCGTCGGCCCTGCCCAACATCCTGACCGGCCTGCGGGTCAGCGTCGGCATCGGCCTGATGGTGCTGGTGGCCGCCGAGATGGTGGCGGCCACGAGCGGGCTCGGGTTCTTCATTCTCCAGTCGGAGATGAACTGGAAGCTGGACGACATGTACGCCGGGATCGCCATGATCTCGATGGCCGGCTTCCTGGTGAACGCGATGCTGCTCAGGCTCGAGCGGCGCCTGACGCCATGGCACCAGGGAAACCGCTGAACCCCGTGAACACACTCGAAGGAATGGAGAGTAGGACGATGTTCATTCGAAATGCGTGGTACGTCGCCGCCTGGGGTGACGAGATCCAGGACGGCCAGATTCTCGCGCGCCGGATTTGCAACGACCCGCTGGTGCTGTTTCGCGCCGGCGATGGCCTGGTCGCCGCACTGGAGGATCGATGCTGTCACCGGGCGGCCCCTTTGCGGTTTGGACGTGTCACGGAGGGCTGCCTCCAGTGCGGCTACCACGGGCTGACGTTCGACCGTCACGGCAAGTGCGTCCGGATCCCGGCCCAGGACCTGATTCCCGAGCGTGCCTGCGTGCGCAGCTATCCGACCGTGGAACGGGATGCGCTCGTGTGGATCTGGATGGGCGACGCGAACAAGGCCGACGAGAGCACGATTCCCAGCTTCCCGTATCACAACGACGAGGCCAATTGGCCGCACCGCCACCAGGTGATCCATGTGAAGGCGAACAACATGCTGTTGGTCGACAACCTGATGGACCTCACTCATATCGGCTTCGTGCATGGACGCACGATCGGCGGAAACGAGGAGATGCATGCCCGCGCGCAGACGAAGGTCACCCGCGCCGAGTCCGGCCTGAGCTTCATCCGCTGGATGCTCGATTCGGAACCGCCGACGACCTACAGAAGGCTCTACGATTTCGAGGGAACGGTCGACCGGTGGCAGGAGTTCGAGTTCGTGCCGCCGTCGAACATCATCCAGTGGAGCGGGGCCATGAAGAGCGGTCGTGGCGCCACGGAGAACCGGAACCAGGACAACACTTTCAGCTTCCGGATATTCCACGGGCTCACGCCCGAAACCGAGAGCTCCTGCTATTACTTCTGGTCGGGATGCAACGGTTACGAGCCGGACGACCCGGCAGCCACCGAGATGCTTTTCTCGGAACTGGCGCGCACCTTCGCGGAGGACAAGGACATCGTCGAGGGCCAGCAGGAACGCCTGACGGAGCGCGGCGAGCAGGGGCTCGTCGCAGTGGCGTCGGATGCCGCGCGGCTTCACATGCGGCGGATCGAACAGCGTCTTCTCGCCGAAGAAGCCGTGAACAACCAGGTAAGGAGCACGACATGAACGATGCAGGACGACTGGCCGGCCGCGTGGCCATCGTGACCGGCGCTGCCCAGGGGATCGGCGCAGAGTATGCCAAGGCACTCGCGGCGGAAGGGGCCGCTCTCGTGGTGATGGATGTGCTCGATACCGGACCGGTTTGTCAGGACATCGTGGCCGCCGGCGGTCGCGCGATAGCGCTGAAAGGAGACGTCACCAGTTCGGATTCCATGGACGAGGTCGTTGCGAAGACGATCGAGGCCTTCGGCACCGTGGACATCCTCGTCAACAACGCTGCGTTGTTCGGAAACCTCGCAATGAAGCCATTCGAGGAGATCACATCCGACGAATGGGATCGCGTCATGGCGGTCAACGTCCGCGGCGTCTTCGAGGCCAGCAAGGCCGTCGTTCCGGAGATGCGCCGCCGCAAGTACGGCAAGATCATCAACATTGCATCCGGCACGGTCCTGAGGGGGCTGCCGCTGATGACGCACTACGTCACGTCGAAAGGCGCGATCGTTGCGATGTCCCGTTGCCTTGCCCGCGAACTGGGAGGGGACGGCATTCGCGTCAACACCCTGGCCCCCGGGCTCGTCCTGAGCGAAAACGTCGTCAGCAACCCGGCCTGGCAGGGCGCGGTAAGCGCCAACATCGTCGCGAGCCGGTCCATCCGTCGCGACCAGCTGCCGTCCGACCTCGTCGGCTCGCTGGTCTACCTGTGCTGCGCCGACAGTGACTTCGTCACCGGCCAGATGATCGTCGTCGACGGCGGCTCGATGATGCACTGATGCATCCGAAGACGATCGCGAACTGCGTACACGACTGGAGTTCCCTTTCATGAGTTCACACACGGCCCTTCTCCACATCGATGGAGCATGGCGGGAAGCTTCCGGCGGTGACCGGGGCCGCAGCCTCAACCCGGCGACGGGAGAAACGATCGGCGGCTACGCCGATGGCGGCGTCGCCGATGCGCAAGCAGGCATCGAGGCGGCCCGGGTCGCCTTCGAGGCTCCTGACTGGAGCCACAGCCCGCGGCTTCGACAGTCGGTGATGTTGGGCTGGGCTGACCGCCTGATGGCGCGCGCCGAGGAGATCGCAGTCCTGCTGTCGACCGAAAACGGCAAGGTGATCGGGCAGGCACGGGCCGAAGTCCAGGCCGGCGCGAGCGATATCCGGTTCTATGCCGGGCTCGCCCGATACACCCCCGGCCATGTGCTGGAGACCGAGCCTGGGGCGTTCTCGACTCTGCTGCGCGAGCCCGCGGGCGTGGCGGCGCTCGTCATTCCGTGGAACGCCCCGATCAAGCTGTTGACACGGGCACTCAGCCCGGCGCTGGCGGCTGGCTGCACGGTGGTCATCAAGGCCGCGCCGCAGGCGGCGCAGACGATCGGCGCGGTCATTCGCGAGCTCACCAGCGTACCCGGCCTGCCACCGGGTGTCGTCAACCTGCTCACCGAAAGCGGCAGCGACATTTCCAGGACGCTGGTCGAATCGGACCAGGTCGATGTCCTGTCCTTCACCGGCTCGAGCGCAACCGGTGCGGCGATCGTGGCCGCCAGTGCCCGAACGATGAAGAAGCTGTCGCTGGAACTGGGTGGCAAAGCCTCCTGTCTTGTATTCGAAGATGCGGAGATCGACCCGGTGGCGCGAGCGATCGCCGCGGCGGCGACGATCATCTCAGGGCAGCAGTGCACGGCGGCGCGCCGGGTTCTCGTCCACAGGTCGCGACTGGAGGAGATGAAAGCTGCACTCCGGGGCGCATTGCAGGCGATCGTCGTGGGTCCGGGACTGGAGCCACGGTCGCAGATGGGCCCGCTGATCGACGAGTCGGCGCTTCGGCGGTACCGCAGCCGCGTCAACGATGCGCTCGAAGCCTGCGACGAAGTGGTCCTGGAAGGTGGCCGTGTGGATGGGCCGGGGTTTTTCGTGGCGCCGACGCTCGTCGCCCATGCGGATTCCGCGGCCTTCTTCTGCCAGGAGGAAATCTTCGGGCCGTTCGTCGTGCTGGAGGCGTTCGATGACGAGCGCGAGGCGGTTGCTCGCGCCAATCATTCGGAATTCGGACTCGCGGCCAGCGTCTGGACACGCGATGGCGCGCGCGCCATGCGGGTTGCCCGCGCGCTGCGCAACGGCACGGTGTGGATCAACGACCACAACAAGTTGTTCACCGAGGCCGAGACCGGAGGGTATCGACGCAGCGGCATGGGCCGACTGCACGGTGCGGAGGCGATGAACGAGTTCATGGAAACCAAGCACATTTGCCAGAGTGTTGGTGTCCTCTAGGGGCACGCGTTGCATCACCTGCTGGCGCAGGTTGGAGATTCCGGATGTGGAAGAAGGTTTGTTCGCTGGATGAATTGCGCGAGGGCGAACCGCTCGGCGTGGAGATCGATGCGAAGCGGATCGGTCTCTTCCTGGTCAATGGCCAATGTCACGCGATCGGGGACATCTGTCCGCACGAGTACGCGCTGCTCTCCGACGGCTACCAGGAACAGGGCGTCGTCGAATGCCCGCTGCACCAGGCCCGCTTCGAGATTGCGACCGGCAAGTGCCTCGGCCTCCCCGCCGAACGGGACGTTCCTGTCTTCGAGGTGAGTGTCGAGGGCGGCGACGTGCTAGTCAAATTCGGCTAGGACTGAGCTGCGATGCAGTCCGACCGGTACGACCTGTTGATCGTCGGCGCGGGGCACGCGGGGTTGCGTGCCGCCCAGGCGGCCCGGAAGGCCGCCTGCGGGATTTCGATCGGCATGATCGGGGCCGAGCCGCATCTTCCCTACCAGAGACCGCCGCTGTCCAAGGGCGGGCTCGTCGATCCGCAGCAGCGGGCACGAAGCCAGCTTGCGCCTGATAGCTTCTTCGCCGAACAGCGCATCACGATTCTGCTCGGCACGCCCGTCGCGCGCATCGATGCGGCGGCACGGACGGTCGAGATGGACTCGGGAAGGCGGGTCGGCTACGGGCAGTTGGTGCTGGCGACGGGGTCGCGCGCCCGGGCGCTGGCCGGCCTCGAAGGTTCGGGCCATGTGCTGCGCACACTCGATGATGCGGTTGCCGTTGGGGAACGCTTGCGACCCGGCAAGCGCCTGGCGGTGATCGGGGGTGGATTCATCGGCCTCGAATTGGCTGCGACAGCGACGAAGGCGGGCTGCGACGTCACAGTGTACGAGGGGGCGCCGCAGGTGCTCGCACGGCTGTTGCCGGGCCACGTGGCCGAGCCAGTTGCCCGGTTTCATCGCGAGCGCGGGGTCGAGATCCTCACTGATTGCCGCATTGCCGCCGTCTGCCCAGATGCCAGGGGCGGCTACCGCATCGAATCCGGGGCCGGTGTCCGGCGCCACGACCATGTCGTCGCGGGCATCGGTGTGCTGCCGAACACCGGGCTCGCCGAGGACGCCGGGCTGGTCGTGGACGACGGTATCCTCGTAGACGAGTACGGCCGGACTTCGAACCCAGACATCTTCGCGGCTGGCGAGGTCACCCGGCACCCGACTCCCGGCTGCCCTGTCCCGCAGCGCATCGAGTCCTGGCAGGTGGCCGAGCAGCAAGCCGCTTGTGCCGGCAGTTCGGTGGCCGGTGTGCCCACGGCCTACAGGCAAGTGCCGTGGCTCTGGTCCGATCAAGGCGACCTCAATCTCCAGATCCTCGGCGTCGTGCCACGCATGGCCGAATGGATCATTCGCGGGGCGCTGGATGCGCCTTCGTTCTGCGCCATTGCGATGGCCGACAGCGCTCCCCGCGCGGTCCTGGGCTTCAACGCCGGACGGGACATTGCGGCTTTGCGGCGGGTTCTCGGCGACGAGCTCCCGGTGAGCGCGACCGACCTGGCCGACACAGGGATGGCCTGGCGCGCCATCATGGATCGGGCCGGGAAGGTGCGGCAGCGGGCGGCTGAATCGTGAGTGGGGACCAGTGCCGCTCAGAAACTGAGAACCGTCCTCCAAGCTCGCCCAACTTCAAGGACAAACGGCCGCGCTTCGGCCTGCAACACTGCCACTGACATGACGCAGCGGTGGCCCGGAATCCTGTGGGTGGCGAGTGGGAGCAGATACTCTCGCAAGGCATTGAATTTGGGGTGATCGTCCTTTCGGTGCAGATTGACACGGTTGGGGAAAAATTGCCCTTACAGATCAACCACTTACCGATAGCGTCGATTTCCTCGCAGTGTCCTTTCGGTGCAGATTGACACGGTTGCCGCGACTCATCGCCGACTCCCTCGGCACAGGACTCAAGCTCCCCAGGTGCTCACTGGCGCGTCCACGATTTGGCGAATGCCAACAGGTCGGCGTGCTGCGAGTCCGCGAAGCGCAATGCTTCACCGACATTGGGTGAGCCCGTTGCGGCCCGCATGATCAGCGCGCGGTGGATGCTGCTGTCGATCCCGATGAAGTACGGCAGGTAGTCGTCGACGAACGCTACCGGCCGCAGCCGATGCAAGGTCTCCGCCTTCGGGCTGTGGCCACCTGGTGCGATGTTGTCCGTGGCGTGGACGATGTCGATCGGGAATCCGTGGGTGCGCAAGTTGCGCTCGCGAGGCGAGCGAAATTCTTCCGGTAGCGCCGTGACGCATACCAACTCAAACCCAGCTGCAGTGAGTAGGTGGCAGGCTTCCACGGCGCCTGGCACCGGTGGAATGCCACACCAGAACTCTTCGTCGAAACAGCGCCGCAATAGGTCTAGGCGTTCGTCAGCCAGACGCTCAACTTCCCAACGGTCGATCGGCCAATAGGCCAGTGGGTCGCGCTCGCGCGGAAGCTGGCCGAAGGCCTTCTGCCACGCGCCGGCGTAGGCCAAACCGTAGTCCAGCAGGACTCCGTCCGCGTCCAGCGCAATGATCCCTTTTTTTGACATGCGGGGTGTGGTCCTTTCGGTGCGACTCATCGCCGACCACGGCGGCTCGCGATCGATGCGCTTATCCGGAGTTGTTCAACACGGACAATTATCCGATCTGGACAAAGCGCCCCAAAAGGCTGTCCTGAAACCAAGCGCGATGAGTGGCCGCGGCCGCCGCACCTACGTCGTCGCCCATCCGACGCGATGCACGGCCGCCGTGGCGTCGTGGCGGGCGTCGTCTTCGGAATGCAGATAGACGCTGGTCGTGCTGATATTGGCATGGCCCAGGTTGTCGCGAACCACCTTGATGTCGGCTTTCTCGCTCAGGTGTGAGCCAGCTGTGTGGCGCATCCAGTGCGTGGACGCCTGCTCAAGGTGAGCGGCTGCAGCCTCGAACTCTGGCCCGCGCTGGCGCAGTCGGGCTGCGCTTTCACGCATCACCGCCTTGACGATCTCGTGGATCGCGCTACGTGCCATGGGTTTGGCAGGGCCGATCAGCGGAATCAAGAGGGGCAAGGCCTCCCCTTCGAGCGGCAGTGGGCTCAGACTGGCCACCTTGCGGTAGCGGATCAATTCAGCCATGAGTTCGCTGGTGGCCGGGACCAGCCGGGCCTTGCTTCCTTTGCCGGTGACTTCGAGCCACCAGCGCTCGCGGCCGTCGGCGCCGCGGCGGCTAAAGAAGCCGCCCATCGTTGCACCGCAAATTTCCGAAACCCGCAGCCCACCGAGGTAGAGCAAAGAAAACAACCAGCGGCAGCGTGAGGCGTGCACTCGGTCCCGCTCGGTGGTGATGGGCATCGCCTCGATCGTGGTCTTGACGATTGTCCAATGCTCCATGGGAAGGAAGCGGCTGACGCGCGGCGCGGCGTGCCTTCGCTTGCGCCGGCTGAGGGCCAGCGGGTTGCCGGCGAGATAACCAGCCTCCACGAGCCAGGAGAGCATGGCGTTCAGGATCGACAGCGCCTGGCGCTGGCTGGACACGCCCAGTGGCCCGGCGAACGGCCGCCACAGTGGCGACGCCCGACTGGGCTTTTGACCGGGTGCCATCACCCAGCGCTCGGCCGGCTGCGGGTCGGCCAGGAACCGCTGGTAGATCAGCAAGTCCTCGTGGGTCAGGTCTGACAGCGCCACGCCATGCTGCAGCCCGCACCACAACATGAGACGCTCGGCCTCTTTGCGGTAGCTGGCCAGGGTCGCCGGCGAGTCCGTGTAGCGAGCCAGCCAGGCGAGGACTGCCGAGCGGTCATCGGTCGCGGTCAACTGCCCCGGCGACGTAGCGCGATTGCGCCCGAGGCTGCCATCCAGGCGAGCGGGAAATACCAACTGATCCAGGGTGACCAGCGGACTCACGGTGAGCTACTTGGAAATGGCCGCATCGCTGGATATTATGGACATTAGACGACTTATGTCCATAGACATTGAATTATTATGATTTATTAAACGTATTACGTTGTATTATTTTATAAAAACGCGAAAGTGTAGCTCCCATGCAAACTCTTCCGGTTTCCGAAGCCCGCATGCAGGCCGAAATCGACGCCCTGCGCTCCCAGCACCCCGAAACGCAGGACCTGTACCGCGAGGTATGCGTGCTGCTTTTTTTTCGGTATGGGCTGACGCCCACGGCCAACAAGCTGTACCAGCTGGTGCGCAAGGGCAGCATGAGCGCGCCGGCCGCGGCCCTGGCCAAGTTCTGGGAGGCCCTGCGCGAGAAAAGCCGCGTGCGCATCGAGCACCCCGACCTGCCGGAGTCTCTCCGCGATGCGGCTGGCGAGATGATCGGCACCCTGTGGCAGAGGGCGCAAGCCAGCGCGCAAGATGCGTTGGCGCAGCTGCGCGATGAAGCGCGCGCCTCTGTCGTGGCCGCGGACGCGAGCGTCCAAGCCGCGGTCGCCAGGGCACAGGCCGCGGAGGAAGCGCTGGGCGGCGTCACGGCCGAACTCCACGCCACTCGCGAAAAGCTGGACAGCACGCAGGCCGATGCCGCCCGCGCGCAGGGTGAGGTGGCGAGCCTGCAGCGTCAGGTCGACACCGATTCAGCGCAACGCCGGGAGATTCGGGAGGCACTGAACGCGGCGCAGGAGAGCTTCACCCGCGAGATCGAGCAGCAGCGCGCAGTCGCCGCGGCCGCCGAAGCGCGCCATGACGCAGACATGAGGCGGGTGCTGCTCGACGTGGATCGTGAGCGAGGAAATGCGGCAAAGCTCCAAAAGGAGTTGGAACTGGCCAGGCGCACTCTGGCCGAACAGGCTGAATTACACCGTCAGCAAACTGCGGAAAAGCAGCAGCAGGCCGAGACGCTTCGCCAGCGCGCTGGCGAGCTCGAAGGCAGCGTGACCGAGTTACGAGGGCAGCGCGATCAGTTAGTACGAGATCTGGATGGCCTGAGAAAGCGCCTGGAATCGATGTCGACGGCGAAAACCGCAAGGGCGCGCCCTGGCAGGGCCGACTCAACCAGCCCCGCCAAGACCAGCAAGTCGAAGCGCGCTCGGTGAAGGGCCACCGTGTGAATTTGCACGAGAAATACGGAGAGCCCAAAAACTGACGGCGTCGTAACCTGTTGATTTTTAAGCGGTTCCATTTTCCTACCGTATCAATTCGCACCGAAAATACGACTACCCCGACGCTTGCTTTGCACTGGCTGATTCCGCGCTTGACAAGCTTTAATCGCAACCATCCCAACATTGAGGTCCGCGTCGCGACCGGCGGTGCAATGCTTCCGCTGCGTGATGATTGGACATGTGCTGTTAGTCGCGGCCAAGGTAGTTGGCCTGGCTATGTTGCCGAAGAGCTATTCCCCTCGACGTTGGTACCAGTCTGCACGCCCTCAATTGCAGCAGGCTTGCTCCGCCCCCGCGATCTCCACACGGCGACCCTGATCGTCGCGCCTCACTTGCGCGAGCAATGGTCTTGGTGGTTCGAAGCGGCAGGCCTGAGCGCACCGATTCAGCCGGCTAATGAGGTTTCGTTCGAAAGCTCTATGATGGCAATTCAGGCTGCCCTCGATGGTGTAGGAGTCGCGGTCGCGCAACTCCCATATGTCAGTGAGGCGCTGGCAGCGGGCCGTCTTGTCACCCCATTTCGGATCGTTGATCGGAAATACGAAGGCTGGTATCTGGCTTATAGGCTGATACGCGAGAAGGACCCGGGTCTATCGGCCTTCCGCAACTGGCTGCATGGCGAAGCTGTGTTGCAACGCGAACTACATAAGAGGCTAGGCGCTGCTTTGTGCGGAGTGACCTGTTGAACCTCGGCCAACCAGCGAGTCGAGCCCTACAGCTGGCCAGGCATCGGTCGCGGCCATGACCACGAACTTGTCGAAAGAGCAGGGCATACGCACGCTGCTGCACACCATCAGCACGCTGCGCGACAGGCTGGCCCAAGCCGCTTGGGCTGACGCTTCCACTGATTGCTGACTTACGAGATGTACTGCAGCGCCGCAGCAACGGACTCGACGAGATCGTTGTACCGGATGGTCGTGGTCATGGTGGGTTTTTTTTAGAGAAGGACAAACCCCGCAATTATCGCCGCCTGCCTTGCATCACGCTGATGCGGGGCTGTGCCCGTTGTGCCGATCTCCAAATGACAGGTCGCCGCCAGTCATTGGAGGTGGAAACGTGCGAGAGCCCCACTGTGAGGCCGGATACGTGCCAGCGGCACTACCAAACCGTCAAATCGCCGGCCCCTTCACTTGATCCACTTGCGCTGCGCGCGTGGTTCTACCGTGATCTCCACCGATTGATGCAGGGCGGGTTTGCCGCTGTCCTTGTCGGTTTCAATGACATCTTCCAGGTCGATGTCCTTCACGTCCGAATGGGTGTCGTCTTCCAATTCGTCTAGGATCGCACCAACCTTGCGTTCTGCCTCGTCGATCTCGGATTGGGGAAGGGGGGTGATGCGCATGGGACCTCCAGCAGTTGATGGAGCCCAATGTTGAGGGAGCGCCAGTGCCTGGCGTGTCAGCCGTTGCTGCAATCGCTGTAGTCCTGGCCGCTGGGGCCAGTCTTGCCACGCTGCGTGCGTTCTACAAGTCGCCCAGGCTACCGATCACCGAAGGTGCGAAGTCTGCTGACCCATCGGGTTTGTCGCCCTGTGCCCACGACAGCAAGGTGTCTGGCGGCATGGGGCGGGCGTAGAAAAAGCCCTGTAATTCGTCGCAGCGCATGGCCAGCAGAATGTCGCGCTGGCCGCTGGTTTCCACGCCTTCTGGGGGTCTCCTCGTTTTCAGTGCAATAAGTGACGGTACGAAAAGCTAGCACTGGCGCGGAGGTGGTGTTGGTAGATCGTTGATTTCATTGACTTTCCTGTTCACTTTCAAATCTGCGATTCGTGGCGTCAAACCGTGGTCGGTTTCATCCATTGGTGCCAGTTATCGATGCATTTGGCCGCGAAGGCAGGATTTGGTCAGCATAGCGGTCAACCGGGAAGCGAAACACACCCCGCAAGTTGATGCTCTCCAGCCTGGTGGGCGCAATCTTCCCGATCAGTTCCGGTGGAATGACCTGGCGGCGGTTCGACCAGCGATCCAGGACCGCCTGCATCTGTGAGGTATTCCACGCCATCACGATGTTGGCCATCAGGCTCAACGCATCGGCCACAGCCTGCATTTCATCGACACGTTTGGCCTGCGCCGGGCTGATCCGGCCGGTATAAATGGCGCGCTTGAGGGCGTTAACAGCCTCGCCCCGATTGAGCACCCGGCGCAACTCGTTCCTGAAAGCGTCCTTGACAAAGTAGTCAGCCAAAAACGCCGTACGCAGCAACCGCCCCAATTGCACGCCAGCCTCATAGATTGGATCGCCCTGGGCGGCAGAACCGAACCGCGCAAGAGCTGCCACCGCACTGGCATGTCCGCTCATGACCGAGGCTGCCAGGTGCACCAGACTATCCCAATGCTTTTCGATCAAAGCGACGTCGACATTGGCTTCGCACACCGCAGCGATTTCTGCGGGCACTTTGGTGCCGCGTGGCACAAAGAGGTGGCGCTGTTTGAGTTCCTTCAACCGCGGGCAAAGATCAAAACCAAGCAAACGGGCATGTGACATGGCAAAGTCGGTGTAGCCATGGGTATCCACAGCAAGCTGGCTGGTCTCCAGCTTTTCTTGGCGGATGACACCTTCAATGGCCACGCCCGCCTGGCGCTCATTGAGCACAAAGGGCTGCGCATGGAAGATGCCCCACCGGTCTTTTACATGGGAGTAGATTCCAATGGAAGGTGTGTTGCGCCGAGGATCAAGCCGGGCTTGCCACACCCGTTTGGTGGTCTCCATGCTCATCATGTCAGAAGATGCCAAATCGGACCGCCCCCAGGTGGCGGCAATCGGGTGTCGCTGCATGAATTCCAGCACAGCCTGGCAGGCCTGGCTCAGACGCCGTTCGTCCCGCGCCCAGCGCATGGCCTGGCGAATGCTGGTGGCAGACAATTGCGGAATCATGCGCGCGCATTCGACCGCAGTCAGACTGGTGCCGTGGGCCATGATGCCGGCATAGACCATCAGCAGCTCGTCGGTAGAGCGCGGCTCACGTCCGAGCATGATCCAGCTAAAGCGCACCTGGGCGTCAACGGCCAGAATCACTTCCGGCAATTGAACCTCACCGATGCGGTGATCCAAAGCCGCGCGCAGCTTGGTCACTTCTGGGTCTTCGTCCTCTGCGG
>Ga0316195_10000221_pt1 | contig 20819 bp, 17 predicted proteins | sample Phised1_MG_FD_204937 | JGI IMG/M metagenome (GOLD analysis project Ga0316195, IMG submission 204937) | Coastal sediment microbial communities from Maine, United States - Phippsburg sediment 1 | ecosystem: Environmental > Aquatic > Marine > Coastal > Sediment | place: USA: Maine | collected...
TACTGGCCATAGTTAGCAAAAGTTATTCCCAACAGGAACCGCAGTATACTCAATATATGTACAATATTGGCAGTTTCAACCCTGCCTATGTGGGCACAGTAGAAAATATGGATATTACCGGCCTGTACCGGGCACAATGGATAGATATAGAGGGTGCCCCAAGGACTATAAGAGTTGGGCTTAATTATCCATTTACCAACGATAAAATGGGGCTTGGTTTTAATGTGCAAAGTGATCAACTGGGTCCTACAACAAATACTTTTGTAGATATTTCTTACTCCTACCAACTAATGCTTTCAGCCAATACAAAATTGTCTTTCGGTGTTAAGGCGGGGGGGTCATTTTTAAACGTGGATTTTTCCAAAGGGGATTTTGAAAACCCCGGGGAGCCTATTTTAGGACGGGAGCAAATCAGCAATTTTTACCCTACGGTAGGAGCGGGGTTATTTTTGTATCAGGAGAAATGGTACTTTGGGGTATCAGCACCTAACTTTTTGCCCGGCGGACTTTATAATGATGACGTGGCCCAGGTTTTAGATGATAAGCTGCAGTTTAATTTTATAGGGGGCTATGTTTTTGATTTATCTGAAAAGCTTAAATTTAAACCTGCATTTTTGATAAATACAATTTCGGGAGCACCGGCGACCATAAATGGGTCTGCCAATTTTTTAATTAATGACGTATTTACCGTAGGAGCTTCTTACAGGGTGGACAATGCAATAAGCGGGCTGGCAGGATTTCAGGTGTCCAATAGTATGTTTGTTGGATATTCCTATGATTATAACACCAATCCTATTGGAAAATATAGCAGCGGTTCACATGAAATAATACTGAAGTTTTATGTTGGAAGGGGAGCTAAAACCAAAGCAGATAAAAACGAAAATCTAAAGGGCAAACCAAAACAAATAGATTCACCAAGGTTTTTCTAAACGTAAAGGCAATGAAATATAAATTCTTAATTCTGATAGCTTTTTTGTTGGTTAACATCTTTTCTTATGCCCAGGATGAAAAATCAAAAGGTGATGACTTCTTTTTTGAGTACAAATACCCGCAAGCTATTTTGGAATACAAAAAGGAAAAAAATGAAAAACCTTTAAGTAAAAGACAGACACTCAATTTGGCAGATTCTTATTTGCGCACCGACAATTATAAAAATGCCATGGATACATATCTTTCCATATATAAGGAGGATACCGAAATTTCTACCTATCACTTTAATAATATGTTGCAGGCCATGGCCAAAGCTTCAGGCCAGGAAAGAGTGAAGGCATTTCTTGCAACAAAGACAGATGTCTTATCCAATGAGCTATTGGAAAACGCAGAATTTAATTATGAACTTCAGGAGTCTGAAATGGCCAATGACCTGGATTATAAGATATTCAATATCAATGCCAATGGCCCGGCCTCTGATTTTTCGCCATCTTTTTACAAGGATGATAAATTACTTTTTACCAGTACCAGAAGTATAAAGGTAAGCAAGAAAAAAGCTAACAAGGAAAGTGAATTTCTGGAAATATTTGTATCTAAAATAGGCGTTGATGGACAGATTCTCAACCCAAACCCGTTTTTAGATATTCCTCCATCAGATTTCCACCAGGCAACTCCTTATTATTCTGAAGCCAGGGATGCTGTATTTTATGTAAGCTCCAATGCAGAATATGATCAGTTGACTTTTGATGAAAGCGGAAAAAATAGCCTGGCTGTTATGATGGCCGCAAATGAGGAATCTGCACAATACCTTTTAAGGGACCCAAGTACCTCCTTTTATTATCCGTTCTATGATGCAAATACCAGCAGGCTTTATTTTGCCGCCAATTTCCCTGATGGATTCGGGGGCACAGACCTTTATTATGTAGATACTAATGAAGGAAAGATCATGTCTGCACCTATAAATTTGGGGCCCAGGATAAATACACCCGGGAATGAGGTCTCCCCATTTATTTTTGAAAATAGTTTTTATTTTGCTTCTGACATCTTTTACGGATTGGGAGGTATGGATATCTATAAATCGGAAATACAAGGCGATGAAACTTTTAGCATCCCGGTTAATTTAGGTTTAGGCCTTAATTCTGAAGAAGATGATTTTGGATTCATTATTAAAAACAATAAAACCGAGGGGCTCACTGGATATTTTTCATCCAACAGGGCTGAAGGCAAGGGCAAGGATGATATCTATGGGTTTACAGTTGCCGATAAACCGGGCCTTAAAACATTGGTCCTGAGAGGTCAGGTAACTAATGCCAGCTCTAAAGAAGGAGTTTCTAAGGCAGCAGTAAAGGCTTATGATAAGGATCAAAACCTGATCAGGGAAATTTATACTCAGGAAGATGGAACCTATAGATTGGAAATTCCGTGGAGAGAGTCTCTTGTACTTGAGGTTTCCAAAGAACGGTATTCTGCACAAAACCGGTCTTTTGACAAAGCTGCCATCGAAACCCTTGAGGAGACTGGTTCTGTGGATGTAGACCTGCTCTTTCTGGATGATCTTGTAGAAGAAAAGGAGGATCAGACGGTAATCAAATTGAAGAAGTTTTATTTTCAAAAAGGCAGGTCCGTTATTACTCCTGAGGTTGCTGCTGAGCTGGACAAAGCCGTACTTGTGGTTAAAAGTTTTCCTCAACTGCAATTGCGAATAGAATCCCATACCGATAGTCGCGGGGGAGGTGCTACAAATTTTAAATTATCTCAGCAAAGGGCAGATGCCATAAAGGATTACTTAGAACAGCATGGTGTTTCAACTTCAAATATATTATACGCTATTGGTTATGGAGAAGATAAAATAATCAATTCGTGTAAGAATGGAGTATACTGTCTGGAGCAATTACATAACCAGAATGAGCGGCAATTGATAGTGGTCTTAAATTACGACCTCATATATTAGGTTCTTTCCATTGCTTTAAAAGTCTGTAATGGTTCCATAAAAGGATGTGCTGCGATAATTGTATGCTATTTCCAGACAGACAATCCAAAATTTCACTCCCGGGTACTCATTAATTATTGGGAATACTTATATTTAGGGAAATAAATTTTATATGAGTCGCACTTCGAAAGCTAAGGGATATTGGAAAAAAAATCTGCAATACCTCTCAATTTTGTTAGGTATTTGGTTTTTGGTATCCTATGGTTTTGGAATTCTGTTCAAGGAAAACCTGGATGCTATTTCCCTGGGGGGATTTAAACTCGGTTTTTGGTTTGCCCAGCAGGGGTCCATCTACGTCTTTGTTGTCCTGATATTTATATATGTCGGATTGATGAACCGCCTTGATAAGAAATACGGGTTCGACGAATAAATTAAACCAACCAAACTGATATTGCATGGATGTACAGAATTGGACATTGACCATTGTTGTCCTTACTTTTTTACTATATATAGGAATAGCAATCTGGTCCAGGGCCAGTTCTACCAAAGATTTTTATGTTGCCGGGGGCCACGTTCCTGCCTGGGCTAACGGATTGGCTACAGCCGCAGACTGGATGTCGGCAGCCTCATTCCTGGGGATGGCCGGATTAATATCATTTAGTGGTTATGATGGCTCAGTATATTTAATGGGATGGACCGGGGGATATGTACTTCTGGCACTCCTACTTGCACCTTACCTGAGAAAATTCGGACAATTTACGGTACCTGATTTTATAGGCGACCGCTATTATTCCAATATTGCGCGTTCAGTAGCTGTAGTTTGTGCCCTTTTGGTTTCATTTACCTATGTGGCTGGACAAATGCGAGGGGTAGGACTCGTTTTTTCAAGGTTTTTGGAAGTTCCTATAAATACGGGAGTAATTATAGGGATGATAATCGTATTGTTTTATGCAGTTCTAGGGGGCATGAAGGGAATCACTTATACCCAGGTGGCCCAGTACTGCGTATTGATTTTTGCCTTTATGGTACCTGCCATTTTTATTTCCATTCAAATGACGGGCAATTCAATTCCCCAGTTGGGAATGGGCAGTAATGTAATAGGAGAAAGCGTTTCCTTGCTGGACAAGTTAGACGGCTTATCTACAGACCTGGGATTTCATGAATACACGACAGGCTCCAAGTCTATGATTGATATATTTTTTATTACGGCTGCTTTAATGGTAGGAACTGCCGGATTACCACATGTAATCGTCAGGTTTTTTACTGTACCCAAAGTAAAGGATGCACGAAAATCTGCCGGCTATGCACTTTTTTTTATAGCCATCCTGTATACTACTGCTCCGGCAATTGCAGTTTTTGCGAGAACAAATTTAATTGAAACGGTAAGTAATAAGAATTACTCTGATATGCCCGCATGGTTTTCTAAATGGGAATCCACCGGCCTTTTAAAATATGATGATAAAAATTCTGACGGGATTATTCAGTATGTAGCGGATCCTGAAATTAATGAATTGGAGGTCGACAGGGATATTATTGTCCTTGCCAACCCTGAAATAGCCAATTTACCTAATTGGGTAATTGCCCTGGTGGCTGCCGGAGGTCTGGCAGCAGCACTTTCTACCGCCGCGGGACTATTGCTTGTTATTTCCACTTCCATCTCACACGATTTAATTAAAAAACAGTTTAAGCCTGATATTTCCGATAAAAGCGAATTGATTATTGCAAGAATGTCTGCTGTTTTTGCTGTATGTGTTGCCGGCTATTTCGGAATTAACCCACCAGATTTTGTTGCGGCTACGGTTGCCCTGGCATTTGGTTTGGCGGCGGCTTCTTTTTTCCCGGCTTTGCTAATGGGGATTTTTTATAAAAAGATGAATAAAGAAGGTGCTGTGGCCGGGATGGTGGCAGGTATAGTTGCTATGTTGTTTTATATGCTGAAGTTTAAATTCGATATGTTTGGCGGGGGCACATCTCAGGATTGGTGGTTTGGAATTTCTCCTGAAGGCTTTGGTACTGTTGCTATGTTGCTTAACTTTATGGTTTCCATAATTATCTCTTTGTTCACGCCGGATCCTCCTAAGGAGGTGCAGGAAATTGTGGAGAATATTCGAATACCCAGCGGTGTTATGGAACCAGATTCTCATTAAAATATAATTGGCATGAGTAATTATCACATTAAACATTTAGAAGAATATTTTCAGGTATATCGTAAATCGGTACAGAATCCTGAAGCTTTTTGGGAAGAAATAGCTGAAGAGCATTTTGTTTGGCGTGCAAAATGGGACAGGGTGTTAAGCTGGGATTTTACAAAACCGGAGATTAAATGGTTTGAGGGTGCTGAGCTTAACATTACAGAGAACTGCCTGGACAGGCATCTGCCTACCAAACGAAACAATACGGCCATCATATTTGAACCCAATGATCCTAAAGAGGAAGCACAGCATATCACATACGGGCAATTGCATGAAAGGGTATGCAGGATGGCGAATGTACTCAGGGAAAATGGAATAAATAAAGGAGACCGTGTTTGTGTTTACTTACCTATGATACCCGAATTGGCTTATACCGTATTAGCCTGTGCCAGGGTAGGAGCTATACACTCTGTTGTTTTTGCCGGCTTTTCTTCAAATGCACTGGCCACAAGGATAAATGATTGCGATTGTAAAATGGTTATTACTTCTGATGGCTCCAACAGAGGTAATAAAACTATAGACCTGAAGGGTATTGTAGATGTAGCCCTTGAAGATTGTCCTGGGGTAAAAAAGGTATTGGTAGTAGAGCGTACAGGAGAAAAAATAAAGATGAAGAAAGGCCGGGATTTGTGGTTAAAACCTTTGCTGGACAATGCCTATGCCGACTCCAGTGCAGAAAGAATGAAATCTGAAGATCCTCTATTTATACTATATACATCAGGGTCAACAGGCAAACCGAAGGGTATGGTACATACCTGTGCCGGTTATATGATCTACACGGCCTATACCTTTAAAAATATATTTCAATACAGGGACGGGGATGTGTATTGGTGTACCGCTGATATTGGCTGGATTACAGGGCATTCTTATATTATTTACGGCCCACTTGCAAACGGGGCAACTACGGTTATGTTTGAAGGTGTGCCCTCATACCCGGATTATGGACGATTTTGGGAGGTGGTGGAAAAGCATAAGGTAAATCAGTTTTATACCGCACCAACGGCAATAAGGGCTTTGGCAAAGGAAAACCTGGATTATGTTGAAAAATATGACCTCTCTTCGCTTAAAGTTTTGGGAACTGTTGGCGAACCAATTAATGAAGAAGCCTGGCATTGGTACAATAATAATATCGGGCACGGTAAGAGCCCTATTGTAGACACCTGGTGGCAGACAGAGACCGGTGGAATAATGATCTCACCCATACCTTATGTCACTCCAACAACGCCTACTTACGCTACTTTGCCATTTATTGGAATACAACCGGCATTAATGGATGAAGAAGGTCGTGAAATAATGGGTATTCAGGTAGACGGAAGACTTTGTATTAAGTTTCCATGGCCTTCCATGGCCAGAACCATCTGGGGTGATCATGACAGGTATAGGGATACTTATTTCAAAGCGTATAAAAACAAATATTTTACGGGAGATGGTGCGCTTAGAGACGGAGTGGGATATTACAGAATTACAGGTCGGGTTGACGATGTAATCATTGTTTCGGGTCATAATCTGGGAACGGCACCTATTGAAGATGCTATTAACGAACATCCCGCAGTGGCCGAATCAGCTATTGTTGGTTTCCCACATGATATTAAAGGAAACGCCTTGTATGGCTTTGTGATCCTAAAAGAAATTGGCGAAACAAGGGACAGAGATAATCTAAGGAAGGAGATAAATCAGCAAATAACCGAACATATAGGCCCAATTGCCAAATTAGACAAGATTCAGTTTGTTCCCGGTTTGCCTAAAACACGAAGTGGTAAGATCATGAGGCGTATTTTACGCAAAATTGCATCCAAAGACACTGAAAACCTGGGAGATATCAGCACATTATTAAACCCTGAAGTAGTAAAGGATATTATGGATAATGCGTTATAAGTTTTGATTGCCAATTTAGAAAAGAACCATCCAGCAATAATAAACCGCGAACAGTGACAGGAATATTATTCCTGCAAAAGTTAGTACCTGCAACCCTTTTCCCGGATGAAAGCTTTTGGGAAGATCATGGCTCATTACGTTTTTCAGATTCATATAACCCACGATCGGAGCTAAAACAAAAGAGACAAAAGTAGCCAATGCTACCAGCGTACCCATATTTGCTCCAAAAGCCGTAATCACGATAAAATTGACCAGCGCAAGAAGTACAACCCCGGAGGCGTAGTACTTTCTGCCTGAAAAATCTTTATGCTTTGGCGTCAGCAAACCAATGATGTCTACGCTTACCCTTGATATGGCATCATGGGCAGTCATACAGGTGCTAAACATGGTGGCAAAGGCAGAAACGGCAATAAAGATATATGCCCAGTCCCCAATATGGGTGGTAAACAATTGCACCACCTGATCTGCAAAAGTAGTGGCATTGCCACTCAATTCAGTATTTGTGCCATAAAGGGTCATCCATCCGATGATTAAAAAGAATATGGCGAGTATAGCTGTCATCATATACCCATAGTTGAACTCCTGCAGCGCCTCTTTTAGGGAGGGTTTGTATTTATTTAACTTATATTTTTCCAGACTCCAAAGACTGATCCAGCTCGAAGCTTCAACGGCCGTCGGCATCCATCCAATTAACCCAATTAAAAACAAGATACCTACCTCATTAAATATGGAAGGTCTTACAAAGCCAGGTACACCTTCCACCTGTCCTTTATAAATCACTAATAAGGTGGTTACGAGTAAGGCCACAAATAAAATTGAGATGACAAATTTCAAAGAGGCTTCCAGGAATCTGTAACGACCTATAATTAACAAGGTGCTAATAAATGCAAACAACCCAAGCGCGACCATGGCTACAGAAAGTTCCGGCACATTAAAAAGGTTAATGAACAATCCGGCGGTAACCACATACAGCGCTGCAAGGATCGTAAAGGTGGTTACCAGAGTTATAAAGGCATAAAGCCATAAATAACCCTTACCCCTGTTTAAATACCCCTCTATGAGTGTTTTATTTGTAACATTGGTGTATCGGATTCCGAATTCAAAGAATGGGTATTTCAGAATATTTGCCAGGATAATAGGGATGACCATAACCCAGCCGTATTGTGCCCCGGCCTTGGTTGATAATACCAGGTGAGAAGTGCCAATCGCCATACTCGCGAACAAAAGTCCGGGTCCAAGATTTTTAAGCAAGGTTTTTAACTTAGACATGTATGGTTTATTTAACTCCGAGTGACTAAAATAGGTTTTTTTAGACAAAAAATGGAAACTCTATTTTATCTCTATTTTTTCACCGTAAAACCGGGGTTGCGTATTTAGGAGCAGATCGATAAAGACTTTTACTCTAGCAAAATATTCCCGAAACTGAACCTTAACACCTTGTTTCCCAGAAATCCCCTCGGCATTAAATCCTACAGCCTTGAGGCCTTTTTTCTCGGCCAGGTAAATAGCGCGTTCATTGTGAAATTTTTGAGAGATTACGGTAACACTATCAAGGCCAAATATATATTTTGCCCTAACCATTGAATCCAAAGTGCGAAAACCCGCGTAATCCAGAAATATTTTTTCATCCGGGATACCCCCTTTTATCAGGTCTTTTTTAATGGTAGTTGGTTCATTGTAATAAATGCTTCCATTGTCTCCACTAACTAAAACAAACTCTATTTTTCCGGCTTTAAAAAGTTCTATGGTTGCATTAATGCGATGGGCGTAATATGGATTTACACCACCTTCCACCTGCATTCTTGAAGTCCCAAGTACCAGGCCAACTTTGTTTTTAGGAATAAGCATGGGGTCGGTAAAAGTTTTGCCTTGAGCTGAAAATTCAATGGTATAATTGGAAATCACCACTACCAATACAGATAAAAGCAGGGCGATAGCTACTAAAAAACGATATTTCCTCTTAATGGTTATTTTCATTTCAATTTTAAAGGTAATGAAACGGCTGCTTTCTTTTTTGGCGGGGGCTCAAAAAGAAAAAAATTAATTTTAACCAATAGAATCAATTTTATAAGGTCGCTTGGTTGTTTTTAATACTCAGTGCTTTGTCAATAGGTTAACATTATTGTAATGAATTTCTAAATACCGGGATTTTTACGTAATTCGCATAAATAAATTCAACTATGACCATATTTATAGACATGGACGAGGTAATAGCCGACACCTACCGGGCACATATAACTCTATATAATAAGGAGTTCAGGGAAAACCTTACCGTAGATGACTGCCTGGGTGGTGAAGTATGGCAAAGTGTCCCTGAACATCGAAGGAGTCATATTCACCAGCATTGTTATACAGAAGGATTTTTCCGCTCTCTGCCTCCAATTGAAGGAAGTATAGAAGTGATAAAGGATTTGACAAAAACATACGATGTTTTTATTGCCTCGGCTGCTATGCAATTTCCCAATTCATTAATCGAGAAACATTATTGGCTGGATGAACACTTTCCTTTTATTGATTGGAAACGGCGCATATTATGCGGAGATAAACACATACTAAGGGGAGATATTCTTATTGATGACAGGAAATACAACCTGGAAAGTTTTCAGGGGAGGTCAATACTGTTTAGCTCTCCTCATAACATCCGCACAAATGGGTTTGAAAGGGCAAATTCCTGGGAAGAAGTGCGTCAAAAACTATTGTAATAATTGTGGAGCTTCTTTGAGCAACAGATTCCGGTCTGATAAATCGTTAAATTCTAAACTGGTTTCGTTGATGGGGAACAGTAAAATTAACTTTTTTTGGAGTCCATTTTTAAAACCTAGCACCTTTTTATAGGACTACATGAATTACCATTCCCACCCAAACGCCAGTTTCCAGTAATAATCCGAGTCACTTGCTCCGGCCGTAGGCTGGTTGTCATAATTCAGAGTAACTCCGGTTTTTACATAAAAGTCAAGGGGCAGGTCATATTTCAAGTCAAAATTCCAGTCCACACGCCAGCGACCGCTTTCACTTAAACTGGGATATGTTATTAAACGCGTAATGATACTTAGATCTTTAATGTCAAACATATTGAGTTCCGTCCCTAATATGCCTTCGACACTTGACCTGTCTTGAGCGTCACTTGAAAATCGTTCATTGTTATAAGACAAGCCTGTTAGTACCCCCCAATACATTCTATTGGTATTCACAAAGTATTTTCCAACACCCATGGAAACAATAGTTCTTAAATCTAAAAGCTGTTCTGTATTGGAAAGTAAGGACACCTGAGGAGACAAATACCAGTCTTTTGGAAGAAAATAATTGAAAACAAATGAGGCATCCTCTCGTCTGATATCAGCAGCATTGTCTTGAGTGGAACGCAGCATATTGGCATTGATCAATGCCGACCATTTATCTTCCGTGTATTTTATGTTTGTGCCAAAGGTGAATTGTTTTAAATTATTAGCCTTAGTAAAGCTTAAACCAAAATCGACTGCGGCATCAAGCCTGCTCCCAAACCCCTCATTCAGAGGCTGAAGAAAAACTATATCCGGTATCTGCACTTCTGTTTCAACTGCGCCTTCCCTGTCTATAATTGTAATGGAGTTACCCTCACCGGACCTCAGGCTCCCAACAATACGGCTCCCGTCTGTTAAGCTTGTTAAAAAAACGGATTGGGTATAGATTTTTTTAATCTCCAGCCATTCTATATTAAAATCAGAGTCACTGTAATTGGTTTCTATGGTAAGGACTCCCCTCTTCATAGATTTAACCTCCCCTACAATTATAGTATTTGTATCTAGAAGTAGTGAGTCTGTTTGAGCATAACCAGTCGCATAGGCTATGATTATAAAAACTAAAGTAATTCGTAGTCTTTTTAACATGCAATAAAATTTAAAGCGGCAAAAATAATTAAAATTTTATTTTAATTATTTTTCGGTCATTAATTATAAATAAAGCCTGATTTAAGGTTTAAAATGGAGAAGGTTTAGTGGTTTCAATTCGTGTTTTTCGACTTTTTTTTCTTATCCGGGGTGTTTTTTCCATCTTTATTGGCTTTGGCAGACTGGTGTTTCCCAGTTGGGACCAGGGCATTTACAATTCCGGATTGTATAGATTTCCATAAGTAATTGCCAATTCCTTTATAGGGAACCCTTTCAAAATGCATTGTTGAAACAATAGTGTTTCCATTTTTGGATGGATTGGAACTTTTTACCAATGAATTGGCAATCCATGACAAGGCTTTATTCGTTGAATTATCCTTTTTAAATAATTCAACCTCCAAATCCGTGTATAACATTGTAAAACTGCCATCCATTGCTGTAGAATTGCCTACTGCGTCCCAGTTTATGCCATCTAAACGGCCGCCTACAAGTTTTACTCCTATGGCCGGTCTAACCGTTGAGTTGAAAAAGGTAAAATTTGTAGCACCAAGGGAATTGCCCGAAAAATAAAACCGGCCATCAGCCGAATTATAAGGCATTTTAATATATGTTTCAATTGGCGTGGATATTAATTTCGCCTTAAAATCAATGGTTAAATCTTTATCGATCGAAATAGAGTCTTTTAGAGAAGATATATTATTGATGGTTACATTTATCTCAGATATATCTAAATTCAAAAGGTCTTTAGGCATTTTATCCTGTTCAGAGTAATTCAGAAAGGAATTGGTTACACTTATTGAATTTATCTGCAGGGGCTGGTTGCTCCTTTTTAGACCCTGAACGGGCAATAAGGTCCGTTTGTTCTCATTAAATGGTTTGCTTTTATCTTTGGCAATAAGGGTGGTCATGCTATCAATTGCAATTTGATCAATGTATACCACCCCGGAATGAATGAGTGGATCAGCATCAAAACCACTTATGGAAATGTTTTTAATAGCAATTTCATATACTTCACCAGAATATTTAAAGGTACTCATCACCTCGGCATTACTGACACGGGGTTTAAAATTTAGTCCATCTATGGAAATATGTTCATCTCCAAATGAATAGCGCAAATTTTCAAAATTCAGGACATATAGTCCGCCGGGAAGGTTGAATTCCTGTTTTTGAAGTCGAATTTCCAACTCACTATTGTCCAGATGAAAATAACCTATGTTGTCTTTAACCGGCACCAAATCTATGCCATCAATAATGAGCTCCTTACCCTGGTAAGCAGATATGGTGTCCCTGTTAGAGGCATCAATGATATGAAATCCATAATTTTCAATTTTTATTTCAGCCAGGGAGAGCTCTTTTAATCCCGATATATGAATGGAATCTATAGAAAAAGTAGATTCTTTTTCTTCATCCACTACTGCTATATTATGTTCTTTTTGTGGTCTGTATAGGTTGAAATTAAGCTGATCAACAACTATTTGCTTAACATCTATTTGTTTATTTTTAAGATAATTGAGTATAGACAAACCGGACAAAGTAACTTTAGAAACTGATAGGGCTTCTAATGCGCGTTCCGCTGTAGCGCCATTTACTAAGCTGTCTAGAAATTCCTCCTTAGGATTGATGCTTAAACCTTCAATGCTAATCCGCCCCAGAAAAATATTTATGTCAAAATCATCTAAAGTAAGGATGTAATTTTTTTCCTGATTAATTTTAGTAATTTCCCGGTTGAGGTAACGGCCAACAACAGATTCAAGGATTACATTAGTAAAAACAACCAATAATACTCCCACAAAGAGTATGACCAAACCAATGCGAAGTGTTCTTTTTTTTGTCATGTAAAATAATTGGTTTAAAATGTGCTAAAAAAATGTATAATTCCTTACAATCTGATTTTATTAATTAGTCAATTTTGTGTCTGCTTCGTTAATTCTAAATAAGGATTAAAAAAGCTTGTTAGAATTTAACAAGCTTTTTTAACAGTGTAAGTATTTTAATTAAAGTTGTTTAATCTACTTTTTTAAATCCTCCTTCTTTAAAACGAAATCTTGCCATGATTCCCCAATTATTGGTATAAAAATCAAAATCGTTGGTCACTGCAAAACCAGGTCTCCAGTCAAAACCAATAGTCAAAGGAAATTTAAAGGAATACTCTACTCCGAAGTTACCGGCAACATTAAAATCAAAATCGTTCTCGAAGAAAAATTCAGGCCCGAGCCCGGGGTAAAATTTTAGTCCTGATGGCCCATCAGTAAGCGCAAACATCCAGTCAAAATAAGTACCTATACCAAAATAATCCAAATATACGGTAGGGTGCAGCCTTGGGGAGATCCCAAGTGGTATGGTGGCGTCTATCCCAGTATTGTCACCGAATCGAACACCAGCTTCAATATTGGCTTGACTATACATATTTGTACTAAATGCCAAACATAAAATAATAATTGCGAATAAAGTCTTTAGCTTTTTCATTGATTTATGATTTTAATTAAAAATCTAGTTTATTAGTGTTAAAATTAATCTAAAAAGACCAATATTTAAAGAAATAACCAGGAAAATTTAACATTTTAAGAACACCTGTTTAAGCAGTTTAAAATGATATTTTTGATTGATTAGAACTTAAGAATTTTGGCAGCTTTATTTGAAGGCAATGACATTTATTAAACTCAAAAAAAATACGTAATTCACTAAAATGGCATTTGGACAAACAAACTACTGCAAATGCGTAAATTGTATAAGTGAATGTGGGAATTAATGGTTGATATAATTCTGTAATTCTGCAATTTTCTCCGGAGAATTAAAAACCCCTCCGTAAAATGAGGTTACCGTAGCAGAAGTGTTATCCTTAATTCCCCTTGAGGAAACACATAAATGCTTTGCATCAATAATTACCGCAACGTCCCGGGTATTAAGCGCTGTTTGTAATTCATTGGCAATTTGATTGGTAAGCCTTTCCTGTACCTGTGGCCTTTTGGCAAAATATTGAACGATTCGGTTTAACTTAGACAGGCCTATCACTTTCCCTGAAGAAATATAGGCCACATGGGCCTTGCCTATAATAGGCACAAAATGATGTTCACAATTGGAGTAAAAGGTAATATCTTTTTCTACCAACATCTGGTTGTACTGATATTTATTGTCAAACAAAGCAACTTTTGGCTTGTTTAATGGGTCCAGGCCTGAAAAGATTTCATCTATATACATTTTAGCCACGCGTTGCGGAGTACCTTTAAGTGAATCATCATCCAGGTCTAAACCCATAACATCCATAATTTGGGCAAATAATTCTGCAATGCGTTCTTTTTTAACTTGATTGCTAATTGTAAAAGCATCTGGCTTCATTGGGGTGTCTAATCCGGTGTAGAGGTGATCATCGCCTATTTCTTCATGTGTAAACCCGTTTAATAATTCTTCTGATTCAATCAGGGTATCTAATAACATATTCTGATCTTTCATTTGGAGGTATAATTAATTAGTTGATTTCTCTTACATGAGCCAACAGGCTTTTCTATATGATGGACTGGTTTTTTACAGTTTAGGCATCTAAAGAAGAGTAAAGATAAAATTAATGTTTAACAAAATATGTTAAAGAATAAACAAAAAATTAAATGTTTAGAAAAAATACTCTGATTACATATTTGTTTATGGGAATATATAGAATCGTGCTATGAATAATGTGTGCAATAAAATAATATAATAATTAAACACACTCAAGTTTTGATATTCAGGACTTCAATGCTGAGATTGAATTAGGTTTTATGCTGTTTAATCCAAGTTTTGCCCGGAATCTTTAAAAAGAAAACACAAAAGAAAATACTTCAGGAGAAATATCACAAACTGATGGGAGCAGCTCATCGGTTGTCCAAATCTAACAGGATTTCATGTTTACCTTCATTGCTAAGCCATGAAAGCTAGCAATAAAACATGAATATCTCTACAGTTTACAGAACAAGGAAGAAAACAGGACATTCTTAAAGATAATTGGGAACTGATCTGTTTTGTAAAAAAATAAGTGGTACGAGCTTTATGACCTGATAATGGATATAGATGAAAAAACCAACTTAATTAAGGATAATCCCCTCATATTTGAAGAACTTAAGGGCAAAATGACCTATGCCCGCGCACTTTCTCAGGAATCCCCACTTTAGGTTTGTCTTTTGATATGCAGAAATAAAAGAATAGTTAGCCTCTTTTGGCTTTTTTATTTCTTTTAGCTTCTTTTTTTTCTTTTGCCGTTAATAGCGGTTCCTTTTTGACGTTTTTCTTTGCGTCTTTACCTTTTGACATAATTAGATTTTCTGTTAAAGATAAAGTTAACAATAATTGTTATGCAGAGGCTAAGTTTATTTTTGTTTTAGTGTTTGTCCAAAACTTCATTTTCCTCCATACAATTTGTACACTTCGGAACCTGCACTTAAAAACGCTCCTGTTCCATACACTTCGGTTTTATCTGCCCAGGCTTTGCCCGGGGCCGCCCCAATGGGCTGGACAAAACCTAACATCCCATTTTTTGTTACGTGGCTTACCATTGCTTCCCATCCCTTTATTACTGCAGGGCCATAGGTTGCCTGGTCCAAAATTCCTTTGTTAATTCCCCATGCAAAACCATAGACATAAAATGATGTTCCGCTTGTTTCCGGTGTAGGATAAAACTCCTGTCCCAATAAGCTCATAGCCCAGTGGCCTTCCGGAGTTTGTATTTGTAGCAATTTTACGGCCATTTTTTTATAAATACCAAGGAAATAGTTGTACTCCTTACCTCCGGGATTTAATTCATTCATGATGTTTGTAAGTCCCGCAAATACCCAACCATTCCCCCGTGACCAAAATATTTTAGTGCCCTGGTCCAATTGGCCCATATAACTTTCGTCCCGGTAGTACAAATGCTCTTCTTTATCAAATAAAAAGTCGGTGGCAGCTTTGTATTCAGCCATCATAAAATCCAGATACTTTTGTTCTCCGGTAATCTGGTAAAGCTTTGCCCATACGGGGGGTGACATAAATAATGCATCGCACCAATTCCAACGATCCTGGTGGTATGGTGTCTCCCAATGTAACGATGTAACTGCCGGATGGAGCATGATATAATTGAATTGCTCTTTTGTTGGTTCCATCATTTTTACATCCAGATACTTGCGATAAAGCTCCAGGTACATCTGTCCGACTGTATGATCATCAGCATGGTATTTTCGAGAGTGTAGTTTCCATTCACTTTTGTGCCCTATTTCCTGAAGCCAATTGTAATATTTTTTGTTATCAGACATTGCAGCCCATTTCACCATTCCAACGTATAAGGCACCATTTGTCCAGTCCAAAGGGTGATGGGGCTCTTTGTGCCCGCTGTACAGATCAGTGAAATGTGCTATCTGCCAGTCAGCAACTTGCTCCATGGTTTTTTTAACATCAGCAGGATCTATTTTCTGGCCATGGGATGGTTGTAAAATGGCAAATAGTACAAATGCGATAGTAATTTTTAAGGTATTCATTTTTGGATATTTTTCTTTTCAATAATTCTTTGAACTTCTTTTAATAAAAGCGGAAAAGCAGGTTCGGTCATCCCATGGCCATATCCGTCTAATTCGTACAGAGTGGTCTCCTTATGTCCAGCAATTTGCATCATTCGCATCAGGTACGCGTTTTCCTCATACCTCCCTAAGAGTTCCAATTCCCTGTCTCCCGTAATTAACAATAAAGGCGGGGCATCTGGACGAACATGATAGAGAGGCGCTAAGCTGTCCACTACCGGCTGGAATCCGGGTATACCCCTTTCCTCACGAATGGTAAAATGGGTAATAGCGTGCCCGCTAAAAGGTATAAGCCCCGCAATACTATCGGCGTCAATATGATGTTTATTCAACCAGGATTTATCCAGGCCAATCATACTCGCCAAATATCCTCCCGCTGAGTGTCCGGAGACAAAAATCAATGAAGGGTCACCACCCAGGCCATTTATATTATCAAAAACCCAGCTAACGGCCGCGGCCGCATCATCAATATATAAGGGCCCCTTGACTTTTGGATACAAACGATAATTAACGGCTACTACGCAAACTCCTTTGTCCATAAGCTGTTCAGGAATTTCTTTCTCACCACCCGTTAATCCGCCTCCGTGGAACCATACTATTGTGGCAAAATCTTTTACATTTTTGGGGTAATAGATGTCCAAAACACAGCGTTCATTAATGTATTCATCCCCCTGGTTTATAGTGGTGTTGTAGTACTGAACATTCCGTTTGGTTTCATACTGAATTTCCTGTGAATGAATTGTCAGAACTAATCCGAAAGCTAAAATTGATAATAATTTTTTTCTGTTTTTAATGGCTGTTTTTACAATATCATTCATTTTATACTTTTATAATAACGATCCTTCTAAGATAAAAAATCTTATGTGTCTTTAGTATTTTAAATAAGTGTAAGATTAAAAGTCAGGATATTATCCAAAATAGTTTTGAAAGCAGAACTGCCTTTTAACTTCAAAAATTCCTAACGGAACGAAGATTAGATAAAAAAATCCACCTATTGGGACATGGAATGAACCGTTCTGTCATTTAAGGCTTGCTATTGAATAAAATAAAAACTAGTATAGCTTAGCCATTGAAAGTGTCCTTCTGTTTAGGAATAATTCACTATTTTCAGATGGTGATTGCGAATATTTTATGAATGCGGTAACTAACAATAACTGACTTTAATCCAATATTACTTTGGGAATGGACCAACTAGCTCTAAAATATGTCACTGTTTTTGTAAAAGCCATATATGGTTTGCAAAGTTATCAGGCTCCGAAGGATAATTATTTTAACTATAAGGGACTTAGTGAAGTGGTGTCTTTACTGCTTCTTTTTAGTATTACATTGATTGTGGTAATTACACCATTGGTGTTATTAGGCTGCTGGATTTATTATTCAAGGGAATATGTAAAAAAATTCAGGCACAATAAAGATTTAGCACAATTGCGAACCGAAAATGGACTTACTGATCATACAGAAATTAGACAATCCTATAGAGTTCAATACAGCAGGACATACAGTAGGATGTTCGGGTTTGGGTTGAGTATTATAGCCTATGGAATTTCCAGCAATGTCTATATGTTTCTTAAGTTTGGTGAATTGCGGGAAGCTTTAATCAATTATTTTAGTTTTCCCTTCAGGCTTTTCCGTAGCTTAAAGGTGCTGGAAAACATTCCTGTCAACACTATTCCACTGCAGGAAATTTGGAGTGCCATGCTCCTTATCGTAGCCATTTCCGCTGCCGTATTTTTCATAGGATATTTTGTGGGTAAATTAATTGTGTCTACGCGATTGGGAGAGAAACCCCGGGCCATTTATTAATCCGTCTTTAGCATGAAAAAAACATATCCCGCCATTTTTAAGTTTATGTTGATTTTAGTGTGTACTCAGGGTATCTCGCAACAGGAGAATGCTACTAATATAAGAGTGGATACCACTATTAATGGGTATTGGACAAGTTATAATGTCGAATATAAAAATGAAGAAATATATTTCACTTTAATGGAATGGGCAGCATTAAATCAGGATGTAATTCTTTTAAACGCCAGAGAAAAGTTGATTACCAGGGGCTATTTGAATTTCAATGTAGACTACCCCCTTTACGAGTTTTTGAAAGGTGAATATAACAAAGAGGTTGAAATTGCTATTAGATACACACTAATAATTACCATTAAAGGTGGGAATTATACCATTGAATTAGTCTTGCCGGATAAAGTAAAAGTCACCCAGATTTATGGTCCCTATATCTATACAGACATTAAGGAGAATGACCTATTAGCGAATTATGACGGCACAATTATTAGAGAAGATTTTCTGGAGAAAATAAAAGAGAAGTGTAAAGAATGTCCATATAAAAAGAAGGGCACCATATCTGGGAATAATGAAAATGCAAATTTGACAAAATGTGAAATAAAAAGAAAAGAATGCCTGGAATCCATAGATGAAGAAAAAAACAAATTGTATAAAAAAAATAGGAAAGAACTTGAAAGATATTTATCTTTTAAACGGGACTTTTCAAAAGCTCTGAATGAAAAAGTTTATGAACTCATGAATAATTTAAGTATGGACAGCATCAAGGCCCATCGACTTAAGAAAAGCCTCTCAAACTAGATATTCATGTAAGAGGAATTCCATAACCTTAACCGTTACCTTCAAATATTAAAGTAAACAGGAATTGCTTCTTCCCGCAAATATATAAACCAACAGAACATTCAGAAACCCTGTTCCGGTTGCTTTTTGCCTGCTTTCAACTTTACTCAAAGCATCTGTTTTCTTAGTTGTTCAACTATGTTTGGGGCTTGTTTGGTAATCAGGTAAACTTCATACCTGATGACCTATATCATTTTAAAATTCCCTCTTCCGGGAGATATTTGCATTTAAACAGGTATTGGCAATAGCTGTCCGGGGAGTCCTGACTAAAAGTGTTACCCCCTTCTGAGGAACCGTGATATTCAGGACAAGAGCATTGCGATAACCCTTTAGATCACTACCATGAAAAAGCAGGAAAGTTTTTCGTTACCCTTAACCAATGAGTCCCAAATTCCACTGGCTTTTATGGGAAATACCAAAACCGGACTTACAAATGGAGTGGTTCTAGCCGGCGATATTGGGGCAACCAAAACGAACCTGGCTCTTTTTGAAATCCATAAAGGGCAACTCACCTTAGTTAAGGAGAAAACATATCACACCGGGGATTTCAATGCTTTTACAGAGATGGTACTTTCCTTTCATACGGATAAACTATCTGTCATAGACGGGATCTGCCTGGGCGTAGCCGGCCCTGTAACCAGGGGCAAAGTTAAAGGGACCAATTTTCCGTGGGAAATAGACAGTGCAGAAATCAGCAGGGAACTCCGGGTTCAGTCGGTCACCCTCATCAATGATATGGAGGCCAATGCCTATGGAATGTCGGCTCTTGGGAAAGATGACTTTGAAGTTCTGAAAGAAGGCTCAAATATCCCAGGGAATGCGGTCATTATTTCGCCGGGCACAGGCCTTGGAGAGGCCGGATTGTATTGGGATGGGGCACTGTATCACCCCTATGCCACCGAAGGGGGACATTGCGATTTTAGTCCACGTAACGAGCTGGATTGGGAACTATGGAAATCCCTGCATCAAAAGTATGGGCATGTGAGCTGGGAACGAATTATATCCGGCCCCGGCATTTATAGTATTTATGATTTTTTAAGGGGTTTCAGGGGAATGCCGGAACCCAAATGGCTTACCGATAAAATCCAACAGGGCGATGCCGCCGCTGTTATAACTGCTGTTGCGCATGAAAAAAGCGACCCGATTTGTATAGAAACCCTGGATTTATTTGTACGGTACCTGGCTATAGAAGCTGCCCAGTTTGCCTTAAAGACCAAGGCTACGGGAGGGGTTTATTTAGGAGGAGGGATTGTCCCAAAAATACTCAGGATGATAAACCGGGAACTATTTACTGAAAACTTTGTTGCGGCCGGACGTATGAACCCCCTGCTTCAACTTATGCCGGTACAAGTAGTTTTAAATGATAAGACACCACTTCTGGGAGCCGCTTATTACGGGGCTATGGCACTTATGAACTAGCGGTATGGTATATTATGGTGTGCCTTTGGATTTGCATATCTGTATACGAAACAGGGGCTAAGCTAATTCGAGTCCCGGTTTGTACATCTTGAAAAAGAAGAAACCAGCGCATAGCACTGGTTTTTTGAATAGAGGTTTCAATAGCCGATCTGAAATTCGAATAATAACTTATGAAATATAATCCATATTTAATTTCTCTTTCAATGACCTTATATTAGTTTTATTCTTTATAAATGCGGTAAATGACATTTGGTCCGCCACCCGAAACATAGATGTCACCAGATGGACCGACGGCTACCCCATCAAAGCCCCAGGTGGGCGGCTCACCCAGACCACCTGTAAAAAATTCAAGATCTTCCATAATTACAGTCACCTCTCCAGTAGACAAGTCGATACGGGATAGACGGGAAGCCCCTGATTCAACCACCAGTAACCCTCCTTCATTATCCAAAGCCAG
>Ga0316195_10000223_pt1 | contig 20674 bp, 17 predicted proteins | sample Phised1_MG_FD_204937 | JGI IMG/M metagenome (GOLD analysis project Ga0316195, IMG submission 204937) | Coastal sediment microbial communities from Maine, United States - Phippsburg sediment 1 | ecosystem: Environmental > Aquatic > Marine > Coastal > Sediment | place: USA: Maine | collected...
TAATTTTGACGAAAATGGCGATCCTACCGTACAAAGAAACAGGTTTACAACGGAGAGTGATGATGAAAAGAACGTACAATATTCGTTCAATTTTTTAAAGAAGTTTAACGAAGACGGGCATCAATTAATAGTTGATTATCAATATTCGACAGGCTCAGAAATAGAAAATGCCATAATAGATGAAATTGTACTCGGGGAAAGCGAGAATCTTCCAACAGAACAGACCATTAATGATGAAACTCAAATAAACCAATTAGTACAAATGGAATATGTATTTCCATTTGGCAAAGACAACCAATCGCAATTTGAATTGGGATACAGGGGAAACTTTAATTCTTTTGATACAGATTTTAAGTTCGGGGTATTGGAGGATGGTAATTTAATTAGTGATCCCAATTTTAGTAACCGCCTACTTTATACTGAAAATATTAATGCTGCTTATATGCAATTAGGCAGTAAATTCAACAAATTTAATATTCTGGGTGGTTTACGTATGGAAGCCTCAGATATTGGAATCGAATTGGTAACTACCAATGAAATAAATAATAAAAATTATGTGGATTGGTTTCCTTCCCTTTTTCTTGGTTATGATTTTGATGAACAGGATCAGCTTAATATCAGTTATAGCAGAAGATTGAGAAGACCACGTTCCCGATTTATTAATCCTTTCCCATCCAGGTCCAGTAATACAAATTTATTTTTTGGGAATCCTGATCTTAACCCAACATACAGTAATGTATTCGATCTAGGCTATCTTAAGCGATGGGAAAAGGTAACCTTAACTACATCGGCCTATTACAATTATTCAACTGGTGTATTTCAATTCATAACTCTGGAAACGGGAGATTTTGTTGAAATTGAAAACCCTGATGACCCTGACAATCCTGTTTTGGTTCCGGTAATAGCCAGAACGCCTATAAATCTTGCAACGGACACCCGTGTAGGTATGGAATTTACTACTATTTATGTGCCTAAAAGAAATTGGCGCTTTACGCTAAATTTTAATATGTTTGAACAAAAATTACGAGGGGATTACACATATACGAATTCTGAGGACGAGGAAATAGTCCAAAATTTTGACGCAGATAACCTGACCTGGTTTAGCAGGTTTAGCGCTAAAATTCCACTTCCAGGAAAAATCGACTTTCAAACGAACGTAGATTACAGGGGTCCCACTGAAAATGCTCAAAGCAAAAGCAAAGGTATTTTAAGCACCAATTTGGCCTTTAGCAAGGACGTATTTAAGGACAAGGCTACCCTTTCACTCAACGTAAGTGATCTTTTCAACAGCAGAAAACGAAGAAGTGAGACGCGCACGGATAATGTATTTTCCTATAGTGAATTCCAATGGAGGGAAAGACAAATTACTTTATCTTTATTATATCGCTTTAATCAACAAAAGAAGCAAAGAAATGATAACAGGAGAGGAAATGGTGATGGGGAAGACGTTGAATTTGAAGGTTCTTAAAATATCCAATATCCCTAAAATAAAAGAAGCCTGCCGGCTTCTTTTTTATTCTCCACGTTGAGCTCTTTTGGCTTCACGTTTTTCTTTCCATAATTCTAAGAGGTTGCCGCCCAACCAATATGGAACGACAAATAACAATAAAAACATCATCAACCAAAAACCTATTGTTACAATGGTTAAAAACGCCAAAAAACCCAAATATTGATCAAATTCGAACATACTCTTATACTTTGGTGTACAAAGATACTTTGAAAATAAGTATTTTAACAAATCAAAGGCGAAAAAAAATTAAGAACACCTGAAAATTATATGAACAAGAATGAAAATAACCCCTCGTATAGTATCTTTGTGGGTATAAAAACTACACTATTATGAGCTTCCGAATTGAAAAAGACACTATGGGCGAGGTAAAGGTCCCATCAGATAAATACTGGGGTGCGCAAACTGAACGATCACGGAATAATTTTAAAATAGGACCCCCGGCTTCTATGCCTCTGGACATAATTATGGGGTTTGCATACTTGAAAAAGGCCGCCGCATATACTAATTGTGAATTAGGGGTATTATCTGAGGAAAAAAGAGATCTTATTTCTCAGGTATGTGATGAAATACTCACCGGAACTCACAATGAGCAATTTCCTCTCGTCATATGGCAAACCGGTTCCGGTACTCAGAGCAATATGAATGTGAATGAAGTAATTGCCAATAGGGCACATGAATTGGCAGGTAAAATAATCGGTAAGGGAGAGAAAACCATTCAACCCAATGATGACGTTAACAAATCGCAATCTTCCAATGATACTTTCCCTACGGGAATGCATATTGCTATTTATAAAAAGATTGTTGAGGTTACGTTACCAGGCATAAGACAGTTGCGAAATACCCTCAATGATAAAGCTAAGGCGTTTAATAATGTGGTTAAAATTGGTCGTACTCACTTAATGGACGCAACGCCCTTAACGCTAGGACAGGAATTTTCGGGTTATGTTTCCCAGTTAGATCACGGGATGAAGGCTCTTGAAAATACCCTTGATCATTTAAGCGAACTGGCATTAGGCGGGACAGCAGTAGGCACGGGCCTTAACACCCCAAAAGGCTACGATGTTTTGGTGGCAAAATATATATCGGAATTTACTGGACTTAAGTTTAAAACTGCTCCAAACAAGTTTGAAGCCCTGGCATCACATGATGCCTTGGTGGAAAGCCATGGTGCTTTAAAACAACTCGCTGTTTCCTTAAATAAAATTGCGAATGATATTAGAATGATGGCATCCGGGCCACGATCAGGAATTGGTGAGATTATAATTCCAGCAAATGAACCCGGAAGTTCAATAATGCCGGGCAAGGTTAACCCAACTCAATGTGAAGCGCTTACAATGGTATGTGCCCAGGTTATGGGAAATGACGTTGCCGTTACCGTGGGAGGTACCCAGGGGCATTATGAACTAAACGTTTTCAAACCCCTGATGGCAGCAAATGTGTTGCAATCTGCCCAACTTTTGGGTGATGCTGCAATCAGCTTTGATATAAACTGTGCAGCAGGCATTGAACCTAACCACGATGTCATAAAAGAATTATTGAATAATTCATTAATGCTGGTAACTGCTTTGAACACAAAAATTGGATACTATAAAGCAGCGGAAATAGCCAATACGGCACATAAGAACGGGACAACTCTTAAGGAAGAGGCAATAAACCTGGGATATGTCACTGCAGAAGAATATGATGAATGGGTGAAACCGGAAGAGATGGTTGGTGGTTTAAAATAGTTAACAAGAACATTTGTGGTTGAATGTTCTATATGCTATTTTGAGGTATGTGAAAGTAATTATGAGATTCGCCTTCAATCCTTTCAGAAGAATTAAATTGTGAAGATTTGAATAAAAAAGGGCCAGTCTGCAGACTGGCCCTTTTTTTAATAATAATGGATAGTGTTTATTATTTTAATGTAAACTTGGAAGTTCCAAGTAATTTAAGTTTATCATCATAAACATTTACCATGTAATTTCCTTTTTGGAAATCTCCCGATGGCTTGTTTATAAAATCACAAACATCCAAGTCATTATTTTCGTAGTAAAAAGCAGTTTCTTTACTATAAGAAACAGAAGCACCTTCTTCATTAGATTTTGAGTTACCACCACCGATAACATTTCCCTGAGGATCTAATACTTCAACAAGGAATTGTCTATCTCCGGCTTCAGCAATTACATTATCAGCAACCGTAAAACAGATTTTAAATTTGTCTGTGCTCTTTGCTCTGGAAGTAGATACCAATTTACCGTTACCACGCTCTCTTACCGCATCAACAGTAAAAGAAGATAAATTTAAAGCGGAACCTCTTTCAACAGCGTCTGCCAATTGAGTATTTTGAACTACCAATGAATCGTTAAAAACTGTTTGTTTTTCCAATTCAACGAAAGTACTGTCCCTTTGCATTGCAATTAGCGTATTAGATTTTGTCAAAGAATCTACCTGACGTAGTAATTGTTCTCTTTCCTCTTTAAGAACACTAACTTGTCTTCTGTATCTTGAAAGTGAAGCAATATCAGACTTCATTGTTTTAACAGAATCAATGTACTTTGCAATTCTATCCCTTGCTTCTACCAATTCTTCGTTTGTGGCATTACTTTCCAGGATTGCCTTGTCATATTCAGATTTTAAACTATTCAAATCCTCCACTACAAGATCTTTTTCCTGGGTAAGAGCCATGGTAGTCTTTTTCTTATCCTGATAGAGACTAACAGTGTAAATTATAGTAGCTAATAGAACCACGCCCAATAAGCCTGCTATAACCTTTAATCCGTTGTTACTTTTTGTTTCAGTCATAATGTAAATATTAATTAACCTTTTTGTTACTTTTTTAAAAGTGTTTGTTTATGTCAGTCTATATACGATATAGATTTCCTTTTAGATTTTTTTTGCAAAAAAATAATTAAATAACTTTAAAGATTATTAGGTCCATCAGTTCGCAAATTAATTTAAAACCGATTCGCTGTTAATGCATTTGGAAATTATTCCTTTTAGACCTTACCTCGCTGGATATTTCAGAGATCTTAATCTGTCATGGTTAGAACATTACTTTTATGTTGAGCCAAAAGATACTGAGTTACTGGAAAATTGTGAACGCAGCATTATTGAAAAGGGCGGATATATTTTTTTTGCTGAGTTGAATTCAGAAATAGTTGGATGTTTTTCCTTTATAAAAGTTGATGAACTCACTTTTGAATTGGGGAAAATGGCTGTAGACCCTAAGTTTCAGGGTCTTAAAATTGGTCAGAAATTAATGGAATACGCTATTTACTTTGCTAAGAAAAAGAAATGGAAAACACTGCTTTTATACTCCAACACAAAACTGGAACCCGCCATTTATATTTACAGAAAATATGGATTTGAAGAAATGGAGTTAGAAAAAAATACCCCATATATAAGAAGTAATATTAAAATGAGCCTCATTTTGGATTAGAGCCTAATTATTTATCTTTGGTTTTGCTTTTATATCACCTAATAAAATTACTATGAAAAAACTGATTGTAGCTTTGTCCTGTTTTATGGCCCTAATAGGTTGTAAAGAAAAATCCAACCACGGACCCACTATAGATGAACAGCCCAAATTTAGTGCTCAATTACAGACCGGGCGAACCGTTTCAGAATCAGAAATTAAAATAATTCCAATTGAACATGCTACTGCAGTATTAAATTGGGGAGATATTACGGTGTATATTGATCCGGTTGGAGGTCTAAAAGCCTTTGAAGGGCAAAAACTACCTGATTTAATATTGATTACAGATATTCATGGAGATCATTTTAGTTTGGAAACTCTTGAGGAATTGAATACGGAGAAGGCTAAAATTATAATGCCTCAAGCAGTGGCCGATAAAATGCCGCCAAAGTTTACACCTCAAATAGATGTCCTGAATAATGATGAATCCAAAGAACGATTTGGAATTACGGTTGAAGCCATCCCCATGTACAATTTACGGGAAGAAGCTAAAGCGTTTCATGAAAATGGACGTGGAAACGGATATGTACTGAATCTAGGTGGACAACGCATATATTTCTCAGGTGATACTGAAGACATCCCCGAAATGAGGGCATTAAAAAATATAGATAAGGCATTTATTTGTATGAACCTTCCCTATACTATGACCGAAGAAAGCGCTGCCGATGCCGTACTTGAATTTCAACCCAAAGAAGTTTATCCTTATCACTACAGAGGAAGACCCGATGTTAGTGATGTGAATAAATTTAAGGAATTGGTGCATCAGGGTAATCCGGAAATTCGCGTAATTCAGCTCGACTGGTACCCCAATGATGATTTTTAAGGCCCGACACCAATAAATACAGTCATATTTTACCGGATTAACTTCTTATATTTTATTCTTTTAGGCATAATATCCCCGCCTAAACGTTTCTTTTTATTCTCCTCGTATTCTGTAAAGGATCCTTCAAAGAAATATACCTGGGAATCACCTTCAAAGGACAGAATATGAGTGCAAATACGATCCAGAAACCAACGATCGTGAGAAATTACAACGGCGCAGCCCGCGAAATTTTCCAATCCTTCTTCCAAAGCGCGCAATGTATTTACATCCAGGTCGTTCGTAGGCTCATCCAATAGCAATACATTGCCTTCTTCCTTTAATGTCATGGCGAGATGCAATCTGTTACGCTCTCCTCCGGAGAGCATTTCTACTTTTTTATTCTGCTCACTTCCGGAAAAATTGAATCGGCTCAAGTAGGCTCTTGAATTCACTTGCCTCCCCCCCATCATGATTAACTCCTGGCTATCACAAAAGTTTTCCCAAATAGACTTCTCTTTTTGGATATTTGAATGACTTTGATCTACATAGGCTATTTTGGCAGTATCGCCTACTATAAATTCACCTTTATCCGGAGCAATTTCACCCATGATCATTTTAAAAATGGTCGTTTTACCAGCCCCATTAGGCCCAATTACTCCTACTATACCAGCTTGTGGCAATTTAAAATTTAAGTCTTCATAAAGTAATTTGTCGCCAAATGCTTTGCTAACACCCTTTGCTTCTATAACATTGGTGCCCAGGCGGGGGCCATTAGGAATATAGATTTCTAATTTTTCATCAAGTTGTTTTTGATCCTGACTTAACAATTTGTCATAATTCTGGAGTCGGGCTTTTTGTTTAGCCTGTCTGCCTTTTGCGCCCTGACGCACCCACTCCAATTCCCGCTCAAGTATTTTTTGTCTTTTGGACGCCTGTTTACTTTCCTGTGCAAGCCGTTTGGATTTTTGATCCAGCCAACTGCTGTAATTTCCTTTCCAGGGAATACCTTCACCCCTATCCAACTCCAAAATCCACCCAGCAACGTTGTCTAAGAAATAACGATCGTGTGTAACAGCAATAACGGTTCCTTTATACTGTGCCAGATGATGTTCTAACCAATGAACCGATTCAGCATCCAAATGGTTGGTCGGTTCGTCAAGCAGCAATATATCCGGTTCCTGAAGAAGCAATCTGCACAATGCAACCCGCCTTCGTTCGCCACCGGAGAGAACTGCTATTTTCATATCTGCTTCCGGAGTCCGCAAGGCGTCCATGGCAATCTCCAGTTTGGTGTCCAGTTCCCAGGCATTTGAGGCATCTATTTTATCCTGCAGATCAGCTTGTTTGTCCATTAGCTTCTGCATTTTATCTGCATCCTCATACACTTCAGGCAATCCAAACATATCATTGATCTTATTGTATTCATCAAGGATAGCAACGGTTTCTGAAACTCCTTCCTTAACAATTTCCAATACCGTCTTATTTTCATCAAGTAAAGGTTCCTGTTCCAGATAACCCACTTTATAACCAGGTGAATACACCACGTCTCCCTGATAATTCTTGTCTTCACCGGCAATAATTCGCAACAGGGTAGACTTACCCGAACCATTAAGGCCAAGTATTCCTATCTTGGCCCCATAAAAAAAGCTGAGATAAATGTTCTTAAGAACCGGGGTATTGGCATTCTTGTAGGTTTTGGTAACCCCGGACATAGAAAAAATTACTTTTTTATCGTCTGACATAAACTTAATTTGTTTTTTGGATATGAAAGGTTTTAAACCCTTCCTTTTAAGGCATTAAACACCCAGGCAATAGCAAAAAAGCCTAGACCTACAGAAGCAAACCCCCATCCGGCTACATCGTCATAGCGAAATGCCCCAAGGGCAATTAATCCAAAGCCCACAAAAATCATAATAAAGGTAGCCCAGGCAAGGACTGTATTCTTGTTCATTCCCATGATAGTTAAAGTTAGTTTAGTTGGACCTCAAATATCGGAAATTTTAAAAGAATTTTTCACAGTAAATACGTAAACTTTTATTGTTCAAAAGGAAAGACCACCCCTGTTTGCTTCCTAATATTATCCATTATTCCTATTAAATCAGAAGTATGCTTAAGCGACCAGGAGTCACTTTCCAGCTTGCCATTTCTTAAACATTGATGAACTTCTTCTATTTCATACTCATACCCTTTTCCCTTTATGGGTAATTGTACTTTTTCTGTTTTATCATTTTTCTCAACAGTATACCCCTGTGTTTCATGCCAGCGGGGAGCCAAATAAACCGTGCCTTCTGAACCGGAAATTTCCGCCTTCATTTCTGAATTGGAAGTAAGCCCGCTATACAATATGGCCTGGGCGTTTGCATATTCAAAAATCATAGAGGTTTGAATATCTACCCCGGTTTTATGTAATTTGGAAGAAGCCAGTATTTTATCCGGATAACCTAAAATAAGGTATGCCAAAAAAATGGGGTAAATCCCTATATCCAGGAGAGATCCCCCTGCCAGTTCAGGATTTAGAAGCCTCCCTTTTACATCCCTGTCAAGAGCGTAAAAGGCAAAATCTGCATGTAAATAACCTACCTCTCCAATAATTCCCCCATCAACCAATTGTTTTACTTTTCTTATGGAAGGATTAAACCTGCTCCATAGTGCTTCCATTAAAAATACCTTGTTTTTTTTGGCAGCAGTAATCATTCGTTCTACTTCACCACTATTTATTCCCATTGGTTTTTCACAGAGTACGTGTCGCCCCGCGTTCATAGCCCCGATACTTAGTTCAGCATGCGAAGTATGCGGAGTAGCAATATAAACCACATCCACTTCCTTACAATTGAATAATTCCTGATAACTGCCAAATGTATATTTGGCATTATTTAGGTTACCAAAGCGACTTGCTTTTTCAATATCCCTGGAGGCAACTGCCGTGAGCTCCCCATCGGCCACTAGTTTTAAATCATTTGCGAATTTTTGGGCAATATTTCCCAATCCCACTATTCCCCAACGAATTTTTCCTTTCATATCTAACTGTTGAAATTTGTTAAAGTTAATCAATATTACTCCTTATCTTTAACCCTATTAAAGAAACTGGATATAAAGAATGGATATCAACTTCAATAAAAACGAAGATCAAAATAAATTACTGGTATCAGAGCTAAAGAAAAGGCTTGCAGATGTAAAATTAGGAGGCGGTAAAACCAGGATTGAGAAGCAGCATCAATTAGGAAAGATGTCTGCAAGAGAACGGATAGATTATTTGTTGGATGAAAAAAGTAATTCTATAGAAATTGGTGCTTTTGCAGGTGATAATATGTACAAAGAACACGGAGGGTGCCCTTCTGCGGGAGTTGTAGTTAAAATAGGATTCATTAAGGGCAGGCAATGTATAGTTGTGGCCAATGATGCTACAGTAAAAGCAGGTGCCTGGTTTCCAATTACCGCAAAGAAAAATCTCAGAGCTCAGGAAATTGCTATTGAAAACCGGCTTCCGATAATCTATTTAGTAGACAGTGCGGGTGTATATCTACCTATGCAGGATGAAATTTTCCCTGACAAAGAACATTTTGGCCGGATTTTCAGAAACAATGCCATTATAAGCAGCATGGGGATTGTTCAGATATCTGCCATTATGGGAAGCTGTGTGGCCGGAGGTGCCTATTTGCCTGTAATGAGTGATGAAGCCCTTATTGTGGATAAGACGGGTAGTATATTTTTAGCAGGCAGCTATCTGGTAAAAGCAGCTATTGGTGAAGATATTGATAATGAAACTCTCGGTGGAGCAAAAACACACAGTGAAATAAGCGGTGTGACCGATTATAAGGCAAAGGATGATAAAGACGCCCTGGATACCATTAAAAATTTAATTGATAAGATAGGGCTTCCTTCCAATGCGGGGTTCGACAGGGTTAAATCTATAAAACCCACAGAAAATCAGGAAGATATTTACGGAATTTTACCAGGATCCCGTACCGAACAATACGATATGCTTGAAATTATCAAGCGTCTTGTAGACAACTCTGAGTTTCAGCAATACAAAGAAGGCTATGGAAAAACGATCTTGACAGGTTATGCACGAATTGATGGCTGGGCAGTAGGCATTGTAGCGAATCAACGAAAAGTTGTAAAGACCAGTAAGGGTGAGATGCGCTTTGGGGGTGTTATTTATTCCGACTCTGCAGATAAAGCAACAAGATTCATTGCCAATTGCAATCAGAAGAAAATTCCCCTTGTTTTCCTGCAGGATGTAACAGGTTTTATGGTAGGTAGTAAAAGTGAACACGGGGGTATTATAAAAGACGGAGCGAAAATGGTAAATGCCGTCAGTAATTCTGTTGTACCTAAATTTACAGTGATAATTGGCAATAGTTATGGGGCCGGAAATTATGCCATGTGTGGAAAGGCGTATGACCCAAGACTTATTTTTGCCTGGCCCAGTGCCGAACTCGCAGTAATGAGTGGCAATTCTGCAGCAAAAGTCTTGCTCCAGATAGAAAAAGCCTCTTTAAAAAAGAAAGAGGAAAAAATAACTCCTGAAAAAGAAGCCGAACTCTATGATGAAATCAAAAAAAGGTATGACAGGCAGATATCTCCCTATTATGCTGCAGCCCATTTATGGACAGATGCCATAATAGATCCACTGGATACGCGTAAATGGATTTCAATGGGTATAGAAGCTGCAAATCATGCCCCAATTGATAAAAAATTCAATATGGGGGTGTTACAGGTCTAGTTTCCCAAATGTTTTATTACCCTGGGTATCAACAGCAATTCTGTTTGTCTGCCATTTACATATCTAAATCCCTCCTGGCTGTAAAAACCTGCTTCTTCCAACATGATCCGGATATCTCTGTTCCATTGAGGAATATGAATAGTCGTATTCAATTCAATGGCATAAACGGTGTTGGGGTTCAGCGGATAATTTTCGCCATCGTCTTTCATAACACCACCCTGGGAATCCCACATCCCAATAGTTGTTCCCGCCGAATGACCATACGAACCTAAAGGATGCGTATAAATTGCAGGTTGAAGTCCCGCTGCACTGGCCTGTTCCAGGGAGTTTCTTAGTATTTCATTCCCTGTCCGACCACTAATCATATTCTTAGTGAGGTAGTCTTGTACTCTATTTCCATCCTGAAGACCATTTATTAAAAATTCAGGGGCTTCCTTCTCTCCCGGTTTGAGCACATAAGCCAGTTCCTGACAATCTGTATTTAATCTTAAATAGGTGATTCCAAAATCGCAATGGAGTAAATCGCCTGGCTGAATCACCATTTGGTCAGGTCTTCCCGAAAAAGAGTAAAGATGTCCTACCAGTGCTTCATTTGAACGTTGCACATCCACTGTAGGATGGAACCAGGTTTCCAGACCCAGATCGGTTACTTTTTGGCGCATCCACCATTCTACCTCAGATGTAGTTGTAATTCCGGGGGTAATGACTTTCTCGGAAAATGCCTCAGCAATAATATCATGTGTAATGGAGACCAGTTGATTATATATCACCATTTCCCGCTCCGTCCTTGTCTCAATCCATCTCACGGCCAGTTGTTCAGCAGAAACTACACGGGAAGCGTATTGCTTTGGTAAATTCTGTAAAAATTCATCATAATCCGTTTTGTCAAGGCCATCCGCAATATTGTGATCTTTCGAAAAGTTCAATCCAATCTTTTTTGGATTCCGCTCCTCAATCAATTGCATCAATCTTTGCCATTGATCCGGCTCATTTTCCTTATCCCAGGCAGAAGATATATTTTTACCAACGTCATATCGGGCTACGGCAAGTTTTTCTATCTTATTATTTACTTTGTCCCTGTAAAACAATAGAATAGTTCTCCTTCTTGCATTTAACCATGTTGCCGGCAACATGGTCCTCAATACCGGATCTTCATTATACTCACGAGAAATAAGAATCCACATATCTAGACCTGACCGGTCCATAAGTTCTGGCAGGAGGACATTAAACCTTTCATTTAAAATTTCATCAATTACATTAGCCCTTTCTTCTTCTGAAAGAATTTGCTGGCAAAACAATTGTGAACTAAATGCAAGCATTAGGAGGCTTAGGAGGGTTTTTAGAAAATGCATAGACTTCTATAATTTATTTAATAATTAAGTGGTGAATATAACCTTCATTTACTTTCAACTATGTTACATATTTAGGGAATTTTAAAAATTTGGGTTAAAAGACTAAAAGCGAATTTCAGTCTTTTATCAATGATAAAGTTTTTTCCCTTATAATCTTACCATTGGTTGTATTTTCAAAAGCGTGTACGTAAAAAATCTCTTTCGGTAACTCAAATTTATCCAGGTCTGCCCGGGAAATTTTGTCTGCTAGCCCTTCAATTTTTTCACCTTCAACAATTAAAATCAATTTTTGCCCCAATTTAGAATCTGGTAAAGCGCTGATAAAAAATCTTGAAGTGATTATTGAAGAGAGTTTTTGTTCTATTTGCTCAGGAATTAGTTTTATCCCCCCAGAATTAATAACATTATCAAAACGCCCCAGCCAAATAAATTCTTTTTCCGAGATCAGTTCCACAATGTCATTTGTTATCACCGGTTCATCGCTGATATTTGGTGCATTGATTACCAGACAATTTCTCTCATCCTTCGAAATTGTTATATCAGGCAAAATTTCAAAAGTTTCAGTATTGGATCCGCTTTTGAGTTGATTTAATTGCCTTAGTGCCACGTGCGTAATGGTCTCTGTCATTCCGTAGGTTTCGAATATCTTAGCAGTACTATTTTTGATCAATTTTCTCAACTGGACAGAAACAGAAGCACCACCGACTATGACAATATCAATCTTCCCGAGTTTACCCATTGAGGATTCCAATTGCAGAGGTACCATCGCACAAAATTTATAGTGTTTATTTATTCCATCCAAAGGTCTTGATACGGGGGCAACAAAATCAAGCTCCAATCCCAGTACCATTGCCCTTACAAACATCATCTTTCCTGCAATAAATGCGGTTGATAAGCATGACAAGACCTTATCTCCGGCCTGTAGCCCAAAATATTCCCCGGTAACCCTGGCTGAATTAACCATATGCCGCTTTTTCAATGCTATACCCAGGGGCAAACCTGTAGAACCGGATGTGCGTACTGTGAGTTCAGTATCGGCTGATAACCAATCTAACAGAAAATCCCCAATTTCCTTTTCAAAATCTACTCCTTCCTTAATTAAGCTATAAGCTACTTCTTTTAATTCCTCCTTAGAATATCCATAGCCATTAAGTTTAAATTGTGGATGTATTTTGATTGCCATTTAATTAATTTTAAGTTAATTATCTAAATATTTTGGAGGTACAACTTTCCCTGTTAATCGTTCTTTCCAATCCGTCCACCCGTATTTTTTTGACAAAATTAGAAGTAAAATTGGATAGACTATCAAAACAGGTGCAAATACTTCCCAACCAAGTTCAGGTTCAGAAATATCTCTGTATACAGAATTCGTCTGGAATGCAGTCCATTCTGCAGTTACCAAAAGTGCTGCCGTCAAATTATTTGCCGCATGGAAGCCCAGCGCTAATTCTAAACCTTCGTCCATTAGTGTAAGGACGCCCAAAAATAGACCGGTTCCGATATAAAAAACCATTACGCCATATCCGATTTTAGCTACTTCCGGATTAAAAATGTGCAATAAACCAAAGAAAACCGAAGTACCCAAAAGTGGTACCCATTTGTTTTTTGCGGCAATGCCAAGACCTTGCATTAAATAACCACGCATGAAGTACTCTTCAAAACTGGTTTGAATCGGAATGAGAATAAGCGCAATTAGCAATAATATCAAAAATGGGACTGGCTGAAAATTATAAATATAGTCCTCAGGAGACATAAAGATATCCGTCACTATAAATATCACCGAAATTACAGCCCATAGTAAAAATGTGAAAGTCACTCTTTTCCAATCAATGCTTTTTCTTGAAGTGCTCAATGATAAAAAGCTTTGTTTATGGACGTATTTAACTGTAAAATAAAGTGCTATAAATCCAACTACGAAAGTCAGCAGTGCTAGAAATAAAAATAAGTTAGATCCTAATAGATTGGATATTCCAGCCATATCTGTTGGTAAATTTCCAGAATTCATTGCTTTTGCAAATAGAATTATCATAAGCGGGCCTGCCCCAATAAATTGCCAACCAATGAAGATTATCAATATTCCTACCGCGTACCTCCATATTTCATGTAATCCTTTATACCCTTGTTCTATGTACATAATTTGCTAATTAAATTTTGCTCCCATTTTGTCTTCTTATTGTAGTGTAATTTTCCACTTTTAATTTCAAGCGGGCTATTAAAATTATTAGTAAATAAAGTTCCAGTGCCCAAACCTTGTGCCATTTTGTTATTTAAGGTATATGTCCATTGGGCAATAGCATTAAGACCTATATTACTTTCCAATGCACTGGTAATCCACCATCCAATATTTAATTTTCCGGCCAAATCAATCCATTCTTTGCATGCTGCAAATCCCCCCAAAAGGCTTGGCTTTAAAATAATAAAAGCCGGCTTAATAGTTTCTAATAAAATTTCCTTTTCTGTTATATTGTGGTGGCCAATCAATTCCTCATCAAGGGCAACAGGAAGTGGTGAGTTTTCACAAAGATACCTCATCTTTAACGGAAACCCTTGCTTAATTGGCTGTTCAATAGAATGTATATCGTAGACAGCTAATTTCATGAGTTTATCCAGGGCTTCGTGGGGTTCAAATGCCCCATTGGCATCTACCCGAAGCTCTATTTCTTCTTTGGTAAACTTATTCCTCAAGGAGGCCAATAGCGATAATTCCGTTTTAAAATCTATAGCTCCTATTTTTATTTTAATACAATTGAATCCCAATTGTATTTTTTGAGCTATTTGTTCCCGCATATATTCTTCACTACCCATCCATATTAAACCATTAATATTTATGGGAACCTGAGATTGGGTAAAACCGGAAGGGAAAAGTAAAAAAGGATTTTCAGACCCCAGGGAAATCAAGGCCTGTTCCACTCCACACCTGATACTTGGATATTCCATCAAATCATCAAAGAGTCTCTCTCTTCCTAAATGGATATTTGAACAGGTCCATGCCAGCTTGTCCTCATAGTCGGGTACATCATCAATACTCAGACCCCTGAACAATCCACATTCCCCTATGCCTAATTTTCCCTGGTCCTTTAAAATTATAAACCAGGTTTCCTTTTTCTTAAGAATGCCTCGTGAAGTACCTCCAGGTTTTTTAAAGATTAAATCGTATTTCTTATAAAAAGCGTCCATATGAATTGGTGCCAAATTTAACCATATTTTCTATCTAAAAATTATGGAATGAAGCGAAATAATGACAAAATGATATGGTTAACAGCTTAACCCTCTTAAAAAGTGATCCAGGCACTAGTCTAAATGAAATACTAATTATATATTGAGCTTTTGACACGAAGTTTCTTCTATCAACCAAAATAAAGGAATTTTGATTAAGTTATATATTCAACTAATAATTTTGTCAAGTCCTATCCTGATTTTTGCTCAGGAAAAGGATAGTACAAGAAACAGGTTTGCTGAACAGCCTTTTATTGAAAAGTTTGATGATTTACTGGCGCTGAAACTTGACTTAAATAACAATATAGAGACATTTGAGGTTAATAGTGACCCAAATACTTTTATTCTCAGTCCCAATACAGAATTGAATACCAGACTGACTGTTAATTATCGTTTTATAACTTTTTCACTGGGATATAGCCCAAACTTTTTACCGGGCAACAATGATAATTCCCGAAAGGGTACTTCAAAAATTTCCTCTTTTGGTGTAAATTTTCAATTTAATAAGTGGATTCAAGCCTTATCTTATAATAAAATCAATGGCTTTTTTCTTAAGAACACGAGTGATTATGTCCCTGACTGGACTGGTTCAGATGATTACATACAATTCCCGGAACTGGAATACAAGAGTTTTTTCGGCCTTACAGGGTACAAATTCAATCCAAATTTCTCCCTGAAAGCACTTAGCAGTCAAACTGAACGCCAACTTAAAAGTACCGGTTCTTTTATTCCTTCAATATGGTATAGGTATTACATTATAGATAACAAAATTGAACTCACAGGTGAGAACAGTTCACAGAAATCAAATAATTTTGAAGCTGTTTTACAATTGGGCTACTATTATACTTATGTAATCAATAAAAAGTTTTATTCTTCTGCAGGCATTTCTTTTGGTGGCGGTTTAGTGCATACGAAATTATTAACAAGACTTCCTGAGGAAAAAATTCAAACAAAGAGCACTAATGGAATTTTGCGTTCAGAAGGGCAGATTGCCATGGGTTATAATACAAAACGTTTTTTTACCGGTATTCAATTTATTGGAAGATGGGAAGAGTATTCACAAGGAAGCAGTACATCTACCATTGTAAATAATAATTTTTCATACCAGATATTCGTTGGATACCGATTTAATGCACCAAAATTTCTGAGCCGTACAGTAGATAAAATACCTTTAGTGAATTGATAAAGCCAAAGTGCATCAATTTGTAAAAAACAACTGTCCAGGAGGCTGAGTTATCCACCAAAACACTTCTGGCAGGTTAGTCGAGATTGTTAAATGGTAATTGCTTCTCCTATTGGCAACAGATGTAACATCTTGCCAGCTTCCTTAAATTTTTTCACAGCATTCTCATGATCGATCTCTATATAACCAAAAGTATCATAATGATAACCTAATATCGTATTGCAGGAAACAAAATCCGCGGCCATAACAGCATCTTCTATACCCATTGTAAAATTGTCGCCGATGGGTAAAATGGCCAGGTCTAATTTGTAAGTTAAAGGAATTAGCTTCATATCTGTAGTCAAAGCAGTATCTCCCGCAATGTAAATCACATTTTCTCCTGCAGAAATAATGAAGCCTCCAGGTTGTCCCCCATAAGAACCATCAGGAAATGAAGATGTATGAATGGCGTTCGTGTATTTCACCTTTCCAAAGTCGAAGCTCCAACTACCACCATGATTCATTGGATGTACTTTGAAACCCTTGGCCTCATAGTGCATTGCAATTTCATAATTACTTACTATAACGGAATCTGATTTTTTACATATCGCTTCTACGTCCAGAATATGGTCCTGATGGGCATGTGTAATCAGTATATAATCGGGGTTTAAATCAGCAATATCAACCTTGCCGGCTGCTTTCTCATTAGCTGTAATAAATGGATCGACCAATACCTCAGTTTGGCCTATTTGAAGTAATATGCATGCGTGTCCTAAAAAAGTAACTTTCATGATGTAATGTTTAGAAGTTCAAATTTATTTAAAATTGAACCAAAAACGAACACCATCTTTAGTTTTATCAATATTTAAGGTAGATTGTAATTGATTTACCAGGCGGTTCATTAATCGGATCCCCATAGAGGAATTGGCTCTTTCTTCAGAGTCATCACTCAGTCCAATACCATTATCGGTATATTCAAAAAAACCCTGATCCCCATTTTTTCTAAGGTGGATATATATTTGTCCATCATCCTTATCTTCTGGAAATGCATATTTGAATGAATTGGATACCAGCTCATTTAATATTAAACCAAATGGAATAGCTCTGTCAATATCTAATTCAACCCCTTCAGCGTCAATAGTTATATTAATATTATGGCCTCCTTTTTTAAAAACCGATTGCACACTATTTATCAGGCTTTCTATATAACCCTGCATTTCAATTACAGATAGGTCATCATTCTGATACAGCTTCTGATGTATGAGCGCCATTGCCTTTACCCTGCTTTTCCCTTCTTCAAGAGCTTCAATCGCAGCTTTACTTCGCGTATTTTTTGTTTGCAAGCTCAGAAGGCTTGATACCATTTGCAGGTTATTTTTAACACGATGGTGAATTTCTTTGAGTAAAGAATCCTTTTCTACCAGAGAATTCTCAATGATATGCTTCTGCTCTGCGATCAGACGCTGATTCTTTATACTTTTTAAATAGGCATAAACTAATCCGGCAAATCCCAAAAGCGTAAAAATCAAAGAAATAAAAACCAGGTTAATTTGCTCATCCTTAGCCTGCATTTCATTTCTAGCACGTTCCATTTCCTCCTTTTGTGCATCTATCATTCTCTTGGAATTCTCTATTTCATATTTTGCAACTGTGGAAAGTTGTTGTTTCTTAAGTGAGGAGTCATTTATGTTTATAGAATCATCAATCCTGACATTTTTCTTCAGGTAATAGCTGGCATTTTTATAGTCCTCTATCTTATCATAATAAACTGCCAATAATCTGTTTTTCTTTATAATATGCTCTATCTTAATAGGAAGGAGGTTTTGATTTAATATATCCTTGGCTTTTTGAAAGTTTTCCAGCTGAAGGTGACAATCCGCAAGTGCCAGGCTGTTTTCAATCACATCTTCTGAGTACTGCCCAATATTATTATCCCTTATTAATCCAATACTGTTTTCTAAATAGGGTAACGCTTCTTCAAATTGTTTGAGCTGTAAATACGCCTTTCCAATATTTCCTTCTATAATACCTTTTAGAAGTTTGGCCTCCTTTAATTCCTTTTCGCTTTTTACCTGGGTCACGTCATTTAAATATACATCGACATAACCTTTGGCTTTTTTAAAATTACTTAACGCCACCGATGAAGATTTGTCCAGAAGTAAATAGCGGCCAACATTATTATTGTATTCTGCAAGACCAAACAGATCACCATTATCTATGGTCTTTTTCATATCCATGATATAATCCTCCATGGCTTTTCTGTGTAAGCCCAGATTTGAATAAATATCATAAAAGGTGATATTCTTCGTAAATCCTAAATCCCTTTTCTCCTGCCTGATCTCGACCTGTTTCCCATATAGTTGTAACTGTGAGTAGTTATTGTCTATAAGGTCCAGCATATACCTTTTGGTCTGGACATCAAGTTTATCTTTCTCGGCATAAAGGTCATTGGCAATAGCCACACTTTTATCATAGTCCCCCAAATCGTAGTAAATTTGAGATTGCATTAGCTTGTAATTTCCTATGGCGGTAGAATCTCCCGACTTCTCTGCGGAATTGAGATAAATATTAACCTCATCCAACCAATCATAAGCCGAGTTTTCATTATACCTGTTGAGTGTATTAAAGAAATAATCAAATCTATCAGTAACATTTTGTTTATCCTTGAATACCTCCAATGCATTTTCATCCAAAGTATCTAAAACCTGCGCCCCGACACTTTGAATTAATGTTAGAAAAAATATTACTAAAAATTTACCCGGCGATTTTGCCATAACACACTAAGGAATATTTGCCAAATACTATTTTGATCTAATTATAATTATTAAGATTTAACCCATAACAATAATTTAAACTTACTATTATTTCACTTCACGTTTAAATTTTTGTTGTAAAGTAGAATGAATCTGTTGTCTACCCGGGACCTCAGAAAAAATATAGTTTTATACCACTATATTTTCATCCTTACATTTATTACCAGAACACTGTTAATTTTGTATTGTATTTCTGCATATTAACCCAATATAAAAGGATAGCCCAATAAAAAAAGACTATACGCAAAGCATAGCCTTTTACACTGTGATATGTTAATGATAAGATTTGGGGTGCTGTAATAGCGTTCCAAATTTATCACCTAGAATTTTAGTATTCGGGATTTTGTTGTGTAAGTGCATATTTATGTTGTGAAATACCCTTTTAAAGTCATAATGTGCATTTCACCCGATTTTTGCAGCCTTTCATAGATGGTATATTACGAGCTATTAAGAAATCTTGAACAAATCCAGGTAGGCAAAATTAAAAAGAGCCCTGTCAACTAAGACAAGACTCTTTTACGAGAACACTATATGAAAATGAAAAAATTTAATTATTAATTACATAGCCAAAGTATTCCAATTCTTCAGTAGTAGAAAATAATTGTTGTGAACCTGTTCAAAAATGTGGTGATTAGCCCATTAAAGGCTATTAAGAAAATATAACAGACCAGTATGAGGGTCTAAGAATATTGCTTACGAATTCATTGCAGAAATAATAAACTCTTTAAAATCCTTTGAAATCGGGATCAGTGTATTATTTATCATAATATCCTTGGAGTTAATCGCATCTATATGATCAACATTTACGATATAGGATTTATGAGCTCTGTAGAATTTATTTTTAGGTAATTTCTCCAAATAATCTTTCAAAGGAGATCTTACCAGAAATTTCTTGTCCAGGGTATTCACTTCAAGGTAAACGTTATCTGCCTTTATAAACTGAATATCTTCAAACTGAATTCTATAATAAAGATGTTGCTTTTTAACAAAAATAGAATCTTTAAGGACAGAATTGGAAACCAACTGCTCTTCATCATCTTGGTGTTCCTTTCCTCCTTCTTTAGTGGAGTAATCGAAATTTGAAAGTGCAATTTCTATTGAAGTATACAGATCCTGCTGTTCAAATGGCTTTACAAGGTAGCCATTAGGTTTAACGGTCTTGGCATTCTCAACAGTGGCTCTGTCTGAGTTGGAAGTGACAAAAATGAAGGGAATATTGTAGTTCTCCCTAATATGCTTACCAAGGTCTATTCCCGTTTTATCTGAGGCTAAAATGATATCGATAAGCACCAGGTCTACATGATTATTCTTTAAAACCTCTATTGCCTGTTCATAAACAATTACATTATCTACAATCTCGTAACCTATTTCCTCCAACATAGATTGCATGTCGTCTGCAATAATCACATTATCTTCTACAATAAGAATCTTTATAGCTTGTTCCAAAGTAAGTTAGGTATTAGTGGGTTATATCTATTCAAATTTACAAAAAATTATTATACCCTATGTAAAACAAGAATCCCAACAGAAAAGTGCTAAGTGCTACTTTTTTTAACTCAGGGTCAAAATTCCGGAGGTTTTCTATTTTACTTACTGATTTTAAATGAACGAAAAGAGGTATAAATGCGATCAGACA
>Ga0316195_10000224_pt1 | contig 20634 bp, 13 predicted proteins | sample Phised1_MG_FD_204937 | JGI IMG/M metagenome (GOLD analysis project Ga0316195, IMG submission 204937) | Coastal sediment microbial communities from Maine, United States - Phippsburg sediment 1 | ecosystem: Environmental > Aquatic > Marine > Coastal > Sediment | place: USA: Maine | collected...
GCGGCTCGATCAGCTCGCACAGCGATTGCCACGGCACGATCTCGTTCATCGTGGCCAGGAACACGTCGCGCTTGGTGGCTCGGCGGTACCGCTCGAATCCGCCGCCTTGATCGGCCGCCATGGCCAGGGTCTGTTGCTTCATCGCGCTACAACGCATCGACGTGTCGATCGGTGTACTTGTTCAGCGTTGCCTTAGCTCGCCCAGACTGGGAAGCCTTATAGACGATCGACCACTACACTTGTGGGCATACAAATGCAGTTCCCAGCCACAGGCATGCATAGAGCGATTCGCAATAGCAGAAGTGACGCCCCGGGAAAGGTGACCCTCGAAATGGTGGCCGAACGGGCTGGCGTTTCGCCGAGCACGGTGTCGCGCATCCTCAACGGCACGGCGGTCGTCAGCGACGCGAAGCGCACGGCGGTCGACCGTGCCATTGCGAAGCTTGGATTCGTGCCCAATCCGGTGGCGCGAGGCTTGGCCGGTGGGCGCACGCTCAGTATCGGCGTCGTCACGCAGGCGATCGACAGCCCGTTCTATGGCGCTGCACTGCGCGGCATCGAGGCCGAATTGGGCGACGCGGGGTATAGCCCGTTGTTCATGAGTGGGCACTGGCGCGGCGACCTCGAGGCGCGTTGCATCGAAGTTCTGAATGCGCGTCGCGTCGACGGGCTGATTTTGCTTACCGGTCGTCTGTCCGACACTGCGCTGCGCGCCGTAGCGCGTTCGCTGCCAGTGGTGGTCACTGGACGCACCCTGAAGGCCGCAAATCTGATCTCGCTTGACTTCGACAACCGTGAAGGTGCGCGACTGGCGACCCAGCACCTTATCGACCTGGGTCACCGACGAATCGCTTTCATCACGGGTGACCCGGAACACCCTGACGCGATCGAGCGGCAGCAGGGCTATCAGATGGCTCTCAGGTCCGCGGGGATCCGGATCGACCCGGCGATCGTGCAGCAGGGAGACTTCTCGGAACAAAGTGGTCTGGCGGCCGCGGAGCGGCTGATGAGCGACCGTCGCCGCTTCAGTGCGATCTTCGCTGCCAACGACCAGATGGCGTTCGGTGCCGCTGTAGCCCTGTACCGCCATGGCAAGCGCGTTCCCGATGACGTCTCGCTGGTGGGCTTCGACGACCTTGCCGGTTCGGTTTTCTTCGTGCCTCCGTTGACGACCATTCACAACCCGATCCAGGAAATCGGCCAACTTTCGGCCCGGGCGATCTTGCGTTTGCTGGCCGGCGAGACACCCCGAGGCGACGTTCCGGCGCCGCGTCTGGTGATGCGCGAGTCCACGCTCGCTCCCACGACTTAGCCGGCACCCCGGCGCGCCTAGCACTTACCCTCGATTGACAGCGCACGGTCGTTGTCGGTAGAGTGTGAAAGCGCTTTCAACGGGACCGCTCGCTTTGCACATGCTTCAGAGCCCCGTCGATTCCAATGGGGCGCCCGGATGGCCGGGTCGGCCTTCGCGAGCCTTTCACCGTTCGCGCTGTCCATGAATTTGTCGCGTCAACCAATTGCGGGCCTCACCGCGCGAGCCGTCAAGTGAACGCCCCAGAACTGCCTGTCGATCCGCATCGCCGTTTCCCGGACGACTTCGTCTGGGGCGTGGCCACCAGTGCGTTCCAGATCGAGGGCGGAACCGATGCCGACGGCAAGGGCCCGTCGATCTGGGACCGGTTCTGTCGCCAGGCCGGCGCCATCGCCGACGGCAGCAACGGCGACGTCGCCTGCGATCACCTGCACCGAATGCCGGAGGATCTGGACCTGATCGCGTCGCTGGGCGTCACGGCCTACCGCTTTTCGGTTTCGTGGCCGCGCGTCCAGCCTGCGGGCCAGGGTGCCTGGAACGAGGCCGGCCTGGATTTCTACGAGCGACTGGTCGACGGGCTGCTGGAACGGGGCGTGAATCCTTACCTGACGCTCAACCATTGGGACCTGCCCGATGCCTTGCAGGAGCGCGGGGGCTGGGCGCAACGAGACACCGTGCACCGCTTCGTCGACTACGCGCTTGGGATGCATGCGAGGCTGGGCGATCGCCTCGCTGCCATCACCACCCACAACGAGCCCTGGGTGATCTCGACCATGGGGCATGAATGGGGCGTCTTCGCGCCGGGACTGCGCAGCCGGGCCACCGCGGCGCAGGCATCGCACCATCTTCTTCTCAGCCACGGGCTCGCGCTGCGTGCCTTGCGCGAATCGGGGTCCCGCGCGCGCCTGGGCATCGTGCTCAACCTGGCGCCGATCCACGCGGCCACGGCAAGCGAGGCGGACCGGGCGGCGGCACAGCTCGAGGACGGCCGCCTTGTCCGCTGGTACATGGACTCGCTGTTCCGTGGCCGCTACCCGACCGACGTGCTCGATTTCCTTGGCGTGGACGCCCCCCGTGTCGAAGCAGGCGACATGGCGGCGATTGCCACGCCCATGGACTTCCTCGGCATCAACTACTACTCGCGATCGGTAGCGAGCGCCGACGGCTCCTGGCGCGCCAGCGGCAGCGGTCTGCCGCTGACCGACATGGGCTGGGAGATCTTTCCTTCGGGCCTCACCGAACTGCTGCTTCGCCTGTACCGCGACTGGCATGTGCCGCCGCTGTACGTGAAGGAGAACGGCGCCGCATTTCGCGACGAAGTGGTCGAAGGCAAGGTGCACGATCCGGAGCGGGTGGCCTATCTGGCTGCCCACATCGCCGCCGTCGGCGATGCGCTCGCGCAGGGCGTTCCGGTGGCCGGCTACATGGTGTGGAGCCTGCTCGACAACTTCGAGTGGGCGTCAGGCTACGAGAAGCGCTTCGGCATCGTGCACGTGGACTATGCGACGCAGCGGCGCACGCCCAAGGACAGTGCTCACTGGTACCGCGATTTCTTGCAGCGGCAGCGCCAGAACAGGGTGGTTCGGAAGCTGACGGAAGCTTGAGATGGGCCAAGCTGCGCCTACCCGAGTCGACCCGCCCGAGCACGTGGGTCGTGCGTCGGTCCTGCTCCAGCGCGTGCAAGGGGTCACCAAGTTGCTGAGTGCCGCGGTGCCGTCGGGGCGTGCACGCATCGGGGCCGGCCGGATTGCCGATCCGGCGTTCCGCGCGACCCGGGCGCTGCCCTTCGATGCCGACGTCCGGCTTGCCGAGTGAATCGACCAGAACGCCCGAGACAAGAATGACCATGACCGCACGTGCACGCAAGGGATGGAAACTGGTCTGGGCCGACGAGTTCGACGGCGAGGTCGTCGATCCCACGAAGTGGGACTTCGACATCGGCAACGGTTTCTACGACTACAAGCACAACGCCTGGGTACCGGGCTGGGGCAACGAGGAGCTGCAGTACTACACGCATGAGCCGGAGAACGTGGTCGTGCGCGACAGCTGTCTGTTCATCCGTGCCGTGAAGGCACCGCTGCACGGCTGCGGCTACACCTCGGCGCGGCTGAAGACGAAGGCGCGCGACGGCAGCGTGCTCTTTGCCAAGCAGTACGGCCGCATCGAGTTCCGCGCCCGCGTGCCGTGGGGCAAGGGGCTGTGGCCGGCGCTGTGGATGCTGCCGGTCGAGGACAGGTACGGCGGCTGGGCCGCCAGCGGCGAGATCGACCTAATGGAGATCGTGGGCGAGAAGCCGCAGGAGGTGCTCAACAGCATCCACTTCGGCTCCACCTTTCCGCGTCGCACGCTCATCACTACCACCCACGCGCTGCCCGGCGGCAGCCGGGTATCGGACTGGCACCTGTACGCCGTCGAGTGGGAGCCGGGAGAGTTTCGCTTCTTCGTCGACGACGTGCAGACCTGCCGCTACCGCCACTGGTGGAGTTGCGGGCGGCTCGAGTACGGCGCCGGCGTCGAGGCCGTGAGCGAGGCCGACCTCCATCCCTGGCCGGCACCTTTCGATCAGCCCTTCTACCTGGTGATGAACGTGGCGGTCGGCGGCAACTTCCCCGGTGTGCCGAACGCCGACACGAGGTTCCCCGCCGAACTGGTGGTCGACTACGTGCGCGTATACGACAAGGCTGGCGGCTACGGCCCGGTGCCGCCGCGGGGCCCGGGCGTGATGCCCTGGGAGCCCGGGCACGAGTCCGAGCGCCGCAGCTGACCGGCGAGAGCAGCAGACCGACTCTGGAGACGAACCCGATGAGCACGAAGACAGACCATCCCGGATCCCGCCCTGCGGCCCACGGTGGATCGCAACCCTGGGCAACGGCGTTCGCCTCCAGCGGCGCCGTGCATGCCAGCGGCGCGGCGGCGTTCGTGCCCGGCAGCCACGCGGCCGCGGCGGTGGCGGTGCCGCTGTCGCCGGCCGAGCGTGCGCGGCTGGACGAGGCCTTTCGTGCCACGCTGGCGCACGGCATCCACGGCCTGTGCTTCAGCCCCTACATCGGGGGCCAGTCGCCGGGGTCGAAGATCGGCGAAGCGCAGATCCGCGAGCGGCTGGCCATCGTGTGTCCGCACGCGCGCTGGGTGCGCAGCTTCTCCTGCACCGACGGCCACGAGCAGACCCCGCGCATCGCGAAGGAGATGGGTCTGAAGACGCTGGTCGGTGCCTGGCTCGGCACCGACGCGGCGATCAACGACCGTGAAATGGCCGGCGTCATTGCCGTGGCGCGGGCGGGCCACGCCGACATCGTCGCGGTGGGCAACGAGGTGTTGCTGCGCGAGGACATGAGCGAGGAAGAGCTCATCGCGCACATCGAGCGGGTGAAGAAGGCGCTTCCCGGCGTGCCGGTGGGTTACGTCGACGCCTATTTCCTGTTTGAAAAGCACCCGCGCGTCACCGCCGCCTGCGACGTCGTCATGACCAACTGCTATCCGTTCTGGGAGGGCTGTCCGCGCGAGCAGGCGCTGGCCTACATGCAGACGATGGTGCAACGCACGCGCGCCGCCGCCCGGGGCAAGCGCGTGCTGATCAGCGAGACCGGCTGGCCCGACCAGGGCAGTGCCTTCCACGGCGCCGTGCCCGGCACCGAGGCCGCGATGCAGTACTTCGTGGACACCGCGGCCTGGGCCGAGCGCGAGGGGGTGGAGTGGTTCCACTTCGCCGCCTTCGACGAGGCCTGGAAGGTGGGTGCCGAGGGCGACGTGGGTGCGTTCTGGGGTCTTTGGGACAAGGACGCCAAGCCCAAGTTCGGATGACCGCGAGCATGTCCCAACCTGTGCTCCTGCCGCAAGGCAACGCCATCTGCTACTCGGGCTACCGCGAGGGCCAGAGCCCGGACCTCAAGCGCTATCCGTCGGTCGCGCAGATCCGCGAGGACCTGCACCTGCTGGCGCGCCACTGGCAGCTGCTGCGCCTGTACGACTGCAGCGTGCACGCCGAGCGCGTGCTGCAGGTCATCCGTGAGGACCGCCTGCCGCTGCGCGTGATGCTCGGCGCGTACCTGGGTCCGGAGATGAGCAACTTCGGCTGCCCCTGGGGCGGCACCTACACCGAGGCTCATCTCGAAGCCAGCCGGCGCGAGAACGCGGCCGAGCTGGAGCGCCTCGTACGGCTCGCGCGGGCACACGCCGACACGGTGTTCAGCGTGGCCGTGGGCAACGAGGCCACGGTCGACTGGACCGACCATTTCGTGCCGGTGCCGCACATGGTCGAGTACGTGCGCCGCGTGAAGGCGGCGGTTTCGCAGCCGGTGACCTTCTGCGAAAACTATGTGCCCTGGCAGGGCAAGCTGAAGCCGCTCGTCGCCGAGCTCGACTTCATATCGGTGCACACCTATCCGGTGTGGGAATACAAGCACATCCACGAGGCGCTGGACTACACGAAGGAGAACGTGTCCAGCGTGGCCCGCCTGTATCCGGACAAGCCGGTCGTCATCACCGAGGCCGGCTGGTGCACCGCCAGCAACGGCCGCGGCATGCACGCCGAACACGCGGTGCAGGAGCTGCAGGCGATCTACTACCAGGACCTGATGGACTGGACCCGCGCCGAGGGCCTGCTGTGCTTCGTCTTCGAGGCCTTCGACGAGCCCTGGAAGGGCTCGCCCGATCCGCTGGAGCCCGAGAAGCACTGGGGCCTGTTCACGGTCGAGCGCAGGCCCAAGTTGGTGATGCGCGCGCTCTACCCCGATCTCGAGCCCGCGGCAGGAGCCATGTCGTGAACGCCCCCGAGCCGCCGTCGATGCACAGCCACCGCACGCCCGACGTGGCGCTGTGGGATCAGTACCGTGCGCTGCGCGAGCAGTGGACGCACGAGGACATGCTGGTCAGCCACCGCGTGACCTGGTTGATCCTGTCTTCGGGCCTGCTGTTCACCGCCTACCGGGCCGAGGCCGGCGGCAGCGGGCTCTGGCTCGCGCTGGCCTTCCCGTTGTTCGGCATGCTGTTGTCGGCGCTTATCGGTGTGTCCATCCACGCCGCCATGGCCGCCACCGACGACGTGCGCCGCGAGTTCGACCGCGCCTGCCTTGCGGACCTGTGTCCGCTGGCCCCGACCGGGCGCCTGGCGCGGCGCGGCCGTTGGGTGGCCAAGGCGCTGCCTTTCGTCTTCGGCGCGATGTGGCTGCTGGCGCTGCTCGGCAGCCTGCAGGGTTGAGGCACGGGGCTGCGCAGCGGCTCACAACAGGAAGCTACCCATGACCATCAAGACAGCCGCAGCCGCCGCGCCCGCCGCCAACACGCACAAGGTCCCCTTCGGCCAGAAGGTCGCCTTCGGCCTCGGCATGCTGGCCAACCAGATGTTCCCGGCCGCACTTGGCATCTTCATGGTCGTACTGGTGCAGGACATGGGCTTTCCCACATGGATGTGGGGCATCCTGTTCTTCCTGCCCCGGGCCTACGACGCCGTGCTCGACCCGATCATGGGCTTCATCTCCGATAACACGCGCTCGAAGTGGGGCCGGCGCCGTCAGTACGTATTCATCGGCGCCGTCATGCTGGGCATCGGCTTCGTGGCGATGTGGCAGCTGCACCGCGACGATGGCCTGACCTACAACTTCCTCTATTTCCTGTTCTGGTCGCTCGTGTTCTTCACCGGGCTGACGGTGTTCAGCATCCCCTACGTGGCCATGGGCTACGAGATGAGCGACGACTTCCACGAGCGCACCAGCATCATGGCCGTGGCGCAGTGGATCGGCCAATGGGCCTGGGTCATCGCACCGTGGTTCTGGGTCGTGATGTACGACCCGAGCTGGTTCCCCAACGCCGACACGGCCACGCGCACGCTGTCAGTCTGGGTGGGCGTGGCGTGCATGCTGCTGGCCATGGTGCCGGCGCTGTTCCTGCCCAGCCGCTCGACCCTGGACGACACCCATCTCGTGCCGCTGACCGTGGCCAACGTGGGCCGCGGCTTCAAGGAGCTGCTGGACGGCTTCAAGGAGGCCTTCGGCTGCGTGCCGTTTCGCAAGCTGTGCTTCGCCACCTTCCTGATCTTCAACGCCTTCAACACGGTGGCGGCGTTCTCGTTCTTCATCGTCGTCTACCACCTGTTCAACGGCAACACCGCGGCCGCCGGCATCTGGCCCACGCTGTTCGGCAGCATCGGCGCGCTGGTCACCACCTTCGCGGTGATCCCCACCGTGGCCTGGATGTCCAAGCGCACGGGCAAGAAGAAGGCCTTCATGCTTTCGCAGGGCATCTCGATCCTCGGCTACGTGCTGCTGTGGTTCTTCATGGTGCCCGGCAAGCCCTGGATGTTCATGTTCGCGCTGCCGTTCTTCTCGTTCGGCATCGGCGGCCTGTTCACGCTGATGATGTCGATGACGGCGGACGTCTGCGACCTCGACGAGCTGGCCACGGGCAAGCGGCGCGAAGGCATCTTCGGGGCGATCTACTGGTGGATGGTCAAGCTCGGCTTCGCGGTGGCCGGCCTGCTCAGCGGCGCGATCATGGCGTTCGTGGCCTTTACGCCGGGCGCCGCGGTGCAGCCCGACGGTGCGGTGGATGGCCTGCGGCTGTTCTACTCCGGCGTGCCCATCTTCGGCACGCTGCTGGCGATGTGGTTCATGCGTGACTACGACCTCGACGAGGCGCGCGCGCGCGAGGTGCATGCCGAGCTCGAGCGGCGCAAGCTGCGCACAGGCGCGTCCTCGTACCAGGGCTCGGGTTCGGGCGCCAGGCCCTGGCTGGCGCAGCACGGCCTGCTGCTGCCGGGCGCGGAGCCCTCGCCGCTGGCAGGCAAGTCGGTCGACGAGATCCACGCGCTATATGCGGAGCAGTTCCGCAGCGTCATGTACGGCCTGTGCTTCAGCGCGTACGGCGAGGGCCAGCGCGCGGGCGACCAGCTGCAGGCCTCGGCGGTCGGCCGGCGCGTCGACCTGATCGCGCCGCACACCCGCTGGGTGCGCTCCTTCGCCTGCACCGAAGGGCACGAAGTGATTCCCAGGCTGGCGCGCGCCAAGGGACTCAAGACGATGGTGGGTGCGTGGATCAGCCAGGACCGCGAGCGCAACGAGCGCGAGATCGAGGCCCTGATCCAGCTGGCTAGGGATGGGCAGGTCGACATTGCGGTGGTGGGAAACGAGGTGCTGCTGCGCGGCGACCTGCCCGAGTCCGAGCTGCTGGCCTGCATCGCACGTGTCAAGGCGGCGGTACCCGAGGACTTGCGCGTGGGCTGCGTCGACGCCTACTTCAAGTTCCTCGAGCAACCGGCGCTCACGGCCGCATGCGACGTGCTGCTGCCCAACTGCTATCCGTTCTGGGAGGGCGCGCACATCGACGTGGCCGCGCAGTACGTGCGCCGCATGCACGGCCTGGTGAAGGCCGCCGGCGGCGAGAAGCCGGTCATCGTCACCGAGACCGGCTGGCCCTGGCAGGGTGAGGCGGTGGCCGAGGCCGTTCCGTCGGCCGTCAATGCGATGCGCTTCTTCATCGACATCCAGCAGTGGGGCCGGCGCGAAGGGGTGAAGCTGTTCTACTTCTCGTCCTTCGACGAGCCGTGGAAGCTGGCGCAGGAAGGTGTCGTGGGCACGCAGTGGGGCCTGTGGGACAAGGCCGAGCGGTTCAAGGACGGCGCTGCGGCGCGCTGACGGGCCGCCGGCGATGCACCCGCGGAGCGCCGCTCGCCGGCGCGCCGGTCGGTGCCGCCGTCACAGGCGTCAAGGGCGTCACAGGCGTTCTGGCGTCCTGGACGTCGCGGGCGTGTCGGCCGCGACGGGTCAGTCTTGCCCGGACGGCGTGCGCGCCGCCTCGCTGGGATTCCATTCGATGGCGACGGCCTCGACGCCGGCCGGGTCGAAGCGGTGCTGAAGGTGTTCGGTCCACCGCGTCCCGCTGCGGGTGCGCACGCGCGTGGCGGCGCCGCGGCGGATCGACCAGGGCACCCGGTTCAAAGTGAAGGTCAATGCGCCGCCGTCGACCGGCACCTCCTGCGCGTCCAGCAGGACGGGGTCGAAGCGGATCTGCCCGGCCTCGAAACGCAGCCCCAGCTCACCCCAGCGGGTCAGGATCTCCTCCTTCACCTGCCCGGTCATGCCCGGCTGCTGCGCGCCGCCCTCGGCTGCGGTGTGGCTGTAGGGGTCGGCGGGGAACGCGCCGTATTCGGCCGGCGTCTTGCGGTAGCCCAAGCCGTCGCGGATGCGCCGGTAGTGGGCCACCAGCGCCGGCAGTTCGGGGGCGCTGGCCTCCGAGGCTTCGAACACACGCTCCTGCGCGGCGAGCAGCAGCTTGGCGACCATGTGCCAGTAGATGCAGCCCAGGCCCTCGTACGCGAACATGGTGCCCGAGCGGCCCGTGAATTCGTGGTGCCGGAGCAGCCGGTCGTAGGCTTCGGCCAGCGGCTCGAGCGCGGCGCCCAGGTCGCGCCCGGCGGCTTCCAGGTCGCCCCGGTTGGACAGGGACGGCGCGAAGCGGACGGTGCCGTCGTTCTGGCGCTGTAGCAGATCGGTGCGCTGCTTTGCGAGCAGCGCCTGCACGACGGGCAGGGCCAGGGCGGCGGCGTCGAGGCGGTTGCGCTGCAGGAAGCCGGGCAACTGCCGGTCGGGGTAGAGCATGAAGCTGCGGCGCGGTTGGTCGAACAGCGTGCTTGCGAACAGTGCGTCGAGCAGCTGCACCGCGTCGGCCAGCGTCAATGCGCCGCAGGACAGCAGCGCCACCTGCCCCTCGAGCATGGGGTAGAGCGTGGCGACCTCGGCGCGCCCCGGGTGCGAAAAATCCACCAGGTTGTAGCTGTGGAACAGCCCGTCGTCGCGCCGGTTGCGCTGCAGCGTGGCGTCGATCAACGGCAGCAGGTCGCGTGCGAGGCCGCTGAGCAGGCCCTCCGGGGCAAGGGCCGGCACGCGGCCGGCGGCACCGAGGTAGGCTTCGGCCCGCCAGGCGTCGAGCACGGCGCCGGCCCGGTCGACGAATGCCCGTCGCGCCTGCGCGTCGTCCGCGGTGGATGCCGGCGTGGATCGCACCAGGCCCGACAAGGCCTGCAGCGCTGCCAGCGTCGACGCCGCCAGTGTGAACGGGCGATCGGCGCCCGGCAGCGCGGCGACGAACACCAGAAAGCGCCGAAAGTAGGCCAGGGTGACGATCGACAGGCCGTTGCCCACCAGCGCGTTATTCGCGTCGTTCCACTCCGGCCGCTGGGTGTGCAGCCACAGCCCGCCGCCGGGCACCAGGCTGCCTGCCTTGGCCAGCACGATGATGGCCAGCTTCTCGGCTAGCGTGGCCAGGAGCGGCCGGTCGGCGTCGTCGCACACCATCAGGGCGTCCGACCCGATGCGCGCGGCGCGATCGCGGGCCCGCGCATGCGCGGCCGCGTCGAAGACGATCGTGGACTTCGGGCTGGCCGTCTGCGCGGCGTGAGTCTTGAGCCGGTAGGGCACGTCGGCGAAGCTGAAGAGCGCCCGGTCCCACAGTCGCGGCAGCAGGTTCGGGTCGCGGGCCGCCGCGGCCTCCAGCAGGCGCAGCAGATAGATCACCTGATGGTCGCCCCAGTAGCCGATGTTGCTCCACGGGTTCTCGGGCTCGACCAGTTCCCAGTCGATGCCGTCACGGCCGATGCGATAGGGGTTGTAGCCGTCGGGCGTCATCGCCCCGAGGAAGGCCTCGATCATCGAGCCGGCATAGGCGGGCTCGCTTGTCAGCAGGGCCTCCCAGTTCTGAAAGATGTCGCGCCAGTTGCCCTCGTAGTTGATGACGCGGCGTCCGGCGCCATCGCGCACGCGGATGGAGAACCGGTTCCACGGCCGGCTCGGGTCGCCGTGCCGGCGGCTGAAGGTGAGCGGCAGGTAGCCCAGCAGCAGCCGCTCGCCGTGCGCGCCCGCGGCCGTGCGCGCCGCGTCGATGGCCGCGCCGCGGTCCACGCGTTGCGGCCATGCGGCCATGGCCGAAGCCAGCTTGGCGGCCGCGATCCGATCGCGGCCTGCCACGTAGGACATCAGGTCGTCACGGTCGAGCGTCGTGCCGTCCACGAAGACGCCGCCGCGCATGATGTTGAACAGCACGTTCGCGCGGTGATGCGCCGCGGCCATCGTGTCGCCCGACTGCTGCAGGCCGTCGGCCCGCGACAGCAGTTCGTCCACCCCCTGCGTGTTGGCGGCGATGGCGGCACGGATCTCCTCTGGGCTGCCGGCGCCTGCGTCCAGGCGGCGCACCAGGTCGGCCACCTGCACCTGGGAAAGCGGCGAGTCGACGACCTGGTGCCATTCCAGGCCCTGCGCACCGACTGCGCTCTCGAAGTGCACCAGGCAGGCGCCCTTGCGGCCGCGCGTCAGCGTCTCGTCGAGCACGGGCTCGCCGCGACAGAAGGCACCGACCTGATGGTCCGAGAGGAGCAGGCAGCTCGGCGCCGGCGTGCCGCAGTGCCATGCCACCAGGGCTTCGAACGACTCCTTGGGTTCGGCGCGGTCCCAGATGCGCGCGTACAGCGTGTACAGGCCGAGGCGGCCACCGGCCGCGGATTCGTTCCACTTGTAGGCGTCGGCCAGGCAGCTCATCGTCGTGGCGTGGGCGACGCTCACGCCCGGCGGCACCAGGTCGAGCAGGCCGTCGAGCACCTCCACCGAAACCGCGTCCGAGGCCGCGCGCAGGCGTGCCGTGCGCACCAGGCCCAAGCCGGCGGCGCTGGACCACTCGTGCTCGAAGCTCAGCCGGTTCGATGCATGCACCTCGCGGAAGCGCAGGCGCGTGCCCGATAGGTTCTTCCACACCGAGCGCGCGCCGCCACCCTGGAAGCGCGGCGCGAAGGGGCACCACAGCTCACTGTGCTCGCCGTCGCGGATGCGGATCCAGGTGCGCGCGCCGGTGTATTCCCAGCGGCGGTGGATGCGGTCGACGGTCTCGTAGGGAAGGAAGGCGCCTTCGGCATCGCGGCGGCCGGCGGCCAGCGAGCCCGCAGTGGAGACAAAAGCCCAGACGTCGCTGTCGCTCGCCAGCGCGACGAAGAACGGCGGCGCCTGGTCGTAGCCGTCGATGCAGTACCAGGTCTGGCCGTCGTCTTCGACGAAGCGACCTTGCATCGGGCCCGGGCTCGCGTTCACACGGCACCCGACACGAAGGTGGCGATCGACCGCGGCGGCAGCTCGACGATGCACGGACGGCCGTCGATGCACAGCGCCAGGCGCAGCGCGTGGTCGTGCCGATGGCAGGCGACCACGGTCGTCGATCCGTCGCCGTGGGCGAAAGCGGTGGCCTCGACCCCGGCCGCGCTGGCCAGGCCCACCCGCTGCGCCCCGGGCCGGATGAAGCGTGCGAAGTGGCCCAGCACCCAGTACGCGCTCTGGTGCATGAGCTGGCCGCGCGCCGTGTCGGCCAGCACGGGCGCGCTGCAGTAGTTCTGCACGTGGTTTGGCCCGCCGCGCTCGTCGAGCAGCAGGTTCCAGTCGATCCAGCCGACGGTCCAGCGGTTGAGGTCGTTGATGATGTTGCGCGCGTAGCGTTCGCCGACCTCCCACGAACCGATGTGCGGCCCGCCCTCCTGGCAGCCTTCGGTGAACAGCAACTGCTTGTCCGGCCAGGCGTCGTGCACCTGCTGCACGTGGTCGAAGTCCTCGGCGCCGTACCAGTGGAAGCCCGTGCCCCACACGAAGGCCGCGGCCTCGGCATCGGCGTAGACCACGCGGGCGCGTTCGAGCATCAGGTCGCGGTTGTGGTCCCAGATGACGATCTTCACGTCGCTCAAGCCGGCATCGCGCAGCGCCGGGCCCAGGTGGTCGCGAACGAAGTCGCGCTCTTCCTCGGCGGAGTACAGGCAAGAGTCCCATCGCTGCCGCGCCATGGGCTCGTTCTGCACCGACACGCCCCAGATGGGCACGCCCTCGGCCTGGTAGGCGCGGATGAAGCGCACGTAGCACTGGGCCCAGGCCGCGCGGCATTCGGGACGCAGCCGACCGCCGTCGTCCATGCGTGCGTTGGTCTTCATCCAGGCGGGCGGGCTCCAGGGCGAGGCCAGCAGCTGCAGCGGGCGCCCGGCGACCTGTTGTGCGGCGCGGATGAAGGGCAGCAGCGCGCGCCGGTCGCGGTCGATGGAAAAGCCCTCGAGCGCGAAGTCGCCGGGCAGCCCGGCATGCGCGTAGTGGCCGAGCGCGAAGTCGCAGGAGTTGATGTGCACGCGACCCAGCGTGTAGCCGTGGCCGCTATTCGGGTCGAAGTAGTCGCGCAACAACTGCTGGCGCGCAGCCTCCGGCAGGCCTTGCCAGACCGTGGCTGCGGCCTCGGTAAAGGCGCCGCCGAAGCCGAGGTGGCTCTGGTAGCGCCGGGTCGTGTCGATCTCGAGTCTCGGCAAATTCGAGTCGGCGCCGCCAACGACAAGTGGCGGCTCGCGGTCGCTCAGCCAAAGGCCGCCGTCGCGCGCACTGACGACGACGCGGGTCAGGGCCAACGGGCTCATGCGGGTGCGACGCGTCTGCGACCCGGCGGGTGCCTCGCGACGCCCGCCGTGCTCAGCGCGTCCAACGGATGGCGTCGAGGTAGATCGGGTCCTTGATGCCAGAATTGGCGGGCTTGCCGGTGAACGAGTAGCGGTCGGCGATGACGAAGCGCAGGAGCACCAAGGACAAGTCGATCTTCGGGTTGACCACGGCAAAGGCGCTCAGCGGGATCGACACCGTGCACCACGCGCCCGTGTTGCAGTAGCCATAGTCGCCGGGCCCGATCTGCAGATAGGCCTCCTGTCCCTCTCGTTCCTGCGTGTCGGTCGCGATGCCGATCTCGATCTTGCCGGGGTAGGTGGTGCTCACCTGGAACGTCAGCCTGCCGCTGGTCGCGAACTCGGACAGGTTCTCGTTTTCATCCTTTTCCGAGCGGAGCAGTAGCCCCCAACCGTAGCTGGCCGGCGACGGCGTGACGCGGAAGCCGTTGGGCGCATCGCCAGGGCCGTGCGTTCCAGCCACCGTGGCATAGCCGGCGGTGTTGCCGTCGAACGCGTCCCAGCGCAACCCTGTGGGCTTGACTTCGGACGGGCCCGGCTGCAGGTCGGACAGCAGCGTGTAGGTGTTCTCGGTGACACCAGGATCCTTGACCACGGCCTCCTGGAAGTAGGTGGCGTCGACGTCGGTGTAGATGCCGTCTCCATTGGCGTCGTTGGCCGGGATCACCGGCTCCCAGTCCCAGGTCGCGCTGCCGAAGACGGCGCCGGGCGGGTTGATGGCTTGCACCACGAAGCGCGCCTGGCGCTGCACGTTGAACAGGCCCCACTTGTCGTCGCCCTGCTTCCAGGGTTCGTCGAATGCTTCGAAGTAGAAGACCTGCTTCGGGCCGTTGCCGGCGCGGCCCTCGGCGGCCCAGGCCTCCAGGCGGTCGAGGTACATCTTCTGGTTGACGGGGTGGGCACGGAACCGCTGCCGACCGACGTCCACGGCGTTCCAGCCGGTCTCGCCGACGATGATCGGGATGTAGGACAGCCCCTTGCTGTCCAGGAAGTCCCGCGCCTCCTGGTACTGCCGCTTGGCTTCCGCGATGGCGCCGTCCATCATCGCCACGGCCCGCTGCGCCTCGGGGACATCCACGTTCTTCCAATTCCAGCGGGTCGGGTCGAACCAGGTGTCCAGGTTGGGATATGTGTGCAGCGCGGCGAAGTCGATCTGGTCGGTGATGATCGTCGGCGCGCTGGCCCAGAAGGCATAGTTGTCGTCGGTGGTGACGGGCTGCTTGATCTGGTCACGCACCGTGCGGATGTATTCGGCCATCAGAGCCGGGGCGATGCGGTTGAAGGCCCAGCTCACCATCGTCTCGTTGCCGACGCTGACGGCGAGCACGATGTCGGAGAACTCGTTGGCCAGTGTCACGCAGCGCGCCATCTCGGCGCGGCTTTCGGCGTCGTTGCCGCTCAGCACGAAGGCGCCCAACTGGACCCGGATGTTCAGCTTCTCGTCGCGGATCACCTCCAGGGTCTGACGCGCGACTTTGTCGGAACTGCTGAACAGGCGGATGGCCCGGAAGCCCGCGGCTAGCAGCAGATCCAGGTCTTCCTTGATCTGGGCCTTGGTGATGACCTCGTTCGGCAGATCGGCTTCGCTGGCGGCCGTGCGGAAGGGCGAATAGGCCACCGCCCGTCGGGAGGTGAAGTCCTCGCTCAGCGGACGGATGGTCACCCCGGTGAAGGGCACCGAGCCGCCGCCGCCGCAGGAGGCGAGCAGGCTGCCCAGGACCAGGGTCAGGGCGATCCGCCATGCGACCACGGCGTTGCGGATGTTCTTCATGGTGGTGTCTCGAGTCGGGGTCTTCAGAAGGTGTACCTCAGCCCCGCGCCGAAGAAGTTTCCGGTTCGCTCCAGGCGAGAGTCGACTTCGGAGAAAACGGAGTTGCTGGCCATGCTCATCGCCGACAACCCGAGCTGGCCGTAGTGGACCACGCCCGCGAAGGTATACAACTGCAGCCCGTTTCTGAAGTCGTACTGCAGGCCGATGGTGCCGTAGGTGGCCGAGTTCGACTGGCCGCGTTCGCTCGGGTTGTCGGTATTGGCCTTGCCCAGATAGAGCGCGCCGCCGTATATCGTCCAGTTGCTGTCGAAGCTGTAGCGCGCACCCAGGACGCCGTCGACTGCGGTCGCCGAGTAGCCCTTGTAGCTGCCGTCGGACAGCTGCTGGCTCCAGTCGACGTTGAACGGGTTGTTCCAGATGTCGAAGCCGCCGGGATTGACGGTGCGCGTCTGCAGCAGCACCGCATAGGCACCGCTCCAGCGGTTCCAGCGCAGCCCGCCCAGCAGCTCGAGCTGGGTGGTCAGCCGGTACCGTGCCTGGACCATGGCGATGCCCTGACCGGATCCCCCTAGAGAAGAATCGAACGAGTTGTCGTAGAACAGTCCGGTGAACGGGGTCTGTCCGAACGCGCTCGGCGTTCCGTTGCGGGTGTTTTGCGCAATGAAGTCGATGGACAGGTCACGACGGCCATAGTGCACCCAGAGTTCAAAGAAGCTCGGCCTGTTGTTGCTCCAGCCGGATTCCCCCATGGAGTACGTGCCCTCGACCACCACGTCACCTTCGGCGACGTCGAAGATCGGCGACGTGTAGCGCACCGCCCGGACCAGCAGGCCGTAGCCCGCGCCGCTGGACGACCAGGGATAACCCAGGCCGATGTCGGTGCCGAACGGATAGTCGGCCAGGCTCCAGCTGCGCGTGGTCATCGAGCCTATGCGCAGGCTGCCGTAATCCTCGTGCGACAGCGCGACGTTCAGGTCGTAGTAATAGCCTGGCCAATTGATCTGGCCGTCGCGCCAGCGCTGGCTGATCAGGCCCGAGATCTTGAAGCCCTCGGGCAGGTCGAACTTGACGCCGAGGTAGGGCTGGAACTGCGTCACGCTGGTCGTGCCTGCACCGTAGCCCTTGCCCTGCACCACCGGGTCGGCCCAAATGAACTGCTTGGTCGCAGCCGGATCAACCTGGCAGCTGTTGTCCTCGCAGTTGGCGCTGACCCGGCCCGCTTCGCCTTGAAAGAACGCATTGAGCGTGAAGGGGCCGAAGTCCACGGCCCAGGCGCTTGCACACAGGCTTGACGCCAGCGCCGCTGCGCCTGCCCTGGCCGCTGCACGGGCGCGCGGGCTCCAGCTCGTCCGATGCTCGTTCCTGTTCAGATGCTGCATGGGACCTCGCTCGGCGTAGCGTTGAGTGAAGAATAAGGGAAGGATGCAGGCAAAATGAAAGCGCTTTCAAAGCATAGCCTCGATCGACGCGGGACGTCAATGCTGGGGCGCTCGGTGCTTTCCCGCATTCCGGGACCTCAACGCAAAGCGTCCGACATCGGGAAAACCAGAGTTGTCGTGAAAGCGCTTTCACAGAGAATCCGCTTTCATCGACCCTGTCCTTCGCAGGTGGTTCCATGGCATGCATGAAGTCGGTTGCGCGCTCCTCGATCTGGCTGCTGGCGGCACTGCTGCTGATGCTGCAGTGCGTCAGCGCGCAGCCTGTCAAGACGGGCGAGGGCGCCTACAACCTGGGGCCGAAGTCCGGCGACAAGGCGTTGCCGGCGGCACCGTTCCGCACGGAGGCCATGCAGAAGCTGGCTGCACCCACCAGCCAGTGGTACTCGACGCTGATCTTCAATCCGAAGCCCTTCCCAATCTTCGTGCAGCCGATGACGGTGCGCACCATCGAGCAGGGGTTCGAGATGGCACTGCCCAGCAAGGAGGTGACGGCGACGGAGCGGCGCGACACCGAGATCGCCTACCTGCATCGCGATCCGATCTTGCTGTCGCCGGTGGCCTTCGAGCCTGGCCAGGCCAAGCTTGCCGGTGTCGGCGACTGGTCGATCGACATCTCGATGGCGCGGGGCGCGGACGACATGCGCGTCACCGTCGCCCACGGCAACCCTTATGCCTATGTCCAGCTGACGCGCGGCGACCTGCGGGTGCGCCTGCCGCACCCGGGCGAACGCTTCGACGGTGGTGCCGACCCGCGGGTGCTGGCGCTGCGGGTCAAGGGCAAACCCTATGCGCTGTTCGGGCCCACCGGCACACGTTGGGAGCAGGTTTCCGCCACCGAGTGGATCGGGCGCTTGCCGGAGGGCAAGCATTTCGTATCGGCCGCCGTGCTGCCCGACGACAAGCCCGAAACGCTGGCCTTGCTGCATCGCCACGCCTACGCCTTCGTCCAGGGCACACGCGTGCAGTGGCACTACGACGTGGCCGCGAGCCAGGTGGAGACCACCTTCAGCGCCAGCACCAAGGTGATGGAAGGCGCCGACCACGGCCCGCTGTACGGCCTGTACCCGCACCATTGGTTCAACAACGCCTCCGTCGCCGACAAGCTGGGGCCGGCGTACGACACGGTGCGCGGGAAGATCCGGCTGGTCGCTGCGCCGCAGTTCAAGACCACCCACCCGTACGTGGGCTTCGTGCCGTACTGGCCGGGCGTCGGCGAGTCGCCCCGAAGGGCCGAGCTGGCCGACACGATGAAATCCGACCTGCGCAACGCGCGCCGGATGATGCTGCCCGAGGGCCAGAGCGCCTACTGGCAGGGCAAGGGCCTGCAGCGCATCGTCAAGCTGCTCGACGTAGCCGAGCAGCAGGGTGACAAGGAAGGCCGCGACCAATTGCTGGCGATGCTCAAGAAGCGCGTGGAGGAGTGGTTGTCGAACACCGACTCCAAGCGCTACTTCTTCGTCGACCGCGGCTTGGGCGCGGTGGCGAGCTACCCGGACGAGTTCTTCGCCATCGCCGAGGTCAACGACCACCACTTCTGGTTCGGCTACTGGATCCGCGCGGCCGCCGAGATCGCGCTGCGCGACCCGGCCTGGGCTTCCAAGGAGCGCTGGGGCGGCATGGTCGACCTGCTGGTGGCCGACATCGCGACCGCCGAGCGCGGCCGTGCCGACTTTCCGTTCCTGCGCAACTTCGATCCCTACGAGGGGCACTCGTGGGCCAACGGCCTGGGCGGCGCCGGCGAGTACGGCGTCTTCGGCAACAACCAGGAATCGACCTCCGAGGCGATCAACGCCTGGGTCGGCCTGATCCTCTGGGGCGAGGCGACGGGCAACCGCGAGCTGCGCGACCTGGGTGCCTACTTGTACGCCACCGAGGTGCAGGCCATCGAGCACTACTGGTTCGACGTGCATGGGCTGGTGCTCGCGCCCGAGTACAAGAACGTCGACGTGGCGCAGCTGTTCGGCGGCAAGTACATCCACAACACCTGGTGGACCGACGACCCGCGCCAGATCACCGGCATCAACCTGCTGCCGATCACGACGGCCTCGACCTACATGGCCAAGCACCCGGCCTACATCCGCCGCAACCTGGCGGCGCTGAAGGAAGAGCAGGACATCTGGGCGGCGCGCGGCAAGAAGGCCAACCCGCCGGACATCTGGCAGGACGTGTTCGCCAAGTACCAGGCCTTGCAGGATCCTGCGGCGGCGTTGAGCCAATGGAATCGCTGGGGTGCCGTCGAACTCGGCGAAACCCGCTCGCATACGCTGCATTGGCTGCTGAGCCTGAACGAACTCGGCACGCCGGACACGGCGATCACGGCCGATACCCCGCTGTACGCGGTGTTCAAGCGCGCCGACGGCCGCCGCACCTACCTTGCCTTCAACGCCGGCAAGGCCCCGATCAACGTTCGCTTCAGCGACGGCCAGAGCCTGGCCGTGGCGCCCGGAGCGCTGGCGCGAAGTCCATGACGCAGACTTGTCCCGAGCACTGAGAAGCCCTCAATCGTCGAACCAAGCAAGCCGGGCCAACCCGGGAGAAGCGCCCAAGAGACGGCCCCGTATGGGCCCCAAGGAGACTCAAGGCCATGTTCAAGCGAATCAACCTCAGATCCCTGCTGGCCCTGACGCTGGCCGGCGTCATGCTCGTCGGATGCGGCGGGGATGCAGAAGCGCCACCGCCCCCGGTGGGCGAGGCACCCGCAGGCCCGGACACCACGCCGCCGACGGTGACCATCGCCAGCGATGTCTCGGCGCCGCCCGCAACCGGACCGGTCACCTTCACCTTCGTCTTCGACGAGGACGTCGGGATCAGTTTCGAAAGCACGGACATCGTGGTCACTGGGGGCACCGCGGGCATGTTCAACCGGCTCGACGGTCGCCAGGCGACCCTAGTGGTCACCCCGACTCCAGGCGTGGGCGGCACGATGACGGTGACCGTGCCGCCGGGTAGCGTCACTGACCTCGCTAACAACGCCAACGTCGACACGGCGAGCAAGTCGGTGAGCTACATGGCGACTCAGACCATCACGTTCGCCTCGCCCGGCAGCCAGCTCATCGGAACGCCCCCGTTGGCGCTCAGCGCTACCGCCAGTTCTGGGCTGCCAGTGACGATTACGTCCACGACTTCGTCGGTCTGCACGGTCAGCGGGACCACGCTGACCCTCGTGACCACGGGCACCTGCAGCCTGACGGCCACCCAGGCCGGCGATAGCAACTTCATGCCAGCGGCGCCCGTCACCCAGGCCTTCGCCGTGACCGGCCTCGCGCCGCAGACGATCACCTTCACGTCTCCCGGCAATCAGACCATTGGTACGCCCACACCCCCGCTCAGCGCCAGCGCGAGTTCGGGCCTGCCGGTGACGATCACGTCGACGACCGCTTCCGTTTGCACGGTCAGTGGCACGACGTTGACGCTGGTGGCCGCGGGCACCTGCAGCCTGACGGCGAACCAACCCGGGAATAGCACGTTCGCGCCTGCGCCCTCTGTGACCCAGACCTTTGCGGTCGCCGGAGGAGGGATTGCGGATGCCGTGTTCTCCACGGGCCTGGCCGGTGGCAACCGCACGGTCGAGGGTGGCGAGTTTGGCGGCTTCAGCGGCAGCAACCTGGACGGCTTCAACTGCACGGGTGGGCCGGCGTGGTGCGGCAGTGGTGGCGAC
>Ga0316195_10000225_pt1 | contig 20632 bp, 18 predicted proteins | sample Phised1_MG_FD_204937 | JGI IMG/M metagenome (GOLD analysis project Ga0316195, IMG submission 204937) | Coastal sediment microbial communities from Maine, United States - Phippsburg sediment 1 | ecosystem: Environmental > Aquatic > Marine > Coastal > Sediment | place: USA: Maine | collected...
GGCGTCGTCGCGGGTGACGAAGCCGATGGCGGCGGCATCGCCGAAGTGCGCGAGCACGACGCGTTTCAGCTCGCTGCGCTCACCACCGGCCGGCAGCAGCTGGACGAAATCCCGCACGGCGCCGTAGACGCTCTTGACGATCGGAATGCGCTCCAGCAGGCGCTCCCAGGCCGCCAGCAGACGGCGAACGATGAATGCATTGACCAGGACGCCGGCCGCGATCAGCATGACCAGCGCCGTCGCGATGCCCATGCCCGGGCGATAGTGTTCCTCGGGTACCCAGAGCACGATGGCGCGGTGCAGCACCGCCTCGATCGATGTGCCGAACCACCACAGTAGCCAGAAAGTCAGCGCCATCGGCAGCACCACGACCAGGCCGCGCACCAGCGCGTTCCACAGTTTCCTCAGCATGGGTTTCTCCGGCATCTGCATCGCCGCATCGTCCGCGACGCGGCTTGGGCCGTCATCATAAGCGACCGGGTCGGTTCAGTGCGGCCGCGCAGCCCTGGCACGTGCAGTGGTCCCGGACGCCGGCGGGCAGTTGTTGAAGTACCGCTTGCGCCTGCGGCTTGCCGCAGGTCCGGGGGCCTGGGCGGCGCTTGGGAGTAAGATGATGGCTCCATCAGGAGAGGCCCCGCGGGGCTGATGTGATCCGCGTCGCGGGCGGCCTCATACACGGAGGTTGAACCCATGACAGTCGCAAAGGTCACAGAGATCACGGCCACTTCGACCAAGAGCTTCCAGGATGCAATCGCTGGCGGCATCGAGCGGGCGAACAAGACGCTGAAGAATATCAGCGGCGCCTGGCTGGCAGACCAGGAAGTGGTGGTGGAGAACGGCAAGATTACGCTTTACAAGGTACGGATGCGGGTCACCTTCGTTCTGGTGTGACCCTCCCGTAAAAAGAGGACGGTAAATGATCAAGGCTCTCCTGACCGCGCTGGCGGTGCTCGTATCGATGACCGCTTTCGCGGGTGACGTGCCGGCAATGAGCGAGGACACGCTGCTCGCGCGCATGGCCAGCGCCGACAAGACGATGGTCGTGCTGGATGTGCGTACGCCCAAGGAGTTCGCCGAGGGACACGTGCCCGGGGCCATCAACATCTCGCACGACCAGCTCGAGGGCCGCCTGTCTGAACTGGATGCGGACCGCGACCGCGACGTGGTGGTCTACTGCCGCAGTGGTCATCGTGCCGGGCTGGCGCTGGGCATGCTGGAAAAGGCCGGCTTCAAGCGCCTGTATCACCTGGACGGTGACTACCTGGGCTGGACCGCGGCACAACGACCCGTCGAGACCGCTCCTCCTGCAGCCGAGCCCGTCCCGGCGTACTGAGCGCCATGATCTGCCCCGGCGCCCCCGGTGACGGGGGTTTCGGGCTGCGTCAGTCCAGGAATTCCGCGGACTGTCGCGGCCGGCGATCGACCTGGAACGAAAATACGTCGGGCGGTCTCCGGGTCGATGTCGGCATAGAGAATGCGCTTGTGGCGCTTCAGCGGACCTGCCTCGATCTGCCCGCCGGGCCGGATGACCGCGGCCTTGCCGTCGCTGATCCATGCATCCGCCGCGAACAGCTGCTCGCGGCCCGGGAATACCCGCAGCGTGGCGCCCGCGACGACCGTTCCAGTTCGTAGCCCATGACAACGAGCCGGCGCCACAGCTGTACCGTCGTGCGCAGCTGGCATGACAGGACGATGATGGCCCCGGCTGGACGCCGGACGCACCTTGCCGCCACGCGGCTCGCACGCAACCCGCGTCACGCCACCTGTGCAGTGCTGCGCTAGAGGTGGGCGCGGATCCGCGCGGCGTGTTCGGCCAGCAGGTCGGGATCCGCCATGTCGCCCGCCGCCATACGGAAATCCTTGCCCGTGTACCTGGGAACCACGTGGAAGTGCAGGTGGAAGACGCTCTGTCCCGCCGGCGCTCCGTTCAGCTGGGCGATCATGATGCCCGGTGGGTCGAAGGCCAGCTTGACCGCAGCCGCGATCTTCTGGGTCGTGCGGATCGTCGCGGCCAGCGCCTCCTCCGGGAGATCGAGGATGCCCTCGGCAGGCGCGCGCGGGATCACCAGGGTATGGCCCTCGGACTGCGGCATGATGTCCATGAACGCCAGCGTATCGCCGTCCTCGTACACCTTGTGACAAGGTATTTCGCCGCGCAGGATGCGCGCGAAGACGTTGTTCGGGTCGTAGGCCATGGACGGTCTCCGTTCGCCGGGATGACTGGATCGAGGATAGCAGCCTGCGCCGGTTTCAGTGTCCGAGTGCGCCGAGGTCCAGGGTCACGCTGCGCACGCAATGATCCGGCCAGCGCAGGCCGGGCTCGCCGCGAGGATAGGTCCACATCCGGTAGGAACCGGGAACCATGACGCGGGCTGCACTCGCGCTGAGCAGGATATGGTCGATCGCGGCACGGACCGGATCCTGCTGGCGGCAGGATTCGGTCGGCGGCGCCACGTCCGGGTCCACGAGGTCCGCCTCAGCCGGGTCGCCGTCGTCCAGTTCGGGCCACATGGAAACGATGCGCCCCTGCGCGTCGCGGGCCACGGCGGACTCCTTGTCGAAGCGCCTGTTGAAGTCGCCGAGCACCGCGAACGGCTTGCCTTCGCGCGCGCGGGCGTCGATCCAGGCTTCGAGCACCGGAACCTGTCGCTGCAGGGTCCGGCAGGCCGGCGAGTCGCTGGTCAAGGGGTCGCGATTGCAGGAGGACTTGAGGTGCACCGCCAGCAACCGGATTTCCTGCGGCGTGCCGGGATAGAGGGTCACGTCGGCGCCCCAGCGGACGTCGTTCTCGGCCAGCCCGAGTTCGCGGTAATCGGGATTGCAGCGATACGCGATGCCTGCGCGGATGGCGAAGCCGACGTTCTGCACGTGCTCGCGCCCGGTGAAGCAGAAAGACCTGCCCGGAAAGACCCTTGCTGCGACGCCCGGACCGTCCGTTTCCTGCATTGCAAAAACATCGGCCGGTATCGTGGCGGCAAACTGGCCGAGTCGCTCGAGGTCGGCGTCGCTCCAGCGGTTTCCAGGGATCAGGTCGCAGTAGATGCTGCGCTCGTCTCCCCCGGCGCGCGCGCCCTTCTTCAGGCAGCGGCCGGCCAGCTCGTCGAAGGTCTCCGGCAGCATCAGCCATTCGCTGTTCCAGGTCGCCACCGTAAGCTGCACATCCTCGCGGGTCGCGTGTGCGCAGGCCGCCATGAGCGTGCCGGTGACAAGGCCGGCCAGGAGCAGGAGGAAGGCTGGGTGGCGGTTCATGTGGGGCCTCGTTGCCGACAGGAACCGCAGAGTTTAATGGCTGCCGGCCGCGGTTGTAGTCGCGAGTTCCATCCCCCGTCGCATTTACGGCACACTGTCGTCGGTCCGGATCGGGAATAACAGGCCGTTCAAGGTCGCTGCTTGGGGGAGAGATGGTCCCTGGCTGGGGTCTGCTGCTCGTATCGCTCGTCTACATAGGCGGGCTGTTTGCGGTCGCCTGGTTCGGCGACCGCAACACCACCTACCCCTCCAGGGCGGCGCTGCGTCCGATTGTCTACAGCCTGGCGCTCGCCGTGTATTGCTCGAGCTGGACCTTCTACGGCGCGGTCGGCAGCGCCGCGCGTGACGGCGCGTCCTACCTGCCGATCTACCTGGGCCCGATCGTGCTGTTCATCTTCGGCATGCCCCTCTTCGAGCGGCTGGTCCGCATTGCCAAGCGCCACAACGTGACCTCCATCGCCGACCTGATCGCCTCGCGCTTCGGCAAGTCCTCGCGAATCGCCGCGGCGATCACGCTGGTCGCGCTGACGGCCGCCGTTCCCTACGTCGCGCTGCAGCTCAAGGCGGTCGCGATGAGCATCGAGGTGCTGACGGGATCCCCGGCGGGCGGACTCAGCCACGCCTGGTTTTCCGACAGCGCGTTCTACGTCGCCATCATGCTGGCGCTGTTCGCCATCCTCTTCGGCACGCGGGGCATCGACGCGGCCGAGCATCATCCGGGCCTGATGCTGGCGATCGCCGTAGAGTCACTGGTGAAGCTGCTGGCGTTCGTTGCGATCGGGGTGTTCGCCATGATGTCGCTCGGCGGGCCGATGGAATACGTGGCTGCGGCCAGGTCGCTGCCCGTCCAGAACGAGGTGTTCACCGGCTTCGTCACCCAGATGCTGATCGCCTTTACGGCGATCTTCTGCCTCCCTCGACAGTTCCAGGTCGGGGTCGTCGAGTGCACCGATCCCGGCGACCTGTCCAAGGCGCGCTGGATGTTCCCGGGCTACCTGGTGCTGATCAGCCTCCTGGTGGTGCCGATCGCCGCGCTGGGGCTCGCCCGGGCCGGTCCCGGCGTGGCCAGCGACAGCTTCGTACTCTGGCTGCCCCTGCAGGCCGGCTACGAGTCGCTGGCGCTGGTCGCCTACGTGGGCGGCTTCTCGGCCGCGACTGGCATGGTGATCGTCGCCTGTGTCGCGTTGGCGACCATGGTCAGCAACGACCTGCTGCTGCCGCTGGTGTGGCGCTACCGGGCGGAGAACGCGACGACGCGTCGGGCCACGACGCGACTGGTGCTCTGGATGCGCCGCGCTGCGATCGTCGGCGTGCTGCTGCTGGCCTATATCTACTATCGCGCCGTGCCATCGGCGCCCAGCCTGGCGTCGATCGGGCTGCTGTCCTTCGCCGCGGTCGCGCAGTTCGCGCCGACCCTGGTGGCCGCGCTGTTCTGGCAGCGGGCGAGCCGGGCCGGGATTCTCGCGGGGCTGATAGTCGGCTACGCCGTGTGGCTGTACACGCTGCTGCTGCCGAGCCTGCTGGCGATCGACGGGGTTCTTCCTGAATGGGTCCAGCAGGGGCCCTTCGGCTGGTCCTTCCTGGCGCCGCAGGCGCTGTTCGGCTGGACGGCGCCCGACGTCCTGTCCCACGGCGTCTTCTGGTCGCTGATACTCAACTCACTGGCCCTGGTCGCCTTCTCCCTGCGCTACCGCCCGAGCCTCGGCGCGCAACTCCAGGCCGCGGCGTTTCTCGCGCCTGCCGAGGCCGACCGGGGCTCGCGGGATGCGCCACTGCCGGGCAATACGACGGTCGGTGACCTGATGACCCTGGCGGAGCACATCGTCGGTCCGCGCGCCGCCGCGCAGCTCCTGGCGCAGTACGCGCGGGACGCCGGCAAGGAACTGGCAGTGACCGGCCGCGCCGACTTCGGGCTCGTGCAGGCGGTCGAGCGCGAACTGGCCGGGGCGATCGGTTCCGCCTCGGCGCGCATGATGCTGACCAGCACGCTCAGGGGTTCGGGACTCAAGCTCGACCAGGTCGTGGCACTGCTGGACGAGACGACCGAGAAGCTCCGGCTCAACCGGGGGCTGATCGAGGCGATGATGGACAACATGGCGCAGGGCATCAGCATGGTTGATCGCGACCTGCGCCTGGTGGCCTGGAACCAGCGCTACGAGATCCTTTTCGAGTATCCACGCGGGTTCCTCTACGTGGGCATGCCGATCATCGAAGCCATCCACGTGAATGCCGAGCGCGGTCTGTGTGGCCCGGGCGACCCGAAGCAACTGGCCCGGCGGCGTATCGCGCACCTGCGCAGTGGATCGCCCCACGTCTCCGAGAGGCGGCGCCCGGATGGGCGCGTGGTCGAGACCCGTGTCCAGCCGATGGCCGACGGCGGCATGGTGTCCACCTTCACCGACGTCACGGACTACAAGAAGGTCGAAAGCGAGCTGCGTGAGATCGCCGAGACCCTCGAGATGCGGGTCGAGGAGCGGACCGAGCAGCTCAGACAGGCGAAGCTGGAGGCGGAACAGGCGAACCAGAGCAAGACCAAGTTCGTCGCGGCGGCGAGTCACGACCTGCTGCAGCCCATGAATGCAGCACGGCTGTTCGTCTCGGCGTTGCGATCCCGCGACCTGCGCGACGGGGAAGCTGCCAGCCTGGCCGAGCGGGTGGACACCTCGCTGCGGGCCGCCGAGGAACTGGTGGACGCACTGCTCGACATCTCCAAGCTCGATGCCGGAGCCGTCGAGCCCGAGATCAAGGACATCGCTGCCGCCGACCTGCTGGAACCCCTGGCCGCGCAGTTCGCGCCCCTGGCCGCGGATCGCGGGCTGGACCTGACGGTCATGCCGACGCACCTGGCGGTGCGGACCGATCCGCGCATGCTCAAGCGCGTGCTGCAGAACTTCATTGCCAATGCGCTGCGCTACACGCGACACGGCGGGGTGCTGGTCGGTTGCCGCCGGCGCGGTGCGGACGTCGAATTCCAGGTGTGGGACACCGGCCCGGGCGTACCGACGGACGCGCTCGCGCTGATCTTCGAGGAATTCCGCCGCCTCGAGCAGCCGTCGCCCTGGGGCGAGAAGGGCGTCGGGCTCGGACTGTCGATCTGCGACCGCATTGCGCGGATCCTGGATCACCGGCTGATCGTGAACTCCCGCCATGGGCACGGCAGCGTGTTCGCCATTCGCGTGCCACGCAGCATCGCCCCGGCGTTGCACCGCGTCGTGCAGGATCCCAGGACACGCGGCGTGCCGCTGCAGGGCATGACCGTCCTCTGCCTGGACGACGAACTGGATATCCTCGACGGCATGACCGCGCTACTGGGCCGCTGGGGTGTCGAGGTCCTGGCGGCGCGCACCATCGCCGAAGCCGAAAGCCTGGTGTCGGCTGAGCGGCCCGACGTGATCCTCGCGGACTTCCACCTGCGTGAGTCCGAGACCGGTCTCGAGGCGCTTCGCAGGCTGTCGGCCATGAACGGCGGCCGCCCGGGGGCCCTGGTGACCGCGAACGCCAGCGTCGAACTGGTCGCCGGCGCCCGCGCGGACGGATTCGAGATGCTGCGCAAGCCAGTCAAGCCGGCCGCGCTGCGCGCCCTGCTGGCGGCCTTCGCCCGGCGCAAGGTGGCTGGCGCGGGTTCGTCCGTTGCCGCGGCTCAGGCGTTCGACGCGTCCGCCTGAGTCGTCCGGCTGCCGAGTCCCACCGGGTCGAGGGCCAGCTGCTGCGACAGGACGACCGCCTGCGTGCGGTTGGTGGCCCCGAGCTTCTGCATGATCGCCGTCATGTGGGCCTTGACGGTCGCCTCGGACACGCCGAGCTCGTAGGCAATCTGCTTGTTCAGCAGGCCGGCCGAGAGCATCGTCAGCACGCGGAACTGTTGCGGCGTCAGGCTGGCGAGCCGCGATGCGACGTCGGCCTCGGCGCCGTCCAGCGTCGGCGACTCGGTGTCCACCGACGCGGGAATCCACACGTCACCGTCCAGCACGGCCTGCAGCGCCTCGACCATTTCCTCGACGCTCGAGGATTTCGGCACGAAACCGGCAGCCCCGTGCGCGATCGAGCGGCGAATCACGCCCGGGTCCTCGTTGGCCGAGATGATCACCACCGGCAGCGAGGGATGGTGGGCCCGCATCTGCACCAGTGCGCTGAAGCCGTTCGCACCCGGCATGTTGAGGTCGAGCAGCAGCAGGTCCGCTTCCGGGTGCTTCTCGGCTTCGTCCAGCAGCGCCGCGACGGTGTCCGCCTCGACCACCGTCGCGTCGGGCACGGCTCGGCCGAGCGCGTGCCTCAGGGCCTCCCGAAACAGCGGGTGGTCGTCCGCGACGATGATTTCGCGGGGCATCAGCCGCCCTTGTTCATCCGGTGATCCACCAGCTCCTTCACAACCGTCGGATCCGCCAGCGTCGACGTGTCGCCGAGTTGGTCCGATTCGTTCGCGGCGATCTTGCGCAGGATACGGCGCATGATCTTGCCCGATCGGGTCTTGGGCAGGCCTGGTGCCCACTGGATGAAGTCCGGCGAGGCGATCGGGCCGATCTCGTTGCGCACCCAGTCACGCAGCTCCTTGCGCAGCGCCTCGGTCGGCTCTTCACCGGTTTTCAGGGTGACGTAGGCGTAGATGCCCTGGCCCTTGATGGCATGCGGGCAGCCGACGACGGCGGCCTCGGAAACCTTCGGGTGGGCCACCAGGGCGCTTTCCACCTCGGCCGTGCCCATGCGATGGCCGGAGACGTTGATGACGTCGTCTACGCGACCGGTGATCCAGTAGTAGCCGTCCTCGTCGCGGCGCGCGCCGTCACCGGTGAAGTACATCCCGCGGAAGGTGGTGAAATAGGTCTGGATGAAGCGCGGGTGGTCTCCATAGACCGTGCGCATCTGCCCCGGCCAGCTGTCCAGCAGGACCAGGTTGCCCTCGGTCGCGCCCTCCAGGATCTTGCCCTCGCCATCGACGATGGCCGGCTGTACGCCCGGCAGCGGCCGGGTCGCCGAGCCGGGCTTGAGCGGCGTCGCACCGGCCAGCGGCGAAATCAGGATGCCGCCGGTCTCGGTCTGCCACCAGGTGTCCACGATCGGGCAACGCTCGTCGCCGACGACGTGGTAGTACCACTCCCAGGCTTCGGGATTGATCGGTTCGCCGACGGTTCCCAGCAGCCGCAGGCTCTTGCGCGAGCACTTCTTCACCGGCTCGTCACCGTCGCGCATCAGGGCGCGAATCGCCGTCGGCGCGGTGTAGAAGATCGTCACCTTGTGCTTGTCCACCGCCTCCCAGAAGCGGCTCATGCTGGGATAGTTGGGCACGCCCTCGAACATTACGCTGGTCGCGCCGGCCGACAGCGGGCCGTAGACGACGTAGCTGTGGCCGGTCACCCAGCCGACGTCGGCCGTGCACCAGAAGATGTCGTCCTCGTGGTAGTCGAAGACCGACGTGAAGGTGAAGTTGGCATACACGAGGTAGCCGCCGGTCGTGTGCAGCACGCCCTTCGGCTGGCCCGTCGAGCCGGAGGTGTAGAGGATGAACAGAGGGTCCTCCGCGTTCATCCTTTCGGGTTCGCACTTCGCGGGCTGGTTCGCGACGATGTCCTGGTACCAGACGTCGCGGCCCTCGACCCAGTTGATGGGCGTCTCGGTGTAACGGACCACCACGACCTTCTTGACGCAGGGCAGGTCATGCTTCGCCAGCGCCGCGTCGACGTTGGCCTTGAGGGGGATCTTCTTGCCGCCGCGGACGCCCTCGTCCGCCGTGATGATGAGGTTCGAATCGCAGTCGCGGATGCGCCCGGCCAGCGAATCCGGCGAGAAACCACCGAAGACGATGGAATGGATCGCGCCGATGCGGGCGCAGGCGAGCATTGCGACCGCAGCTTCCGGGATCATCGGCATGTAGATGGTGACGCGATCACCCTTGGCGACGCCCTGGGCGCGCAGCGCGTTGGCGAATCGACAGACCCGCTCATACAGTTCGCGGTAGGTGATGGCGTAGGACACGGACGGGTCGTCGCCTTCGAACAACAGTGCGGTCTTGTCGCCGCGGGTCGCCAGCTGGCGATCCAGGCAGTTGACCGACACGTTCAGCTCGCCGTCCTCGAACCAGCGGATGTGGAAATCGTCCGGGTCGTAGTTGACGTTGCGGATCTTCGTCGGGAAGCGCATCCAGTCGATGCGCCTGGCGATCCCGGACCAGAAGGCGTCGGGATCGCTCACCGACTGCTCGTACATTGCGCGGTAATCGGCTTCCTTGACGATGGCGCCCGCGGCAAACGATTGCGGCACCGGATAGGTTTTGACCATCATTTTTCATACCCCCGTCGGCGACGCCCGACCTGGACGCCCGGTTGATTCCATCAGCAAGCATTTTACGCACCCGCTCCCGCATGAATTGGACGTTGGTCGTAGGCGGTTACCACCCGCGCTGCGGGCGCCGCTGCCGGGGCTTGTTGCGCCCAAACAACGTGTCTCTTAGACCATCCGCCAATGGAGGCCCGTGGCGGCGGGAGCGCATTCTCGCCCCACAGCCCAAAAGGGGAGGTCTGACAATGGATTCCAGGATCAAGCGAACCGCAACGGCAATCGCCGTTGCCACTGTTTTGGCGATGCCGGGCGTTGCGCTGGCCCAGACGGATGCAGAGAAGGCGCTGGAGGCCCGCGTGGCCGAACTCGAGAAGCTGGTGCAGCAGATGTCGGCCCAGCAGGCAGCGGCACCGGCGACGACCGCCGCTCAGCCGGCGGAAGAGAAGAAGGCGCCGGAACCGACCGTGAAGACGGGCGGCGGCGAGATGCTGACCATCAAGGGATTCATCATCGGCAGCCTCTATGCGCAGGATGCCAACTTCACGTTTGGCAACGGGCAGAATGCGGAGTTTCCCTCTAGCGAATTTGCCCGTAACAGCTGGATCCTGGGCGGCGACGTGCGCAACACGCGCGTCACCTTCGGCTTCAACGGGCCCGACGTGGCAGGCATGAAGGTCGGCGGAACGCTGGAATTGGATTTCTTCGCCGGCTTTGCAGCCGGCGCCTTCGGCGACGAAGCGCCGATACCGCGCCTGCGGCTGGCTTATGCGGACGTGACCAAGGGCGACACGACCTTCCGGGTCGGCCAGGCCTGGTCGCCCTTGTTCGGCAACGTGCCGGTTTCACCGACGCACGTCGCGTTCCCGCTGGGCTACGGCTCGGCTGGCGACGTCGGCTGGCGCTTCCCGGGCCTGTTCATCTACCACAACATCAACAAGGACCTGAAGCTGACGTTTGCGGCGATGCGCGGTTCATGGAACGGCCCCGGCGACGTAACGAACGGGACGAGCGCCGGCGAGTCGGGCACCCCGCAGTTCGAGGCCCGGGTCGACTATGCCGGCAAGAACTGGAGCGTGTACGGCGTCGGTCACTATGACCAGAAGGACTGCCGGGGAACTGGCACGACGCCGACCGCCTGCGCCGGCAACGGCACCAAGGACAAGATGAACGGCACGGCCGTGGAGGTGGGCGCCAAGTTCGGCGTCGGTGCGTTCTCCTTCCAGGGCAACGTGTACCAGGGCACCGCGATCGGCCAGCAATTCGGGGCGATCACCCAGTTCGGCAACATCGACAGCTGGGGCGGCTGGGCGCAGGCCAGCGTCAAGATGGGCCCGAAGTGGTCGGCGCACTTGTTCTACGGCATGGAAGACCCGAAGGACGAGGATGTCCTCAATTCGGGCAACAAACGCGTGAAGAACGAGCAGGTGGCGCTGTCGACCATGTACTCGACCGGTCCGTACGTGTTCGGCCTCGAGTGGATGAACTCCAAGCTGACCAATGGCACGAGGGACAGCGAAACGGGCGGTATCGACACGTCGAGCATCAAGGGCAACCAGATCTCGGCCAGCGTCTGGTACAAGTTCTAGGATGACATTGGCAGAAAACGGCTTGGGCTAAGAAGAGGTGACGGCCGCCGGTTCGCCGGCGGTACTAACCCGACCTGGATGCCAGGCACCGCAAGGTGCCTGGCATTTCTTTTGTGACCTGACGGGATCAACCGGGCGCAGTCGCCCTTCGTGTCAGACGGAGTCGGCCGCGAAGGTGTCGCAGGCGGCGAGGGATCCCGAGTCGAGGCCAATCCTGAACCAGCGCATGCGCTGCGCCGAGCTGCCGTGCGTGAAGGAGTCGGGCACGACATAGCCCTGGGCCTGGCGCTGCAGGCGGTCGTCGCCGACGGCGCTGGCTGCGCCGAGCGCTTCCTCCACGTCGCCTGGCTCGATGACGCCCCGCATCCGGTCGGCATGGCGGGCCCAGACGCCGGCGTAGCAGTCCGCCTGCAGCTCGAGCCGGACGGACAGCTGCTTGGCCGCCGCGCCACCATGGCGTTGCTGCAGTTCATGGACCTTGCCGGAGGTGCCGAGCAGGTTCTGCACATGGTGGCCGATCTCGTGTGCCAGGACATAGGCCTGGGCAAAGTCGCCGCCGGCCCCCATGCGCTCCCTGAGTTCGTCGAAGAAAGACATGTCGACGAAGACGCGCTCGTCGGGCGGGCAATAGAAGGGTCCCATGGCGGCCTCGGCGAAGCCGCAGGCGGACTGCACCGCGCCGGAAAACAGCACCAGACGAGGCTGCCGGTAGCGCCCGCCCATGTCCTGGAAAATGGCCGCCCAGACATCCTCGGTGTCGGCCAGGACCACCGCCAGGAATTGTCGCGTCTCGGCCTCGGCGTCCGTCTCCTGGTACGGCCTGGTCTCCTCGACCGGCGGGGCGATGGAATTCACGACTTCCACGCCGCCGAGCAGCACGCGCGGGTCCACGCCGAGCAGCGAACCGATCAGCAGGATGGCGACGACGCCCAGGCCCCCACCGATACCGGCACGGCGCACCGTCGTGCCCCGCCGGTCCTCGACATTGCCGCTCTGTCTCTGGCCACGCCATTTCATCAAGGATCTCCCGCCTGAGTCGATGCAAGCGACTGAAATCTAACACGCAGGCGGCTGCGTCGCGTTGCTGTCAGCTACCACAAGTCGCTATTGCACCCCCTCCCGCGACGGGTAGGATGGGTATGAATAGGTGCAGGAGGTAGGAACATGTCGACTCACAAGCCCAATGCGGCCCAGCTCATGGACGACCTGCGGGTCGTCGTGAATGACGCCGAGGCCCTGCTCAAGGCGACAGCCGGGCAGGCAGGCGAGAAAGTGGATCAGGCCCGCCATCGGGCCGAGGAATCAGTTCGCAAGGCGCGCGAGCGTCTGGGCGAGATCGAGGGCGAGGTCCGTGCCCGCGCCGAGGACGCGGCCCGGACGACGGACCGCTACGTCCACGAGAACCCGTGGGGTGCGATCGGCATCGCCGCGGGCGTTGCCTTCATGCTCGGCCTGCTGGCAGGTCGCCGTTGACGCCGATGGATGAGGAGCCCGGACTGCCGCGCGCTGACGCCGTAATGGGTTTGTTTGGGTCCGTGCGCAGGATGCTGGAGACGCTTCTGGCGATCACGCAGACGCGCCTGGAACTGGTTACGACCGAGATCGAGGAAGAACTGCACCGGGTCGCCGAGATCCTGCTGTGGATGTTCGTGGTCGTCTTCTTCGGCGGACTGGCGGTGCTGATGCTGGCGTTCGTCGTCGTGATCGCGTTCTGGGAAGACCACAGGCTGCTCGCTGCGTCGCTGACGACGCTGGGTTTCGTGGCGGTCACCGGGGTCGCCTGGCTGGTCGTCCGCGCCAAGGTCCGCGCGCGGCCGAAGCTGCTCGAGGCGACGATCGAGGAAATCAAGCACGACCGCGAGGCGCTCGGGGGAGTGCGGTGACCTCGCGGGTCAAGGAATTGGCGGCGCGCCGCGAGCTCCTGACGGCGCGCAGCGCCATTGAGCGCGAAACGCTGAAGCTCGACGCCAGCGTGATTGGCGACACCCTGTCGACCGTCGATCGCGCGGTAGCCATCTTCCAGCGTCTGCGTCGCAGCCCGCTGATCCTGACCGCAGCGGTCGTCGGCGTCGTCGTTTTTCGCAGACATCCGGTGACCGCCTGGGTCATGCGTGGCATTGCCGTCGTCGGCACCGCGCGCCGCCTCGGCGCCGCGCTCCAGCAAGTCGCGGCGGAATCGGTGCCGCAGGAAAGCAAGGGCAGCTAGACTTACGCTCCTTCCAGGAGGTTCGCCGCCCATGACGCTGCGCGCAGTCGTCGTCCCCGTCACGCCCTTTGCCCAGAACTGTTCGGTCGTCTGGTGCGACGAAACCGGCATCGGCGCCGTTATCGACCCGGGCGGCGACCTCGACCGCATCCTGGAAGTGGTCGAATCCAATCACGTGAAGCTCGGCAAGATCCTGTTGACGCATGCCCACATAGACCATGCGGGCGCCGTCGCCGAACTGGCACGACGCTTCTCGCTGCCGGTCGAGGGCCCGCACCCGGACGACCGATTCTGGATCGAGCAACTGCCAGAGCAGGGCGCGATGTTCGGCCTCGGCGCCTCCGAGGCCTTCGAGCCGACCCGCTGGCTCGGGCAGGGAGACACGGTCACCGTCGGCAATGTTGCGCTCGAAGTACGTCACTGCCCCGGTCATACGCCCGGGCATGTGGTCTTCTATGAGCCCGACGCACGCCTGGCCTTCGTCGGCGACGTCCTGTTTGCGGGCTCCATCGGCCGTACCGACTTTCCGCGGGGCGATTACGCCACGCTCATCCGCTCGATCCGCGAGAACCTCTTTCCGCTCGGCGACGACGTCCGCTTCGTGCCCGGCCACGGGCCGATGTCGACCTTCGGCCAGGAGAGGAAGACGAATCCGTTTGTGGGGGACAAGTGAGCGGTGAGCAGTGAGCAGTGATCAGTGAGCAGTGATTAGTAAGACCCGAAGTTCCTCTCTTTCCGCTCACTGCTCACTGCTCACTGCTCACTTTCCTACCACTCACCACTCACCCTCAAATCAGCTCGTACTCCAGCGCCAGCAGGTAGGTCAGCGTCACCCACATCAGCAGCACCAGCGGCAGGCCGGCGCGGACGAAGTCCTTGAAGCGATAGCCCGCGGCAGCCATGACCAGCAGGTTCGTCTGGTAGCCCATCGGCGTCGCGAAGCTGAGGTTGCAGCCGAACAGAACGGCCAGGACGAACGGGCGTGGGTCGACGCCCAGCATGGTGGCCATGGTCACGGCGACCGGCGTGCCGATGATCGCGGCAGCGTTGTTCGACACGAAGTTCGTCACGATCGACATGAACAGCATCAGCGAGGCCATGATCACGACCGGATGCAGGTAACTGCCGGCCATGGCGAGGCCCTCGCCGGCGGTGGCAATCACGCCCGTGGCGGTCAGCGCCTCGCCGAGCGCCAGGCTCGCGACCACGATCATGATCACGTTCGAGGACAGTGCGTCGGTGGCTTCCTGCCAGCGCAGGCAACCGGTCAGCAGCATCAGGGCAACCCCTAGCGCCGCCGCCAGCACCATCGGCAACATCTTGGTGGCGGCGATGGCCACGACGAAGCCCATGATCAGCAGCGCGACCGGCGCCATGCGCGAGTGCGGCAGCGCCAGGCTGGCGTCGAGTATCAGCACGCCGGCGGCCGACTTCAGCTGGTCGACCCGGTTGGCGGGTCCTTGCACGAGCAGCACGTCGCCCGGCTTCAGTGTGACGGTCGCTGGATCGAGTACTTCCTCGCGGCCCGGCCGGTGTACGCCGATGACGGCGAGTCGATGCTCGTTGACGAATCGCGCAACGCCGGTCGACGTCCCGGTGAATTCAGACTCCTGGGTGATCAGCACCTGCGAGAGCTTCTGTACGGCCGGGTCTCCCGGATCGCGCGGGGAGGTCGACCGCAGTGCGGCTCCCAGTACCGCAGCGTGTTCGCGAAGCTGCTCTGCGGTGTCCGCCACCAGCAGCCGGTCGCCGGCGCGCAGCAGCTGCGTCGGCAGGCGCATCAGCTCGTGACCGGCGCGCAATACCTTGAGGACCCGCAGGGTCTCAGCCCGCTTGAGCACGACGCGCAACTCGCGCCCGTCGGCGTAACTTCCTTTCCTGATGTCGAGCACCGCATCGAAGGCCAGTGGCGATGCGCTCTTCATGCCGGTTTCCCGGTTCGGCAGCAGGCGCGGCGCGATGAGCCACAAGTAGGGAAGGGCGACGGCCGCGGCGATCGCGACGATGCGCGTGAAATCGAACACGCCGAAGGCGGGCACGTTGAGGTTGGCCGCAATATCCACGACCAGCAGGTTGGTCGAGGTACCGATGGTTGTCGCCATGCCGCCGATCAGCCCGGCGAAGTTCATGGGCAAGAGGGTATGCGACGCCTTCGTCGAGGTGCGAGCGGCGACCGACAGCAGCACCGGCATCATCAACACGATCAGCGGCGTGTTGTTCATGACGCCGCTGACACTCATGCAGAAGACCAGCATGGCCAGGAACGCCAGCTGCGGGGCCACGCTCCACAATCGCGCCAGCGCCCTGGCAAAGGGCTCCAGCGCACCGGTGGTCACGAGGCCGCGCCCCAGCACCATCAGGCAGCAGATCGTGATCAGCGCCGTATGGCCGAAGCCGGCCAGGAACACCTCGGGTCCCAGCTGGCGGCCGTCCGCTGCCGCGTAGGGGAAGATGCCGAAGATCAGCATCAGTCCGAGCACAGCCAGCAGCGCCGAGGTCTGCACCGGCAGCCGCTCGCTGGCGAACAGCCAGAAGGTCAGCCCGGCAATCCCCAGGACGGCAACGGCGTGCCAGTCGATGGCGAGGAAATCCATCAGCGCTGCTCGCCGCCCGTCCGGCTGATGGCCTGCACCTCCAGTGTCATGACGGTGTCGCCGGCCTCAATCGCGCTGCCTTCCGGCTCCCAGAAGCCGACCGGCTTTCCGCCGCGGTAGGCGCGCAGGATCATGACGTCGCCGATGACGCCGATCGGCTTGCCGATTTCCGCCGCGCGCGCAGGCCGCTCGTTGAGCAGCAGCCTGCCACCGGAACTCAGGACATCCAGGACGAAGTCGTTGACGTGCCGGTGCCCGACGGAATCCGCGAGCAGGTAGCCGGAAATCTGCGAGGGCGAAACCGTCGTGTCGGCGCCAGCCTGGCGCAGCAGCGGTGCGTTTTCCTCTTCGCGCGCATTGGCGATGACCCGCGCGGCGGGATTCAGCTGCCGCACGGTCAGCACCGTCAGGGCGTTCGTGTCGTCGCGCCCGGTGCAGAGGATGACCGCGCTCGCGCGATCCACCCCCGCGTCCCGCAGGACGCGCTCCATGGTCGCGTCGCCCTTCAGGCCGATATGGCCCTCGACCGCCGCTTCCTGCAGCAGGTACTCGTTCTGGTCCACCACCACGATCTGGTCGGGTGGCGTGCCGCGGCGGACCAGCTCGCCTGCTGCGGTGCGGCCGCTGTGCCCGTAGCCGCAGATGACCACGTGGTCCTTGAGCTGCTTCTGCAGTCGCGCCATGCGGATGCGCTCCAGTCCCTTGTGAAAGAACAGCTCGAAAGCCGTGCCGATGAATACCAGCCAGACGAGCAGCCGGGCCGGTGTGATGATGATCGCATCAATGAGCCGCGCCCGCTCGGTCACGGGCACGATGTCGCCGTAGCCGACGGTGGTCAAGCTGACGACCACGAAATAGATCAGGTCCACGAACGACAGCTTGCCGTCGATCATGTCGCGGATCCCGTCGCGGTCGAGCCAGAGCACGAAGGTCACGAAGGCGAACAGGCCCAGGACGATGGCGGCACGTATCGCAAGCACGACGCCGGGTCGCGCCTCGGCGCCGGCAAACAGGATCTTCTCCGACGTGTCGCGCTGCAGGCGCCGGATGCGCTTCGCGAGGGTCGACATGCCACCCCCTCCTGGCGGTCCGCTCAGAAGCGGATCGGCAGATAATGATCGACGAGCAGCGCCGCGAACAGCATGGCCAGGTACTGGATCGAGTACCTGAAGGTCCGCATCGGCAGCTCGCTGCGGTCGCTACGCTTGAGCAGCCAGGCATAGCGCAGGAACACCCCGTCGAGCACGAGCGCGCAGGCGAGGTAGATCAGGCCGCTCATCCCGGTCAGGTAGGGCAGCACGGTGATCACCGTCAGCAGGACGGTGTAGTGCCAGATGAACTGCTTGGTGTAGGCGACGCCGTGGGTCACCGGCAGCATGGGGATGCCGACCCGGGCGTATTCGTCGCGCCGGGCGATGGCGAGTGCCCAGAAATGCGGCGGCGTCCAGGCGAAGATCACCAGGAACATCAGCAGCGCGTCCGGGTGCAACGAGCCGGTGATGGCCGTCCAGCCCAGCACCGGCGGGGCCGCCCCGGCGGCGCCGCCGATCACGATGTTCTGCGGCGTGGCGCGCTTCAGCCAGACGGTGTAGAGCACCGCGTAGCCGATCAGCGAGAAGAAGGTGAGCACGGCCGTCAGGCCGTTCACCAGCAGCGCCAGGATCAGCATCGAGGCGCTGCCGAGCACGAAGGCGAAGGCGAGCGCGTAGGATTCCGGCAGTGCCCCCTGGGGCAGCGGCCGGTGGCGGGTCCGCGCCATCTCCGCGTCGATGCGCGAGTCCAGCACGTGATTGATCGTCGCCGCCGAGGCGGCCGCCAGGCCGATGCCGAGCGTTCCCCAGAACACCGCCAGCAGCGAGGGCAGGCCGGGAGCCGCCAGGAACATGCCGACGACGGCCGTGAACACGATCAACGACACCACTCTCGGCTTGGTCAGCTGGAAGTAGTCGCGTGCGTGCGTGCCCCGAAGGGCGTGGTGGCGGACGGTTTGTTCGTTGGCGCTCAACGTCTGGTTTCCACCGGTGGCGGGTTCGAAACGGGCCGGAATGCTAGCACAGCCCGGCTTCAGGGCGCGTCCATCAGGCCGGTCATGACGGCTGCGCGCTGCTGGCAGCGGCCCAGCAAGTCGATCGCGAAGTCGGCAAACAGGCGCACGCCGGCCGATCCCTGTCCGCTCTGCGGATAGATGACCGACACCGGCGCGCCCCGCACGGCGCTGCCCGGTAGCAGGGCGACAAGCTCGCGCCTTTCGAGCGCCTGGACGGCCAGCAAGTCCATGGTGTGGAGGATGCCGGCGCCCTGGACCGCGGCGGCCAGCAGCGACTCGGGGTCGTCGAGGATGATGCGACACTGCGGCTCGAGCGACAGCTGGCGGCCGCCCTGACGAAAAATCCAGCTGTGCGGTCTGGCCGCGCCCGGCGCCTGGTAGCCGAGGAGCTGGTGTCTGGCCAGGTCGCCGGGCGTCCGGGGCCACCCGCGGCGCTCGAGATAGTCCGGCGACGCGCAGGTAATCCAGTGGCTGGCAGCCGCGCGGCGGACGACCAGCCGGGGATCGCTGACGGTGCCGGCGCGTACGGCAATGTCCGCGCCGTCGGCCAGCGGATTGGCGATCCCGTCGCCGAGGCGCAGGTCGATCTCGAGCGACGGATGGCGGGCCAGCAGGTCCGGGAGGGCCGGGATCACGAGCTGCCGTCCGAGGGAGGCGGCGATGTGCGCGACGAGCCGCCCACGGGGCTCCTCACCGGAAGGCGTCAGTTCAGCCTCGGCCGCACGCAGCTCCAGGAATATCCGCTGACAGCGAGCCAGGAAGCGGGTGCCGTCGCCGGTCAGGGCCACCTTGCGCGTGGTGCGGTTCAGCAACCGGACGCCCAGGTCCTTCTCCAGCGCCGCAACCTGCGTGCTGACCGTCGCACGGGACAGGTCCAGCAACTCCGCGGCGGCAGAAAAGGACCCGAGCTCGGCGACCCGGGCAAAGATCGTCATGGCCGCTAGTCGATCCATGGACTTTATTATTCACAAAAAGCAAATAATAGACGATAAATAGAAAAACAAGCACAAATAATAGACCCAGACTGGTCGCGGATCGGGCGCTGGACACCGACAACCGTGGGCAGGACGCCGGCCCGGCGCAGGCGAGTTCCGGGAAAGGGGCCTCGCCGCGGTCCGCGAGGCGCGCTAGAACTTCGAGCGAATGTTCCGCGAGGCGCTGTGTGGGGTCAGGTACCTGAGCAGGGTCACCATCGCCAGCACGGTCAGGGCAGCTCCGGCGCTGTGGGCCGTGCCGAGCCACAAGGGCCACCCCCGCCAGATCAGGTTCATGCCGATGAGCATCTGCAGTGTCAGAGCCACCAGCACGCCGAGGCCCGCCGCCCTGAGCGGGAAGGTCTGGGCGCGTCGTCGCGCCGCCAGGCCGAGCGTAATGAGCAGGACGATGATCGCGTAGGCGCCGAGCCGGTGCGTGTAGTGGATCGCCACCCTGGCCGGCGCGTCGAGGACGCCGCCCTCGTAGTCGATGCCGAGGCCGCGCCAGAGCTTGAAGCCGTTCTTGAAGTCCATCTGCGGCCACCACGAGTCCTGGCACTTGGGGAATTCGGTGCAGGCCGCGGCAGCATAATTGGTGCTGGTCCAGCCACCGAGCGACACCTGCAGGACGACGAAGGCCATCGCCACGATCGCGAGGCGGCGAACCTTGCGCTCCGAGGCCTTGATCTCGCGCTGCTCGGGCTCCAGCGACAGCCACCACAGCAGCGAAACCGTGGTCATCCCCCCGAGCAGGTGCAGGGTCACGATCAAGGGCTTGAGCAGCAGCGTGACCGTCCACATGCCCAGCAGGCCCTGCATGACGACCGTGGCCAGCAGGATCCACGGCAGCACCCGAGGCTGGGCGGGGTCACGCCGGTTCCAGACGGAAAAGGCCGCCAGGACAATGATCAGCAGGCCCAGGGTGCTCGCGACATAGCGATGCATCATTTCGTTGAGCGCTTTCTGGTACTCGAAGGGCCGGTCGGGGTTGGCGGCGTTGATCGCCGCCAGGTCACCGGCGGCCTGGCCCGCAAAGACGTGACCGTAGCAACCGGGCCAGTCCGGGCAGCCGAGGCCGGCATCGGTCAGGCGCACGTACGCGCCCACGACCACCACGATCAGGCCCAGCACGGCGGCAAAGCGCGCAATGCGGCGGAACCAGGCGACTCTTCTGCTTCGGGGCATGTCGATACTCGCGTCTGTTGTTCTGTGGCGCGTTCAGCCGATGTGCGACAGTTTCAGGAGCCGCTCCAGATCCGTCAGGATCGACTTCGGCGGCGCGTCGCCCGGGTAGCTCATCATGAGGTTGCCGAGGGGATCCACGACATAGAGTTTTCCCGAAGTGACAGCCGATGTCCCGCCAGGAAACGCCGCCAGGAGCCTCGTCCCGGCCTCGTCGTCCACCCGCGCGGCGAGCAGACCCGGGTGCTCCTCGTGCAGGTACTCGCCGGCCGACAAGCCGCCGCTGTAGAGGAAGACGCGGCCGACCCGGTCCATGTCCTTGTCCAGCGCCAGCCGGACCTGCCGGATCTTGACCAGCGCGTCGCGGCAGGCGGCCGGGCAGTCGCCGGGGCCCAGGTAAACCAGGTGCCATGCGCTTCGCAGCACTTCCGGCGCCATTGGGCCGCCGTCCGCCAGCGTCAGCGTCACCTCCGGCAGCGGCCTGGCTGGCGCGATCAGGTCGCCATGCTGGGTGGTACCTG
>Ga0316195_10000228_pt1 | contig 20607 bp, 20 predicted proteins | sample Phised1_MG_FD_204937 | JGI IMG/M metagenome (GOLD analysis project Ga0316195, IMG submission 204937) | Coastal sediment microbial communities from Maine, United States - Phippsburg sediment 1 | ecosystem: Environmental > Aquatic > Marine > Coastal > Sediment | place: USA: Maine | collected...
GCAGATGGCTCTTATGCAGGTTCGAACCGAGCAAAAAACCATTATCATGCAGATTCCGCTGGTCTATTTGTATGCCATGCTGCCGATGATGGGAGGCCTGATGCTGATTCGCACTATCCAGGTTATGTATCAAGATTACACTGAGCTCCGCGCCAAGAAAGTGGAAGGTTAAGCGGCGCGTTTCTTATTTTTGTAGGAGATCCAGTACATGGAGTCTAGTCACGTCATTATCATGCTGATTCTGTTGGGATGCATGGCAGCCTATATCCCGGTTTTTATGTGTCTCTTTTTTACGGCGGTGCTGGGTTTTCTTCTGTTCACGGATCTACCCCTGCTTCTATTGGCGCAGACGCTATTTCGCAGTATGGATAATTTTGCCCTGGTTGTGGTGTTGTTCTTCATTCTGTGCGGCAATATCATGACGGCCGGTTCCATCGTCGAGAAACTGATCAAGGTGGCCAATGCCCTGGTCAGCTGGCTTCCTGGGGGACTTGGCATGGCGGGGGTTCTGGCCTGTGGTCTTTTCGGCGCAATTTCCGGATCCACCGTCGCCACGGTGGTCGCCCTGGGAGGGTTCATGATTCCCGCCCTGATCGAAAACGGTTATCCGGAAAAATATACCCTGGGCGTGATGACGACCTCACCCAACCTGGGGGTCATCATCCCGCCCAGTATCGGGATGATTCTCTATAGTATGATCAGCAATGTCTCGCTGGAAGGGCTTTTTCTGACCGGTTTTCTACCCGGTGTCCTGATAATGTTCGGTGTGTGCCTTTACACCTATTTCTTCTTCCGGAAAAAAAAGGAAATCGTCCGCAAACCGATACCGAATTTCATAGAGACATTGCGGATATTAAAAGAAGGCTTCTGGTCCCTGATGCTGCCGGTCATTATTTTCGGCGGAATTTTTTCCGGGGCCTTCACGGCCAACGAGGCCGCCGTGGTGGCGTGTGTCTATGCTTTTATCGTCGAGCTTTTGATTCACCGGTCCATGAAATTCAGCCAGGTCAAGCAGATCACGGTCAATTCGGCGGTGACTTCGGCAACCCTTCTGATTATCGTGGCCGGGGCCACGTGCTTCGGGCGCTTGCTCACCCTGGAAAACATTCCCGGTCAAATTACCGAGGCTGTCCTCTCGGCGATCGAGTCACCGATCATTTTTCTGCTGGCCATGAATATCCTGCTTCTGTTCGTGGGCATGTTCATGGATATTATTTCCGCCACCATGATTTTGGGCCCGGTCTTTTTACCCATGCTCGATGCCTTTAATATCAACTGGGTCCATTTCGGCCTGATCATGACCGTCAATTTGGCCATCGGATACTGTACGCCACCCATGGGCGTCAGCCTTTATATCACCGGCGCCATCGCCAACAAGGACATCATTTATGTGTCCAAAGCGGTCATTCCCTTTCTCATTATCCAAATGGCGGTTTTGTTTCTGATCACCTATGTGCCGGATGCGGTCTTGTGGTTGCCGCGGTTGATGGGTTTCGTCCAATAAGCAAAACGCCTTGCGTTTTGCTTTAGCGGAGGATCAAGTGCTGGGGATCGCAGATTTTGCGTAGAATATGTAACTCACGGGTGGTTGGCGGAGGGACGGGTTGGGCGCGCGTGGTGTCGACTTCAAATCCCATCTTATCGAGAATTTTCTCCTTATTGACGCCCGGATAATACCCCTGCAGATACATCTCGTGGGTATCTTCATCAAATCCCATGGTTGCCATGTCAGTTACCACCAATGATGGTCCCTGTCCGGCCAGCCCGGCTTGCTGGCGGCTGTCATTTCCCTTTAACCAACCCGGACTGGTGATGTAATCGATGCGTGGCACGAATTTGCGCTTGGCATGCTGCATGAATATGATGCTGCGGCTGACGAACGAGGCCACATCGCAGGCGCCCCCGCTGCCGGAAAACCGGACGCGGGGTAAGTGATAATCGCCGATTACGGTTGAATTCAAGTTGCCGTAGCGATCGATTTGCGCCGCACCCATGATGCCGATCACGCGCTTGCCGGTCGAGCGGTTCTGCATGTAGCCAAAGGCGTCGACCAGGCTTCCGTTGACCGCAGCACCGAACATGACGCGTGGATCGGCCACTGCCAGCGGCACTTCTTCCAGTTGGGCATCGATCGCACCGGTTTCGAAAAAAATGATACTGTGCGGCGCACTGATATGCTTGGCTGCCATGGCTGCCAACATGGATATGCCGGTCCCACAGAAGACGATATCGTCATTCCGAATTTCCCTGGCCGCGACGATGGCCATCAATTCACGCGGGGTGAATTCTGTCATAGCATCCTCGTGTGTTTCACGAACACGTCAATCCGTCCGCGTACGAACCATCGGCTCCTTCCGTTTATCGGCGGTCAAGGCCGGTGGCATAGCCGGTGCGCGGATCGGCTTTGATCGTTTTTAGGCGGTCTTCCCCGACCTGGCGCAGGAAGGCCTGATGGTTGTCAACCGATCGAATAGTGGTTGCCAGGTACGCCTGGTAACGGTCTTCATCCTGAGCCGTATGGCGGTATTCATATAAGAAAACCGGATCATAGTCATAATGGCGATAGCAGGCTGTGGGGTAGGCGCCGAACGCAATCGGAACCACCGCGTCGACACAGAAAAAGGGAATCTGATTCTGATCCGGCGCGTGACGCAAGACGCTGGTTTCGACCACTTCCTCGCAGGTGGCGATGACAAAGCGTGCGGCTTTGGCTTGCTCGACATCGGTAAAAGGAAGCCCCCTGATACGGAGGTTACCCTGGGCATCGGCCTGCTGTACGTGGATGATCGTGACATCCGGATTGATGGCCGGAACCAAAACGACCTGGGTCGCAGCCTGCCACGCTCCAAAAGGGTTTGGTACGACTTCCAGCTTTTTGTCAGGTATTTTCGGGTTATCCCGGCGGATTTCGGCGGGAATGCCCCATTGGTCAATCAGGTCCGTGCCCAGTGCCGAGCGTGTCGGTAAAAAAGGGACCCCCATGGCCCCGGCCATGAAGCGCAGACTCATCTGATAATTGGAATAATCTTCGACGATCAAGCTGCCGTTTTCAACCGCTTTGCGAAAGCGAACACACGTGGGTGCAAAACGGCCGTTGCCGCCATAGGCGATCTCGAGTCGGGCGACGCAACCACCGCCAATGAGTTCATCCACGCCCTGGCCGTTGGAATGCGCGTAGACATGCAGATCACGGATCCTCTGCCGGATGATTTCATAGACTGCTGCCATGGGATTGCGATTGATGGTAAAGCCGCCGATTGAAATATGACTGCCGTCGGCGACATAGGTACGGATCGCAGTGCTAAGATCGGTAATCTTGTCGATACCTTTGTTCAAGATCAACTCCTTTCAGCGAGTCGCCCGTGCTTGTTTCAATCCAGAAGGGGTTGTGCTGACACGGGTCCCGGGCCGGCGGTCTCATCTGTTAGCACGGATCATGCGGTTTTCCAATCATGATTTTGCTTGACTAAAAAGTAATGATAATATAGCCGTAATGTAGCTTATGGTTGTTGGTGGCAATATGCGCCGATGGATCCTAAGTTCGCGTACGTCCTTTTATTTAAAAAGGCATATCATTATCACCTGAATCCAGCATCCAATTGCATGCCAGGTATCAGGCCGTGGTTCTATCGGAACATATTTATCAAAACCGCTCTATTCACTCAGGAGGAACACAATGGATTTCAGCTTGTCAAAGGAACTTGAGATGTTGCGCAAGGCGGTACGTGAGTTCGCCAACAAGAAAATTGCCCCTTTTGCCGATGAATGGGATGCCAACCACCACCTGCCCTACAAGGAGGCCATGCGTCCCATGGGCGACCTCGGCTTTTTCGGCACGGTCATCCCGGAAGCGTACGGTGGCGAGGACATGGGCTGGCTGGCCGCCATGATTGTGACCGAGGAAATCGCCCGGGTCTCGAGCTCTCTCAGGGTGCAGGTCAACATGCAGGTTTTAGGCTGCGCCTTCACGATCTACACTTATGGCAGCGAAGAACTGAAAAAGAAGTATATCGAAAAACTGTGCACAGCCGAATACCTGGGAGGCTTTGGCATCACCGAGTCCGATGCCGGTTCGGATGTCATGGCCATGTCTTCGACAGCAGAAGACAAAGGCGACCACTGGTTGCTGAACGGCTCCAAAACCTGGATCTCCAACGCCGCTGTGGCCGATGTGGTCATCTATTATGCCTACACCGACCAATCCAAAGGATCCAAGGGCCTGTCCGCTTTTGTGGTGGAGTTGAAGAATTTCAATGGGGTTAAAACATCGGGCTTGGAAAAGCTGGGATCGCATTCTTCACCCACAGGTGAAATATTTCTGGACAACACCAAAGTGCCCAAGGAAAACATTCTGGGCAAGCCCGGCGACGGTGCCAAGATTGTTTTCGGGTCTCTCAATCAAACCCGGCTTTCGGCTGCCGCCGGGGCCGTTGGATTGGCCCAGGCCTGTTTGGAGGCGTCCATTAAATATTGTAACCAACGCAAGCAGTTCGGCAAGCCGATCGGCCAGTTTCAAATGAACCAGGATATGATCGCGCAGATGGCTGCGGAAATAGACGCCGCCCGCATGCTGGTCTACAAAGCGGCCTGGGCCAAGGATCAGGGACAGTTGAACAACGGCTTGGACGTGGCCAAGGCCAAATATTTTGCCGGGGAGGTGGTGACCAAGTGTGCCACTTACGCCATGCGTATTTACGGGGCTTACGGCTATTCGACCGAATACCCGGTGGCCCGCTATTATCGCGATGCGCCGACCTATGCCATGGTGGAAGGATCCGCCAACATCTGTAAATGGATTATCGCCTTGGATCAATTGGGGATTCGCAAGGCGAATCGGTAAGGGCACGTGTCGCGGAGCGCACAGCGCAGAGCGATAAGCTGATGAGCTGATAAGCTATTCAGCGAAATAAACCAACGCCACGGCCAAAGTCCAGAATCGATCTCAACGAACCCAATGAACCCAACGAACCCAAGGAACTCAACAACCGCTAGGCGTCATGCGCTGTGCGCACCAAAGGAGTTTAAGCGTGAGCAAAGATATCGTTACCAAAACAAAAGAAACGGCCGGCCTGTATTTCGAAGGCGTTCAGGATGAACGACCCTTTGACCTGTGGCGGGCGTTTGACAAGGACCTGGCCAAAGATCTGTCGTTGTTCATCACCGGCCACATGTATGCCCGGGAGAAAATTCCTCACCCGACCCGCCAGTTGGTAACCATCGCTTCGCTGACGGTTCTCTCCCGCTTAGATGAGCTGAAACTCCACATTCAGGCCGGCTTGAATGTCGGTTGTTCACCGGCTGAAATCGCCGAAGTGATTTTTCAAACGCTCGTTTACGGCGGAGTTCCGGCTGCCAATGCCGCCTTAAAGGTATTAAAGACGGTTTTGGAAGAAAAGGGGTTGTGGCCGATCGATTAAAGCGGCGCGGATGGTCGTTCACTAATGATTGACGATATCGGCTGGACACGCTAAAAGGAAGACAGTCAGCTTTTTTCCCTTAGGTGAATGCCCAGAATCCATTTTGAGACGGATTCTAAAAATAACTGAACCTGGAGTTAAAGATGAAACCTTATTTTGAAAAAATGAAGGATTTTGGCCAGGCACTGAACGAAGGCCAGAAGAAAAGCAGTGCGGAAAACAAAACCCAGATCAAGGCCGTTGAAGCGGAGGTCAAGGCAGAAGTCGAAAAAGTCAAACTGGTTGGTTTTCCAGAAGAAAAAATCAACGCCCGGGGCATGATGACGGTCTGGCAGCGCCTGCGCTACCTGGTAGATCCGGGCACCTGGTGTCCTCTGCACACCTTGTACAATCCGGATGACAATGCTGAAGGCACGACCAATGTCTTTGATGGGCTGGGAAAAATATCGGGCAAATGGGCCGTTATCATTGGGTTCGACAATAAGCTTTTAGCCGGTGCCTGGGTGCCGGGTCAGTATGAAAACATCTTGAGGGTCACCAACCTGTCCAAACGGCTGAATATCCCTTTGGTTTGGCTGGTCAACTGCAGCGGTGTTAAACTGACCGAACAGGAAAAGTTCTATGCGGACCGCCGTGGTGGCGGCACAACTTTTTTCCGGCATGCCGAACTGGAGCAAATGGGGATACCGATTCTGGCGGGTATTTACGGCACCAATCCGGCCGGCGGCGGTTATCAGGGCATCAGTCCAACCATTTTGTTTGCACACAAGGATTGCAATATTGCCGTTGGGGGCGGCGGTATTTTGAGCGGCATGTCTCCCAAAGGGCATTTTGATCTGGAAGGGGCGGAACAGCTTATCTCTTCAGCCAAACAGTTCAAGGCCAAGCCGCCAGGTTCGGTCGGTATTCACCACGACGCGACCGGCTTTTTCAGGTACGTCTTCGAGGAGGAAACCGGTGTGCTCGACGGCTTAAAAGATTATATGAAAGATATGCCGGCCTACAATCCCAAGTTTTTCCGGGTGGCTGAGCCCAAAGCGCCTCGCTTTCCGGCCGAAGACTTGTACCATTTAATTCCTTTCAATCAGAAGCAGATGTATAACTTCGATGAGGTCCTGGCGCGGCTGGTCGATGGGAGCGAACACATGGAGTTCCGCCCGGATTATGGCCCGGAGGTCTATACCGGCCTGGTGAAAGTCGACGGCTATTTACTGGGTGTTATCGGGAACCGGCAAGGTTACCTGGGAGAAAATTACCCTGAATATGCCGATTATCCCGGTTTCGGGGGGAAGTTGTACCGGCAGGGCCTTATCAAAATGAATGAATTCGTCACCCTGTGTGGTCGTGATCGTGTACCGATTGTCTGGTTCCAGGACACCTCCGGGATTGATGTGGGCGATATCGCTGAAAAAGCCGAACTGCTGGGATTGGGCCAGTCCTTGATCTATTCGATTCAGCAGACCGATGTGCCCCAGTTGCTGGTACTTTTACGCAAGGGCACGGCCGCGGCACACTATGTTATGGGTGGGCCGACGGCCAACCGACACAATGCGTTTTCCCTGGGAACGCCCACCACCGAGATATACGTGATGCACGGTGAAACTGCGGCTGCAGCCAGTTTTTCACGCCGCCTGGTCAAGGAAAAGGAAGCCGGCCGCGAGCTGGAACCGATCATCGAAAAGATGAACAAAATGGCCCAGGAATACCACGACTATTCAAGGCCCATCTACTGTGCTCAGAAAGGTTTTGTGGATGAGATCGCGGCGATGACGGATATCAGAAAATACCTGGCCGCCTTTGCCGGGGCGGTTTATCAAAACCCCAAATCCATCTGCCCCCAGCATCAGATGTTGCTGCCACGCAGTATCAAAGGATAAAATCGCATAGCGATTTTATTTTAAACTTGATTAGCCCCTGTAGCCAAGCTACAGGGGCTAATCAAGTTTAATCAACCCCATCTCATAAGCATCCACAATATTGATTTCCAGCATTTTGAGGCTGGCCAGAATACGGGTCGTGTTTCGCACCAGGGCTGGGAAGTGGTCCCCGAGTTGGTTGAGCTCTTCCGCTGCTTGCTGCATTTCCCTTATTTTACGATTTATCGCCGCGATATCAAACACTGTCTCTTGCATTGCGCCTCTCCCTAAAGAGGAAAAATTTTACACGGATTTCTTTCTCAAATCCTTAAAACGCCGGGCCTTGACATCATAGCGCGGCAGAGTGCCATAGGTGTGGAATTCAAGTTTGTATCCCAGGTTGGTTTTTAGCCGCAGCTGATCTTTAAGATTGGCTTCGATTGATTTAACTTGGCCGTCCTGACCGGGCAGCAATTCGACCTTCAATTTAATGCGATCGATATCCCCTTTTTTATCGACAATGACCTCGTATTCATCTCCCAGTCCGTTAATCCCCCGTACAACTTCTTCAATCGCCGATGGGGCCAACAGGACGCCCTTGACCTTGGTGATATCATCCGCCCGGCCCAGTACGCCACCTTTGATCAGCCGAAAGGTACGACCGCACGGGCATGGTTCGTCCGCCCACATGATCACGTCTTTGGCGTCAAAACGGATGCACGGCTGTGCCATGCGATCCAGGGCCGTGATGACCATTTTGCCTTGGCGGCCGGGCGCTTCAATGATTTCACCGGTCTCGATGTCTTCGATTTCGACCAGAAAACAGGCTTCGTTGACGTGCATGCCGCCCGGCTGTGCCCGGCACTCGTAGGACCAGGCCCCGATTTCAGTGGCACCGGCATGATCATAAACCTTAGCGTCCCAGGCCTTTTCCATGCGCTGTTTGGTGCTGGGAATACTGGCGCCCGGTTCTCCGGCACAGGTTATTTTGCTAATGCCGAGGCGCGACGGTTCGATGCCCATTTTGTTTCGGGCCGTGTCGGCCATTCCCAAAACATAGGTCGGTGTCGCCATAAAGGCCGTCGCTTGGAGTTCCTGAATTTTCAGAATCCGGGCCTGGGTGTCCAGTACGCCCCCGGGCACGACTTCACAGCCGATCTTTTCAGCCGCGTAATGACCCGCCCAAAAGGCCACGAACACGTTATATCCAAAGGGGATGAAGACCCGATCGCGGGCACGGTAGCCTTGGGCCCAGAGGATGTAGGACCAGCATTCGGCCCACCATTCCCAATCTGCCCAGGTGTCGGGCTGGTAAACCGGTTGACCGGTGGTGCCGCTGGTCTGGCGGAATTCGGCAACCTCTTCCAGGGGTACACAAAGCGCATCGCCGTAAGGGAAGGGTGCTTTGCGCTGGATGTTCTGCATCATGGCTTTTTCGACCTTGGGTACGTGTCGAATGTCTTCGAACGATTGAATGTCGGCAGGGGCGACACCGGCCTCATCGTAAAGCCGGCGATGAAACCGGGAACGCTCGTAGGCCCACTGAAAAATCCGTTTGAATTTTGCGAGTTGCAGACGCCGAAGTTTGGCCAGCGGAAGGGTTTCCAAGACAGGGTTCCAATAGGGTTGATCGGATGCTTTCATCCTAACTCCTTGAGCACATCAGGTGCGGTAAAATAATGTCAAGGGTTTTAGCCTGGGTGAAAAGAGGGGCGGGAAAGAATATTGCGAAAAAATTAAAACGCCTATATATGAAAAGTAAATTTCTTGAGCAAATCCTCCTCGTTTTCTTTCCATTCTTCGCCAAAGGCTTTTTCGCTGAAACGAGATAATCGGCTATACCATTTTTCCCAGGTATTGCGGCCTTTCCGTTTGGCTTCCAGTACATCGGTCAGGAATACTTCGATGTTGGCCATCTCTTCTTTGGGAATGTAAAAGGCCGCCCCTTCATCAAACGATTTCCGTATGTCGGCGGGTGTAACGGCATAGGCGGTCAACATGACAGCGACGATATCTTTCTTGACGCAAATTTCAAGCAGCGTGTACCCGGATACGCCCATTATATCGAGAATGGCCATATCGAAAGGGCGGGTTTCCAGAAGATCGGCGGCGGTTTCATAGTTGTCGGCCCGCACGGTGTTACACATGGGCAGCAAATCTTCCAGCACGTCCAAGATGTCCGGCTCGTCATCAACAATGAGCACGGTTTTGCCATCCAAAAGGCTTTCATGATTCATTAGGGCACCTCAGAAAATTAGATGATACTTGAACGGTTGATGCGCATCAACTTAATACGCGCTTGAAATTTGTCAATTGGCAATGCCTCAGGCATTGCCAATTGACAGATCAATTTTTTTGTGAAGCGCTTTTGTATCCCCCACAAAGATGCATTGGGTCGCACACACCCGGCTGCAGGCCGGAGCGTCGCCCCTTGCAAGCCTTTCAACACAAAGATCGCATTTCACGGCCACCTCGGCCTTATCGTCGAATTGCATCGCTCCGAAAGGGCAGGCTTCCATACATTCCTTGCAGCCAATACAAAGATCCCGGTCGATCAAAACGATTCCCTGTGCGTTGCGTTGGATGGCTTCAACCGGGCAGGCTTCCTTGCAAGGTGCATTGGCACAGTGATGGCAATAAATGGGCGTGAAATCCGGCGAGTTTTCAATGACGCGCACCAGACGTGGGCCGACGTCCAGGCCGTGTTCCTGCTTGCACGCCACTTCGCAGGCGTGGCACCCCATGCAGTCCTTTTTAAAAAACATCAACGAAACTTTCGTCATTGTGCTTCCTCCTTTTAAATACGTTTGCCCCTGACACAACGGATTTGATACCGGTTCGTCTTATAATAGCTGAGCACATAGGCGCCGTCGAACATGACAACCCAGGCATTTTGTTTGTCCGGTCCGAAGGTTGTTGCCGACCAATAGGTCAGGGTGTCGTAAAACGGGATATCCTGACGCATCACCGGGCGATATTTAAATCGATCGAGCAAGGATTCCAGTTCTTTTAGTGTCGGCAATCGCCAATCTTCCTTGCCGTCCAGAGCAAGCGATGCCGCATATTCCTGGGCTTCGTGCCAGTTCATTCGCCCCGGCGATTCAAACTGCCATTCCAGACCGGTTTCAGAATCAATCCAGGTCAGCGGTTGTTCCCTGGTCATCTTGCTCCGTGGGTTGAACCGGGTAGATATTGCACATGCAGACCCTGAGGTTTGTGGCCCCCATTGCCGGATCCATCGATTCGTGTGAATTGTCCGTCAAAATATTGATGTTGGATATGTCCCAGCCATGGCCCGGGTCTTTCATTTCCGGGTACCACCAGCCGTGCTCGGCTACGACGACACGGGTGTCGATCCACTTGTTTAATTTGGCCCGTTGACGGCAGCTCCCCCGCGGCGATTCAATGGTGACCCAATCACCCTCCTGAATACCTTGTTTTTGGGCCGTGTCGGGATGGACTTCAACGATAGGGTCCGGGCGGATCTCTCTCAGCCAGGGCTGCATGCGATTTGCGGAGTGGAAATAAGTCGGGGTGCGGAAACCGGCGTTAAGGATATACGGAAAGGCTTCAACCAGATCCGGCCGGGAAACCGGGCTTTCCGGTAATTCCGTATATTTGGGCAGGGGGTCGAAGCCCCACTTTTCCAGAACCGTCGAGTAGAGTTCCACCTTCTTCGTGGGTGTCGAAAACCCCCGTTCCTTATATTTGTGATAAACCATTTCACCTTGTAAGTATCCGACTTTTTTGAATTCTTCCCATGTCAAGCCTGCGGGTTCAAGCAGGAAATCCAGGCCTTCTTCCACGGTGTCCCACCAATCCTGGCCCATCTTCTTCCCAAGTTCCTGAAAGATTTTGTGGTCCTGCCAGGCTTCACCGATTTCGGCACACTTCTGACGGGCGAGAACGAAGCCATGCCGTTTCCAGTTGTCTGCCACGTGGTCCTGCTCCAGCCAGGTGCCGGCCGGCAGGAAGATATCCGCCAGATCGGCGGTGGGTGTCATAAAGTGATCGATCACGACCAAAAAGCCCAATTGTTCTAAAGCAGCGTAGGCTTCTTTGGCGTTGGCTCGGGAGGTCACCGGGTTGGTGCCGCACAACAGGCCTGCTTTCAGTTGATACGGTTTGCCTGTCAAGATGGATTCCCAGGCGACTTTCGGTGTAATAAACGCAACCCTGGCACCCAGTTTATAACGGTCCCCTCCCAGCCGCTTGGCCCGGGCCTCTTTGGAAAGGTCCTTGTGGCGTGAAAATTCGGCCACCGTTCGCGTCGGCGGGTTGACGTAAAGAACATTCCCACCGGGGGTGTCCAAATTACCGGTAGCGGCCATCAGGCCTGTCAGAATGCGTGTGCAATCGGCGCAGTTGTTGGTCTGTTCCGTGGGAACACCCCAGTGAATGCAGGCTGGATTGGTTTTGGCGTACATCCTCGCCGCTTTGCGGATTAATTCCCGGTCCACCCAGGTAATCTCTTGCACCCGTTCTAAAGGATAGTCCTTGACTCTTTCCTTGAAAGCATCCCAGCCGTTGATGTAGTTTTCGACAAATTCCTTGTTATATAATTCTTCCTCGATGATCACGTGATGAAACCCCATGGCGAGAGCGGCATCGGTGCCCGGGCGAAGCTGCAACCACAGATCCGCTTTTTTGGCCACGAAGTTCTTACGGGGATCAATACAGATCAGTTTGGCCCCGTTTTTAAAAACCTTCCAGAAATCGACCCCTTTGTATTCGTCCGGGTTGGTCCATTGCGGGTTGCAGCCCCACATGACGATGCATTGCGGACCGCCCCGGTAATCGCAAATGGGCAGATTTCCAATCGTTACCAGTGTCGAGGCCACCCGTGAAACGTAGCACATATGGCCGGCCGTCAGTACGTTGGGCGTCCCCAGTTGGTTCGCAAAGCGGTATAAATGGCTCTCATAGTCTCGGCCGGTGCCTTGCCCTACCACGATATGCTCCGGTCCGAATTCATCGATAACGGCCTGAAACTTTGCCGCGACGGTTTCCAAGGCATCGTCCCAGGTGATCTTTTCCCAGCCCTTGGCGGTTTTTTTCATGGGATGCAGGATTCGATCCGGGTGGTAGGCCAGCTGGGTTATGGAAAGTCCTTTGCTGCACAGGGAACCGTAACTGATCGGAGATTCCGGATCTCCCTCGATCTTGATCACCTTACCGTTTTGCACGTGCGCGATCACGCCGCAGCCCCCGTGACAACTGCGACAAGCGGTTCTTATTTTTTTGACTGCTCCCATAAATAACCTCCTTATTGATCTAAGAGCGCGGCCGGATCCCCAATGCCGAACTTTAAATTACGAACAATGCTCAACAAAATGCGTGCATTTTTTTCTACAGCCGGGATTCCGGTTCCCAAATCTCTCAGCACCAGAACGTGTTTCTCGATGTTTTCGATGCTGGCCTGCATCGCTTTCAGGTTCATCTTTTCGGTATTCATCTTATTTGGCTTTCCTCAAGTCTTTAAAGCGTTTGGCTTTCAACGTGTAGCGTTCCAATTCGCCCTTCGCGGCACAGTCGACATTGAATCTGAGGTTGGTTTTTACCTTCAACCGTTCCGACAGCTTGGGAATCAGATTTTTGATCCGTTCGATGCCGACTTCTTCACAGGGCTCTATTTTTAAGCTGATTTCATCGGTAATGCCTTTGCAATCTACGGAAACTTCATATTCACCGATTTCAGGAAACTCCCGTCGAATGAGCTCTTCGACCGCCACCGGTGTGAAGAGGACGCCCCGTATTTTGCACAAGTCGTCCGCCCGACCGGCAACCTCGGAAATCATCATGGACGATCGGCCGCAAGCACAATTGCCGGGCCCTTTTCTGACAATGTCGTTGGTGTTGAAACGAATCAGTGGAAACGATCGTCTGCCCAGTGGTGTGACCACGGCAACCCCCAGTTCACCTTCATCGACTTCCCGGGTCAGCGTTTCCATGTCCAGGATTTCAACCAGGAAAAACGGTTCCATAATGTGAAGGCCTCGGCGTTCACGGCACATGGCGGCCCAGGCACAGGGTTCTGTCCCGCCGATATGGTCATAGACTTCGGCTTGCCAGATATCTTCAAGGCGCCTGCGGGTTGCCTGGGGCAGGGGTTCACCGGCGCATAGCATACGCTCGATCCCCAAGTCTGCGGGGTTCAATCCCATTTTTGTAGCGGTTTGCGCCAGGTGCAAACCGTAGGTCGGCGTATTCAGTAACGCGTTGGCCTTGATCTCCTGAATTTTGTTGATTCGGCCGATGGTATCCAGGGCGCCGCCCGGTATAACCATGCAACCCAATTTCTCGGCAGCAAAGTGCCCCTCCCAGAAGGCGACGTAAACATTGTAGCCAAAGGGAATGAAAACACGGTCCGTCTCTCGGAAGCCGGCCATCCACAGAATATGGCACCAGACCTCGACCCGCCACTGCCAGCTTTCATAGCTCTCGGCCACATATACCGGTTTGCCCGTTGTTCCCGAAGTTTGCCTGAAGGTAGACACTTCCTCAAGCGGCACACCCAGTATTTCTCCGAAAGGGAAGGGCTCTCTGCCCTCCTGGGCCTTGCGGAGTGCTTCCTTGTCAATCAGGGGTAATTGCCGGATGTCGGCTTTTGTCTCTATTGCACGGGGATCGATGGCTTTATATTTCTTGCGATAAAAATCCGAATGTTCTTTTGCATATTGGAGATAATGCCGAAAGTTTTTCAGTTGGATACGAGAAAGCTTTTCCTGCGGCAATGTTTCGATAATCGGGTTCCAATAATTGGTTCGCGCGTTCGGCATTTCAGATGATCCTTTACCCATCAGCCGGAAGATAATTTGAGTTCGATTTCTCGGGCTAATGCTTTCAAATAATCGGATTGTTCGGAAATGTTTTCATTGGTGATCTGTTGATTGAAACCCACCGCCCAGAGTGCAATTTGCATATTGGCGCGGTTGGTATGAATGGGTATGGCATATCCCCTTATGCCTTCAATATATTCTTCCTGGTCAACCGCAATGCCATCTGAGCGGGCTTTTATGATCAGTTTCTTATATTCCTTTTTGTTCACACAGGAGTTGGGGGTAAATTTTTTCAGCGTGTTATTGGCCAGGATGTCGTCCACCTCGTCATCGCTCAACTGGGTGAGCAGGGCCCGTCCGCCGGCACCTGCCAACAAAGGCAGCCGCATGCCGACTTCAGAATGAATTTTGATATTGGCCGCAGAATCGACTTTGTCAATGATAACCGCCTTAAGGCCCATTCGGAGTCCCAAAAAGGCAGATAATTTGGTTTTTTGATTGATTTCTTCGAGATAAGGATGGACCGTACCGATCAATTCAGAGGCGCGGCCGGCTGCTCGGCCCAAAATATATAAGCGGGTGCCGAATTGGAACTTGCCATCGGCCCTTTTTTCCAGTATCTTGGCATCGTCCAGCGTATGAACGATATTGAACACAGTGCTTTTGTTCAGGCGCAGCGCCTGGGATATTTCACTGACACCCAGCGGCTTTTTTGAACGCGCAAAAAACTCCAGAATCTCAATGCACTTGTCTACAGCAGGAACTCTTTTGAATTTTGATAGCATGTGATATTATCCAGCCGTTGGAGTTCTATAGAGAACAGCTGACCTCTATGTAGGCCTACGTCGAAGAGATGTCAACTAAAAAATCGATTTGCATTCAAATATAATTTGTAGTTGACAATTTTTCGGGGATAATCTATATAGAAACTTCATGTTCTCTATGGAGATCGTACGACATATACTTGAAACCGCGCAAAAAGGAGGTACCCATCCCATGAAAAAAAATGTCTTTTTGATTTTCCTGACCTTGGCGTTTCTAGTGAGTGTCTCAATCTTGTTTCCCACCTTGGACAAAACCGCCAATGCTGCGGATGTGATCCGGCTCAAGGTGGCGAATTATTTTCCTCCCCCGGCCAACCAGTCCAAATTGATGGATGCTTTCTGTAAAGAGCTTGAAGCGCGCACCAACGGGCGCGTAAAGGTGGATTATTTTGCCGGCGGCTCTTTGCTTAAATCCACAGCCATGTACGAGGGGGTTGTCAACGGAATCGCCGATATCGGTTACTCCCATGTGTACTACACCGCAGGCCGCATGCCTGTGACCGAAACAACCGGTTTACCTCTCGGGTATCCCAGCGCCTGGGTCGGTGGTCACGTGGTGAACGATTTCTACCAAAAATTTCAACCCAAAGAATTCGACCAGGTGCGGGTACTCTGGTTGAACACCTCCACCCCCAGCGCCATTGCCAGCAAAAAGCCGATCCGTAAGCTGGAAGACCTCAAGGGGCTTACCATCAGAGCACCTGGCCTGTCCGGTGATATTATGGCTGCATTGGGTGGAACCCCGGCTCCCACACCGATGATGGAAGTGTATGACGCCATCTCCAAAGGGGTCATCGACGGTGAAGCCTCGAACTTTGAAACGCTGGTCGCCTTCAAATTCGCGGAAGTCGTAAATTACTCGACTTCGATTTGGCAGATCACCTATCCCTTTCCCTTTTATTGCGTCATGAACAAGAAATCCTATGCGAAGCTGCCCCCGGACATCAAAACCATCTTTGACGAACTTGTCGGTGAGTACAAGGAGCGCTATATCCTGATGTGGAACTCGGTCGACTTCAACGGCAAAGCGTTTGGTGAGAAAAAAGGTGTTGAATTCATCGATCTGCCGCCGGAAGAGCTTGAAAAGTGGCAGGCGGCCGTCAAACCGGTGATTGACAATTATGTAAAAAAGATGGTTGCCAAAGGATTTAAAGAGGCCGAAGTCAAAGGTTGGGTCGAGTTTTTACGTGAACGAATCGAATATTGGAAGGGGCGACAAATCGCTTTACGCATCCCGTCCATCGCCGGCCCTCCGGAACTGAAACCGCAGGCGATAAAGTAATCCAAGCTTACTCACCAATATAAGTGAGATTGCTGATCCGTCTACCTATCCCTGAAAACTGCCCTGTGCGAGGGTACGGCCCTCGCACAGGCTCGTTTTGGTGAGGAAAAATTATTGTTCGACAAATTTGAAAAGCTCAACGTCCGTTTGAGCAGGTGCTCTGAGTGGTTAAGCATTGTGGCGATGCTGCTGATTGTTGCCCTGACCTGCATCGATGTCGTGGGCGCAAAAGTTTTCAAGTGGCGCATACCGGGTGCCATAGACATTGTGATGCTTGCCCAGTTGGTGGTAATCGCTTTTTCCGCCGGCATTACCATGGTGAAGGGCCGGCACATCCAGGTGGAATTTTTCATCAAGCTTTTGCCAAAGGGTGTCCAGAACGTTATCGATCGCCTTGTTCTGTTTCTAGGACTCGGGCTCTTCAGTATGATTATCTGGCGCCTGGGTGTGCTTGGCTATTCCTTTCAGGTCTACGGCGAATACAGTGCCACGATTCACATACCCTATTATCCCTTTGCCTATGCCATTGCACTGGCACTTATCCCCGTCTGGCTGATCATACTCCTTCAGTTTTTTAAATCACTGACCAAGAGAGTGCCGAAATGAGTCCAATCGTTGTGGGTGTTGCCGGCATCGTTTTTCTCATCGTGTTGTTTCTGCTAAGAATGCCGGTTGCCTTTGCCATGGCGCTGGTCGGATTCGTTGGCTTTGGCTTTTTAACGACCCCGGAAGCCGCACTGAGTCTTCTGGGCCATGATCTCTTCGACACCTTCACTTCCTACCCCTTGAGCGTTATCCCCATGTTTATCCTTATGGGCACCTTTGCCTTTGCTTCGGGCATCAGCCGGAGACTTTTCAAAACGACCTATGCGTGGATCGGACACCGCCGCGGCGGCCTGACCGTGGCCACTGTCTTCGCTTGTGCGGGCTTCGGCGCTATTTGCGGATCAAGCACGGCGACGGCGGCGACCATGGGTAAGATCGCGCTTCCGGAGATGAAAAAGTACAACTATGATGACGCACTGGCTACCGGTACGGTTGCCGCCGCCGGCACCCTTGGCATCCTTATCCCACCGAGTACGGTTCTGATTGTCTATGGAATCCTGACCGAGCAGTCCATCGGCAAGCTTTTCGTCGCCGGAATCGTGCCGGGGATCATCTTGAGCATCTTTTTTGCTGCAACCGTGGCTTACTTATGCTGGCGCAATCCCGCGATCGGCCCTCCTGGGGAAGCAACCAGCTGGAGTGAAAAACTGAAGGCACTTAGCGGAATCATCGAGGCTTTGCTGCTGTTCATTCTTGCCATTGGCGGTTTGTTCGGCGGATTGTTCAGCCCCACCCAGGCTGGAGCAATTGGTGCCGGAGGTGCTTTGCTCATCGGCCTGACACGACGTCAACTCAAATGGCAGACATTTATAGAAGCCTGCAAGGAAGCCTTGCGAACGTCGTGTATGGTGATCTTCATTATTACCGGGGCTGTCATTTTTGGACATTTCATGGCCGTATCGAGAATTCCCTTCATGTTGGCCGACTGGCTGGGGGGGCTTCCCATTCACCCGATGGCCGTCATGAGTGTCATCATATTTATTTATTTCATAGGCGGCTTCTTCATGGATGCAATGGGGCTCATTGTGGTGACAATCCCCATTTTCTATCCGATCGTTGAGAAACTCGGTTTTGATCCGATCTGGTTCGGGGTCATCGTTGTGCTCGTGGGTGAGATGGGCGTTATCACGCCGCCGGTGGGTGTGAACGTGTTTGTCATCAAGGGCATTGCCCCGGATATTCCTCTGGAAAAAATTTTCAAGGGTATTTTGCCGTTTCTGGTGGCCTTGATTGTCTTCACGATTTTACTGATGATCTTTCCGGCAATTGCAACTTTCTTGCCGAACATGGTAACCTACTAGTGTTGTGTCCCAGGGGTGCCTTACATAAAGATCGTCGGTGGGATGAACTTTGTTACAGAAACCCTTAAGCAAAATCCGAAACAAATCCGAATATCAAATGACCCAAAATATGTAACCTATTAACAATAAGTCTGTTTTTGTCATTTGAGCATTTGAATTTTAGTATTGTTTCGCGTTTCGGGTTTCGTGCTTCGGATTTATTGTTTCAATAACATGATGTGCCCAATAATTGATTTAATTTTTTACAATTACTTGTAGGACACAACACTAGTATACCCCCATTTCTCTTACTGCCTCCATCATGGCCTTGACATTGGCCGGCTTCGAGCCTTGCATACCGGCACCGGTTGAGAAAATAAAACCCCCGTCCGATCCGACAGCGTCTATGAGCTCCCGGCAATAGCCCCTAACCTGGTCAGGGGTGCCTGTGCACAAAAGATCCAGGGGCATGTTCCCGGCTATACAGGCAATTTGCCCGACCGTTTCCTTGGCACGTTTCAGATCGATTCGATCAAACCACCATACGACCTTGCCCTTGGGAATATCGGCAATGACATCCAATCGGTCGTTGTAACTTCCTTCAGCAAAAAGCAGGGGAACCATCCCCTCGTTGATCAGCCCGATGATGACTTTGCGCAGGGTCGGCCAGTAGAAGGTTTGAAACATCTCATCAGACATGAAATTATCCGCCCCTTTGTGAAGAGGAATAAAAGGCATGATGTGTTTGTTGGCTTTGCATGCACCCACTCCGCTCTTGACCATCATGGGCACCAGCCTCTCGCAGGCCTCCTTGAGTTCATCCGGATGCCGAAATATGTCCAGCATGACGCCGGTCGTACCGCGGAGGCTGTCCCCGATGACATCGAAAGGCGCTTTGGTGAAACCTCCCGAAAAAGACGGAAATCCCCTACCCATAATGTCCCCGCTGATTTTCCCGACTGCGGCCCGCCAGCGCAGGGCCTCTTCTCCGGCTTTTTCCAGGCTTTCAAAGGCATCCTGCATGGCGGCTGTTCCAAAGGGCATGACGAACGGTGGAATGACAGGAATTTCATTAACCGGTGGAAGCAGTGGAAAGGTTTCGAACGGCTCCAGCGAACCGAATATCCGTGGAAAGTAGATGGTCAGAAAGAAACAGGTAGGATCGTCGATTAGATCCTGGTATTCCTCGGCCTTCATGTATTCGCCTTCCACGAACTGGTATTCTCTTTCTTTATCGACACCATGGCCCGGCCATTGATACATTTTCAGGTCCAGTAAATCCAGGACCTTTCCGGGGACAATTGTTGTGGGCCCGTTGTAGGCATCCGGTTCAAAATCCTGATGAAAGCGTTCCCAGGCGGTTCTTAGCGCCTCATAGTCATACATGGCCTCATACATGGTGATTCCGGCATACTCATTGGGAAAAAATCCTGCGGACGGACACACAGGAATGCGACGGGGTGCCTTTTTGAGCTGGATCGCATCCTTGATCAGGGTGGCACGCTCCAAATAGGCTTCCTGTTTGGATGCATCGGTAAAAGGTATGCCTTCACCTTTCAGCCATATACTGAATCGTTCCTCCTGTTTTTGTTCGGCCTGGTCCGAAAGATCAACAAAACGTTTGCGCATGCCGCTATCCTCCTATCCACTGCTTGATAATTCTGACGCCTGCCAATGCATCCGGCGCAAAAGCATCGGCACCGGTATAGTCTTTCACGTGTTCGGATACTTGAGCACCACCGATGATGATACGGACGTTGTCCTGCAAGCCCGCCTCTTCTATGGCCAGGATCGTTTCTTTCATCGATTCAAAGGCCAGGGTGAGCAATCCGCTCAACCCCACCACATTGGGTTGGAACGTCTGAATGGCTTCAACGAATTTATCCGGGTGCTGATCGATGCCAATATCTTTTACCTCGAATCCGTTGGCTTCGAGCAGAAAGGTGACCATATTTTTACCTATATCATGGATATCACCTTTTACGGTACCGATGAGCACCCGGCCCTTGCTGGTCTTGTCTTTTTCCTGCTCTCGGATATGGGGCTTGATGACATCGGAAACCTGCTTCAGTATGGTCCCGGCCATCATCAGGTGAGGTAAAAAGTATTCTCCCTTTTCAAAGCGTTCTCCAACGGTCTGCATGGCAGTGGAGCATGCGTTTAGGATGGCAATCGGATCAGTGCCCTCATTCAGCAATTGCTTGGCTATTTGCAGTGCCTCCTTCTCCTGCATTTCCGCCATGGCATGGATCAACGCGTCCGTCATGAAAAACCTCCTTTTAGACTATATTGGGACAATAAAAATAATATATTAAAACCCACCTTATTAATTGGCAACAGCTATTTTGATCATTTATATATCTTCTCTTAAGGTGCGCTTGTCGACTTTGCCGGTGGTGCCGCCAGTCGGTCCCATATGGGCAACCTGATTGGGATCGGGCCGCAGCGCTGCCAACCGGCGCCGTGTTTCAGCGCTTATTTTCGTGTTTTCGATGATGTCCTCAAAACGGACGTACCCGTGGTCGGTTGTACTTCGGCAGACGATGACGTGCGTAAGCTGCGG
>Ga0316195_10000229_pt1 | contig 20514 bp, 23 predicted proteins | sample Phised1_MG_FD_204937 | JGI IMG/M metagenome (GOLD analysis project Ga0316195, IMG submission 204937) | Coastal sediment microbial communities from Maine, United States - Phippsburg sediment 1 | ecosystem: Environmental > Aquatic > Marine > Coastal > Sediment | place: USA: Maine | collected...
GATCCATAGGCACGGTAACGCTGGCCGTCGCCCAGCGACTGAATGCCGGAACCACCAACCAGATTCCGACAAGGACCGCCAGCAGGGCCGATCCCCCAATGATATTGCGGTTCCTGTGACCCTTGGGCGCAAGACGAACGTCCTGTCCGGATGTGTCGGAGATTTTCAGAATTCGCCCCAATCCGCTGCCGCGGCTTTTGCGTTCATACAGATTGGATGCGGCAGCCGCGAAAAAGGTTTACGACAATCGAATAACAGCCTTGGAATGGCTTAAATACAGCCGCAGAACGACTATTGCCCGGCAGACACTGAAAATTTCGCGTCGCCGGATGCGCGCTTGGCCAGATCCCGGTCGTCGTCATCTACCGCGAGCGCCACCAGCCGGGAGCCAGAATCGAGGCGCATCAGAAACGCGTGCCAGAGCCGATCGTCAGCGCGCTTGTAGTGACCGGAAAGCTCCCAGCCGTCTGCCACCGGGTAAACGTAAACTTTGCCGGCCGCCCTGACCCGGGCCAGCGCGTCCGAAATCTCCACTTCTTTGCCGTCGCCGACATAGCCGAGCAAATGCTGCCGCGCCTCGAGAACGACCGCCTCTTCCACGGCGCGCCTTGCCGCTCGCTCCGTATCGGTCAGCCACTGGTAGGACGCGATCGCGACCGCGAGCCCGACGCTGAAGGCGAAAATCAGCCTGGTAACTTTGTGGTTCAACGCCATTCAGGGTATGCCGATCAATTTATGGGTCTGCAGGCTCAGCCGCCAGCGAGGGTGCGCGCGGCAATAATCGATGACAGCGCGCGTGTTCTGTTCCTTGTTTTCGTTGTCCAGAGGTTGCAGGAAAAAATGGGTGAATTCCATGGTGGAAAAGTTCTGTGGCTGTGCGTCCGCTTCAACCTGCGGATAAACCAGCTTCAGTTCGTCACCGCGAACTTGTACAACGGTCGCTGCAGCTTTGGGGCTAACGCAAAGCCAGTCGATACCGCGCGGTGCGATCAACGTGCCGTTGGTTTCAACGCCAATCTCAAATCCTGCTGCATGCAGCTCCTGAATGGCAGCTTCGTCCAGTTGCAAGAGCGGTTCACCGCCCGTACATACGACATAGGGCGTCGAATCGGCATCCGCCGGCCAATGCTGACGAACCGCAGAGGCCAGTTCCTTTGCACTGGCAAATTTTCCGCCGCCGGGACCGTCAGTGCCGACAAACTCGGTGTCGCAGAAATTGCAGACCGCTGCGGCGCGGTCCTTTTCGCGCCCCGACCACAGGTTGCATCCGGCGAACCTCAGGAACACGGCGGCGCGGCCTGTCTGTGCGCCTTCACCTTGCAACGTGTAATAGATTTCCTTGACCGTGTACGTCATGGGTCAAGCAACGGATCGCCGATGCCCGCCTCTGCAAATCCCTTCGCCCGCAGTATGCAGGCCTGGCATACCCCGCACGGCGGCACCTGACCCGCGTAGCAGCTGTGCGTCAGCGCCATAGCTGGGAGCGCCCCGAGATCACGGGCCAGCAGCACGGTTTCCTTCTTGGAAAGGTTCATCAACGGCGTATGGATCGTGAATTCGAATTCCATGCCCAGGCCGATCGCCCGCTCGAGCGCCGTGATCGTGTCCTGCCTGCAATCCGGATAGCCACTGTAGTCGGTCTGGGCTACGCCGGTCACGAGCTGCGATATCCGGCGCGGCCACGCGAATGCCGCCGCGAAAGTCAGAAAAATCAGGTTTCTGCCAGGTACGAAGGTAATGGGCAGCCCATTGTCGCTGCTCGCATCGATTTCGATCCCGGCATCGGTCAGGGCGTTGCCGCCCAGCGCATTGAACGTATCGATCGGCAGCTGTGTATGCGCCACGCCTGCGTGGGCCGCCACCCTTGCGGCACACTCCAGTTCAACCGTATGGCGCTGGCCGTAGTCGAACGTCAGTGCCACCACATTGCCCGGCCCGAAGCGGTCCATCGCCCACCAGAGACAGGTCGTTGAATCCTGCCCGCCAGACAGGACTACCAGCGCTTTGTCATTCATTTGAGTGTCGATTTTAGCCATTACTCTGGTACCAGGGGCCGCTGCCTGCCACATCGCAACCCGTCGCGGCGCCCGCTGCAACGTGGTATCCGGTGAGCATTGTCGGACGCGCAAACGCAGACCTGGCCATTGCCGGTTCGTGGCGGGATGTTCGTATGTATTGCGCCGGCGTGCAACGTGTTCGACCAAGACAGCGTGCTTACTTGAAAAGATCGTCAGCTTGCCGTGTCAAGGCATCCTCGCCTGCGACCGTCTCCGGCCCTTCACCGAACAGGGCCGCAAGCTCCCCCTTGGCCCGCCCGGCACGTGCCGCCCACGCGGGATCGAAGGCATTATTGCTTGGCTTGAACCATTCGCAATAATTTACTTTTTCTTTGTCCGTAACCTCTTCCGCGTCATCTTCCCGGCACTGCTTTGGTACGTTGACCGCGAAATAGATACACATGCGGCAGACGTGAACGTGCACAGCGCACTCCGGGCACTCGTCCCGGCGGGAAAGCGGCAGGCTCAGCTTCGCGAGTGACGCTCCGCAGCGAAAACAGGACAATATATCGGCCATAGCAGTTCTCCCCAAGTGCGGCAGCATCGACTGTGGAATAATAAACGGATTCAATTTTGTCAGGTGGGCAGCCATAAGCCCATCGATAAAACCATCGGCAAGCCAAACGGAGAACCGCAAATGCACCCTTTTCCCCATCATTACGCCGTCGCAGCGACAACCAACTTTACGTCCGATGTGAGTATTACTGCTCCCGGGGTGGTCGCGATCAAGTCAGCGGGGCCGGTTGAGTTCGGTGGGCCCGGCGACCTCTGGTCACCGGAATCGCTGCTGGTCGCGTCGGTTGCCGATTGCTTTATTTTGTCCTTTCGCGCTATTGCCCGTGCGTCCAAGTTCGACTGGCTGGACCTCGAATGCGATGTCGTCGGTACACTCGACCGGGTCGAGCGCGAAACGCTCTTCACCGGCTTTGCAGTGAAAGCCAGGCTGACGGTTGCGGCAGGCACCGACGTCGGCAAGGCCGAGAAGCTGTTGCACAAGGCGGAGCACAGCTGCCTGATTACCAATTCCTTGAAGGGCGATAGTCATCTCGACATCGACATCGTCGTTTCCGATGTCTGAAATTACATTAAATAAACTAGATAATCTATTGTTTTAAAACATTTTTAAAACATACGCGCCGCGAATATGACTGGATTTCAGTCGCACCAGCGCCTCGTTGGCGCGCGCCAGCGGGAACGTGCAAACGGTGGGCCTGAGGGGGATCGCGGCGGCCACTTCAAGAAATTCGACGACGTCGCGGCGAGTCACGTTGGCAACCGTCTTGATTTCCTTTTCCAGCCACAGGTGGGCCGCGTAATCCAGGTCCGCCAGGCAATGCCGATCGCGAGCTTCCTTACGGATCGCATTGATAACGAGCCTGCCACCGGGTCGCAGAACACGCAGCGCCGCCAGCACGGGGCGCCATGCCGGGGTGGTGTCAATGATGGCATGCAGGCGCTCGGGCGGTTCCGATTCGGTGTCGCCGCTCCAGGAGGCGCCCAACTCCCTGGCAAACTGACGTTCCTCGCCATTGCGGGCGAATACGTAGACCTCAGTATCCGGAAACAGGTGCCTGGCAAGCTGCAACACCAGGTGGCCCGAGCCACCAAAGCCGGTCAGGCCCAGGCGCTGGCCAGCACCAATGTTGCTGAGTCGCAGCGCCCGGTAGCCAACGGCGCCAGCGCACAGCAGCGGTGCGGCTTCCTCGTCGGAAAAAATGCCCGGCAGTGCATACGCATAATTCTCACCGACGGTCATGTACTCGGCGTAACCGCCATTGACGTCACGGCCCGTCGCGCGAAATTGGTCGCTCAGATTCTCGTCATCCGCGCCGCTCGAACCGTGAATCCAGGCAATGCCGACCCGATCGCCAAGCTGGTGGCGGGTGGCCCCGTCACCGAGCCCGGCAATCCGGCCCACCACCTCGTGGCCTGGCACCACCGGGTAGGCGGGCGGCGGCGTGCGGCCTTCTATTTCGTCGAGTTCCGTATGACAGACACCGCACACCGACACCCGGACCAGGACCTCGCCTTGCCCCGGCTCCGGACAGGGTATCTCGACCAGGGATAATGGCTCTGAATTCTCATCCAGCCTCGAAATGCCGGTCAGCGACATTGCTCGCATAGCTGTACTCCGTTTCTGGCCTTTGCATTCGCGAACTATGCCGGCATTCTACGGGTCTCGCGATTCGTAGATGGCGTAATGAATACAAGCCGCAGCCGACAATTTTTCGTCCTTACCGTGGCCCTGGCCCTGGCAGCCTGCGCCGGCGGCAACGCTGGCCTTAACAGCGATATGATTGAAAAAGCGTTTGGCAACTACGGCGTCGAGCTGCTGTCTGATGGAGACGGCCGCCGTGTCACCAGCCTTTTCAGCGAAGCAGACGGCGTCAAAACGACGCGCACGTATGCCGTCGTTGAATTCCTGGGCGAAACCCGTCCGGCCTTCGCCCGGGAAGACGAGCGCATTCGCAGTGGCGGGTCCATCGGCGCAACGTTCAGAGACGCCGGTTGGGAGATCCGCAAACAACACCTGTTCATCGGTGAGCTCGAGGTGCCAGCAAGCTACTGGAGCATCGCGGAGCTCATGAACATTACCCTGCCACAAACGCTAGCCCTGGATCAGTACCTGTTTATCGTTACGAAAGACCAGCGCTCATATAACTACGCCATGATTACCGAGCTGCATCACCCGGCCTACCTCAACCTCGCGGACCTGCAACGGCTGTACGGCGAAATCCTGTTCGACGACTCAAATCGTGACAGCATTCACGATTTTCTGGGGGCGCCACCTGTGAAATGAGTGTCAGGTCCGGTTTGCCGGGTTTCGTTCGGTGTAGACTTTTTAAATCTTTGATACAGAAAGACATTAAGGGTACACAGTGATGCAACGGATTAACGGTTTTGCGGCAGTGCTGATGCTGTTTCTGGCCAGCGGTGCCGCCTTTTCCCAGGATAGCGGGAACGACGCCGCTGCTGTTTGGGCGGCAGTCGAGGAGGTTTGGTCGGCAGAAGAAAATGGTGATACCGGGTGGACCGAAACGATGCTGACCGGCGACTTCATGGGCTGGCCAACCAACTCGCCCGCGCCGCGCAGCAAAGCCTCAACCCGAATGTGGTCACGATTCAATGCCGATCAGACCAAGGGACTGACCCACGAGCTTTACCCCTTGTCCATCGTCGTTCACGGCGATACGGCGGTGGTGCACTACCTCTACAGCATGGCCGTCCAGACCAAAGATAAGCAGACTTCGCTCACCAACGGACGATTCACCGACATACTTGTGCGGGAAGACGGTAGCTGGAAGTTTTTGTCGTGGCATGGCGGGAGCACGGACTAGGCACCCGGAGAAACGATCAACCAACCAAGGGGCTTAAATGCCCCTTTTTTTTTGCACCGGCATATTGACGGGAACCAGCTGCCGGCAGCACGCTGCGCAGAAAAAGGACCTTGCAGTCGTGCCGAGCCTGGCACGCGGGACCGTTGCCTGGCTTGTGCAGCGCGTCGGAACCCTGCGCAATGCCGATAGCGTCGAAAAATCGCGCTACGTCCTCGACCAGCGGCAAGCGAATTCTATAAGATACTGTTTTTTATAATTTTTTTCCTGCCGTCGAGTTAAGCGACCGTTCAGGTTAGTTGCTTTATTGTACAACTCAAGATGCAAGGAACCGCAATCAGGCGGTCCACCACGACCCGGAGGCCATCATGAACGGCCAAATGAACAGAGACAGTCGAATCAAAACCCGGTTGCCCGAGACGCTGGCGATCGCAGTGGCGCTGTTACTCAGTGCCGGTCTGGCATTCTCGCAGGTGCCCGTCGACGACAACGGCAATCCATTGCCTGTTTATTCCACCAGCCAGGCGGATGACGGCGTCGGCGGCGGGGCTGTTGCAGCAGAGACTACCGCGCTGACCGCGCAGGAACTCGAGGAACTGGTAGGACCGGTGGCGTTGTACCCCGATGATTTGCTGGCGATTGTGCTCCCCGCGTCAACCTATCCACTGGAAATCGTGCAGGCCGCTCGTTTCCTCGAGCAGCTGGAAAACGACAGCACGCTCAAACCCGATGAGGAATGGGATGAGTCTGTCGTCGCGCTGCTCAACTATCCGGATGTCGTGCGCATGATGGATGAGGATATCGACTGGACCTGGCGCCTGGGCGAAGCCGTGCTCGGCCAGCAGACCGAAATCATAGCGGCCGTCGAAGCGTTCCGCGATCGGGCCTATGCCGCCGGAAACCTGAAAACCGACGAGCGCCAAAAGGTGTCATACGACGAAGGCATCATCGAAATTGTGCCCGTCAACGAGGAAATCATCTACGTGCCCTACTACGAGCCGGCCGAAGTGATTGTCCGCCAGGCTCGCCCCGTCTATTACTACTACCCGGATCCGTACCCAGTCTACTACTACCCGTATCCGGTGAATTACGGGTTCCGGTCCGGCTATTTCTGGGGCGTGACGACCGCGTTCAGTATCGGCTGGTCGAACCACTACCTGCACGTTTACCACCCCAGTTACTGGGGCCATCCGTACTACGGCCGCAGCTATTACAGTCCGTATTACCGTAGCCCAAGCATCACTGTCTATAACAACTGGTACGTCAACAATCGTTACGAGAACTCGCGCTACCGTTATCGCGACGGCGATTATTGGCGCCCCCGCTCAAGAGCCGGTTCTCGCCAGGATGAACCGCGGGTCACGAATTACCATTACGCGCCGAATGGCTCGAACAACAGCCGTAATTTCACGGTCTCGGAACGAAATCGCCTGCGTGCGACCAACAACGGGCGCATGGACCTTAACTTGCGCGACCGCGACGGACGTCAGCGAACGGCCGCCGACTCCGAGCGCAGGGCCGCCGTGACAAATGCCCAGCGCAACGCGACAACCGGCAGCGTCTCAGCGAACCGGTCAGGCGGAAGTACGGCGACGAATCGGGCAAACCGCGGCGTCGCAAATTCTTCGCGATCCGCAGCCCACACCGCTGGCTCAGCGGCCCAACGTACTCGCGAACCAAGAGCTGCCGCCGATATTCGATTCAGGGATCGCAGCGCCGATACAACGCCGTCCGCAAACTCACGCAGTAACGCCGCCATCTCCGGCAATCGTAACGATAGCGGCAATACCAATCGCACCACCGCCGCGACGGCGATTCGCCGGACCGTGGCTCCCGCGCCAGCCGCCGCCGAACAGCGTGTGTCGATGGCCCGCCAGCCCGCCAGATCCGCACCGGCCCGGTCCACGTCAACCCGACAGCCGACGCCAGTCGTGTCCGCACGGCAGCCATCGGGCAGGCCGGTAGCGACGACGACGCCGCGAACGAGCAGGGTTACACCGACGCAGCGCACTGCGCCGCCCCGGGCAGCTGCGACACCGGCGGCCCAGTCGGCACCCAGGGAGACGGCCCCCGCTGCCGCGGCACCACGAACGAATACTCGCTCAGCAACACCGGCCGCGCGCAGCAACGCGAATGCAAACACGACGTCTCGCCGAACGGCATCGAAGCCAAGGGCACGTAACGGAAACTAGGCACTAATTCAGGTCAGGACCTCTGTTTGCGCAGAGGAACAGGAGCTTTACGCTCCACTAAGAACCGGGCGACCCTTTCGACTCTTTGGTTTCGCCCGGTTCTTTTTTCTTGCCCGGCTCATGCTCTCCCGACGATAGCTCCCAGGCCACATAGAAAACGCAGGCCCCGACGATCAGGGCCATCGCGACGAGAATTATCGCTAGCAGGTTCATTGGGCTAATGATAACCGGAATACCCTGCCGGCGATGCCAAAGTTAGTCTTTACGGTCCTTGGGCAGCCGACCGACTTTGCGCAAGGCATCGCGCAGGACGAATTCGATCTGCGCATTCAGGCTGCGCAATTCATCTTCGGCCCAGCGATGCATCGCTTCCAGCGTTTTCTCATCCATGCGTAACGCAAAGGCTTTGCGTGAACTCATGGGTAATTACGCCAGCTTGTGAATCATGAGTAGAGTGACCCGGTATTGAGCACCGGCTTCGCTCCCTCTTCACTGCACAGCACCGTCAAGAGATTGCCGACCATGGCCGCCTTGCGCTCCTCGTCAAGATCTACAACATCTTCGGCCTTGAGCTGCTCAAGCGCCATGCGGACCATGCCGACCGCGCCAGCCACAATTTGTGTGCGTGCGGCAATGACAGCGGACGCCTGCTGCCGACGCAGCATGGCATTGGCAATTTCCGGTGCATAGGCAAGGTGACTGATGCGCGCCTCGATAACGTTGACGCCGGCCTCTTCGAGTCGATCCTGGATTTCCTCGCGCAAGGCGTGGGCTATTTCGACAGGGTCACTGCGTAACGCGAGACCTTCCCCATCGTGCGGCTCATAAGGATACGTTGTCGACAGGTTGCGTAGCGCAGACTCGCTCTGAATCGTCACAAATTCTTCGTAATCGTCAACCTCGAAGATGGCTTCTGCTGTATCGATAACCCGCCAGACCACCACGGCGGCGATTTCGATCGGGCTGCCGTTCGAATCATTGACTTTTAGCTTGCCGCTCTCGAAATTGCGCACCCGCAATGAAACCGCCTTTTTTGTATAAAAAGGATTGGCCCAACGCAGACCGGGGTCGCGTGCCGTGCCGACGTAGGCGCCAAACAACTGCAATACCCTCGCCTCGTTTGGATTCACCATGAAAAAACCAAACCACAACACGAGGACAATGGTCATCAGCAATGAGGCGCCAATGATTCCCGGGATGGAAAACGCCCTGAGTTCCTGGACAAACCAGTAAATCGCGGCCACTTCCGCCACGAACAACACAACAATCATCAGGTAGCCCGACGGCACCTGTCTCTCGTTTTCGCGAATCATGGCTTTTCTCCCACCCGTTGTTTGATATCATATTGATATCATTGTGAGAGGTTGTCAAGCAGGATATCGGGATTCCCAGGCGGCGCCGCTGCCGGATTTAGGAGTTCAAGATTATGTTAAATAGTACCAGCCTCAAGGGCAGTCGGGTTCACCCTCGAGAATGGCGATTTCATCCTCGGACGGGGTCATGCCCGCATCCCCGCCAACATCGAACAGCACTTGCCATACACCGTCGTCATTGCGTCGCCAGGTCGAGTTGAAATGACCCCATGATTCTGTCACCGAGCCGTCCGCCGCGACTTGCGTAACCCGGTAAGGGCCGCGGCTTATCGCGAGATTTCCGTCACTGGTCACCTCAACGACCGCCGGACGCCAGCGAATAGCTGGACCGCCCGGCGAGAGCAGCGGCGCCCACGCTGTGCCAATGGCTTCCCTGCCCCGGGCGACCTCCACATTAATGAATCTGGCGTCGCGGTCTACAAAACCCAGGAAAGCTTCGGTATCCCTCGCCTCGGCGGCGCGACTGAACCCGGTCTCCGCACAAATGACCTCCTGCCTGAGCATTTCATCGCCACTTCCAACCAAAGCCAGCACAACAAGCATCTTAGTTAGCATTCCAAGCTCCTTACCCGTGGTGACAGCGCCTATTGTCGCTATTGCAGTGCCATGACATCAATTCAATTATAATTTCGCCCGATGAATAACTTTATTGAAGAACTGCGACGACGGAACGTACTGCGGGTCGCGACCGCATACGCGCTGGTTGCCTGGATAATTATCGAGGCAGGCTCGGTGTTGCTGCCAACCTTTGGCGCCAGTGAAACCACCTTTCAGGCGTATGTTGTGGTAGTTCTGATCGGCTTTTTCGTGTCGCTGGTTTTCGCGTGGGTATTCGAAATTACGCCGGACGGCGTGAAACTCGATAAGGACGTTGACCGTGACGCCGTCAGTTATCAGAAAAAAGAGGGGCTGACGAATTACGTCATTATCGCCCTCCTCGTCGCGGCCCTGGCGGTTTCACTCACCTTCAACGTGGCTGACATCCGGCCTGCGACAAGTGCATCTGCGGCGGACATCATGATGAACCGGCAATCCATCGCCGTGCTGCCGTTCGCCAGCCGCAGTGCCGATCCCGAAAATGCCTTGTTTGCGGATGGCGTGCACGATGACCTGCTCACCAAACTGGCTAATTTCGGTGCGCTAAAGGTGATTTCCCGTACCTCCGTGATGGAGTATCGCGACACGACCAAGAATCTTCGCCAGATTGGCGAGGAATTACGCGTCGATACCCTGCTCGAAGGTACGGTGCAACGCGTCGGCAACGATGTACGAATCAACGTCCAGCTGATCGACGCAGAGACGGATGAACACCTGTGGGCGCGAACTTACGATCGGGAACTTACCACTGACAATCTGTTTCAGGTTCAGAGCCAGGTATCGGCCGAAATTGCCGCGACACTTCACGCGACACTGATGCCGGACAGCCAGCTGCCAGCTGTTAACGTACCGACCGAAAACCTGCGGGCTTACAGCCTTTATCGCTCGGGCAGGGACAATCTGTATTTGCGGCAGTTCGATCCGCTGCAGGAAGCGCGCCGCCAGTTCGAAGAAGCGATCTCACTCGATCCGGATTACGCAGAAGCCTACGTAGCACTGGCAGAATCGCTCATCTTGCTTAATGTCAATCACCAGGCAATTCCACAGGAAGAGGCATTTCGTGATGCCGAAGCCAACGTCAACAAAGCGCTCGAACTCGATCCCGAGCTTGCCGACGCTTATGCGACCCTCGGGCTCATCAAGACATCCATATGGTCGGTTACGCGCCTGGGAACGGAAAACCTTGAGGCCGAAGCAGCCCTGGAACAGGCGCTCGCGTTAAATCCCAACCACGCGCGCGCGTACATGTGGTTCGGCAACCTGCGCGATGCCGAGCAGCGGCCCGACGAAGCCATTGCCTATTACCATCGTTCGATGCAGCTGGATCCGCTGGGACGGGTGCCATACAACAACCTGCCAACCTTGTATGCCCAGCGCGGTGAAAACGAATACGCGATTCGGCTGTGGCTGGACGCCATCGAGATTCATCCGGAGTGGCCCGCACCGTACGGCCTGATGGCGGCACACCTGGCCGGTATGGGCAGACTGGATGAAGCGATCGCGTGGGACCGGCGCACACGCGAATTGAGCGCCGAGGCAGATCCCGTCGGCGCCATCGCATTTTTCATATATCGCGAGTTCGGCGACATCGAAAAAGGTACGGCGTTGCTGGACGCCATGCCGGAGGTGCATCCTCTGTACCCGCTCCTGCCAGGACTTCGCGCTTTGTTGCGCAGCGACTACGCAGCAGCCTACGAATTTTATCTTGATTATGCCGAGCATAACCAGGCAACGCGGATGATCTACGGAGCGGCCTCGGATACGGCGTTGATGGCCGGCGATTTTGCCAATGCCCGCAAATATCTATTGCTGCAGAATCCCGTCCTGGATAGCGATTCCGAGCTTACCGTCGATCGCTTCACAGTGCGGGATATCGTCAAGCTTGCCTATATCGCCAAAGTTGAGGGCGACGCCGCTCGCAGCATTGAATTGTTGAACGCCGCGCTTCCCGTCGTGCAGGCGCTACCGCGAACCGGGATTTTTGGTCAGGGTGTGCGCGACGCGCAGATCTATGCGCTGCTCGGCCAATACTCGGACGCGTTCGCGGCGCTCGAGGAAGCCGTGAGCGCCGGCTACCGCGGCTCGGTAATTTCAGACACCTGGCTACTCCGGGACGATCCGTATTTCAAACCGATCCGCGAGAATGAACGTTTCGTCGCGATTCTGGACCAACTCGACGCGTTGAACCTCGTCATGCTTGGGCGAGTGAATGCCGCTGAAGAGAGCGGCGATTGGCAACAGCTGACGGACCTCGCCGGGACCATATGAAGCGACGGTCGGCGGGACGACTGCAATCGACGAAAGCGAACGACAGCTTGCGCACGAACGCCGGCAGGACAGAATCCGCCAGGCCATAAAGTGGACTGTCTATTCGTTGCTGCTGGTTAACTGGGGATACTACATCTTCAACGATTGGCAGGCGGCGCAGTTTACCGTCGAACAAGGGGCATCCATCGCAGACTGGATGAATGCGTTTGCAACGTCGCTTGACGAACTTGCCTGGTTCTCGATGCTGTTCCTGTTCGAATTGGAAACCTACTGGCTGGACAAGGAGACGATGAGTCGGCTTACACGATTCACGATTGTCGCGATCCGTTTCGCCAGCTACAGCTTTCTCGCGCACACCGTTTACGCCTACAGCTTCAATTACCTCGAATTCAGCGATGCTGCACTCTTGCCCGGGATTCAACACGTCTGCGACCTGGTCGACAACGATTTCACATTCCTCAGAAACAATGCCTACACGGCCATTGATGCCGCCAGCTGTGGCTCGCTCTCCGCCGCAAGCACGCTTTACCAGGTCGGGGACAACCGGATAATCACCGACCTCGCCGGCCTGCAGGAGATCACGTTCCTGTCCTATATAGACATCCAGGACGCACTCGTCTGGCTGGCGGTCGTCCTGGTCATCGAGATGACGGTCCTTTTACAGGAGCGCGGCATATCTGCCGGACCACTCATCACAGGCGGCAACTGGCTGACCGTCGGCCTGAACGCGGTGCTGATAATGCATGCTGTTATTTGGGCGTGGAAAGGTCACTGGGTGTTTGCCTGGGATGAGGTCCTGTGGATCGGCGGCTTTGCCGCCATTGAGTTGAACCTGTCCGAATGGCGGCACGACATGCTCGACGAGGCTGCCCCCGCCTGAATAATTGCCTATACTCAGCCTTCGCCAATTCTGGCACTAGCTGAATTTCCGGGGGAAACCGAATGACCATCCGATCCATCGCAGCCCTTGCGATCACCCTGTTCCTGACCGCCTGTGGCCCCGCCGACAAACCCGCGGCGCCGGCGGCGGCGCCCGCAGCGGCACCTCAGGCGCCTGTAGATCTGGCCGCCAAAGCCAAAGCGCTGGCCAAGACCTCAATCATCATCGACACCCATATCGATGTCCCGTATCGGCTGGAAGAAGCTTGGGAAGACGTATCAAAGGCTACCGATGGTGGCGACTTCGACTATCCGAGGGCCGTTGCCGGCGGTCTGAATGCGCCGTTCATGTCGATTTACACACCGGCGGGACTTGAAGCCGAAGGACGCTCGAAGGAAGTTGCAGAAGAGTTGATCGACCTCGTCAACCGGATTGTCAGCGAATCGCCCGACAAATTCGCCATCGCGTTGTCGCCAGCCGACGTCGAGGAACAGTTCCGCCAGGGGTTAATTTCCCTGCCGATGGGTATGGAAAACGGCTCTCCCATCGAGGGCGATCTCGCCAACGTGCAGCACTTTTATGACCGCGGCATTCGCTACATTACGCTCGCGCACGGTCTCTCTAACCATATCTCCGATTCGTCGTATGACGACAACAAGCAGTGGGATGGCCTGAGCGACTTCGGTGTTGAAGTAGTGAAGGAAATGAACCGGCTGGGAATCATGGTCGACATCAGTCATGTTTCCGATGCTGCGTTCTGGGACGTAATGGAAGTTGCTACGGCACCGGCCATCGCATCGCACTCCTCGGCCCGGCACTTTACACCCGGCTGGGAGCGCAATATTGCCGACGACATGATTGTGCGCCTGGCAGAAAACGGTGGCGTTGTAATGATCAACTACGGCTCCTCGTTTCTAACCCAGAAAGCTCAGGATTACAGCAATGCCAAACGAGCCGCTGGCACTGCCTACATGGAAGAAAACAAATTGGAGTTTTCCGAAGAGGCAATGGACGCGTTTAACGCGATCTATGAAGCCGAGCACGGAGCCTACCCTTACGCGACGCTGGATGAAACACTTGACCACTTTGATCATGTCAAAAACCTGGTTGGCATTGATCATGTCGGCATCGGATCCGATTTCGATGGTGTTGGCGATAGTCTGCCGGTCGGACTCAAGGATGTGTCCAGCTACCCGACCCTGATTGAAGGACTGCTGCGTCGCGGTTACAGCGACGAAGACGTGGTCAAGGTACTCGGCGGCAACCTGTTGCGGGTGTGGCGTGAAGTAGAGGCCGCTGCGGGGTCCTGACATGCCTGTGACGAGCATTCTTAAACGCACACTGCAACAGTGCGCATGCGCTGCACTGATCGCATCGGGAGCCGTCCTGTCAGCCTGTGCGCCTGCGCCACAGGACGCCGATTATGACGTCATCATTCGCGGCGGCACGATTTACGATGGTTCCGGCGATGAGCCCATGGTCGCCGACCTCGCCATTACAGGCGACCGAATCGAGGCGATGGGCGACCTGGGCGCCTACACCGGCGCCAGCGTAGTGGATGCCCGTGGACTTGCTGTGGCTCCGGGATTCATCAACATGCTGTCCTGGGCAAATGAAACGCTGATAGAAGACCCACGGGCGCTCAGCGATATCAAACAGGGCGTTACACTCGAGATTATGGGTGAAGGCTCGTCGATGGGCCCGCTCAACGAGGACATGAAGCGGGAGGCGCAGGAACGTCAAGGTGACATTCAATTTGAAATCGAGTGGACCACCCTCGGTGAATATCTTGATTACCTCGAACGACGTGGCGTATCGGTTAACGTCGCATCCTACGTCGGTGCGACCACTCTGCGTGTGCATGAAGTCGGTTACGACAATCGACCAGCGACGGCAGGTGAACTCGAGCGTATGCAGGAACTTGTCCGCCAGGCGATGCGCGAAGGTGCAATGGGTGTCGGTTCTTCGCTGATTTATGCTCCCGGCAATTTTGCGGACACCGCGGAATTGATCGCACTGGTCAGCGCGGCTGCCGAATATGACGGGGCCTATATTTCTCACATTCGCTCGGAAGGAAGCCGCCTGGAAGAAGGCGTTCAGGAGCTGATAAAAATTGCCAGCGTCACGGGTGCACCAGCCGAGGTCTATCATCTGAAGGCCTCTGGTAAAAGTAATTGGCACAAGCTGTCCAATGTATTCAACCTGATTGAATCAGCGCGCGCCGCGGGGCTTCGAATATCGGCGGATATGTATACCTACCCTGCCGGGTCAACTGGCTTGAATGCAACGATGCCGCTGTGGGTGCAGGATGGTGGCCACGACGCCTGGGTTCAGCGCCTTCAGGACCCTGAGATCAGGACCAGGGTGGCGGCGGAAATGCGCATGGCGACCAACGAATGGGAAAATTTCTTTGTCGATGCGGGACCCGGAAACATTCTGCTCATTGGCTTCCGTAATCCCGCGCTGCGGCCCCTGATTGGCAAGACGCTCCAGGAAGTGGCGGATGAACGAGGAACCGACCCGGCAGAAACGGCCATGGACCTGGTCGTTGAAGACGACAGTCGCGTCGACGCCGTCTACTTCCTGATGTCGGAAGAAAACGTGAAACGCAAAGTCGCGAAACCCTGGATCAGCTTCGGCTCCGACGCGGGCGCTCCATCCGCAGAAGGCGTGTTTCTTGAGTCCAGTCGGCACCCGCGAACCTATGGCAATTTCGCCCGGCTTCTTGGCAAATATGTACGCGAGGAAAAAGTACTCTCATTGGCAGAAGCAATTCGGCGTTTGACCTCACTGCCAGCCGAAAATGTCGGTGTTTATGAGCGCGGCGAACTTCGGCAAGGTTTTTACGCGGATGTCGTCGTGTTCGACCCGGACCGAATTAAAGACAATGCCACTTTCGAGGAACCGCATCAGTATGCGACAGGGATGCAGCACGTATTTGTCAACGGCAAACAGGTCCTGAAGAACGGGGAGCACACGGGCGCGAAACCGGGGCGCGTGGTTCGCGGCCCGGGCTGGGACGGCTGGCTGTAGGACTAAACCCGGACTTTGCCGAGCGCGATTGCGAGCAGCGTCAGGCAAATACCGAGCGCCGCCGCCGGACCAAGGATTTCACACACGATAATTACTAATTCGACCACGATCCCACCCCCATACACTGACTCCGGGTAAATTTTGGATCGACTGCTGAATAGGTTGAAGTCGTAAAAATACTTACGGATCAAAATGTGAATGGACGGTTTTCGCGAACGTCCTGCGGCAGGAACTTCCGGCGCAGCCGCTCATGCTGGGACGGGGGAAACTCTTCGAAAATTACCCGTCTGACTTGATTCGTCGCAACCTGCACCTGGTCGCCAGCGATTTTCTCCAGCGAGCGGGCATCCTGCAGCGCCTCGCCGGCTTCCTGCAGGACTCTTGGTTTGACCTTGCCGGCCCGCGCGTTCAACCGAGCCAGTCGTGACACCGCTTCTTCAACCAGGTGCCGCGCCTTGCGCAACTCGCGCGCGACTTTCTTGTGCGCGGTAACTGCGCGCAGGAGTTGGCCGCGACTGCTCCTGCGGAACAAGATTACGCCCACCGAAACGACCCCAATCGCAATGGGCAGCATGGCGGCCCACAGCGCCCAGTTCTCCGTTAGCGTATTGGTATTCATAGTCAAAAATATAGCATTCGCACAACCTGCCCTCGCTGCGCCGCTTCTCATTCGCAGCCACAATCGATAATACGGATGGCGTCTACAAAACGGTCCCCGACGTTACCCCGGCCGGCCCGATGCGTCTTCAACGCTTTTTTTGACGGTAATCCGCAAACCGGCGTTTCGGCGAGCCAATCGCTCTGACCTGGAGGATTCCCGATATTCGATTATCCCGAGGTCGGCATACTGATATGCGCCCGTCGACAGTGCGCCTGCGCGCATAAGAGCAGGCCGATCTCCGCAGCTGGCGGGTACTTCGGGCAACCAGCCCCGATCACTCGATTGAGCACTTCTGCAGACGCGTTGAAGTGGCCCTGGCAGGCGATTACCCGGCGGTAGCGTTTTGAACACCTATTTGGCGGGCAGAGAGCCGGTGAACGCTTGACACAAATCCAGCCATTCACGAAGTTGACTGTCCTCAATAAAACCAGGCGGATCGACGTAAACGAATCCCCTCATCGCCTTACCGGTGAAATCCATTTCCCGAGCATGCGGGCGATTCAACGCATCAGCATATGCAGTCGGACCAACACGCGCCATCAGCGCGTCACCCACAATCCCGCAGCACATGTTACCGGCGTGCATGAATGCAATGCCGCCAAACATCTTTTTCTCGACAATGTTTGATCGACCCTCGAATAACTCGCGAACGCGCTGTGCTGCACCAGCATCAAATGCCATATGCTTTCACCAAACCAGAACCCATAACACTACCGATGAATGACGCCCAATTCGTTAACGTCTGCTCTGCGTCAACGGCATGCGCGCCGGCTGAGCTTAGCCGAATGTCCGTTATCGATCGAAAGAAAATACCGTTAATCAGATTGTCGTCGAGAATTGTCGCCGCGCAGCCACGAATCCTGCTCTTCCTTTTCATGTCAGTAAATATCCGGAAACGGCCGCGAAAGCTGGACGGGCAGGAGGCCTGCTTGCCCCTGAATCAGGTATTCAGCAGGTGGCGCGAACCTGCTCCCATGCTTCGTTTTCGACCATTACGTATACGCATTTCAACGAGTATCGTTTTCTGACCAATTCATCTAGTGTGCGGGTGGAAACCGAAGCTGTTTAGCCAGAAACCAAAGATTTCGCTCGTAAAGCTCCTGATGAACATCATTAGGGAATTAAATCGCCGAGGTGTAGTCCGGGCCGCTGCAATGTACGTCGCCATTGCGTGGGGTGGAACGGAATTTCTCGTATTTCTAATCGATGCCCTGCAAGGCGAACAGGCGCCCGGGCCGGCCAGAAAATACCTCGCGATACTGTTCATCGCGGGATTTCCGGTGGTCATGTACCTTGCGTGGTCCCGCGATCTGGGGCTCAGGGCGCGGCGCATTGTTGCGGCAGGTTCAATGGCGGCGGTGTTGGTCGCCATACTGATCTGGCTGATTCCTAACTCGCCTGCGCCCCTTGACGTCGCCGTGCGTCAACCCGTCAACATCGACCCAAACTCAATTGCTTTTCTGCCATTCGAGAACATGAGCGGCGACGAAAGCAATATCTATTTCAGTCACGGAATAACGGAAGAGTTACTGAATGTATTAAGCCGCATACCAAATCTGAAAGCGTCATCGCGTACGTCGTCCTTTTACTTCGCCGGACGTGGCATGCCGCTTGCTGAAATCGCCGCCAGGTTGTCAGTCCGCCATATACTCGTATGAAGTGTTCGACGAAGTGGCAAGAAGGTACGGATTACGGCACAGCTAATCGACGCGAAAACAGACACGTATGTTGGCGAATACGACCGGGCCATTGACTGGCTGAATCGTGCCGTAGAGGCCTATGACAGCTTCATTTTCAATCAGGGTTACCCGGACTTCGATCCACTGCGCTCCGAGCCGGGATTTGTCGAACTGTGTATCAGGCTGCGCATGTCCTGCGCTGATTTGTGGATCGAGCGATAGGCAATATTCAGCGTCTGCTTCGGGTCGACGGCCGGTCATTGGTCAGGTTTTGCATCAATCGAGTTGCTCAGATGCTAAAGTAACGAGAGGCTGCCTTTGACGCGACGCAGCCAATCAAATTTGTTCGGAGGCCGCGGTGGTATTCGACACATTTGTGGCCGTTTCCTTATTCGATGCCGGAGGAATATCGTCAATGACCGAAGCAGAACTGATTACTGCGTTCCACGGCTATCTCGGTGAAATCAACTCAGTATTGTTCGGATACATAAGTTTCATATCCGGATTTCTCATTATGTGCTATCTCGTAGCGAGCAAACTGTCGAAGCTACTTTCGCTCATAGTATTGACGCTGTTCACCACCGCATCTGGCGTTATGATTCTCCGCTTGCTCTTTCTCCGAAACGATTTTTCGTCGCTATATCAATATATCTTGCAGCAAACGCAGTCCGGCCACTTGGAGTTACCCTGGATCGGGACTAACCCCGCCTGGGGAACGCAGCTGCTCACATTCCTCGAAGTTGCAACCTTAGTGGGCGGATTTGTCGGGTGTATCGCCTACTTTATATTGCAAAGGACGAAGCAATCGCCTGACGACTAATTGCAGTCCAGTCCGCGTGTGGCCGACAGCGGACCTTCTATCGCACTGATTGACCCGCCCGAAGGCCCGCTTACGGTTCAAGCAGACGTACAACCCTGCAATCACGTTGAGCGCCTCTCTAAACGACCGGAAAGCGCTCGTAAGCAACCGCCCCGGTGGTAAACTGACGGCTACCTGCTACTGGCTGACGGCTAACTTCAGCTGAACCGTCCGCATTTACCAGCGGCTGCCGGTCTTTTGATATGGGCAGACGATTTGCTAAGCAAATACTCAACAATTATCCAGGAGCGACAGGAATGGACAGGCCTGTGTTGATACGCATGTTCAGCGAAGGACTCTTAATTGTCGTCAGTATTCTATTGGCCCTTTCGGCAGACGCATGGCTTGATTCCCGGAACCAGGCGGCCCAATTGGAATCGCATGTGGCTGCGCTGGGTCGCGACTTCGATACTATGCTGGAACGAGTTGATGCTTCATATAGCGCTGCGCACCGCGGGGTCGACTCTGGCAGACAACTTTCCACATTCATGCAAGATGGCTCTGCAATAGATCCCGAACTCGCGCGGGAATTGCTCTGGCATCTTGTTTTCTATGAAGTTTTCACCCCCAGCCCTGGCGCCTACCAGGCACTGGTCGCGTCCGGAAACCTTGAGCTTCTGCAGAATGATCGGTTGAAACTTGAACTCGCCGATTTCTTTGGGTCATTCGAAGATGTTCGCGCAAGCGAACGACTGTTGCTCGATACTCAAGTAGTCTTTTTTGCATCGAATACGTTTAGCCAACTGGCCGGCTGGCATCGAATGGGTCAGGCTGGCGTTCCCGTGGCTGGCGATTTCCCTGTCGACCAATGGTCTGGTTCGGACGAATTCATGAACGCGGTAGGGATATACACGGTTCGTCAAGCCGACGTGCTCGAAGATTATCAGTACCTGAAAAGCCGTATCCAGAGCATAGCAGCGATCATTCGTTCGGAAGCGTCAAACCAATAGCCGTTGTCGAAGCGTCGATGAACGATTTTGACGAAAAGCTGCTGCTCAGCTGCCATACCATAGAGAGGCCGCTCTCGTCATAAAGCGAACCTCGTTACACACCCTCAAGGCCGTTACGTCTCGGAGCGCAAAATATGGATTCAACCAAGCTAAACGACAGACTGCAGATATTGGGCATGCTTGGCATAATCGCGTCGTTGGTGTTTGTAGGGTTGCAGCTCAAGCAGACCGATGAAATTGCTTCTATCGAAGGACAGGAAAGCGCCGTTCAGCGTCACTACGACATGCTTTCGTTAATGGCTGAAAATGCTGATGTCTGGCAACGGGGTTGCATTGGCGAGGAATTGAGCTCGGCCGAACGCGCGCTTTTCGGCAAAGTATTTACTGTGTACGCGAATAACAATTATGCCGGCTGGCGTAGGCTTGAGTTAACAGACTATCGGGTTGCTGGCTCTGACTATCTGATCAACGCGTATGCGGCAAACATTCACAGGTACCCTGGATTCGCCGCAGCCTATAGGTCACAGCGTTCATGGGACACATTGGGCATCGCCGATTTGGGGGACGACGTGAACGAATACCAACGGTCTATTTTGGCTAGAGTCGAGGAATTGGCCGAAATCGAACCTG